>Ga0307374_10009575_pt1 | contig 14244 bp, 19 predicted proteins | sample OX3MG_FD_202532 | JGI IMG/M metagenome (GOLD analysis project Ga0307374, IMG submission 202532) | Soil microbial communities from Risofladan, Vaasa, Finland - OX-3 | ecosystem: Environmental > Terrestrial > Soil > Coastal area > Acid sulfate soil | place: Finland: Risofladan, Vaasa | collected... | reverse complement strand
CGTACTGGGCAGCCGTGGGCTGTTCGTAGGCCAGATCAATATCCGCCGCCAGATACGCCAGATGGCTGCGCAGCTTGGTCTCGTGCAGCAGGTCGCCTTCGCTGGCCTGGATATCCAGTTGCACCAGATTGCCGATCACCTGCTGTAGCTGCGCCAGGGTCTTGCCTGCTTGTGCATCCGTGAGGGTGTGCTGATCGAGCGCCGCAGCCAGCTTGTCACGCACTGTGATCGCCTGGTCGAGGGTCTGGCTGAGGGAATCCAGGCTGTCATGGATCTTCATCTCCAGCGCCAGGCGCGCCTCCAACCCGCCGCGGGCCGGATGCAGGCGCGGATCCAGCGTGATCATGAACGGCTGCGTGGATTTGCGGCCGTCGTAATTCAGCACCACCCGGTAGCGGCCCGGCAATACCTCCGGTCCAACCACTTCGTCGGATTCGCCGCCGGCCGCGATCGGCGCCTCGAAGCCATTCACTTCGACAGCATCCGGGTAGCGCAGATCCCACTGGAACAGGTTCATGCCGGGCGAGATGGCCGTGAGTTTGTCCTCGGCCATCTGTTTTTTCTGGGTGGGCTGCAGATTGTCTTTCACGGTATCCGCTTGTTCAGGCGTCTTGGCCTTGAGGTGCAGATCGAAGCGCCGCACCACCCGGCCCTTGTCATCCACGAAACTCAGGCTCACGGGCGTCTTGCCATCGTAAGCGGCCGGGATCTGGAAAAACACGCTGGCACCGTACGGCGGATTGCTGCCGGCGTCATGCAGGCGCTTGGCATATTCGCTGGCACCATACGCATGCGTGAGCCACGCGGTCTGCGGCGCAAACACCTGGGCGACTTCAGCGCCGCTGGTGGGTTGTTTGGTCATCTGCTCCAGCAGCGCCAGATTATCCAGCACCCAGAAGGCGCGCCCGTGAGTGGCCACAACGATATCGCCCTGGCGCGTATTGATCGCCAGGTCGCGCACCTGCACCGTGGGTAGATTCAGCGACAGCGGTTGCCAATGCCCGCCGCCGTCGAAGCTGGTGTACACCGTGTTCTTGGTGCCCAGGAACAGTAGTTTGGGATAGGACGGATCCTGGCGGATCACGAACGCGTACTGGTCATCCGGCACGCCGTTGTTCAGCAGTTCCCAGTGCTTGCCATAGTCGCTGGTCTCGAACACATAGGGATGAAAATCGTCCCACATGTAGCGCGAGGCCGTGAGGTAGGCGGTGTCCTTGGCTACATGCGAAGGCTCGATGGACGAGATCTGCGCCCACTGCGGCAGTTCCTTGGGGGTGATGTCCGTCCAATGACGTTCGCCATCGGTGGTGATATGCACCAGACCATCAGCGGAACCGGCCCACATCACTTTGCCGTCCAGCGGCGAGACCGCCAGCGCCGAGATGTCCGGGAAGATTTCCGCGCCCGACTGGTCCAGATCCACCGGCCCGCCGCTGGGCATTTCGGTGGCCGGATCGTTGCGCGTCAGATCCGGGCTGATGCGCGTCCAGGTGGCGCCCTCGTCGGTGCTCTTGAGCACGTATTGCGAGGCCACCAGCAATTCTTTTTTGTTGACCACCGAGAACAGGATCGGATGGGTCCAGCCGAAGCGGTACTTCAATTCGCCGGAGGAAGCGCCTTCCTGATAATTGGGCCAGGGGCTGATGCCGCGGTACTGGCCGGTGGCGCTGTCGTAGCGCATCAGGATGCTGAAATAGCCACTGCCGAACGTGATGTCCGGATCGCCCGGTTTGGGTGCGATGAAGGTGCTCTCACCGTAGGCCACATCCTGCCAGTCGCTCAGCGGGATCATGCCGTCGGGCGTGGCGCTCGGCCCCTCGAACGATCCTTCGTCCTGCTGCGCGCCGTAAATGTGGAACGGGAACTGGTCATCCAGCGCCACATGGTAGAACTGGCCGGTGGGCTGGTTGTGTTCGGTGCTCCAAGTCTTGCCGGCGTCGACGGACACCGTGGCGCCGCCGTCGTTGCCTTCCAGCAGGATATTCGGATCATTGGAATTGACCCACACGATATGGTTGTCGCCGTGCGGCGTATGCAGCTTGGAGAAATTCTTGCCGCCGTCGCGCGACACCCACAGGGCATCCACTTCCGGTACGTACACCACGTCGGGATTGGTGGGGTCGGCGAAGATGCTCATATAGTAGAAGGCCCGTTGGCGCAGGCTCCAGTTGTCGTTCACCCGCGTCCAGTGGCCGCCGCCATCCTCGGAGCGGAACACGCCGCCATCCTTGGCCTGCACGATGCTGTAGACCACCTGCGGATTGCTGGCGGCCACGCTCACGCCGATGCGCCCCAGGATCCCCTGGGGAAAGCCCGGATTGTCGGAGATCTCGGTCCAGTGAGCGCCGCCGTCGACACTCTTATATAGACCGCTGCCGGGACCGCCGTCCTCCAGTTTCCAGGGGGTGCGATACGCCTGCCACATGGCCGCGTACAGCACTTGGGAATTCTTCGGGTCCATCACCAGATTGATGGCACCGGTGTCGGCATCCACAAACAGCACCTTGTTCCAGGTCTTGCCGCCGTCCACCGACTTGAATACGCCGCGCTCGTCGTTGGACTTGAACACATGGCCCATGGACGAGGCATACACGATGTCAGGATTCTGCGGATCGATCACTAGGCCGCTGATGGTGTGGGTGTCCTCGAGGCCGAGTGCCTTCCAGGTCTTGCCGGCGTCATCGGAGCGGAACACGCCGTCGCCGGTGATCACGTCACCGCGGATATCGCTCTCACCGGTGCCCACATAGATAATCTTGGAGTTTGAAGGCGCCACCGCGATGGCGCCGATGCTGTTGCTGGAACCCGGCAGCGTGCCGTCGGAGATATTGGCCCAGCTGATGCCGTAATTACTGCTCTTCCACACGCCGCCGTCCACCGCGCCCATATAGAAGAGATTCTGCTGGCCGGGCACACCGGCGATGGCCACCACGCGCCCGCCGATGTACGGGCCGACGCTGCGCCATTCGAGCTTGCTTAGGGGCGAGACTTCCGCCGGCGGCGCAGTGGCCGCCGAGACCGCGGTGATGGTGAGGATGGCCGCGCACACGGCCAGACCTAAAAATTTGAAATCGAAGGGTCGAATAGAACGCTGCATGACTCAACCTCCTGCAGGATTGGTAGACGGGGCTAGCGCTTGGGGAGCGCCAATTATGGACTATGCGCAGGTAATTTTCCCGGCTGGCGATTATATCGCCAACCACCCGGTCCCGAACCGGCTGGGCCCAAGCCCGGAGCGGCCCTGAACGCTTGACCCAGATCATGGCTGGCCAGTGGTGGCAATGGCAGCGCCGCCCTTGAGCACGAAACCCTCGGCCTTCTTCTGAAACAGTGCGCGGATCAGCCGCTCCAGGAGCTGTTCGCGCAGATTGGTCATAAGCCGATACCAATAGGAAGCCCTGATTTATTTGCGCATATCCCGATTTCGTCATTCCGGCGAAAGCCGGGATCACGCCGGCATGACGGAAAATGAAATTAATCAGAGCTTCCTTAAGTAGGTTATGCCGATAAAATTTGTATAACTCGCTTAGTTGAAATGTTGGGGAACCTGCGCCATACGAGTCGGGTGCTTTCCGATGTTATAACATCGGTTATAATCTCCTCACGAGGTATCACTATGAAACTCAAGATCACCGCCATCGGCAATTCCGCCGGCGTCATCCTGCCCAAGGAACTGCTGGCGCGCCTACGGCTGGAAAAAGGCGATGAGCTGTACGCCGCTGAACTGCCCGACGGCATCAAGCTCATGCCCTACGATCCCAAGCTCGCCGAACAGATGAAAGTGGCCGAGCGCGTGATGCGCAAAGACCGCAACGTACTACGCAAACTCGCGAAGAGCTGAAGCCGCGATATGTTCGTGTGGCTGGAAAAGGCGCTGGTGCTCGCCATCCATGATCGCCAGCTCGCCGAGTACGGCGGCAGCGATGGCGTGCGCGATGCGACCCTGCTGGAATCCGCCCTCGCCCGGCCGCAGCAGCTTTACGCCTATGGCGATCCCGCACCGGATCTCGCGCAGCTGGCCGCAAGCCTGGCATTCGGCCTGGCACGCAATCATCCGTTTGTGGATGGCAACAAGCGCACCGCCTACGTGGCTTATCGGACGTTCCTGGCGCTCAATGGCGCCGACCTGGACGCGACCGACGAGGACAAATACCTCACCATGCTGGCGCTCGCCGAAGGTAAGCTCAGCGAGAAAGACTTCGCCACCTGGCTGGGCGCGCACCTGCGCGCGCACACCCGGGGCGGAGTGCATGAAACGCGCTCCGCGTACAAACCGAAAGCACGCGCACGCAAAACTTCACGCAAGCGGGCACGCCGCGCGCGCTAACATGGCTCTAGACGAGAGTCGAGGCGCAATGCTCAGTTCAACCGTTGGCGACTTTCTCGAAGGGGTGCACATCACGCTCGATTTGCGTAGCAGCCTCTCTGCGGACACATTCCAGTTCATAGCGCTTCTGCAGATTTAACCATGACTCCACATCGGTGCTGAAGAAGCGCGCCAGCCGCAGTGTGGTATCGCCTGTAATGCCGCGCTTGCCGCTTACAATGTCGTTAATACGCGAAGCCGGTACGCGCAGGGCAATCGCTACAGCGTGAGGCGTAAGCTCCAAGGGTTCAATAAACTCCTTGAGTAGAATCTCACCAGGATGTATCGGCGGGAGCAGTTTGGTACTCATTTCAGTGCCTCTAACTCATTACATTTATCAGTGATAGTCCACAATTTCAACATCGTAAGCATCGCCTTTGTCCTTGTCACACAGAACCTCGTTGCGGAATTTTCAAAATTTACGCGAATAGCCGATATAAGCACCCTTTATAAGCACCCTTGATAAGTGTATAGCATTGCTATACACTTAGCCAGTGATCAAGACATTCCGGCACAAAGGTCTGAAAACATTCTTCCGTACTGGCAGCAAAGCCGGTATCCAACCAGCCCATGCCAAGCGGTTGCGATTACAGCTTACGGCCTTGGACAGCGCAGTCGGCCCGCAAGGTATGAACCTGCCTGGGTGGCGTTTACACCGACTGACAGGACCGCTCCTCGGGCATTGGGCCGTTACGGTCAGCGGTAACTGGCGCCTCACGTTTGTTTTTGAAGGCCAGAACGCCGTGCTGGTTGATTATCAGGATTATCACTAGGAGATAGAACATGACCCGTATGTATAACCCCGCGCATCCCGGTGAAGTGCTGAGAGATGGGGTGTTTGCTGAAAACCATGTGACTGTGACGGATGCGGCCAAAGCCCTTGGCGTAACCCGCGTCGCCTTGTCGCGGGTATTGAACGGCAAGGCTGCGATCAGCGCGCAAATGGCTGTGCGCTTAGGCAAGTGGCTTAACACCGGCCCGGAAGTATGGCTCAACATGCAGGCTCAGTATGACCTCTGGGCTGCGGAACATGAATTGCGGACCAAACTCAAGCGCATCCCTACTCTCGTTCATAACACCTGACTTTCCGGACTGCTAAATGGCGCGTCAAAAGATCAATATCTTGAACCGCCCAACAGTGGGCGACCCTAGAAAGTCCCCGACGGGGGATCGTCTTTCGGCAGCTGCTTTGAATACCAGATGGCTAGCTTGTGGCGCATGGATTGTTGCGAGACCTGGTCTTCAGGTAAGGACTGGATGAGCTTGTCGTGGACTAACAGGCGGTAGATGGAGAGCGATGTACATGGACGTACAAGTGCCGCGACAGGCAGGACGCCGAGAGCGGCGTTCTTGTCGGCGGCGGAATCCATCGCTTATCACAACTTGAACTGACCCTACTGTAGAAGCGGATGGTCCTTCGGTAATTGCTTGGAATACCATATTGCCAATTTGTGCCTCATAGATTGCTGTGATACTTGTTCCTCTGGTAATGGTTGAATCAGTTTATCGTGTACTAGCAATCTATAAATATAAAGAATCTTGTCGGCGGCGGAATCCGTGGGTTCGAAGATGGCGGCGCCACGTTTCTCGGCGTATTTAACTCCAGCCACGATGGCTTCATGGACCAGTTCGGTTTCGTGTTTTATTTTTTTCATGGCGGCGTCTGGGCTCGATGTTGATCCTGGTATTCCAAGACCTGAACTGCGCTCCCTGCAGCTAAAGGTTATCGGGTGTAAGACCCGTGTGCCGCGCAACGCGGGCCAACATGCGCGGGCCGATTTCCTCGCTGTTATGAAAGGCAAACACGAAGTCCGGCCAGCCCGGCCGCATCAGTACCTTGTGAGATCCGGTTTCCCGTTTTACTTGCCATCTGAGACGCAACAAGGCGGCCAACAGGCGTTTGGCCTTGATCGCCGGCCACTGGCTCATGCAGTGGCGACGGAAATCCGTATTGATTGTGGGCCGTTCTCGCCGTGCTCCAGCCTGTCGGCCAGAGCCCGCAGCGCCAGCACTTCGGCTTTGGACATCGCCTCATCGGGACTGCTCCCGTACGCCAGCACGCCCGGAAGTTCTGGTACTTCAGCCAGCCAGCGTCCATCCGCTTCCTGCTCATACTCGATCTTGAATTCCATGGGGCATCTCCCGATGCGCAAATCACAGTGGCAATACTATAGCAGCTCCGGATTTAAGCGAGGCGGCTGATATTGGTTGGAAATCCTGACTGCTCACGCTGCCGGATACCAAGTCCTGCCCAATGACTGCCGTACCAGCAGGCAGTAGATGCAGTAGATAGAGAGCGATGTATTCGGATGTACAAATGCTACGTGACCCTTGGAAATCCCCGACGGGGAACGACCCTTGGAAGCCCCAGACGTGGGACTTCTCGGCGTATTTAACCCCAGCCACGATGGCTTCGTGGACCAGTTTGGTTTCGTGTTTTATTTTTTTCATGACCATCCCGGAGCATCACTTAAAGCAATGGAGTGCCACTATTCAATCGTGGCCGGACGCGGAAACAGGATAAAGGTATGGCGCCCGGCGTTCGCTTGCAAACCCGATTAAAATATAACCCGCATCCCCACTGCCTGCCAGTCGATAACCATCCACCCGGAGCCATCCGCATGAGCATACTGTTCTCCCCCATCACACTTGCGGGACTGCCGTTGCGTAACCGCATCGTGGTCGCGCCCATGTGCCAGTATTCCGCCGAGGACGGCCGCGCCACCGACTGGCACCTGATCCACCTCGGGCATCTAGCGCTCTCGGGTGCCGCACTCCTGTTCACCGAAGCCACAGCAGTCTCGCCGCAAGGCCGCATCTCGCCCACAGACCTGGGCCTGTGGTCGGATGAGACCGAAGCCGCGCTGACGCGGGTGATCAAAGCCATCCGGAAATATTCCGCCATCGCCCTGGGTGTGCAGCTCGCGCACGCCGGACGCAAGGCTTCCAAGCGCGCGCCCTGGGATGGCGGCGCGCAGATCCGGCTGGACCAGGGCGGCTGGCAGGCGCTCGCACCCTCGCCGCTCGCCTATGGAGAAAACGACCTGCTGCCGCTGGCTTTGAAACCGGCTGACCTGGAGCGCATCCAACAGGAATTCGCGACGGCGGCGCAGCGCGCCCAACGAATGGGAGTGGATACCATCGAGCTGCACGCGGCCCACGGCTATCTACTGCATGAGTTCCTGTCGCCGCTGTCGAACCGGCGCGATGACGCCTACGGCGGCGCGCTGGAGAACCGTCTGCGCTTTCCGCTGGAAGTGTTCGAGGCGGTGCGCGCGGCGGTGCCGGCGCAGATGCCGGTTGGCATCCGCATCTCGGCGACGGATTGGGTGGATGGTGGTTGGGAGATCGAACAGAGCGTGGCCTTCAGCAAAGAACTCAAGACACGTGGCTGTGCCTACATCCATGTCTCCAGCGGCGGCTTGTCGCCGTTGCAGAAGATCCCGGTGCAAGCCGGCTATCAGGTGCCGTTTGCGGAGCGCATCAAGCGCGAGACCGGCATGCCGGTGATCGCCGTCGGTTTGATCACCGAACCGGAACAGGCCGAGACCATCATCGCCTCGGGCCAAGCGAATATGGTGGCGCTGGCCCGCGGCATGCTCTATGACCCGCGCTGGCCGTGGCATGCGGCCGCGAAGCTGGGCGATCAGGTGGTAGCGCCGAAGCAGTATCTGCGTTCGCAGCCGCGGGAATACAAAGCGTTGTTCAAGACTTAAAAGTTGGGATGTTGAATTTCGTGTTCGAGCTTTTCCATAGCTTTCTTATTTTCGAATTAAATTAAAAGGGTACCCCTTTTTGATCTTTAGGCAGCTCGGCGCAGCCGCCGGTGCTTGCCCGGTGGCTACGCTTCCGCTTTTGAGAACGAGATTACTTCATAGTCTTGTCGGCCGCAGATGCGGGCACTGCCCCGTCCAAGTTCCAGGTGTTGCGCACGTAGCGCCACGCCCCGCTCTCTTTCCTCGAGACTGAGAGGTACTTGCCGACCTCCACGACCTTGCCCGACTTGTCGGTGACGCTGTAGGTCCCCGAGCACCAGCCCCAGTCGTCCGAGACCCCGCCGTCGGAATGCCCGGTCAAGTGGAAGGTGATCCCGGCCTTTTGGGATTCGGCCATGTCGTGCGCGAAGAATACGTGGATCGCGCTCCGACCGTGGGCCGCCGGCGCCCCCGGGGGTTGCAGCACCGCATCTTTAACATAGAGGCTCGCGACCTTGTTCACGTCGCCCGCGTTGTAGGCATGGACCCACTCCTGGTCGACCGCCTGCAGCGCCGCGAGCACCGACGAAGCACTTTTCGCCGGCGGATGGGCCGAGACCGATCCCATGGCGATCAGGAAAAGTGAAGATATAAGCAGCAGAGACTTTTTCAAAGAGACCATCGCACGTCCTCCCTAGAATTGTTGGTATGAAATGTTCTTTAAGCCCGACACTATCCTAGCACCGGCGGCCTCTTCTTAAGTACGCCCACGCGGGCCCAATCGATGTGGGCCCCGCCAAGAAGCTGGCAGGAAAGTTGAATCGAAATAAAGGGTACTGACCCTGACTTATCCCTGGATTCCCCCACCAGCTTCTCCAGCCGTGTGACCACGCGCTTGAGTTCCTCGGCCAGCGGGCCGACCTTCAGCGCCAGGTAACGGTCGGCGATGGAGCGGTAATACCACAGCGTACCCTGTTTGCCGCCCATGAAGCGGCTCCAGAGTGCTTCGCCCAGGACTTCGTAATCCCACAGGATGGCGGTGGCATTGTTAAGTTTGTCCGCACAGGACACCAGCCGCACTTCTTGTCCGTGCTCCGCCAGTCTAGCAATGTACTTTTGCTTGCGCTCTTTCCAGGGTGCTTGGGCATGGTGTAGGCATCTGAACAGGCAGCCACAATATTTGCCACCCGCTCTCCGAATTTGCTGCGGATCTCCACTAACCGTGGAAATCCGCCCTGGTCCTCTACGGCATCATGCAACAGCGCGGCAATGGCCTAATCTTCATCGCCGCGTTCTCCAGCACAAAAGCGCACACCGCCCGCAGGTGATCCACATAGGGAACGTCGCTGCCTTTGCGTTTCTGGGTGCGGTGCGCACGCTCAGCGTACGCCAGCGCTTCATTGAATCGATCTGTCAGCACTCAACCTCCCTTTGAAATCACAATTTGTGATTTCAAAGGGTTTATCCCGCCTACTTTTTACGGATCCAGTTATCGAGACTCCACGGCCCACCGCCGGCGGCGGCGAAATACAGGAACACGAAGCAATAGAACACCGCGGCTTCACCATGGTTCACCAGCGGATAGAGGCTGTGGGGCGCATGCGCCATAAAATACGCGAAGGCCATCTCGCCGGAAATGATGAAGGCCACCGGCCGGGTGAACAGGCCGAAGAACAGCAGGATGCTGCCGCCGATCTCCAGCACGCCAGCGAGTCCGAATAGGGAAAACAGCGGAATGTGGCCCATACTCATAGGGAAGCCGAAAAACTTGGAAGTGCCGTGCTCGATGAACAGCAGCGCTACCACGATGCGCAGTACGCTCAACAGACGCGGGGACCAGGCGTCGAGAAACTGTTTGCTTATCAGCATAAATGGGCTCCTCGTGTGTAGGGTGCGTCTATAACGGTCCTTTATATCCTCTAGCTGTGTTGCGAATACCCTCGCAATACTCATGTACTAGCGTGTACACTCCGTTTTCTCGGCTATCCGCGCCTTGCCAGAAAATAAAATTCCTCGTTTTAGATGCACCCTTAAAAATGGGTCATCGTGGAAACGAGTGGGTAGATTTTGGAGTTTTTAGGGTATTGACTCGGTAGTGTTCAGCAGCATGCGACTACTAATAGTCCCTGGTCTACAGGACAGAAAGCCCCGGGAAGGCCTGTGTTTCCTGGCGTGTGCCCGCGTAGTCCTTACTTGGCGTGCCACGCCTGCGCACCGTGCGAGCTGGAGCTGCTCTTGATATGCGTCCAACCTCGGACAACCTGTATCATGCTCACGAACTCCGCACCCGCCTGTTACCCTGCAAGCCGCATTCCGCTTGGGCTGCGGCCTGAATGCCACGCTAAAGTACCCACTCAATTCCACGAAGACCCTTAAAAATTAACCTTGTGAGTCGGCGCCCAGCCTGCCGCGTGTTAACGCCATTCCCTGTGGTCCACCTTGTACGGGCTAGATGATACCCCTGTCATGAGTAATGCGGCATGCTGCATGATGGCCCGGAAAGCTACGCAACCAGTGGCTTTATATCGCGTTTGATTTCCTTCAATAAGGGTTTTGGCAGGGACTTGAGTTCATATGCCTGCTGCAGGTTCATCCAGAACTCCGGCGTGGTGTTGAAGAAGCGCGCCAGCCGCAGCGCCGTCTCAATGGTCACCGGGCGCTCTTCCCGCACGATCTCATTGATGCGCGAAGGTGTGACCCGTAGCTGCATGGCCAGCGCATGCGGTGTGATCTCCAACAGTGCGAGAAATTCTTCCCGCAGCACTTCGCCCGGGTGGATCGGGCGCATGTTGTTACGCGCATTCATGTTGGTCTCCTAATAATGATAATCCACGATCTCAACATCGTGGGCATCGCCATCCTGCCATCGGAAACACACGCGCCACTGATCATTGACACGTATGCTGTGCTGCCCGGCGCGGTCATGTGACAGCTTCTCCAAGCGGTTCCTGGGCGGAGAGCGCAGATCAATCAGCGCCTTGGCCGCATCCAGCATCTGCAACTTGCGCTCAGCCACCTTGCGAAACGCCTTGAAGGCCGCGTGGCAATCGCCCTGGTACAGGGCTTCGGTCATCCGGTTTCCGAAGCTCTTGATCATAACAAAAGCATATACCGTGATACGGTAAATATCAAACGGTAGACCCTATAAGGGTCAGCTCGAATATTTCCCAGCACCGGGGTGGGTTATTTGCTAGCGGCGATCACCGAGAATCACACATCCCCTGTCAAAGGTCTTCGGTTCCCGTCAGTACAGGCGCGACGGTATTACAGATTCAGAGCTTGTCTAAGTCAAAGATGATGGCGGAGTCTTTGACCTCGCCAGGGGCTCGGTCTTGTCCTGCTGTTGTGGCGAGCTTGGCGAAGTCACCAGCACATCCAGCAGGCGCAGCAGATCCACGGCGTTCAATGGCAGCGACTGCACGTGATAGCCGGCGGGATATATATAGAGGCGCGCGTTGGCGGCGGAATGGTAGATGGTCCAACTGTCGCCCTCCTGCACGATGCGTGCATCCTCGGGGATGTTCCAGTTGGTGCGGGTGGGATTGCCCCAGGTCATGAAAAATCTCTGCGACTAATGATTGACAGGATTGGCATCCGGGTTGGTCGTCTCTGACGGCGGCAATCGGCTGGAGGCCGCCACATAATAATTGGCGAGTCGCGGGTCTGCAGTCTTGTCGCGCTGCGGCGGCAGATGCCTACCCATCTCCAGGTAACCCTTGGTGGTGCGGAACTCGTAATAGGTGCCGTCATCGAACATCAGGAACAGGCCGCTGGTGGGGCTGCTGTCATGGCGGCTCGCCCACTTGAGATCGAGGCCCACGACCTGCATGCCGAGGATCGGACTAGCTGATTTCATCGCTGGCACTCCATTTACTGAACACTTCGAATTCGTGATTGTGGTACAGGGCCGTGCCCGCGCTGCTGTCGGTGGCCTCGCCGAGGGCCACGCTCAGGCGGCTGCTCCAGTGATTCTGCATGTACGCATCCAGCTCACGCTGACCACCCACCACCCGGCTGCCGGTCGGGCTGATGGCGCCGAAATGATTGATGATCTCCACTGCACTGCCGTCGTCCAGGTCCAGCACCAGAATCTCCTTGGGGCCTTGGGTACCGGGATAACGGTGGTAGAGGCGGTAGCCGACGATGGTGCGGCCCAGCATGGCGAGCGCGGTGTCGGCGGTGATCTCGGTGCTGCAACGGCGCCACAGAGCGGCGAACTTTGTGGAAATCTTTTCCAGTATGTCGAGGTGCAGCTTGTCCACCTGAGTGCGCAACGCGCGCATCGCAGAGCGCCGCCAGGAATTTATATATTCGAGTGCCGCGGCCGGATCGATCTTGAAACCATTCTCGCCGGTGAGGTGACAGAAGGCCATGGTCTGACAGGCCTCACTGCTGCCCTCGCGCATTGCGGCTCGCATGTACTGCCGGCCTTCGTGCCACTTCTCGCGGTTGTCCACCTGATCGAAGATGGTGCGCGCCTGGGCTAACAGCAGATTGGCCAGCTCCTGTGGCGTGGCGTAGTGCGAAGCTTGATTGTCAGTGATTGCTACCGGTAATGGCTGCATGCTGAGGGTGCCTTGCCAGTAAGTACTGGTTTCTTATGTATGCACCATAATCCCTATGAGCGACAGAATACGTCGTCTATAATAGCCATCAAACGACATAAATTGTCGCTGTACTCTATACTGGCTGCCGCCCCACCACCCAGGAACACCGATGGCTGACACCTTTCTGCGCCAATGGGCCATGCTCAAGCTCATCCCCCACGCGCCCCGCAAGGTGGACAGCCTGAGCCTACGCTCGGGACTGCTTGGTCAGGGTTTCGATGTGGACCTGCGCACCCTGCAGCGTGACCTCAAGGGCCTGTCGGCCTTGTTCCCGCTGCGCTGCGATATCCGCTCCAAACCTTTCGGCTGGCAGTGGATGACCGGCGGCCGGGCGCTGGAAGTGGCGGGCCTGAGTCCGCCGGCGGCCCTGGCCCTGAAGCTCATGGACTTGTATCTGCGGCCGTTGCTGCCGCGCTCCACCCTGAAAGCCCTGGAACCGCAACTGCGCAGTGCCGACGAAGTGCTGGCGCAGATCTCAGACCGCGCCCTCGGCGACTGGCCCCGCAAGGTGCGCGTCATCCCCAACGGCCTGGCGCTGCTGCCGCCGGACATCGACGAGGCGGTGCTGCCGGTGGTCTATGAAGCCCTGTTCACCAACCGCCGTTTCCGAGCGCGCTATCAGGCGCGCGACAGCGCCGCGCGCACCGCCCATGAGGACTATGTCATCAACCCGCTGGCGCTGGTGGCGCGCGGCGCAGTGCTGTACCTGGTGTGCACGCTGTTCGATTACACCGATCTGCGCCTGCTGGTGGTGCACCGCATGACGCAAGCCGAGCTCACCGAGGAGCCGGCGCGCACCCCCAAGGACTTCGATCTCGACACCTACATCGCCAAGGGCGAGTTCGATATCACCTCCGGGCAACTGATCCGGTTGCGTGCCATCCTCCACAAGAATGCCGCCCAGTACCTCGCCGAGACCGCACTCTCCAAGGACCAGCGGCTGCGGGAACTGGATGACGGCCGCGTGCAGATCACCGCCTCGGTGATGCAGACCGCGCAGTTGCGCTGGTGGCTGTTGAGTTTTGGCGACCAGGTGGAAGTGCTGGCGCCCGAGGCGCTGCGTCAGGATTTAATGGCGACCGCGCAGCGCATGCTGAAACATTATAAAAATCCCGCCAACCTATACGCACGCTGATAAACGAGCGTGCAGTTGATATTTAAGGTGTGGTGCTAGTGCCTACATATATAGGCCGCAGGAGCTTAGCTATACTCTGCAGTCCCAGCTGACTTGCAATCCTAGATCAAGGAGCCGTCCATGAAGTACGCCTGTATCACCGTGTTGCTTGCGCTTACCTCGGCACTCGCGGCGGCCGCCAATCCGCCGCTGCTACTGCAGACGCCAACTCTCTCCAGCACCCACATCGCTTTCGCCTATGGCGATGAGATCTGGATCGCGCCGCGCAGCGGCGGCGATGCGCATCTGCTGGTGGGCGGCAACGGCCTGTACAGCGGCCCGGTGTTTTCACCCGACGGGCACAGCATCGCCTACACCGGCGACAGCGACGGCATCCAGAGCGTGTACGTGGTGCCGGCCGCCGGCGGTGAACCGCGGCGCCTCACCTGGCACCCGGGTAAA
>Ga0307374_10009570_pt1 | contig 14251 bp, 12 predicted proteins | sample OX3MG_FD_202532 | JGI IMG/M metagenome (GOLD analysis project Ga0307374, IMG submission 202532) | Soil microbial communities from Risofladan, Vaasa, Finland - OX-3 | ecosystem: Environmental > Terrestrial > Soil > Coastal area > Acid sulfate soil | place: Finland: Risofladan, Vaasa | collected... | reverse complement strand
TGGCTGGCGGCCATGGCCGGCCTGGGACTGGTGGCCGGGGTCATTTCGGCCGACCGGGTGACCGGACCCCTCTTCTCCTACCTGACCGACTGGTCCTCGGCCGCGGCCGTGGTCCTGCTCCTGGCTCTCGCCCTGGCCCTGGCGCCCCGGCTCCGCCCCGAATGGGTCGGCCTCCTGGCCGGCCTGGCCCTGGTGGCGGTCAGCCTCATAAATCCACCGGCCGGCACCATCCCGGGCGCCCAGGTGGACGCCCTATGGGCCCAGCTCCGCCCGCAACTGACGGCCGGGGAGCCTGTCCACCTCCGCCTGGCTTCACCGGGCCGGTGGCCGTGGCAGGCCGGGGTGATGGTGGACCTGACCCGCTCCGGCCACCCGGTCAGCGTGGATCAGTCGTGGCTGTTCCTGTTCGGGACGCAGTTTGCCGGCGGCGCCACGTCGGCTAGCGGCACCACGTCGGCCGGCGGCGCCACCTCGGCCGGCTCCGGCGCCGGGCCGCCCGGGGGTCTGCTCGTCTTCTGGGCCCCGGGGGCCGGTCCGGTTCCAGCCGGCCGGCTGGTGGCCGAGGTGCCGGGGACTTCGGTCTACCTGTCGCCCGCCAGCCGGTCCGGGTCGGAACCGAACCACTCGAGCACTCCGCTCACCCCGTCCTCCACCGGGGTCCAGGGCACCCAGCCCAGGTGGATGCCCGCTTTCCCGGGATCAAGGCAGCTCCTAGCCAGCTCCCCCGGCCGGGCCGGAGCACGCTCCGGAGCCGCATCCACCCCGGCGGCGGCCGCCATGGCCTGGTAGAGGTCGAGGACCGAGGTCTCATCGCCTGTACCGATGTTGAGGAGCAACCCGCCGCCCTTCTCCGCCGCCCGGGCGAAGGCGTCGACCACGTCGTCCACATAGACGAAGTCCCGGGTCTGGCGGCCGTCCCCATAGACGGTGCAGGGCCGCCCCGACAGCAGGTTCCCGGCGAAGATGGCCACCACCCCCGCCTCCCCCTTCGGGTCCTGCCGGGGCCCGTAGACGTTGGCCAGAGCCAGTGCGGTGAACTCCAGGTCGTGCAGCTCCCGGTAGGCGATGAGGTAGTCCCCCACTGCTGACTTGGCCACCCCGTAGGGGGAAAGGGGCCGGCGGGGCTGGGTCTCCTTGACCGGAAGCTGGCTCGGCTCCGGATCCCCGTAGATGGTCCCCCCGCTGGAGGCGAAGACGATCTTGGCCGCCCCGGCGGACCGGGCCGCCTCCAGGACATTGATGCTGCCCAGCACGTTCACCTCGGCGTCGAAGATGGGCTCGGCCACCGACACCCGCACGTCGGCCTGAGCGGCCAGGTGGAAGACGACCTCGGGCCGGCGGCGCAGGAAGAGCTCCCCAAGTTCGGTGGAGCGGATGTCCACCCGGTGGAAGCTGAACCCGCCGGCGGCCCGGGCCTCGGCCAGGTTGGCCAGGGACCCGGTGGACAGGTCATCGACCACGTCAACGCTGTGGCCCTCGGCCAGTAGGCGATCGACCAGGTTGGAGCCGATGAAGCCGGCCCCGCCTGTGACCAGGGTCCTCATGAGCCCGGGTAGCGGGCCCCGCTCAGGCTGGTCCCCGCCTCCACCGTGGCGCCGTGACCGACCACGCTCACCGCCAGCACCCTGGCCCCGTGGCCGACGTGGGCGTCCGGTCCGATCACGGAGTCCTCCACCGTGGCGCCGTCCTCCACCACCGCCCCAGCCAGCACCACCGATCCCCGCACGACGGCGTCCTGCCCGATGACCACTCCGGCGCCGAGATGGCTGGCCGACACGCGGGCCCCGACCGAAACTCGGGCTCCGTCCTCCAGCAGGGCGGGGCCTTCCACCTCCCCCTCCACCGAGGCCGAGGGAGCCGTCCAGACGTAACGGCCGGCCTGGTCGCCCACTCCGGGCATGGGGGCGCTGAACCGGCGCCGGCCGGCCAGGATGTCCAGGGCGGCCCGGATGTAGAGAGCGGGGGTGCCGGTGTCGAGCCAGTACTCCTTGGATGCCAGGGCGTAGAGGGAGCCGGCCTCCACCAGGCGGGGGAAGGTCACCTTCTCCACCGACACCCGCACGTCGGGGGCGATCAGGTCGATGACCCCCGGCTCGAGCACGTAGGTGCCGGCGTTGATCAGGTTGGTGGGCGCCTCGTCCCGGGGCGGCTTCTCTATGAAGGCCTCGACCTTTCCATCGGAATCGGTGGGCACCACGCCGAAGGCGGAAGGGTCGTCTACCGGGGTCAGGCTGATGGTGGCCGATGCGTCGTGGTCCCGGTGGAAGGCGACCAGCTCGGCTATGTCCAGGTCGGTCAGGACGTCCCCGTTGACGACCAGGAAGGTGTCGGTGATGCCCGCCTCCATAGCGGCAAATCGGATCGCCCCCGCCGTATCCCGCGGCTCCGGTTCCACCGCGTAGGTGAGGCGCACCCCCCCGGCCCGCCCCTCCGGGTAGGCCGACATGAAGGAGTCGGGTCGGTAGCCGAGGGAGAGAACGACATCATCGATGTCGTAGGCGGCCAACTGGGCCAGCACCCGTTCGATCATCGGGACCCCGGCCACGGACAGCATCTGCTTGGGATCGGTAGAGGTCAGGGGCCGCAGTCGGGTCCCTTCCCCTCCCACCAGTACCACGGCTTTCATGGGGAGGAGGTGGTCGTCTTGCCGATGGTGGTGGGCGTAGGCGAGGTCGAGGGCGAGGTCGAGGGCGCGGTGGGCGTGGTGGAGGGCGCCGTCACCGGGGTGAGCGAGTTGGTGGCGGCGGTGGTGGCCGTGGTGGAGGCCTTGGTGGCCGCGGCCGTCATGCCGGTGAGGACACCGGTCACGACCGTGCCCGGCGGCTTGGGGATGCTGGTTCCCCTGGGCACGAAGGCGACGGTGATGAGCTGGCCGTTCTCCAGCAGGAGGTTCCTCGGGTCGCCCGAGTAGAGCTTCCCGCTCTGCGAGGTCGGATTCGACCAGGTCTTGACCTGCAGGTAACCGGGCTTGGAACTGCAGCTCTGACCGTTGGTGTAGAGCTTGCCGCCGGGGAGCTTGATGGAATCGGCGGTGAGGGTCAGGCCCGGGTAGTGGCCGGTGAAGCGACCCAGGGTGGCGTTGGGCCCGGTGTCGGCATTGGTGAGCGGCTGGAGGTTGATGACGCCGTGACCCGAGGTCTTGATGCCGATAGCGGTGGTCGCAGGACTGGCGGCCAGCGTCGCGGCGGGGGTCCCGCAGATGTCGAAGGCCAGGCCCTCGGTCCAGTCGGCGGTCAGGGTGGGCGGAATCTTGTCCACCGCCGCGGATGCCGGGTGAAGCCGCTCCTGGCGGGAGTAGGTCACCAGGGTGACCCCTATGACCACGATGACAGCCATCGCCACCCACCAGCTCCACGGGGTATTGCGGCGCGTCGACGCCCGACCCCCACCTGTAGCCGCGGCGCGCGCGACCCTTCGTCCGATTGAACCCCTGGCCATGAGGGCGACAGACTAGTGGCGGGCTCGGTAGTGCTCTCCCAACCTCTGGGCCCAGGCCAGGAAGGTGCGCACCACCAGCCCGGCCGCCACCAGGGGAAGGAGGAGCCGGCGCCAGCCCTGGCTGGACCGGTAGGCGAAGCGGAGGAGGGCACGGTGGTGCTCGGCAATCATCCGGAAGGGGTGGTGGTCGGTGGAGACCCCCTGGACGTGGTGGATGGTGCCGGCCGGCTCATAGACGACCTTCCAGCCCGCCTTCCACGCCCGCCAGCAGAGGTCCACGTCCTCGGAGTACATGAAGTACGACTCATCGAAGCCGCCCAGCTCCTCCAGGGCGTTCCGGCGGGCCAGGAAGCAGGCCCCGGACACCCAGTCCACCTCGGCCGGGGCGTCGTGGTCCCAGCCCAGCATCTTGTAGCGGGCCGACCAGCGGTTGCCTGGAGCGATCATGCCCAGGAAGGCATGGCCGACGGCGTCACCCAGGGCCGGGAAGGTCCGAGCCGAGGGGTAGAGCTGGCCCTCGACGTCCTCGATCCTCGGCCCGGCTATGGCCCGGCGGGGGTCCTCTTCGAGGGAATGGCGTAGGGCCTTCACCACTCCGGACATGAGCACCACATCGGCGTTGCAGACCAGGACCAGCTCCGACTCGGTAGCCCCCAACCCGACGTTGGCGCCGGCGCCGTAGCCCAGATTGCGTCCGGTGGGCAGGAACCGGGCCGGCAGCCCGGAGCCGGCCAGCACCTCCCCGGACGCATCCACCGAGGCGTTGTCCACCACCACGATGGGGCCGACCCCCTCGTCCACCAGGCTCTGGACACAGGCCACCAGGTAGGGGGCGGCGTTGTAGTTGACGACCACCGCCGCCACCGATGGGGTCCTGTCAGCCATCCAGGCGGGCCCGGAACCACTCGGCCGTGCGGGCCAGGCCCTCGGCCAGGGCCACCTTGGGCTCCCAGCCCAGCTCGGCCCGGGCCAGGCTGATGTCGGGTCGGCGCTGGGTGGGGTCGTCCACCGGGAGCTCCTCGTGCACGACGGCCGAGGCCGATCCGGTGATCTCCAGCACCAGCGCAGCCAGCTCCGAGACGGTGAACTCATCCGGATTCCCGATATTCACCGGTCCCACCAGGCCCGAGTCCAGGAGGGCCAGGATGCCTGCCACTTCATCGTCCATGAAACAGAAGCTGCGGGTCTGGGTGCCGTCCCCGTAGATGGTGAGCGGATGGCCAGTCAGGGCCTGGACCAGCAGGTTGGATATGACCCGCCCGTCCCGGGGACGCATATGGGGGCCGTACGTATTGAAGATCCGCACGATGCCCACATCCACGCCCTGGGCCCGGTGGTAGGCCATGGTCATGGCCTCGGCAAATCGTTTGGCCTCGTCGTAGACCCCGCGGGGCCCCACCGGATTGACGTTGCCCCAGTAGTCCTCGGTCTGGGGGTGGACCACCGGGTCCCCGTAGACCTCGCTGGTGGAGGCCAAGATGAAGCGGGCCCCCTTCTCCATGGCCAGGCCCAGGCAGTTATGGGTGCCCAGGCTGCCCACCTTCAGGGTCTGGATGGGAAGTTCCAGGTAGTCCCGGGGACTGGCCGGGCTGGCGAAATGCAACACCGCGTCCACCCGGCCGGACACGTGGATGAAGTTGGAGACGTCGTGATGCACGAAACTGAACCCGGCCTGGCCGAAGAGTTCCTCGATGTTGTCCATCGAGCCGGTCACCAGGTTGTCCACACAGACCACCTCCACGCCGCGCTCCATGAGCCGGGTGCAGAGATGCGAGCCCAGAAAGCCGGCGCCGCCGGTCACCACCGCCCGGTGGATGGATCGGGGCACCGGCCTAGGCCTGGCCGACGCCGTCGTAGCGGAACCCGGCCCGGCGGGCGGCGGCGGGGTCCAACAGATTGCGGGCATCCACGATGCGGGGCGAGGCCATACGGGTGCGGACCTGGCCCAGATCCAGCCATCTGAACTCGTCCCATTCGGTGAGGACCACCAACACGGTGGCGTCCTCGCAGGCGTCGTAGGGGTCGGTGACGGTGTCCATGCCCGGGAGTTCCCCGTGCACGGTGGGGTCATAAGCGGACACCTTGGCCCCCATCCGGTGCAGGCGATCGACCACGGCCAGGGCCGGGGAGTCCCGCAGATCATCGGTGCGGGCCTTGAAGGTGAGGCCCCATACCGCCACCCGCACCCCGTCCACCGAACCGCCGGCGGCGGCCACCACCTTGGCCACCACCCGCTCGTGCTGTTCGGAGTTGACGGCTATTACGCCCTTCAACAGCTCGAAGTCATAACCGGCGTCCTCGGCTATGCGCACCAGGGCCCGGGTGTCTTTGGGAAAGCAGGATCCGCCCCAGCCGGGACCGGGGACCAGGAACTCGAAGCCGATGCGCTTGTCATATCCCATGGCCAGCACCACTTCGCGCACATTCGCGCCCACCGCCTCACAGAGGTTGGCCACGGCGTTGATGAAGCTGACCTTGGTGGCCAGAAAGGCGTTGGAGGCGTACTTGATGGTCTCGGCCGTGGGCGGGTCGGTGACCACGAAGGGTGCCTTGATCGACTCCAGCAGCTCGCAGACCCGGATGGCGGCGGAGGAGTGGTCCGAGCCGATCACGATGCGGTCGGGGTGCAGGAAGTCGTGCACGGCCGAGCCCTCCCGCAGGAACTCGGGGTTGGAGACCACGAAGACATCCGAACGCCCGAGAGCCCGCTCCACCACGTGGGTGGATCCGACCGGGACGGTGGACTTGTTGATGACGATCGACTCGGCGGCTAGGACCGGGCCGATCTCGCATGCGGCGGCCTGGATGTAGCTCATGTCGGCCGAGCCGTCCGGGGCCTGGGGGGTGGGCACGCACAGGAAGATGAACTCGGCCTCGGCCACCGCCTGGGCCGGGCCCAGGATGAAGGAGAGCCGGCCCGCCTCCATGCCCTCCCGCACCAGCTCCTCCAGGCCGTCCTCCACGATGGGGATGTGCCCGGCGTTGAGGAGGTCGACCTTGGCCGGGTCTATGTCGGCACAGATCACGTCGTGGCCGAGATGGGCCAGGCAGGTGCCCGTGGTCAGGCCCACGTATCCGGCGCCCAGCACTGCCACCTTGGCCATCAGGTTTCCTCCTTGAGGATCAGGTCGACCAGTCTGGCCGCCGGCTCGTGCCAGTCCCCCAGAAGAGGACGGCCCGAAAGGCGCAGGGCCAGGTTGTCCAGGACGGAGTTGGCCGGCCGGGGGGCCAGCAGGGGGGGGTCGAGCTGGCCCGTGGAGATAGGTTCGACCACGGAGGGGTCCAGGCCTGCCTGCTCCACCACCGCCCGGGCCAGTCCGTACCAGGTGGTTGGTCCCTGGTTGGTCAAGTGGAAGACGCCCGGCACCCGGGACAAGGCGAGGTCGGCCAGGACGGGAGCGAGGTCGGAACTGGCCGTGGGGCAGCCGTGCTGGTCATCCACGAAAGGCAGGCGCCGACGCCCGGCGGCCGCCCCCCGGGCCAGGCGCAACACCGTGCGCACCATGTTGGGCCCGTGCTCCCCGAACAACCAGGCGGTGCGCACGATGGTCCACTCCGGGTCCATGGCCTTCTCGCCCCCCAGCTTGGACAGCCCGTAGACCGACCGGGGCCCGACCGCGTCCCATTCGGTGTAGGGGCGCTTGAGCTTTCCGTCGAAGACGTAGTCGGTGGACACGTAGGCCAGGTGGGCGCCGACCCGGCGGGCGGCCTCGGCCAGGTTCCGGGTCCCGAAGGAGTTGACGGCAAAGGCCCGCTCCGGGTCGGTCTCACAGGCTTCCACCGCCGTCATGGCCGCCCCATGGATGATCCAGCGCGGCGCGATGCCGGTGACGGCCTCCAGCACCAACTCCCGGTGGGTGATGTCGAAGTCGTGGGAGTCCACGCCGATGACCTCCAGGCCGGGCCGGCCCTCCAGGTGGGCCACCACGTCCCGTCCGAGCATCCCGGCCGCCCCGGTGACCATGACGCGGTCCGCCATTACCGGCCCGCCCCTGTCCGGTCCGCCACAACTGGCCCTCCCCGGTCGGCCACTACGGCCGGCCCTCCCAGGCCGTTCCTTCTGCCACCGGGGCGCGGTCCCGAAGCGGCTCCCACCACGAGCGGTTCTCGGCGTACCAGCGCACTGTCTCGGCCAGCCCCGGCCCGAACTCGACCGTCGGGCTCCAGCCCAGTTCGGTGCGCAGCTTGGTGGAGTCGACCAGGTAGCGCCGGTCGTGGCCGGGCCGGTCAGGGACGATGGACTTGAGGGAGGCCGGCTTGCCCAGGGCGTCGAGGACGGCGTCGGCTATCTGTTCGATGCTGGCCTCCACGCCACTGCCCACCAGGTAGGTCTCCCCCACTCGGCCCCGGTCCAGCACCGCCTCTATGGCCGTGCAGTGGTCGATGACGTGGAGCCACTCCCGACGGTTGGCGGTCGACGCGTACATCGGCAGGGGCTGATCGTCCAAGGCCCGGGTGGCGAAGAGCGGGATGACCTTTTCGGGGAACTGGTAGGGGCCGTAGTTGTTGGCGCAGTTGGTGATGGTGACGGGCAGACCGAAGGTCTCGTGGTAGGCGCGCACGGCGTGATCGGCTCCGGCCTTGGAGGCGCTGTAGGGAGACCGGGGCAGATAGGGCGAGTCCTCGGTGAAGGCGTCGTTGGTCTCCAAGGGGAGATCCCCGTATACCTCATCGGTGGATATGTGCTGGAAACGAGCCACCCCGGTGCGCCGGGCCGCCTCCAGAAGGGCCAGGGTGCCCATCACATTGGTCCGGAAGAAGCGGGCCGGGTCGAGCACGGAGAGGCTGTTGTGACTCTCGGCGGCAAAGTGCACGACCGTCTCCACGTCATTGCCCCCCATGACCTTCTCGGCGGCGGCGCCGTCGCAGACGTCGGCTTCCACGAAGACGATGCGATCCTCCACGTCGGCCAGACTGGCCCGGGTTCCGGCGTAGGTGAGGGCGTCGTAGACGACCACCGTGTCCCCGGGGTGGCGCTCCACCCAGTAGCGGACGAAGTTGGACCCGATGAACCCGGCCCCTCCTGTTACGAGCAGGCGCATGAACCCGCAGGCTACGTGGGCCGCAGGTGCACCACGTCCCCCGCCGTTACCTCCCGCAGGCACACACTGGTCTGAACCAGCAGGTGGCCGTGGTCATCCACGTCGGAGGCCACCCCGGTGAAGGACTCGTCCTGGAGCTCGACCCTCACCTCCCGGCCCACCGTGGCGCAGCGGGCCCGGTACTCCGAGCTCAGGGCCCGGCGGCCCTCCTCCGAGTCGAGCTGGCCGGCCCGGGCATCGAGCGCCTCCAGCATGGCCACCAGCAGGCGGGAGCGGTCGACCGGTCGCCCGGTCAGGTGGTTGAGGGCCACGGCCCGCCCGGCCAGGTCCTCCGGCAGCTCGGCCGGCCAGTTGACGTTGATCCCGACGCCGACCACCACCGCCGGGGGCGTGACAGTGCCGGGGCGGCCCAGATCGGTCTCGGCCAATACCCCGGCCAGCTTCCGCTCTCCGACCATCAGGTCGTTGGGCCACTTGAGCTCGGGCTCGAAGCGGGCCCGCCGGGCGCAGGCGTCGGCCATGGAGAGGGCCACGGCCACGCTGGCCAGGTGGAGGTGACCCGCCGGCAGGTCGGGGCGTAGGAGCACCGAGACCAGCAGGGATGCGGCCGGAGGGGCGACCCAGGTCCTCCCCAGGCGGCCCCGGCCGGCCGTCTGGTGGTCGGCCACCGCCACCAGGCCGGCAGGCGCTCCCTGCCTGGCCTCGTCCAGCAGGTACCGGTTGGTGGAGTCGATCTCACCGAACCACCTGACATCGGTAAACCTTGTGGTAGCCAGGGCCGACCTGGCGCCCTCGTCCAGCACCGGGGTAACCATATGGGACGCCGTCCGGGAGGGACCCACGTGTTCGAAAAGGTTCTCATCGCCAACCGGGGTGAGATAGCGGTACGGGTCATCCGGACCTGCCGGGAGATGGGCATCGCCACGGTGGCCGTCTATTCCGAGCTCGACCGGGACGCCCTGCACGTACGCCTGGCCGATGAGGCCTTCGCCCTGGGCGGCCAGACGGCGGCCGAGAGTTACCTCAACACCGAGGCCATCCTGGACGCCATCACCCGGTCGGGGGCCGATGCCGTGCACCCCGGCTACGGCTTCTTCAGCGAGAACGCCGACTTCGCCCGGGCCATCACCTCCAAGGGCGTCACCTTCATCGGCCCGCCCCCCGAGGCCATCGAGGTCATGGGGGACAAGATCTCCTCCCGCCTGGCGGCCGAGCGCGAGGGCGTGGCCGGAGTCCCAGGCCGGTCTCAGCCGGTGCAGGACCCGTCCGAGATCACCGACTTCGGAAAGGAGTTCGGCTGGCCGGTGGCCATCAAGGCCGCCTACGGCGGCGGCGGCCGGGGCATGAAGGTGGTCAACGGCCCCGATGAGGTGGAGGCGGCGGCGGAGTCCGCCCAGCGGGAGGCCCAGTCCTACTTCGGGCGGCCGGAGATCTACCTGGAGCGCTATCTCACCTGGCCCCGCCACGTCGAGATGCAGATCTTCTGTGACACCCAGGGCCACGGGGTCTGGCTGGGTGAGCGCGACTGCTCTGCCCAGCGCCGCCACCAGAAGCTGGTGGAGGAGAGCCCCGCTCCCGAGTTCCCCGACGCCGTGCGCCAGAAGATGGGCGAGGCGGCGGTAAAGGTGGCCCTCGGCTGCGGATACGTCAACGCCGGCACCGTCGAGTTCCTCTTCCAGGACGGGGAGTTCTACTTCCTGGAGATGAACACCCGGCTCCAGGTCGAGCACCCCGTCACCGAGATGGTGGTGGGCATGGACCTGGTCGAGCTGCAGCTGCGCATAGCCGCCGGGGAGCCCATCGGCTTCACCCAGGACGAGGTCAGGCGGACCGGCCACGCCATCGAGTGCCGGATCAACGCCGAAAATCCCGCCGGCGGGCGCTTCCTCCCCTCCCCCGGGACCATCACCCGATTCCGGCGCGCCGACGGATACGGGACCCGGACCGACGCCGGTTACGAAGAGGGCGACACCGTCAGCCAGTTCTACGACAACCTCATCGCCAAGCTGGTGGTGTGGGGCTCGGACCGCGAGCACGCCCGCCGGCGCATGCTGCGGGCCCTGGCCGAGACGGAGGTCGGCGGCGTGGCCACCACCATCCCGGCCCACGTGGCCATCCTGTCCCACCCGGACTTCATTGCCGGGAGGCACTCGACCCGCTGGGTGGAGGAGACCCTCGACCTGTCCGAAGTGAGCGCCCCGGTGACCCCGCCGCCCGACCAGGACCCGGAAAACCCGAAGGTCCTCCGGGAGGTGGACGCCGAGGTCAACGGACGCCGGTACCGGGTCAAGCTCTGGGTCCCCGACACCGGGGAAGGCGGAGGCGGAGGCGGGACCGGCGCCGCGCCCAGGACGGCGGCCGCCCCCCGCCGGCCCCGATCGGCCGGGGGCAGCGGTGGCGGAGCCGGAAGCGGACAGGTGTCCGTTCCCATGCAGGGCACCATCGTCCGGGTCCTAGTGGCCGTGGGCGACCAGGTGGAAGTGGGTCAGACCGTCTGCGTGCTCGAGGCCATGAAGATGGAGAACAACATCGCCGCCGAGAAGGCCGGCACCGTAAAAGAGGTGCGGGTCGAGCCGGGTCAGACTGTGGGCGGAGGCGATGTGGTCATGGTGATCGAATGAGCGAGACCAGCGGAGGCGGAGCCGCCGCCGGAGCCGGAGCCGGAGCCGGAGCCGGAGCCGCCAGCGCCGTCGGCGTCAAGGACGCCGCCCGGGCCACGGTCCAGGCCGCCACCGCCGGCCTGGAGGACCTCTCCCACCGCATCCACGCCCACCCCGAGTTGGGCTTCGAAGAGGAGCGCGCCTCGGCCTGGGTGGCCGAGTCGCTATCCGCCGCCGGCTTCGACGTGGAGACCGGCGTGGCCAGCCTGCCCACCGCCTTCGTGGCCACCGCCGGCAGCGGGCCTTTGACCATCGGCATCTGCGCCGAGTACGACGCCCTGCCCGGCATCGGCCACGCCTGCGGGCACAACGTCATCGCCGCCTCGGCCGTCGGCGCCGCTCTCGGCCTGGCCCCCCTGGCCGATGAACTGGGCATCACGGTCAAGGTGCTGGGCACCCCGGCCGAGGAAGGCGGCGGAGGCAAGATCATCATGCTGGAGCGGGGCGCCTTCGAAGGCGTCCACGTCGCCATGATGGTGCACCCCGCCCCGCTGGACATGGTGCAGATGCAATGCCTGGCCGTAGCCCATCTCGACGTCGAGTTCCACGGTAAGGAGGCCCACGCCTCGGCCTTCCCCGAACAAGGTCTCAACGCCGCCGACGCCCTCACCGTCTCCCAGGTGGCCATCGGTCTGCTCCGCCAGCACTTCCGGGGCCGGGACCAGGTCCACGGCATCGTCACCAAGGGCGGGGAGGCACCCAACATCGTGCCCGCCCACACCTCGGCTAAGTACTACATTCGCTCCGACACCCTCTCCCATCTGGACCGCCTGCAGCCCCGCGTCATCCGCTGCTTCGAGGCCGGGGCTCTGGCCACCGGCACCCAGATGGAGTACCGCTACGTCAGCGCCCCGTACTCGGAGTTCAGCGCTGACGACGCCATTTCCTCGCTGTACAAGGCCAACGCCGAGGCCCTGGGCCGGCGGTTCCTGCCCGGCAACACCATGGGCGGGGGCTCCACGGACATGGCCAACATCTCCTTGGCGATCCCGGCCATCCACCCCATGGTCGGGATCGATTCCCTACCCGCCGTCAACCACCAACCCGAGTTCACCGCGGCTTGCATCACCCCCGCCGCAGATAAGGCGATCGTCGACGGAGCGGTGGCCATGGCCTGGACCACGGTCGACCTGGCCACCGATGACACCCAACGCGACCGCCTCATGAGCCGGGCCCGCTGAGCCGGCCGCCGGGGTCGATGCTCAGTCGGCCGCGTCGGCCAGGGCCTCGGCCAGGGCCGGGTGCACCAACAAACTCTCCACGATGTCCGTGACCCGCAGGTTGGCCGTCACGGCCAGGGCGATGACCGAGATGAGCTCGGCGGCGTGGGCTCCCACGATGCTGCCTCCCAGCACCTGGCCGGTGGCCGGGTCGGAGAGGATCTTGACAAAGCCGCGCGGGTCCCCATCGATGAGCGCCCTCGCACTGGCCGCAAAGGGAACCTTCGTCACCCGGATCTTCCTGCCCTCGGCAAACGCTTCCGCCTCAGCCAAACCCACGTCGGCTATCTCCGGCTCGGTGAAGATGGCCGAGGCGGCCTTGTCATAGTCGAGATGGCGGTGGGCCCTTGTGTGCAGACCCATGACGTGCTCGGCCACCTTTCGCCCCTGCATGGATGCCACCGACGCCAACGGCAGCTTGCCCGACACGTCCCCGGCGGCATAGACGTGTTCGACGTTGGACTGGCAATGGTGATTGACCGGCACGTAGCCGCCGTCGTCGATCTTGACCCCGATCTCCTCCAGGCCGAGGTCCTCGGAGTTGGGGACGGACCCGATGGCCAAGAGGGCATGGGAGCCCTCGATGCGCCGGCCGTCATCGCAACGGACGGTCACTGTGCCGCCGGTGTCGCGGTCGATGCCCACGGCCCGGGCCCCCTTGTACAGGCGGACCCCACGGCGGAGGAAGTCGTTTTCCAGGGCCGCCGCCACCTCCGGATCCTTGGAGGGCAGCACCTGCTGTCGGCTGACGATGAGGCTCACCTCGGAGCCGAAGGAGCGGAACATGTGCACGAATTCGACCCCGGTCACACCCGAGCCGATGACGACCAGATGGGCCGGCATCTCGGGGGGCGGGTAGGCCTGCCTGGTCACCAGGACGCGGTTGCCGTCCACCTCGCACCAGGCCGGTACCCGGGGCCGGCTGCCCGTCGCCACCAGCACGGCGTCGGCCTCCAGCTCCACAGTCTCCTCGGCCGTCTCGGCCGTTACCTGGTGAGCGCCGGTCATCCGGCCCGTGCCCCGCAACAGCCGCACCCCCTGGCTGGCCAGGAGAACCTCGACCCCGGTGGCCAGGTGCGAGGTGATGCCGGCGATTCGCTCGGTCACCCCGGCCGGATCGAGCGAGCCTTCCATCGGCAGCAGTCCCATCCGGTGGGCCCGCCCCGTCAGCGACATCACGCCGCCGGTGGCGATCATGGCCTTCGACGGGATGCAGTCCCACAGGTTGGCCGAGCCCCCGATGACGTCGCGCTCCACCATCACCACTTCGGCGCCCAAACGGGCGGCGTGGCTGGCGGCCTGGACCCCGGCGGGGCCACCACCCAGGATGACAAAGCGGACGGTCATGGCCGGGAGCCTCTCAACGGGGCTGGTACACGCCGAACTCGGCCCGCAGCACGTCGCTGACTTCCCCCAGGGTGGCCCGGGCGGCCAGGGCCACCTTCATGGGCACCAGCAGGTTCTGGGTGCCTCGGGCCGCCGCCGACACATCCTCCAGGGCCGCCTCGACCGCCGCCTGGTCGCGCTCATTGCGGGTCCGGCGCACCCGGTCGGCCTGCTGGCGCTGCAGTTGGGGATCGATGGGGAAGACGTCGGCCGGCTCGGCGCCCTCCTCGGTGTAGGCGTTGACGCCGACGATGATCTTCTCCTTGTCATCGATGGCCTTGGCGTAGGCGTAGGCGGCCTGTTCGATCTCGTCCTGCATGTAACCAGCCTCGATGGCCGCCACCGCCCCGCCCATGGCGTCGATGCGCTCCAGGTACTCCCAGGCCAGCCGCTCGATCTCGTCGGTGAGGCTCTCGACGTAGTACGAGCCGGCCAGCGGGTCGATGGTGTCGCTCACCCCCGACTCGTTCTGCAGGATCAACTGGGTGCGCAGGGCGATCTTGGC
>Ga0307374_10009569_pt1 | contig 14252 bp, 12 predicted proteins | sample OX3MG_FD_202532 | JGI IMG/M metagenome (GOLD analysis project Ga0307374, IMG submission 202532) | Soil microbial communities from Risofladan, Vaasa, Finland - OX-3 | ecosystem: Environmental > Terrestrial > Soil > Coastal area > Acid sulfate soil | place: Finland: Risofladan, Vaasa | collected... | reverse complement strand
CGCACGGCGGCGGCTGCCGGCCCCTCGACCGCTGCTGGTCCTGGCAGGCTGGTTCGCAATCGAGCTCCTGGCGCTGGTGCGCTGGACGATGTCCGTGTCGGCCTCGACCGGCAGGCTGCTGTTCCCGGCCATCGCCGCGGTGGCCGTGCTGCTCGCCCTCGGGCTGCTGGCGCCGCTGCCGGAGCGCATGCGGAAGCCGGTCGCCTTTGGGCTTTCGGCCGTGCTGCTGGGATTGGCGCTGTACCTGCCGTTCCGGTACATCTTTCCTGCCTACGAGCGGCCGGCCATTGCGACCTCGCCGGCTGCCATCGGCCAGCCTTCACACCCGGCCCCCATCACCTACGGCGGCAAGCTGGCCCTCCTGGGTTACGACCTTTCGCCCGCGGCGGCGGAGCCCGGCCAGGATGTGGGCCTGCGGTTGTACTGGCACGTACTGGACGGGATGGACCAGAACTATTCCGTCACCACGCAAATCCTGACAGGCGAAGGACCGGTGGGCCAGTACGATTCCTTCCCTGGCCAGGGGCGCATCGCCACGCGCCGCCTCCGGCCGGGCGACTACTTCAGCGACACATACACCCTCCACATTTCGCCGGCTGCCCGCCCGCCGTTGATTGGGCAGGTTAAAGTTGGCTTGTACGACGACCGCCTGGCAAAATTGCCGGCGGTCGATGCATCCGGCCATGAGCTGGCGGAGCCAATCGTGGGCGAGCTGCCCATCCAAGGCCCCATCTCGCCGCCGAATCCCACGCCAGTAGTGACGTTTGGGAACGATTTGGAGCTCCTATCCGGCTCGGTATATCCCCAAACGCTAGGCGCTGGTGGGGTGGTCAAGGTCAAGCTCCGCTGGCGGGCATTGCGGCGGATGCCTCAGCCCTACACGATCTTCGTCCACCTGGCCGACGTTGCCGGCCGGCCGGTTGCCCAGCACGACTCGCAGCCGCGAGATGGCGCCTTCCCAACCACCCGGTGGGCTGCTGGCGAGATTGTCGATGACACGCTGCAACTAACGGCGCCAGCCGGCACACCGCCCGGGCGCTACCAGCTGCTGGTAGGCGCCTACCAGCAGCCCTCGCTGCGGCGGCTCCCGGCGAACACCGGCGGTGACGCCTACCAGCTGGCGGAGGTTGAGGTCCGTTAGGCCGAGGCGACGGTGGCGTTGTCGCGATGGGCGGACAGCACGTCCTTGATGCGCTCGAGCTTGCTGAACAGCCGGCTAAGCTGATCGAGGTCGCTGACGTTGATCGTCGCCGTCAATGTCGCCGTCTGGTCGGCATGGGCTGTGGCGCTGGCGGCGACCAGCGATATCTTCTCCTCGGCGATGGCTGTGGCCATGTCGCGCAGCAGGCCCTCGCGGTCCCAGGCCTCGACGCGGACACGCACGGGGTAGACGGCCTTCTTCCTTGTCGACCACTCCACCTTCACCAGCCGCTCGCGCTCGTCCTCGTGCTTGATGCTGAAGCAATCCTCGCGGTGCACGGTGATGCCCCGGCCGCGGGTAATGAAACCGATGATCTCGTCGCCCGGCACCGGCTTGCAGCAGTTGGCCAGCCGGGTCAGCAGGTCGCCCACACCCTTCACGGTGATGGCCGAGGTGGACGTGCTCTTGCTGGGAGCCTCCTCCTCGGTGGGCACGACGATCGTCTGTTCCTCGCGGAAGCCCAGCCGGGTGATCACCTGCGCCGGCGTGGAAGCGCCGTACCCGATGGCGGCGTACAAATCGTCCAGCGCCTTGTAATGCATGGCCTCCGCCACGCCGGACATGCGGTCGCCGACCGCGGCCAGGCTCTGGCCAGCCAGGCGCCGGAGCTCCTTGTCCAACAGCTCCTTGCCGCGCACGATGTTCTCGTCGCGCTCCTGGCGCTTGAACCATTGTCGGATCTTCTCCCGCGCGCCCGGCGTGCGGACGATCTCCATCCAGTCCCGGCTGGGGCCTTTGGAAGCTTTGCTGGTCAGAACTTCGACGATGTCGCCGTTGCGCAGCTGCGTGTCCAGCGACACCAGCTTGCTGTTTACCTTGGCGCCCACACAGTGGTTGCCGACGTCGGTGTGGACCCGATAGGCGAAGTCAACAGGTGTAGAACGGGAGGGCAGCGTCTTGACCTCGCCGCGCGGCGTGAAGACGAAGATCTGGTCCTGGAAGAGGTCGATCTTGACCGACTCGACGAACTCGCCGGCGGACACGTCGCGCTGCCAGTCGAGCAGGCCGCGCAGCGCGGCCAGCTTGGCGTCGAAATCGGCATCGACCGTGCCACCTTCCTTGTAGCGCCAATGGGCCGCGAAGCCGTATTCGGCGATGCGATGCATGTCCCAGGTGCGCACCTGGACCTCCAACGGCTGGCCATCGAAGCAGAAGACCGTGGTGTGCAGGCTCTGGTAGCCGTTGGTCTTGGGCATGGCCACATAGTCTTTGAAGCGCCCCGGGATCGGCTTCCACAGTGAGTGGATGACGCCGATGGCGCCGTAACAGTCCTTGACCTCATCCACCAGGACGCGCACCGCCAGCAGGTCGTAGATGCGGCTGAAGTCCAGGCTGCCCTGGCGGTCGACTTTGCGGGCGATGCTGTAAATGTGCTTGGGCCGGCCCTTGACGTCGGCCCTGATGTGCAGCCGCTCTAGCTCGACCTTGAGGGCTGCCACGGCGGTATCGATGTAGTCCTCGCGCTCGCCACGGCGGCTGGCCAGCAGGCCGGTGATCTCGCGATAGCGATCGGGCTCAAGGTAACGGAACGCCAGGTCCTCCAGCTCCCACTTGAACTCCCAGATGCCCAGACGGTGCGCCAGGGGGGCAAAGATGTCGAGCGTCTCCTGAGAAATTTTGCGCCGCTTGCCTTCCGGCAGCGGCCCCAGGGTACGCATATTGTGGAGGCGGTCGGCCAGTTTGATGAGCACCACCCGAGCGTCTTCGGCCATCGCCAGGAACATCTTTCGGAGGTTCTCCGCCTGTTTCTCCTCCAGCGTGTCCCAACTGATGCGGCTCAGCTTGGTGACGCCGTCGACCAGTGTGGCGATCTCCGGTCCAAACGCCTGCTCGATCTCCTCCAGCGTGACGTCCGTGTCCTCCGGCACGTCGTGCAGCAGGGCGGCGCAGATGCTGGGCAGGTCCAGCTGCATGTCGGCCAGGATGCAGGCCGCGGCGTAGGGATGCTCCACATACGGCTCGCCCGATACCCGCTTCTGGTCGCCATGCGCCCGGCACGCGAAGTCGTAGGTCCGCTCCAGCAGGTCGATATCAGCCTGCGGGAAGTAGCGCCTGACCTTTTCGACCAGCTCGGGTACGGCGGTGAGGGTAGCGACAGCCATGGCGTCTAAACTCCCTCTCCCGCCGGGAGAGGGCTAGCCTCCCGTACGTCGCGCACGCGCATTTCCAGCGACTCGAAGCCGCCGAAGGCGGAGCTGCTCAGCTCGAACACCACGTCTACACGGCCCTGATCCGCCACCCAGTCGGCGCAGTGGCCCAGGCTGAAGCCAAAGCCATCTACGGTGGCGCCATCGTCCGAACGGACTTTCAGGCGCAGGTGATCCTTAGGCGTGCAGCGGGCGTCAACGACGCGCAGGCCGGGTATCAGAAACGTTGGCGTCGGGTTACCCATCCCGAACGGTCCCACTTCCTGGATCACGCGATAGATATCCCAGTTCAGGTGTCGCATCCTCAGCTCAGAATCGATCACCAGGACTGGATCGAGATCCTGTTCCGAGAGTGTAGCGTTCGCTATCTCCACGATGGCGTGAGAAAAGTCGCCAAACGCCTCGCGCCGCAGCGTGAAACCAGCCGCGCGCGGATGGCCGCCGAAGCGCGTGAGCATGTCGCGGCAGGCGCTCATGGCTTCCACCAGGTCAAAGCCGGCCACACCTCGGGCCGATCCGCGGCACACCTCCTGGCCGAGCTCCATCACGAAGGCCGGCTTGCCGGTCTCCTCCACCAGCTTGCCCGCTACCAGTCCGACGACGCCGGGTGGCCAGCCTTCGCCGCCGACCACATACGCCAGCTGATCCGGCGACTGGCCGCGAACCTGCTCTCGGGCAGCTTGCAGCACCTGGCGCGTGAGGCGCTGGCGCTCTCCGTTCAGGCTGCGCAGCCGCGCGGCCAGGTCGGCCGCCTCGTCCGGCTGGGTGGTGGTCATCAGCCGGAACGCCAGGCCCGCGTCGTCCAGCCGGCCGGAGGCGTTGATGTGCGGCGCCAGGGTGAAGCTGACGTCGCTGCACGTCAGCCGCCGCCCTTCGATGCCGGCCAGCTCCATTATGGCGCTCAGCCCCAGGCTGGGCTGGCGGCGCAGCCTCTCCAGCCCGTGCTTGACCAGCACGCGGTTCTCCCCCGAGAGGGGCACCATGTCGGCCAGCGTGCCCACGGCGGCGAAATCGGTCAGCTCGGCGGGGTCCAGGGCTCCGACTCCCGACCCCCGGCTCCCGACTCCCGTGTACAGCGCCTGGGCCAGCTTGAAGCACACGCCCGCCGCGCACAGTTGCTGAAAGGGATAGCCGCCCAGACCTGGGTGCAACAGCGCCAGCGCCTGCGGCAGCTGGTCAGGCAGCTTGTGGTGGTCGCATACGATCACGTCCACACCGAGCTGCTGCGCAAGCGCGATCTCTGGCACAGAGGTGATACCGAGGTCGATGGTGATGATGATCCGCGCGCCCTCTTCGGCCAGCGTGCGGATGGCCGCGGCATGCAGTCCGTAGCCTTCTTCGAGCCGCTTGGGGATGTAACTGCGCGTGTGGATGCCAATGGCCGTCAGCGCGCGCTCGAGGATGCTGGAGCCAGTCACTCCGTCGGCGTCGAAGTCGCCGTAGATGACCACCAGCTCGCCCAGCGACGCCGCCCGCGCGAGGCGCTCCACAGCGACGCTCATAGCCGGCATCAGGAAGGGGTCATGCAAGTCCTCGAAGTTGGCTTCGTGATGGTGGCGGATAACCTCGGGCTCGCGAAAGCCGCGGTTGTACAGCAGCCGCAGCTTGAGTTTATGGATCTCGGGCACGGCCTCAACGAGATCCCGCGGCGGCGGGCCCGCCAGCTGCCACCGCTTCGGCCGGTGGACGATCTCGCTGGGGGCGACTGCCATCCGCAGCATTATAGACCGACCAGCCGCCGGACGTTTACGTGACGGTCAAGGTTGGCTGCCGCCAGCCAGAAGCAAGTCGGCAGCGTTAACTTCCCGACGGTTGTTCAAATCGTCCCGACGTTCAAGGGCTCGACCCGCCAGCATCAGCGCTGCCTGCTCCAGAGAGACCGGCAACCGCGTGCCGAGTGCGTGCTCGACGAGTATGGCGAAAGCGAGTCCCTCGCCCGCCCGTTCCGGATGAAGCCAGACCTCGTTCGGAAACGCGCAACTTGAATCGAGGACCATGAGGCGGTGGTGACGATCCGATGCGATCACGCCACTTTCCGACAGCAGCCTGACGGCCTCATAAAACGAATTCTAGGCAGCTTACTCCAGCATCAGTTCGTCGGGGTAGCACCATCGCCAGTTCTCGCCGGGTTGGAAGGATTGTATGACCGGGTGGCTGGTGGCGTGGTTGTGCTTGGTGGCGTGCTTGTTCTTGGAGGAGTCGCAGCAGCCGACGTGGCCGCAGCTCAGGCACAGGCGCAGGTGAACCCAACTGTCGCCGGTTTTCAGGCAGTCCTCACAACCTTGGCCGCTGGGGCTGACGTGCTGAGGGAGGTCTTCGAGGTGGGAGCAGGTAGTGGAGGCCATGCCAAGAAGACTAGCCCGTAGAATGCAGCCAATGGCGGATATCGCGCTGGTGCGATCGCTCGCTGATATGGACCACTATGCCGTTGTGGGCACGCTGCGGGTCAGCGGGGCAACGCAGGCGTCAGTCGTGACCGCCGGCGTGGCCGAGCATCCGCTGGCTGGCGGTCCGGTGGTGGGCTTTGTGGCTCGAGGGCGGACGGTCAAGCTGGCCAACATACGGCGCAACCCGCGGCTGACGGTGGTATTCCGGAGCGGGCACGAGTGGGTGACCGTGGAAGGCCGGGCGGACCTCATTGGGCCGGATGACGTGTTTGCGGGCTTTGAGCCGGAACGGGTGCCGCAACTGCTGCGCGACGTGTTTGTGGCGGCCGGCGGGACGCACGACGACTGGGCGGAGTATGACTGGGTGATGGCCGAAGACCGCCGCTGCGCCGTGCTGGTGCATCCGGAACGGATCTACTCGCGCCCCGGTCTATGAGCCCCTACGCGACCAGGCGCGCGTGGGTAAGGTGCCTTTCGCCTGCTTAGAAGCCCAGAAAATCCTCGATCAGCACCAGGCTGGTGCGGCCTGGCTCGTCGGCTTCGATGATCAGCATCTTGGCGCATTCGCGGTGGGGCGGCTCGCACTCGTGGTTGCGGCAAATGCCGTCGGGCAGGCAGGGCGGGTGCTTGTCCAGCCGGAATGCCTCCTGGACGGCGGCATGCCGGACGCGAGCGATGCCCTCCTCAAGGGTGTGGACGAGCTTGTTGACGCCGGCGACCATGATCACGCGCTTGCCGCCGTACGCGTAGCCGGCCACGCGGTTGCCACTGGCGTCGGCGGAAACGAGCTCGCCCGTGAGGCACACGGCGTTGACGCCACCCAGGAACACATCGGCAACGGTCGAGTGGCGGCGAGCCTCGTTGCGGAGGCGCGCGTCGGCGTGGCCCCGCACGCGGGTGCGCATGTAGTCGAAGCGCGTGGCGGCCTTGAGGGCATCCTCCAAGCCGATCTCGTACATCGTGGTCGAGCTGCCAGCCATGACCTGCGCGTCGTCGGGAATCATGCCGAGGGCGAGCTCGACCGCCTCCTTGCCGGTCGTCACGTAGTGGCAATCGATGTTGCGCCTGGCGAGAACCTCCATAGCCTTGTGGGCCATGGCGCGGTGGAAGGCGGCTACGCTCGGATCGAGCGGCATCAGTCGGGCTGCACGGCGAGGTACATCTCGAAGCTGGCCAGCCCGCGCTGGTCGAAGCCGACGACGCGGCAGTCGCTCACCGCGGCGGTGCCGGTCTCGGTTCCGTCAGTCCAGGTCACGCTCGAGCCGATGATCTGGCCGAGGAAGGGCTGAAAGCGGCTGTCGCCCTCCCACTGCACAGTGATGTGCTTGTCCACGCTGGGAAGTCTACGGGAAGAGCCGACTGCTCCCTGATGGAACTCCCAGAGCACTTGAACATTTGTACTGAGGGTCGTATATTTTGCAGATAGTGGCGGTAGCTTCACCGAGCGGCTTGAGCAGGACCACCCTCTACTCCGTCGGACACTCAACCCATTCACTGGCAGAATTCCTGACGCTTCTCGGCATGCATGACGTGGAGGTGATTGTTGATGTGCGGTCCGTGCCAGCGTCACAACGCTTCCCACAATTCAACCGGAATACCTTAGCCGCCGAACTGCCGCTGCGTGGCAAGAAATATCTATTTCTTGGAGGAGAGCTTGGCGGCCGTCCGTCGGACCCAGAAATGTACGACAGCGATGGCTACGTCCTTTACGACCGGCTGGCGAGAACGCGGGCGTTCGAGGAAGGTCTCGCGCGCATTTGCGACGGGGCCAGAACCTATCGGATCGCGCTGCTCTGCAGCGAAGAAGATCCAGCGGCGTGCCATCGCCACATCCTAATTGGACGTGTTCTGGTCGATCGGGGAGTGGACGTGCTGCACATTCGACGTGATGGCACCATACAGCCCGCCAGCACTATGACGAAACCAACAGAAGCTCATCAGATGACGCTCTTTTCAGAACCCCCGCGTGCCGGCCTATGGAGGTCACCGAAACCATTGTGGAGAGTCCCGGATGAACGTCTATTCGATTGGGTTCACTCAGAAGAGCGCGCGCCAGTTTTTTGAGCGGCTGAAGGCGGCAAAGATTCGCCGCGTTGTCGACGTGCGAATCAGTAACTCCTCGCAACTTGCTGGATTCTCAAAGAAGGGTGACCTCGAATACTTCTTGGAGCAACTCTGTCAGGCGGAGTACGTGCACGAGCCACGTTTGGCTCCCAACATTGAACTCCTTCACGATTACCGAAAGCACCGCGTTTCGTGGCAAGAGTATGAGACTCGGTTCTTGAGGCTGATGGCCCAACGTAAGGTGGAACAGGAGATCTCGCCGGAACTGCTGGACGGTCCAACGGCGCTGCTTTGCACGGAACCGACGCCAGAGCAGTGTCACCGGCGGCTGGTGATCGAATATCTTGCGCAACGATGGGGCAACCTCGCTCACATTCCTCTGTAGCGCCTACCATGCGAATCGCTATCAATCACCTCACAAGAATGCGGAATGGTTTCATTTGCGTCGCGGGGGTTAGTCACGACAGAACCCACATACGACCTACGGTTCGGCTGCCAGAGCGCTTAGGGAGAAGTCTCCTTCGCGAGGAAGGCGGAATATTTCAACTTGGCGCCGTTGTTGAGACCGGGAATACGACCCCTCATCCGTTGACCCCGGACGTCGAAGACCACCTGTTTGCCCCCGGAGCCGCCAGCCATGTCAGAGATCTGACCGCCGAGGAATTTTGGAAGATTCTTCAGACAGTTGGGAAACCGAGTTTACGAGAGATATTTGGGCCGGACCTACACACACAAGGCCGAACTTTGGCAGTTGACCGCGGCCGTGGGCAGGCATCGCTCGGTTGCCTCCAGTTAGGGGCAAGGGCTGAGTTGGAGGTAGATCCCTGGGGACAAATCAAACTGGACTTCGGGGCGGACGATTGGCAGATTCATGCTACGGTCACAGACGTGCGACTTGTTGAGGCCGACCACAGAACAGCGAAGGAGGCCTTAGTCAATAGGCTCGACGGCCTGCTCAAGACAACGCCGATCGTTCTTAGCTTCGGCTTGAGCCGCGCCGCACAGGTGGGGCACGACACCGAGGAGCGGCATTGGTTCCAGGTCAACAACATCCACCTGCAATCCGACCCGCTCGGCACCTGGGCCGCTTAGGCTCAGAAGTGTCGGTGTGACCACCTACCCTGCGTGCAAATCGTCCGAACCTTCGCCACGCAGCCCCATCTGCCACTCGAGACTTTGCCTCGGGTCACAGCCTCGACTGCCAGAGATCGAGTCCGGCCACGACGCAGTCCTCGAGCCACGGTTTTCGAAAACTTTCCTCTCTGCCCCTGCTCGGAGTCGAGTAGGTGAATTCATCCGTTGCCAGAACATCCGTGTCCCAGGACTGGCTTGGGTCATCTTCGCTGACCCGCGTGCCAGTAAGCAGAGCTATTGCTGCCATGATACCGGGAGTTCGGCCCTTATGATGAAGGGAAACTAGAAGATGTTGCGTCCCGGTTTGCAGGTCAGGAATCTCAAGCCGCAGTCCCACCCACTTACGGGGCTGAGCCAGATCCGCAAAGTAACCGTACTTCCGTGCGGCCGCTATTATTTGGAAGTTCCAATAGGACTCGGTCGAGTCACTGCTTTGATCAACTTCACACTTGAGTGTCATTCCTTGGTCGACAAAGTTCTGATGAAGCGTGACTCGAACTTCAGACAGCCTGTCAAACGCTATCTTCGCAAGGCGGTTCGTGAGTTCCTGAATGTCGGTCCGCGTGACCTGCAACCTTCGTTTGGCCGCCGCCGCTGCTGAGGCTGCGACCGGAGTCACGTCCCCGCCGCGGATCATTCGGACCTGTTCCAGCGCCCACTGTGTGTCTTTGCCTATGATGTTCGCGAACAAGGTCACCAAGGGGCGCAAGTCGCCATTGTCCGCCTGCTCCAGCGCGTAGATGTAGGCATCTCTGTTGCCTTCAGCCCGAATCACCAAGGGAAGGTAGCCAGCTTTTACAAAAACCAGAGTCGCCAGTGCCCTAGACACCCGTCCATTGCCATCCTGGAAGGGATGGATTTGGGTGAATCGGTGGTGCAACCAAGCAGCAGAGATCTCGGGCCTTACCCCCTCAGCGGCATGGCGCTCATGCATTGCGAGCAGCGAATCGATCTCGTCTTGAACAAATTCAGGAGGACAATACTCGTGAATTTCCCCGTCTGGACGTCGGGGATTGTTTGGAAGTTGCTTCCAGCGACCCTTTAACAGCGGGGCGTTGAATTGGTGACCGAACCGGTCGATCGCATCCGTGGTTTCTTGGTTTCGACAGAGAAGCTGATGGAGCTCGCAAATGTACGAGGCTGTCAGCTCTCTTTCTTCTTTGACGAATGAAAACAAAAAGTCAAGAGCGGCGCGCTGATCTTCTATTTAGGTGCCAGGCCGTCGTGGCTATTCGTCCTGTCGCGTGAAAACGCTCAATCGCTCCTAATCCGGCGTCGAGCAGCGTCTCTGTGATTCCACGGTCGATGGTGTAAAGCTTCTCGAGAAGTCCGGTTTCAATCGCCCATTCGGTGGCTAGTCGACTCTCGAGCTGCTCAAACTTGCCCGGATCGCGAAGCGAACCCCTCTCCCGGTTCCATGCTTCACGAACCACGTCCAAATCAGTGCGTTCAAGGTCTGTGACATTCTCCGGCAGATCGGCGATACAGTCCCATTTCATATGATGCGCTTTTAGCAAGTATGAACTGACTCAGGCGGAGTTACTGATAGGATCCCGACTTGTCGTCTATTCAGTTGTGACGCGATAGGCGACCCTCTAGTTGCGCATGCGGTCGGCTACCTTAACCGGCGTCGCGGCGAGCGGCGCGGCTTTGACGGCTTCGGCCATGTCCCTTTCGCCTTCGGCGCTGGCCATCCGGATGAACTCGGGCGGGACTTCCACGCCCATCTCCTGCCAGTTGCGGTTGGCGTAGTTCTGGAGCTTGGCGATGTGCTCGGCTTTGAGGTGGCCGAAGCGGCCCTGGCCCTTGAGGTACTCGACTACCGGGATCATGCGCTCGGGCAGGAAGAACTCGTAGGTCCGGGTTTCGGGGTCGTATTCCCACATCTGGAACATGCCGCACTCGACCACGGCCCGGCCGAGGTCGATGGTGTTGGGGGTTTCGTAGACGAAGCCCTTCTGACACGGCGTGTAGACGTGGATGAAGGCGGCGCCCTTGTAATTGAGGCCCTTGCGGACCTTGTTCATGAAGTCGGCAGCGTAGCCGATGCTGGCGGTGGCGACGTAGGCCTGCGGGTGGCCGGCGGCCATCATCTTGGCGAGCTGCTTAGGCCACAGCTTCTTACCCTCGGGGATGGCCGGGCCAGGCGGCGTGAAAGTGGTCATGCCGCCGTACGGCGTCATCGGTGAGACCTGGATGCCGGTGTTGGCGTACTGCTCGTTGTCGTAGCAGATGAACAGCGCGTCGTGGTTGCGGTACAGTGCGCCAGACATAGGGCCCAGGCCGATGTCGCTGGCCGAGCCATCGCCGGCCATGACGATGATGTTTGGGTACTCGCCCTTGTACTTGCCCTTGCGGATCATGGCTTCGTAACCGGCCGCCACGCCTGAGGTGAACGAACCGGAACTGGCGATCGCCACATGCGCCCAGGGGATGGAATAGGGCGTGCACAGGTAGCTGGCGTTGGCCACGTACATGCAGCCGGTGGGGCCGACGGCGATGCTGTTGTCTCCCGCGGCCTTGAGGGTCAGCTTGTACTCGATGGCCGGGCCGCAGCCGGCGCAGGTGCGATGGCCGGCAACATAGGGGTCGGTGACCGGGAGGTCCGGCTGGAAGTGCCGGGCGTCGGTGCGGACCTCGAACAGGGGCAGGAATTGCTTTTCGACTTCTACTGCCATGGATGTTTCTCCTTCAGTCCTCGAACCCGACCCAGTGGGTCAGCTTCTCGATTTCGCCCGCCTGGGCCACTTTGTTCAGCTTGTTGCACATCCACTCGAACTCGTGCATCGGGATGGTTTCGCCACCCATGCCGGCCATGAACGACAGGGCCAAGGGGCGCTGCTTGAGAGGATACAGCGCGGTGCACAGGTCGAGCATCAGCGCGCCGCCGCTGCTGGCGCCGCCGAGAGCCAGGTTGGTCTCGACGATGCCGACGGCTTTCACGTGGCCAAGCAGCCGTTGGATGTCCTCCGTCGGGAAGGGCCGCACCCACAGCAAGCGGGCCACGCCCAGCTTCATGCCGTGCTCGCGGGCCAGGTCCACCGCGGCGCGGGCCGTCACCGAATGGGCGCCCTGCATGAAGAACACCGCGTCGGCGTCCTCGCACTTGTAGCACTCCAGGAAGTGGGCGTACTTGCGGCCAAACATCTCGCCGAACTGGTCGGTGATCTCGCGGATGACCGGGATCGAGCCCTCCATGGCGGCGGCGCGGCCAAGTTGCAGCGGCGGGCCCTGCTCGGGCATGATCTGCGGGCCATGGGACACCGGCTTCTTGGGGTCGAGGGCGAAGGGCAGGTAATAGGGCGGCAGGAACTCGTTCACCAGGCTCTGGTCGGGCAGATCGACGTCGCCCGAGATGTGGGACACGAAGTAGCCGTCCTGGCAGATCATCTGCGGCAGCAGCACGCGATGGTCCTCGCCGATGCGGAAGCCCAGCAGGTGCTTGTCGAACACCTCTTGCGGCGACTCGGCCCAGCCCATGAGCCAGCCCATGTCGCGCGTGCACAGGGCGTCGGTGTGCTCCGAGCCGAAGTCGCCCGGTGGGTCCAGGGTGCGGTCGGCGATGGCCATCTGCACCGGCACGCGGGAGCCGGAAATGATGGAGTACTCCTCGTAGGCGAAGGTGACGCCCACGCCGGAGCTGCCGGTGAACACGCGGGCGCCGCACGAGGCCGCGCCGTGGGCGGCGCTGAGCTGGGCGTGCTCGCCATCGGAGTGGATGAACTCGGCATCCAGCTCGCCGTTGGCGATCATCTGGCTAAGCTGCATCATGATGGCGGTGTAGGGCCGGATGGGGAAGGCGGTCACCACATCCACGTCGGCGTATTTGGCCGCCAGCGCGCTGGCGGTGCAGCCGCTGATGCGCTGCGTCCTGATCTTGCGCCGGTCGATGGCTGGTTCAGCTACGGCCATTAGTCGAGTACCTCCCCAATGAGCTCGAAGAGTTGTTCGCGCTGGCGCCCGTGGGCGCCGATGCTGGTGGCGAAGGCGGTTTCCATACGGATGACGCCGTCAGTGAACTCCAGCTCCGGCACGGCTTCCAGGCAGCCGGTTGGGCACTCCTTGATGCACACGCCGCAGCCCTTGCAGTAGTCCGTCCGGACAAAATAGCTGCCGTTCGCGCGCTCGGTGCGGGCGATGGACACGTCCGGGCAGTAGACATAACAGTTGTCGCAGGCGTTGCAGGTGCCGCAGCTGAAGCAGCGGTTGGCCTCGCCGACGGCTTCGTCCTCGTGGTAGTTGAGGTTGACCTCGATGCTGGAGCTGAGCCGCTCCAGCACCGACACCTGGCGCTGGGGCACGCGTGGGAAGTGGCGGAAGTAGGCCAGGTTGAGGCGATCGATCTTGATCACGTCGGGCACGACGGGCTCGGGGAAGGCGTGGCCGTCGAGAAAATGGTGGATGTTGGTGGCCGCCTTGTGGCCGGCGCCTACCGCTTGGACGACCATGCCGGCGCCCTGGACAGCGTCGCCCGCGGCGAAGATGCTGCCGTCCACCCGGCCGTGCTGGTCGGTTTTCAGCAGGCCGCGCTCTGTGCGGAACTGCTCGGGCAGGTAGGACAGGTCGGCGAACTGGCCGATGGCCACGATCGCGTCGTCCACGGCGATGGTGTCCTCGGTGCCGGGAATCTCCTCGATCTGGCTGGGGACCTTCGCGCCAGGCCTGCACTTCACGATCCTGATACCTGTGACCTTGGTCCCATCGCTCAGGATTTCCTTGACGACGGTGTTGTCCATGAGCGTGCCGCCCTCTTCCTCGACGGTGTGCTTCTCCTCCGCCAGGGCGGGCGCATCGGCCAGGGACTCGAAGCAGATGAACATCACCAGTTCGCCGCCTTTGCGGCGGGCCAGCCGCACCACGTCCACGGCAGTGTTGCCGCCGCCGATGACGGCTACGCGCTTGCCGATGGCGTGGGAGCGGCCCTGGGCCTCGTCGGTCAGGTAGTCCTGGCCGTAGTGGACGCCCTGCTTGGTGTCCTCGCCGGGCGCACCGAGCTTGCGGCACTTGACCAGGCCCAGGCCCAGGAAGGCGGCATCGTAGCCCTTGAGGTCATCCCATCCGAGGTCCCGGCCGAGCCACTTGTTGCACTCGAAGGTGATGCCCAGGGCCTTGAGGCGCTCGATCTCCTTGTCCAGGATCTCCTCCGGCAGGACGAACTCGGGCATGCCGCCGCGCAGCAGGCCGCCGGGCTTGCCCTGGCCCTCGAAGATCGTCACCTGGTAGCCTTCGCGGGCCAGTTGGTAGGCGGCGCTCATGCCGGCCGGGCCGGAGCCGACCACGGCCACACGCTCCTTGCGCGCAGCCTTTGGCCGAACCACG
>Ga0307374_10009565_pt1 | contig 14254 bp, 6 predicted proteins | sample OX3MG_FD_202532 | JGI IMG/M metagenome (GOLD analysis project Ga0307374, IMG submission 202532) | Soil microbial communities from Risofladan, Vaasa, Finland - OX-3 | ecosystem: Environmental > Terrestrial > Soil > Coastal area > Acid sulfate soil | place: Finland: Risofladan, Vaasa | collected... | reverse complement strand
TAAAGCGCGTGCGTCGCCCGTACCCCACCGACACCGGGACGCTCCAGTGCAGAGTCGCGAAGCGGAATAGCGCCGCCTCGTATCCGTCACCGTCGACACGCTTGACGACCGGGCGGATCTTGCGCGGGTCGACTTCGTCGCCGTTGGCGAACTCTTCAATCACACGCTCCTCCCAGCGCTTGATGAAAGGGCGGCTTCGCTCCAGAACCGCGGCTCGTTGACGGGCGTGGAGGCCTCTGATCGCCTGCTTGGACAGGGTGTCAGGATGATGTAGCCGACCGTCCTTGGTGACAAATCCAGCGGCTTCGAGCTCGACACGGACACGACGCCGTAGGCGTGCGGCTTCTCGCTGTTCGCGTGTAGGAGAGGTCTTGGACTTCGCGTTGTTCGCCACAGCTCGTGGATCGTCCTCACAATGCGGTGTGCATCGTCGCTGGCGGCCCGGCCAAGCGACGATACACGCTGCCACGGCGCTCGGTGCTCATCCCAAGGCGACGAGGATACCCGGCTGCTGCGCTTGCCCGCGAAGCACGAACACCTCCGAGAACTGCGTCATCGTGAGGATCATCTCCGCAGAATCCTCGTTAGCGGAGAGCGCGAGACCCAGGAGCCGAACCGAGTCGCCGGCGGCGAACCCTGGCATCTCGGTGGGGGTTCGCAGGAGAGCCTGCCCCTGGTGCCCTGCGAGCGAGAGCAGCCAGCTGCGCGGCCCGTTGCGGGTCGCAATTACGGCCTCGCAGTCAACGAATACGGCTGCTTGTGAGGACACTTCGGGCGCGGGGGCGGCGCGCGCAGCCATCCAGTAGTCATCGCAAAGGTGGCGCACGCTGCAGTTTCGGCACACCTCTGGTGCTGGGTAGGCCGGTGCAGGAAGACGGCTGAGGTTGCTTTCGGCTTTCGCAATCCGCTCGGACAATGCCCCCGCGAGCGTCTCCAGTTCGCCAGCGGATGGGCCATCGAGCGTCTCATCATGGGTCGCGTAGGCGACGACGAGGCGCCGAACCGGGAGGCCACCCGGGTTGATCTCGTTGTCTCGGCTCCACAGGAGCGCGTACAGTCGCAGTTGGTCGGCATGGTGCTCGCTGGGTGCGCCGGTCTTGTAGTCGGTGATCGCGCAGCCGCCGTCGTCGAGCGTGATCAGGTCGGCACGTCCGACCAAGCGGAGCCCCTCGGCACGTAGCTTCACCTCGGGGTGCGACCCACGCGCTAGCGGGCCGCGTGACGGTTGGGTGCCCGTGATCGGCTCGTCGTCGGACGGCGGCTGAAGGCGTGTCCGGCTGACAGTTGCCTGCAGGCGCTTACGAATCGCGGGGACCTCACGGAGCAGCCGCTCCCGGATGCTTGCGAGTTGGTCCGCCGCCCTCGGATTGCCCTGCAGCGTCTCCAGCTCGGCTGCGGCCGTGTCCGCGAGCACGCGCGAGAAGCCACCGATATCGCGCAGAGATTCCACCGCACTCGGGTCCGATACGGATACGCAGCCGCGCGCCTGCAGCATGCCGAGGATCACTTCGAGGGCGCGGTGGGTTGTATTCCCGATAAGGCCCGCAAGGATCGGACGGGGCGGGTAGCCCTCGCGGTCCCAGATCGTCGGATAACGCGCCCGGCTGAGCATCCAGCGGCGCGGGCACTCCTGTGCCTCGCTCAGACTCGAATAGCTCCACATGGCGGGCGCGGCCGGCCACACCCCCTCGATACCGCGGACCGCCGTCTGGAACCGCTCGCCGGTGGCGCTCACGTGATCGCGTCGATGACGCTCTTGCTCGCCGCGGGAAGATTGTGCGACACCACGATCTCGTCCACGAGTAGGACGGGAATCGACGTGCCGAACTCCTTCGCGGCAAGCAGCGCCTCATCGTTCGGATGGTCCGGTGTGAGCGGACCGTGGACCCCGATGATCATCTCGCGCCCGTCTGCGCGGGCGAGGATCGGGGCATCAAGCTCACCGAGGCCCGGAAGCAAGATCCTCTGCTTACGCAGGAACTCGAGGCCGTCGAGGCCTTGGCGGGACAGGTCCGCCTGGAGCTGATCCACTGCGTGCTCTATGCGGCGCCGATCGAGCGTTGGCTGCTCACCTCGGACGAGGTAGCGCAACAGGCTCGCGCCGAGATGCCGGTCGAGCAGACCGTGCTCGAAGCGGTTCTTGAAGCTGCGCAGGCAGCGGTAGCACGAGCGGTCACACCCCCCCGGGCAGTCCTCCAACAACCGTATCGTGTCCTCGAACACGGCGGGGCCGAGATCGGCGACGCGGCGCGCGAACCCCGCGCCGCCAGCGAGCGTGTCATAGACGTAGATCTCTGCCTCGAGCCCCGCCTGACCACCCTGCGTGAGCGCGGGTCGGTACTCGGCCTGTAGCTCTCCGGCGTCGATCTCAAGGCGTCCCGTGGCTGCGATCGTGATCGCCTCGGCCAGCGTACGCAACGCAACATCGGTCGCAAGAGCCCCGGGGCGAAGCGTTAGCGGGGGAGACACAGTGAGCCTGATCAGTAGCACGTCGGAGATGAAATCGGTCCCGAGCACGAGACTGCGCGTCACGGCGCCTTCGCACGTCGGCTCGCGATCGTTCGGGTAGGGCTTGGGGTGAGTCGAACCCCCCACGCTGCCAGGTATCGCGGTCGGTCCGATGACGCCACACAGCGTGCAGTAGTTGTAGCCCTCATCGCGCGGACCGGTGTTTGTCACGAGCAACTGCGTTCGCTCGTAGTGCGTGCGGATGGCGCCCGTGATGGCGCGCCAGCCGTGCTCTTCGGCTGGGCCCGCCGCCATTAGCTTCGCGCGCGTAGCGTAGCTCAGCGCCGGCTGATCATCGACCGAGGTTTCCTCCTCCCAGCTGTGCGGGTGGGCGAAGCCGGGAGGGCGCATCCAATTCTTCGCCGGACCGAAACGGTCCGAGCCGCATGCTGGGCAGTCACGGATCTCGCCGCGTTCGGCCTCATCGTAGTCCGTGGTGCTCGCGTAGCGGCAGTTGGCGCACTCGAAGTACAGCCGTCGCTCGCGCCAGGCCCGGATCCGCTCGTCGAACATCGGCGAGTACAGCGCGCCGGAGCGCCACTCCCTGCCGTCGATCCACACGCGCTTGCCGGGCGCGTACTGCGTCAGAGCCGTCGGCAGGCCCTGGCTCGGGGCGTAGCGGTACTCGGGTCGAAAGCGGGTGGACCTGTCGCGGTCAAAGACGTAGAAGGAGACGACATCGGTCGGGAATGCATACCGTGGCAGAACGCCCTTGTAGAGCAGACGGTCAAGCAGATTCGTCGCGGCACGGTTGGGCGCGCCGCGCTCCTCGCCCGTCTCGGCTGGGGCATCGGTGACGGTTGCGTCCTCGCCATCCTCGCCGGCAGAGCTCTCATCGGGTGCAGTAGGCAAGGATCGATCGTCGTTTAGAGCGCTGTCGAGGGCCTGCAGCGTGCCGTCCACGAGTCGCGCGAGCAGGGCGTCGCGATCGCTCTGGACCAGCTCGGTAGGCAGCCAGGCCCCGGCATCTGCCACAAGGTCGGTTTCATGCTCGCGCAGCCAGGCCTCGAAGTCGGCGCGGTGCAGTGGTGAGTCCTCACCGAGAAACCCGTCAACCGTTCCCAGGACCTCGAATAGCTGAGGCTGCTCGCTGGGGGCGATCATGGGCAAGCGCGCCGCGTGGTAGCGCTGCAGCAGGTAGGCGGTCAGATGCCTGCGAGCTATCTCCGGGTTATCAAGGGTCAGCACTGGGTCATCGACCCGGCCCCGGATCATCGCGTCCGGCTCTGAGAAGTAATGCTCATCGTGGCTGTCGGCGCTGCCGAAGGCGATCACGGTCGCGATCGCGTTGCCACGCCGACCGGCGCGACCGGCGCGCTGCTGATAGCTCGCCCTGGAGGGCGGCATATTGCGCAGGGCCACACCGGAGAGAGCTCCGATGTCGATACCGACCTCCATCGTCGTCGTGCACGAGAGCACGTCGATCGCCGTCGAGGGCTGCTTGCCCGGCACGGGAAGGCCGATGTCGAGGTCCTGGAAGAGGAGCTCGTGTTCCTCAGCCTTTGAGAACACGTCGTCGGACTGCGCCGCGTTGAGCTGAGCGGTGTGCTCTGCGGCGATGATCGCCATCGGCGCCTCGGGAGGGTCCGCGAGCGCGCGTACCGAGCTGGCGCGGTAGTAGCCCTTGCGCGCCGCGAAGACGTCATCTTCGTCCGGGTTGATGCGCTCGACGCGCTCGCGCCCGCAGTTGATGCACTTGCAGGAGCCCGGGAACGGGCGCTGAGTAGTGCGGCACGCCTGGCAGTACCCCCATTCCGAGCCGAGGTCGAGCGCAAGATTCGCCGCGCGGATGCGGAACTTGTCGCCGGCGGGCTCGCAAAGCCGTTCAAGCATGACGGGCAGCCAGTCGCGCTCGAACGTCTTGCGGGCATCTCGGTCGGAAAGCCAACGGTCAAGTGACCTGAACTTGCCCGTGTGCGGCTTGACGCCGCGCGGTGTCTGCCACCAGTTGTGGTCCATGTTCTGGAACCACACGCCGGGATTGGGAGTTGTCCACTGCGCGATCCAGATGCGGATCAGGGCCAGCTTCGTCTTGTCGGTCTCCGCCATGTTGGCCAGCGCCGGCAAGGCAAGGAGCTGGCGATCAATGCCGGGGCGCTCACGAACGGAGGCCAGGGCTAGCGACGACAGCCCGAAGTAGCGATGCATCACCGTCTCGACGATGCCTCTGAGCAATGCTTGCGGCACTGCTTCGGAACGGATCGTGAGCTGCAGTTGCTGAAGCTCAGCTGGGTCGTCGAGTCCGCCGCTCTTGAGGGCGTTGCTGACTTCCCAAATGCCGCGCAACGACTCGGTGCCCTTGAGCTCGGGCCGCACGCGCACCTCGAGCAGGGCCGCACCCACGAGAATGGCGAGGTAGAGATCCTCGAGGCTAAGCAAGAGTGACCGTGCCTCAAGCTCGCGCCACCCCCGCAAGATCAGGGGACGTAGGACATCGCGCATTGAGTATGTCTGGAGATTCGGTGCCAGTCTTGCTGCGGTTTGGCGAGAGTCGGAGAACACAAGGACCTTGCGCCCGCGGAGCGGCGCGAACTCGGACGCCGGGGCGCTCGGCGGTTGGACCTGAATCTGGCGGGTGACGAGAGCCTGAAATGGCTGGTCGCCCTTCGTTTGATGGTCCTGCACGGAGGAGCGTCCGAAGGCCGCCTGCTCGCCGCACACACCGCACGGCCTGAACTCGCCGCCGCCGGAGTCGACGGGGTTATCGTCGCTATCTGCGGCCCCACCGGCGTCGCGGTCCCGCTTGAGGAACACCTGGCGCGTGCGCTCGCCAAGGATCATCGGATCCAGGCGACCCGTGAGGAGGTCCAGTTCGGCAGGCTGGACGGCGTCGATTGTGGGTGGCTCGAGCAGCAGGTCAATCGGCCGCAGTTCGCTCAGTTGCCCGGCCGAGGCCTCAAAACGCCGGCCCGGCTCGGGCCAGAGGAAGCTCGGTTCAAGGATGTCGTCGGTGTACGCGCGAGCGTAGGCCGACCCGCAGTTGCGGCAGGTGAATAGCTCGAACACCCTCGCTCCGCACTCGCACACGGCACGGGGTTGGGCATAGAGCATGCCGGCCGGACCCGTGCGGGAATCCTCGGGCAGGGCCCCGCAGTCGGGGTCCACGCACGCCCACAGGCCGGGCAGGCCACGGAAGAACCCATGTAGCCGACAGGGGAGCAGTCCGGGCTCGCGATCACTGGGGCGCGCGGCGCTGCCGAGTGCGATCAGCGCGGTCGCGGCGCGGTCGGCGAGTGCCGTATCGTCCGTGGCGAAAAGCTCCTGAGCGAGTTCTTGTACCGGTGTCGCCTCGGCCATCGTCAGGTTGACCAGTCGGCTCATCGGGGGGAACTGCTCAAGGGCGGCGTAAAGGGCTGGTCCGACTTGGTCTGACGGCGTGACGCCCCGGTACTCCAGAAACGTGCTGGCGGCAGTGATGCGGTCGATGTCGTTGGTGGCCGCGTAGAAGTCCTCGATCGACAGGCGCGCGAGCGCCAGCGCATCTGCCTCACTGCCCTTGGCCTCGCCCGCCCGCTGGGCGAGCTCGCCTCGTACCGTCCTGAAGTCCTCGGCGTCCTTGCCCGTCAGTTGCGCTGCGAACCGTCGTGCGTGCTCATCGTCGCTGAAGCTCGCGCTGGTGCAGATCACCTGCAGGCGTTCGGGAGCGATCGCGAGGCGGGAGCGCAATCGGCGCAGCAACAGTCCGACCTCGGCCCCGGCCGCACCACGATAGAGGTGTGCCTCGTCGATGACGAGCAGCAGCCGCTCCTGCGGATTTGCTGCGAGCCATTCGCGGGTGGCATCGAAGACCGGCCGCTCCAGTGGCCTCATCAGCATGTACTCGAGCATCGAATAGTTCGTCACTAGAACGTCCGGGGGGTTGGCGAGCACCTCATGGCGTGTCAACAGCTCGGGGTCCTCGGGTCGCATGACCGCCCGCACGAACTCGCCTTGGCGTTGCCAGCGCTGCCCCTTGGATCCGTACCACTGCTTGAGGTTGGGCTTGGCCGGCCACTTGCCGCGGCTCTGCAGGCTCGCCAGCAGTCGCTTGGCGTGCTCGTGGTGGGGTGAGTGCTCGTCGGCGGCCTGCTCAAGCAGGGCGATGTAGAACGGCTCGATCGAGCGCAGGCGTCTCTGATCCTTCTTCGCCGTGCGCACGCCGGGATAGAGGGTGCGGCTCGTGTAGCGCGCAAACCTCGCGGGCCGCCCCCCCCACGCTGTGAAGAGACCCGCGACCCGCTCATTGCCGAACAGCAGTCGCAGCCTGCCGAGCTGGTCGTTGACGAGCGCGTTCATCGGATACAGCAGGATCGCCCTGACGGCCGGCGTGGCGAATGCGCTGGATTGCTGTGACTCGATCGCAAGCTTGGCGAGGATCGGCAACAGGAACGCCTCGGTCTTACCCGACCCGGTGCCGGTAGTCACCACGAGACTCAGCCGGTCACGGATCGTTGCCTCCAGGGCGCCGGCCTGGTGGGCGTACGGAGGATCGTGCAGGAGCGGCTCCTCCCCGACGGCTGGGCGGGTCATCTCGGCAAACAGGGCCTTAGCCTCGACGGGGATGTCCAGGTCGGCAAATGCCTTCGCGGTGGTATAGCGCTGGGTACTCTCGATGTAGGGGGTACGGAACAGGACGCCCTCTTCTTCAAGGAGCTCTCGTCGCTGTGCGACCAGGGATGGATGGCCGATGTGGTATGTCGCTTCTATGTAGTCCTGCAGCGCAGCACGAATCGCCGCGACGCTGTCGCCTACCGTCGGCCGGTTACCGCTCGCGTGCATCTGTGCTGTCCCCTTCCTCGACGACGAACCACATCATGGCTTTAAGAAAGCGAACCTCCTCCTCGATGTCGTCCGCGAGGAGCTGATAGGAGAACAGAGCTCCGCGGGAGTGTGTCACCGGAGTGGCGATCACGTCGAGCCGGCGTTGGGCCCAGCTCGGCAGCGGCGAGAACAGGTCGAGGACCGCGACCTCGGGCGTGACCGGCATGCGCTGAACGCGCACATGCTGGGGACGTTCTGAGAGCAAATCGAGTGCCGCCTGCAGGCGCCATGCCTCGTCGCAGCCGCGTGCGAGGGGCGACTGAATCGGGAGGTCGATTAGGCCTGCAACCTCGCCACCGACGATCTCGGTGCAGCACCACAACGCTGCGCCGAAGGCCTGCGGCCGTCTCGCGACGAAACGCCCCTCGTCACGCTTCTCGAGCTCGCGCCATCGGCCGCGGTAGAACCTCACGTCCGATAGTGGATCCAGTATGCGCAGGCCCTCGATCCCGCTCGCTTTACCGGCCGCGCTGAGACGCTCGAAGTAATAGTCAGCCAGCTTGCGCGGCGAGGAGACGCGCGGTGCGTGAAGCCAATGCTCGGCCTGCAGCTCGATGAGGCCCTCTGAAGCCAGGAAGTCCCGCACGGCAGGGTCCTGCGATCGGATGAGGCGCGAGTGGCCGCGATGCTCGACTTCACCGGCGAGTTGGTCACTGACGATTGGTGCCCCCTCGGGACGCACGCCGAGTAGCAAGTAGCCCGTCCCGCACCGAACGAACGCAGGCGGACCAAGAAAGAGTGCTCGACGCCGGACGCCCGCCTCGTCGATCGGTAGCTCGAGCAGGTCACCGCACGCGACAACGGACTCTACGACCGCCTCGATTTGCGCCCGGTCCTTATCCGGGAGCCCGCCCGACAGCGGGGAGACGGCCTCGGTGACAGCGCGAACGAGGCTCCCATGGCTCGTCGGGCACATGAACGATGCGGCGCGACGAACCGAAGCCGCGTGCGCGGTCGGCGAGTGAAGCTCAAATCTGTCGGGGTCGAGGCCGAGTGAACGCACGGCGTGCCCGCTCGCACGAGCCGGCTCCAGTCGCTCTATTGCCACGCCCAGCCCCCAAATGTCGCCGGAACGCTCGTCGTGACTCGCGCCTCGATCGCGAGCACCAATAGACGAGCCGCGCGAATCAGCATTGGCGCATCCAGCACCCGCTCCACGTCGGATTCGATCTCGCTGTTTGGCCAGTTACTTAGCGACTCGGGGGCGCTCGCGAGCCGCAGCAGGAACTCCGCAAACCGAGGGTCCTTCGATCGGTAGGCATCGTGGCGCGCGTGTACCGCGAGCGCTGTCGCGAGCGCTGTCACGCGGTCCGCGAGCGACGCCGAGCTCAAGGGCTCAACCCACCGCGCCACGTCTCGAGTGAGTGCGCGCTGATGCGGGCGCTCTCCAACCGCGGCTTCAAGAGCGGGTTGACCGACAGGTCGCTCGTCGGCGGCGATACGTCGCTCAAGCTCCCGCCAGCGCTGCCCGCCGATGAGCGCCGCGATTTGCCCGGTGATCGTCTTCAACACCTTGACTCTCCCACGCTCGGCGAACGGGTCAGCCGGACGGGACGCGGTACCCCACAGCTCGGCGCAGTCGATCAGCGCAACCACTCCCTGAAGTGATCTCGTGACGGGCGCTAGGTGCGGCTCGAGTTGCAGATCCTGCAGGTGATGCACCGTCGGCGGAAGGATCGCCGCGGCCAGCGCTCCACCTGCGCGCGCAAGCGCGAGGCCGCCGGGTCTGCAGCGCAGCCGTGATCGCTCGTCAAGGTGGGGGTTGCAGTGCCGGTCAGGGCTCCCGAACTCGAACAGCTGCACCTCGACGTTGGCCTGCTCGGTGTTGTCGATCAGACGCAGGAATGGGCCGTCCCCGTCTCTGGCCACCGCCCAGCGCAGCGGCGCGAACTCCCGCTCGCAGCGCAGCGTGACGGTACCCAAGTGGTCGTGGGAGGCGCACAGCAGGCATGCCTCGGCGTCGTTGTAGGCATCCTGCACGGCGTGGTCCCGCTGGATTAGCCGCTCGAAAAGCTTCGCCCAATCCTCCGGCTGCACCGGCAAGGTCGCTGCGCATGCGTGCTGGGCGAGCGTTGCGCCCGTGCGGTCCTTCAGCAGAGCCTCGAGCTGAACCTCGATCTCGGCGGGTCCGCGAACCTCGATCGCTGCACGGCCGTCCCACAGCTCGCTCAGCGTCGGGCTGACAGGGGTCGCGAGGATCATGAGTCCCTCCCGGAAGGACCCGGATGTTGGTCGCGTGCGAGGGGAGCGAATCCGGATCTCAAATGCCCCCTCGACGAGCACGGCATCGTCATCGGAGGCACTGAGCGCGACTTGAAGCTCGTGCGTGCCGACCTCGAGATCTTGAAAGGCGATGAAGATCTCACGCTGGTCGGGCGGCCAGGCGATCGGATAGCTATGGCCGTCGAGCGCCCAGACGGACCTTGTGACGGTCCTGGTCGAGGAGACAGCGAGGATCGGCAGCTCGCCGGCGAGCCATTCTGCGCGGCCCTCGCCATCCCATTGCGCAGCAACGACACCGGCGGGGCGAATCTCAACGTCGGTCAGTGCTCGGACTCCGATGCGGCGAAACACATCCAGCGCGGCCGAGTCCAGGACGGGTGGCACCTCGAGGGTGTAGGCGCTCATACCGGCGATCTGGACTTCGGTGGCGTCGATCCATGGTGGCAGGGCCGCGGCGAGAGGCTCTTCGGATAGCAGGACGTAGCAGCGCCCGGGCCGTGCACTGTTGGTGCGGACCTCGCTCGCGAGCCCTCGGTCGCGAACGCGGAACAGCCACCTGGGCCCGGGTGAGAGCACGCACTGGTCGGCCAGCAGAGAGTTAGCGGCTGCGCTTGCTCCCTCGAGCTGGAGCAGAGGCACGTCGGGTGATGGCCACTCGCGCAAGCGCAGTCTCTGGCCTGCGTAGAGCACGCGACCTCTCGCAAGAGGTGGCCCGGCGGCGGCGGCGATGAGCGCACGGCAGTCGCTGAGCTCCTGGACAATGTCAGGGAGTCGCTCGGCGAGCACCGACAAGTCGGCTAGCTCCAGGTGCGCGCTCCAGCCGTCGAACTCCTCGCGGAGCAACAGCTCGGGATCGGCCGCCGCCGGCAGCGGTGTCGGGGTGCCAGCGCCCGATCGCCCGTTGGACGATGCGGGGAGCTGTCGAAAACCTCGCGTACGGACGCTCGCTGCGGCGGACTTCGCCCCGCGCAGCCACCCGCGCGCCTGGCGCTCGCGCGACAGGTCCGAGACGATGCGATCGAGCGTCGAATCCAGGAGGAACCCCGAGCGCTCGCCTTCCCCGGCCAACAGGGCAGCGGCGACCCGGCCGAGTAGACCCGTGTTCTGCGCGAAGCTCTGGAAGCGCGAGGAGGCCTGCCAGGATCGCGCGGCGAGGTGCTTGCCGAGCTCATCGGGGTCGGCGAGCAACTTGGATGTGAGCGCGCGTCGATATTCGAAGAGGAGGCGCGCAAGGTGTCGTTGAAGATCGGTGGGCAATACAGCGTGGGTGATGGGCCAGCAGATGATCGAGAAATGCTGTGACCAAGCGCCGGTCGGCTCGGCGCCCGCGAAGGATTCCTTGAACTGGCGAAACCTCGCCCTCAGGTATTGGCGGTCTCCATGCTCGGCCCAGCCTGGCGTAAAGGCCTCGAATGTCTGCCAGTACTCGTCCCCGGCGTATTCGTATCCGATCTCGCTCGCATAAACGATCAGCGGAAGCCACAGATCGCCGCGGACGCGTCCTTGCCGGACGCTTGAAGCCACCTGCTCCTTGAGGAAGACAAGCCCAGCTTGCGAGAGACCGTGCTCAAGCGCGAAGGTCGGGCTGCCGGTCGGAGCCCGCTGTTGACGAAGCATTTGGAAATGGGCCTCGAGACGCTCGTGGAGGAACGCGAGCTCTTGATCTGTGGTTTCGCTGGTCTCCCCCATGGGCGCGCGAGCACAAGCTTGCCACGTCGATTAGGCACGAATCGGCCGAAGCGTCCAATTGGGTTCGCGAGACCGTCGCTCACCGGTCGCCGCTCCGTCGTTCGTTGCGCGCCTTCCCGGGGCGTAGGCGTTCAGGAAGCGCTTCAGGCGGCGTGGATTGCCGGCGAGCCGTCGAAAGAGCACGGGAGCGAGCTCGCCGGCCAACTGAAGCTCGGGCCCCGCCGCCTCAGGTACCAGTCCCTCGGGAAGCGCCTCGAGCGTCCGGGCCTCCCCGGCGCGACGACGAACGTCGCAGTGCTCGACCAGCTGTACAAGCGCCTCGTCGGTGAGATGGCGATCGAGCAGCATCATCGCTAGATATGCCTCCGTGTCCGCCAATCCCAGAGCGGGGACGCTGATAGGGATCTGGACGATCTTCTCGAGGTACTCACGAGCCATCGTCGACGCCTGCGCCGACTGGCCGTATCGCGTCGCGATGGCCAGCGTCACAAGCCGGCGGTCCGCGGCGATCACGAACGCCATCTTCCGCACCGACAGAAACGGCTTCATCGCCTCCAGAGCGGCCACCACGGTGTCCGGTAGGCAGCGATCGAGGTCATCCACCAGCACGACGACGCGGTCGATCTCCTCCAGCTCACCCATGAGCTCGTCGAACTCGTCGCGGAAGCCCTGCAGAGTCGGATCGGCCAGCCCATCGCCGCCCCCATCCCCGAACAGACCGATAATGTCGGAGATCTGCGGCACGCTGAACGTCAACGCGGAGTTGGCGACGAGCGTGACCGCCTTCGACCACTGTACGCGCGAGGCGAGCTTCGTGAACCGCTCCGCGAGCTTGGCCATTCGTCCCTCGTCCTTGGCCACCTCCTTACGCACGGCGGTGAGTACCTCGGCGATGAGGGTGGCCTTCGGGTCGATGTTCGGGTCGTACTCCCACGGCCGCGTGTAGACCACCACGACACGGCCACGCGCCAGCAGCCTCTCGCGGAGAATCTCCAGCACTGTGCTCTTGCCCGAGCCCCAGTTGCCGAAGACGCCAACGGCGACTGGATCAAGCCGCTCGCGCATCAGCGCGTCGAGAACCGGCCCGGCAATGTCAGCGAAGCCGAGGAGGTCCTGCGCGGTCGGATCGTCCGGCCAAAGGGGAGTTTCGATGGATGTCATGGGTCTCAACTCACGCGGAACTGGAGCAAGCTCGTCGGCGGGGTGGATATGGACTCCTGAATCGTCCCATCCAACACGACCGGCCCACGCGTCTATCTTCGAGGAATTCCGCACTCCAGGCCGATCCTCGTCAAAGCCCTCACCTTCCATCGCGCGGGATTCTACGGACCGGACTGCGGCTCGAGGACCCCCTCGAAGAAGTTACGGTCCTGGAGCACGGCATGTCCGTGGACTTACCTGAGCGAGTGGCCGGAAGTCGCCCTTTCTCGGGCTCGGATCGTCCGGCTCGATCGCGATGATATTGGGATGGCGGCACTCTTCCTGAACGCGTATTCGGTGAGCTTCGAGGGCGGTATCTCGCTGTGGCGTAGCGCTCGACCCGAGGATGAAGACAAGCGGGCTCTTGAGCACGAGTTGGGCATGGCCCTGTGGGTTGATCGCGATGCAGTTTGGTCTGCTCGCAGACCCGATGGGAGAGACGCGACATTGGAGTCGTTCGCCCCGAGCCAATCTCGCGGTCGAACGATGTTTGCCGCGCGGGAGGGACTCGTTTCTCACGCCCGGGACTCGGGACGGGACGCCTGGTTCGGCCGCGCTGGGGAGATGAGCTTCGTTGGTCTGCTCGCACAGCAGGAGACGGATGAGTTCGTGCTCGAGCCACAGCTCGTCGCCCGGTTCGCACAGGAGGCATACGTCGAGGCGGACGCCGTCATCGTCGTGCGGGCCAGGACGCGTTGGCGATCGGCGCGGACGCTCGCCGAGCCTGACCTGCAGCGTCTTGCTCGAGGCGAGCGGGCCGTTCGCCTCGGTGGTGATGGGCCGCGCCGCGGGCTCGTGGATTCCGTCACCCCTGATGAGTTGCACCTGAGGGTCGCAGGCGCGACTGAGGTGGTGGCTCCCGAGAACTACTCGCTCGTCGCGGGCGCGCGCCTGGTGGTGGCGTGGCGCGGACCAACTGTTCTGCGCGAGCTGCAAGTCGCCTCGGGAGTGCTCACGATCTCAAACCGGCGAAACCGTTATGCCGTCAAGGACCGCTTCCAGACCGCGGGTCGCATGCTGCGCGCGCTGGGCTGGCCGGTGGCGTTGGTGGGCGAAGGACAGATGGAGCTTGGCTCCCCCGTCGCAGTGCAGCTGGAGGATGCCGCATGAGGGCTGTGCCGGCGTTGCGGCTTGCGCCCCCGCAGCTGCACTTTGACCCGGCGTTCCCCTCCCGGTCGGGACCGCAGGCATACCAGGGGGTGCGCGCCCACGGACCGTTCGACAGCTCGCGTGTGTCGCTGGGCGATGGCTCGCTGCTGTTCGTGTTCCCGGAGGCGCTGAGCGAGCTGGCACGTCGCTTGGCTGAGGCGTGGTTGCGTGGCGTCGGGAGCTTCAAGGGCTTTGAGAGCATGTTCCGCGTTCCAGTGGCCACCGGACAGGCGCTGAGATCGCTTCCGGTGGCCACGGACCTGCGCGATCCGACGGCCGCAGCGCATTCCTACCGCACGGCAATCGCCGACTGGGCCGGCCAGGCGCGTGAGCGGGATCCCGACCTCGCGCTGGTGCTCGTGCCGCACTCCGAGCGCTGGCAGACCGATCGACCCTACTACGAGGCCAAGGCGGCGTTCGCGAACCTCGCGATCCCTTCTCAGATGGTCACGACGGAGCTGATCTCCGACCCGGGCAGGTTTCAATGGGCCGTCGCGGACATCGCTCTCGCGTCGTTTGCCAAGCTCGGCGGCATCCCTTGGACGGTCGAAGCACCCGCTGGCGATGATGACCTGATCATCGGGATCGGTCGTCGTGATGTCGGCCCGGAGGGTCAGCGGCGGCGGATATTCGGCTACGCGGTCACCTTCGTCTCCAACGGCGTCTACCGCCAGACGTGGTCGTT
>Ga0307374_10009562_pt1 | contig 14256 bp, 15 predicted proteins | sample OX3MG_FD_202532 | JGI IMG/M metagenome (GOLD analysis project Ga0307374, IMG submission 202532) | Soil microbial communities from Risofladan, Vaasa, Finland - OX-3 | ecosystem: Environmental > Terrestrial > Soil > Coastal area > Acid sulfate soil | place: Finland: Risofladan, Vaasa | collected... | reverse complement strand
TCGCCGTCCGCCACCGGGTCCTCACCAGAGCCGTCTTTGCCCGGGACCCGGGCCGCGGGCTCGAGGCGCTCAAGCACCACGCCGACCTCACCGTGGCCTCGACCGAGAAGCTGGACGGGGGCGCCCTGTCGTTCCACGGCGACGGGGGAGCCCGCGAGCATGGGTGACGACCCCGCGGAGCGCCGTGTCCTGCGTGCCGGCCGTATTGTCCGAGAAGGAGCCCGCAGATGATCGTCGACACCCACTGCCACCTGTACCCCGAGCGCTGGCGACCGGAGGGACGGATGCCATCCGACATCTTCGAGGTCGACAAGCTGCTCGACGAGCTCGGGGCCGCAGGCGTCGACCGCGCGATCGTCTCGGACCCCCACATCTGGTACGGCGACGCGGACATGAACGAGCTCGCGCGCTGCAAGGAGTACAACGACTTCGCCGCAGGGATTGCCGCCGGGCACTCGGGGCGGCTCTCGGCGCTCGGCACCGTGGTGCCGTGGCGCGGCGCCGGCCACCTCGACGAGGCGCGGCGTGCGATCGAGGAGCTGGGTCTGAGAGGTCTGGGGGTCGCGACGAGCGACGGTGGACAGATGCTCGACGCGATCCCCGACGAATTCTGGGAGCTGGTCACCGGACTCGGCGTCCCGGTGTTCCTCCATCCCGGAGCGACGGTGGTGGGTCAGGAGCACATGGGCGATCACCGCCTCGGGGAGCTCTGCGGCCGCCCGCTCGACATGACCCTCACCCTGGCGCGCGCGGTCATGTCAGGGCTGCTCGAGCGCCATCTGGGCCTGAAGCTCCTCTGCGCGCACGCGGGGGGCGCGATCTGCATGATCGCCCACCGGCTCGACTTCGGTCACGAACTGCGTGACTACGCGCCGCTCGGGCCATGGAACGGGCACCGGTTGTCGGATCCACCGTCGGCATCGGTCCAGCGGCTCTTCCTCGACACCGTCACCTACGGCCCGGAGCCGCTCCGGCTCGCCATCCGTACCGTCGGAGCCCGCCACGTGTGCTTCGGGACCGACCACCCCCCGGTGCCGTTCCCTATCGAGCGCTCCCTCGAGGTGGTCCGCGCGCTGAGGCTGGACGACGCCGACGAGGACCGTGTGCTCGGCGAGAACGCGGCCGAACTGTTCGGCCTGGGCGAACCCGGGTGACCGGCGCCGCGCCGGCCGGCGCTCGGAGCGACGCCCGGTGAGCGATCCCGGCGAGACTGCCGAGGAGCTTTACCTCTCCCGCGGTTTCGGGCGCCGGATCGGGTACGGCGAGCGGCCGGCGGTGCTCGTCGTGGACTTCATCAACGCGTTCACCGACCCGGTCTTCCAGCTCGGTGCCGACCTCGACGGTCCCCTCTTCGGCGCCTCGGAACTGATCGCTTCGGCGCGGTCGGTACGTGCGCCCGTGCTCTTCGTCACGACGGCCTACGACTTCGACGACTGCCGCGACGCCGGCCTCTGGCGGCGCAAGGAGGAAGGCATCTCGGCGCTCCGCGCAGGGACGAGAGCCGTCGAGTTGGACGCCCGCCTCGACCACCGGCCCGGCCACGACCACCTCGTCACGAAGAAGTTCGCCTCGGCATTCTTCGGCACCGATCTCGCCAGCCGACTGCGCGCGCTCGACGTCGACACGCTCCTCGTCGCAGGCTGCACGACGAGCGGGTGTGTGCGGGTGACCGCGGTCGATGGGCTGCAGCACGGTTTCCGGGTGATGGTCGTGCGCGAGGCGGTCGGCGACCGTGACCCCGTCGCGCACTCACGAGGGCTCCTCGAGATCGACGCGAAATACGCTGACGTCGTGAGGCTCTCCGATGCGATCGACCGCCTGCAGTCATCTTCCCGGCCCGAAGGCGATCCTGCGCGGGCGCAGCGTCGCGCCGCCGTGGACGACACGCTGGCAAATATATAAAATGTGTAGCGGGAGGCGACGTCGTGGCACTTGTCAGTGACCGAGAGACATTCCGGGTCAGCCGGCGGCTCTACTTCGACCCGCAGGTCCACGAGCGTGAGCTGGATCGTGTTTTCGGTCGGTGCTGGTTGTTCGTGGGCCACGAGTCGGAGGTCCCCGAGCCAGGGGACTACGTCACGCGGCGACTCGGGGTGGACGCGGTCATCCTCGTACGATCCGAGACAGGTGCGCTCCGGGTCTTCCTCAACAGTTGCCGGCACCGGGGCGTCAAGCTGTGCCGGAGCGACGAGGGGAACGCGTCGCACTTCCGGTGCAGCTACCACGGCTGGACCTACGCCAATTCCGGCCGGCTGGTGGGTGTCACCTTCCAGCACGAGGTGTACGGAGGGAAGCTGGACAAGTCTCGCTTCGGCCTCTACCGCGCAGGTCGCGTCGACACCGCCTTCGGGCTCGTCTTCGCCACCTGGGACCCGGATGCGGAGAGCCTCGGCGACTATCTGTCGGACGAGGCCTTCTACCTCAAGGCGGTCTTCGGCAAATTCGACAACGGGTTGACCGTGATCGGGCCTCCCGTGCGAACCCTCATGCACGACAATTGGAAGGCAGACACGGAGAACCTCTCAGGTGACGGCTACCACACGCCGATCGCGCACGAGACGGCGTTCAAGCTCGGACTGTTCGCGAGTCCTGAGGATCTCACCGAGATCAGCCCTGTCACGGCGAAGCGCTTTCCTGGTCGCACCGTCCACGGTGGGAACGGCCATACCAGCCGGGTGCAGCACCTGCCGATCGATCCGGAACGGCCGATGTTCCTCGGCTACCCCGAGGCGCTGTGGCCGGAGATCGAGCGCAACCTCGACGAGCGTCAGGTCAACGTGCAGAGCAGGGTCTCGGTGATGCACGGCAACGTCTTCCCGAACATGTCGTTCCTGGAGAACTTCAAGACGGGAACCGACGGCCCGGGGTCGATGTGCCGCTACATCCACGTCAAGTTGAAGGTCCCGCTCGCTGCGAATCTCACGGAGGTCTGGTGGTGGCAGCTCGTTCCCGTCGACGCAGACAACGAGTGGCGGGCCTCTTCGCAGCGGGCTTACGCGCGCACGAACGGGCCCGGCGGCATGTTCGAGATCGACGATGGCGAGAACTTCGTCAGCACCTCGGACGTCCACATCGGCCCGATGTCCCGGCAGGGCACCTACGACCTCGTCGGCGGCTCGTCGCACCCGCCGGCCGACTATCTCGGGTGGCCCGGCGACGTGCGGGACGGCGACCGGACCGAGCACACGATCCGGGCCTTCCTGCGGCGGTGGCACGAGCTCATGGAACCCGATGCCCAAGCCGAGGTCGAAGACGGGCTCGACCCGGGGCCGGCGGAGCGATGACGACCGAGGCGGTCGCCCCGACGCCCCGCACCTCCGGGCGCTCGCAGTGGTTCCCGCCCCCGTCCGATGGGGCGCTCGCGCCGCGAGACGTGCAGCAGGACGTGGCGCTCTTCCTGGCGCTCGAAGCCGAAGCGTTCGACGCTCGTCGCTTCGACGAATGGACCGCGATGCTCGACGACGGCTTCACCTACCGGGTGCCCGTACCCGTGGTGCGCGACGGCATCGCGGCGCTCCCGTTCGATCCGGGCTCCCTCCTGATCGACGAGACCAAGGAGTCGATCGTCGACGTCTGGCTGGCGCGGCTCGGCCAAGAGCTCTACGACCTCGCATGGGGGGAGCACCCGCCCTACCGCTTCCGCCACCACGTCTCGAACCTCCGCGTGCGGACCACCGAGACACCCGGGACCTATCTCGCTCGCTCCAACGTGCTCCTCACGATGATCCGCCAGTCGACAGACCCCGCACACCTCGGTGCAGAGCGCTACGACCTCGTCCGCCAAGAGGGATCCGGATGGATGCTGTGCAGCCGGTACTGCGTGGTCGACACCGTCGTCCTCCACGTCCCTCAGGTGCGGGTGATGTTGTGACCGACGAGGTCGACGGTCCGCCGATCGTCGTGAGCAACGAGTTCGCCACCGTCGCCGTGCACAAGGTCCAGACCCGCACCGGGGAGCGGCTCGAGGTCCGCTCCCTGCGCCCCGGCGGCCGCGCGATCCGGCTCGACGCGCTCGTGCTCGAAAGCCTGACGTGGCGGACCGTGCTCGAGATCGGCGAGGAAGGGCTGCGCACTCCGTTCGGCCCGACGACCGACGAGGAGCCCGCCCCGCTCTACCGGGTGGTGCCGGACGCCCACGACGCGCCGGAGCGCCGGTGAGCGCCCCGCCGCCCAGCCGGGTGCGGACGGTGCGCTACGTCGGTCTCGGCGTTCCCGACGTCAAGTCCTCGGCGGACTTCTACGAGCACGTATGGGGCCTCGAACGGTCCACTTCGTCGGACGGTGCCGTCTACCTCACGGCGGCGAGCTCGGCCGAGCCCTGCATCCTGCGCCTGCGGACGACCGACGAGCCCCGCACGGACGTCGTCTCCCTTGCCGTCGACGCTCGCGAGGACGTCGACGCCGTCGCCTCGTCCGTCACCGCCGCCGGCATGCGGCTCGTCCACGAGCCCGCGCCCCTGTCGATCCCCGGGGACGGGTACGGCTTCCGCTTCTTCGACCCGGACGGGAGGACCGTCGAGGTCGCCGCCGACGTCGTCGGACGGACCCCCGGGCCGGCGGACCCGAGCCGGGCGGCGCCTCTGGGCCTCAGCCACGTGGTCCTGAACACGACCGACCTCGCGCGGGCGGTCCGCTTCTACGTCGAGGTGCTCGGCTTCCGCGTGTCGGACTATCTGGCGGATTTCATGGTGTTCCTGCGATGCGGTCCCGCCCATCACGTGATCGCGTTCGCCGCGGGACCTCACGTCTCGTTGAACCACGTGGCCTACGAGGTCGCCGATCTCGACCAGTACATGTACGCAACGGGCCGGACGCTGCGCGCCGGGTTCGAGCTCGTCTGGGGCCCCGGCCGGCACGGTCCGGGCGGCAACACCTTTTCCTACTTCGAGGACCCCGGCCGCTTCGTGTGCGAGTACACCACCGGACTGCAGGTCATCGCCGACGAGAGCACCCACGAGCCGCAGGTCTTCGGCGTCTCACCCGAGGATGAGGACCGATGGGGAACGTCAGGACCCCGTCGCCCCGAGCCGTTCCTCGGGATCCCCGACTGTGGGCTGTTCACCGCGCCGAGCATTTGAGCGCCTACGGCCGCCCTGCTCGAGGCGACGACGTCATGGACCTGGCCGTGGTCACCGGAGCGAGCTCGGGGATCGGTGCAGCCGTCGCCCGGGCGCTGGCCGAGTCGGGCCGCCCGCTGCTCCTTCTCGCCCGCCGCCGAGACCGGCTCGACGCGCTGGACCTCGCTAGCGCCATGACCGCGTCGGTCGACGTCACCGACGCGGACGCCGTCGGACGAGCCGTCGAGGCCGCAGTGTCGGCGCACGGACCGGTTGGCACCCTCGTGAATTGTGCCGGCGTCCTCCATCTGGCGCCGTTCCTCACCCAGACGGTCGAGGAATGGTCGGACACGTTGAACGTGAACGTGCTGGGCACCGTGATCCCCATCCGGGCGGTCCTGCCCGGGATGCTCGAGCGGGGAACGGGGACTATCGTGAACGTGTCGTCGGTCGCCGGACGGCACGGATTCGTGGACCACGCCGCGTACTGCGCGAGCAAGTTCGCCGTCGAGGGCCTCAGCGCGTCGCTCCGACGCGAGGTCGGGCCGCGAGGCGTGCGCGTGATCGTGATCGCGCCCGGGGTGGTGGACACCGACCTCGGTGCGGGCTCGCACGGTGGCAGGTTCTCCGAGCGGAAGGCGAAGCTCGCCCGGGCCCTCGACGGCGGTCTGCATCCCGACGCCGTCGCGGCCGTCGTTCGCCACGCCGTGGACGCCCCGCCCTCCGAGACGGCGCAGGAGATCGTCGTGACGCACGTGCGGGAGGCCTGATGCTCCTCGGGATCGACCACGTGGGTATCGCGTGTGCCGACATCCGTCACTCGATCCAGCGCTACGAGGAGCTCTTCGAGCTCGAGCTCGTCAAGTACGAGGAGCGCCCGGCGAGCGGGGTGCTCGAGGCCATGCTCTCGGCAAAGGGCCGCTCCGCCGACGGGCCCGGCGGCCTCAGGTCGTACGTGCAGCTGCTCCAGCCGACGCGGGACGACACCGCCCTCGCACGCTTCCTGCGCGAGTTCGGCGAGGGTCTGCAGCACGTCGGCTACGCCGTGCCCCGCATCGAGCCGGTCCTCGCGCGGCTGGCTGCGTACGGGGTCCACGTCGTCGCCGACATGCCCAGCCACGGCATCTTCGGGTCCTCGATCGCGTTCTTGGAGCGATCGTCGACGGGGGGCGTCCTGACCGAGCTCGTCGAAGTCGGCACGTCGGGGTGACCGCGCGCATCGGCGTCACCGGCCTCGGCCGCATCGGCGAGCTCCATGCGCACAACCTGGCGGGGTCGGGCCTGGTGTCGTCGCTCGTCCTGCACGACGCAGACGGGGAGAAGGCACGAGCGCTCGCCGCCCACCTGGGCACGGATGTTGCGGGGAGCTTCCAGGAACTGCTGCGGTGTGGCCTCGACGGACTGGTCGTCGCGACGCCGACGCCGTCGCACGCCGACCTCGTCACCGACGCCCTGCGGCGGGACGTCGCGACCTTCTGCGAGAAGCCGTTGGCACTCTCGCTCGGGGCGAGTCGCGCCGTCGCCGCGCTCGCGGTGGAGCGTGCGGCGCCGCTGCAGGTGGGGCTGCAGCGCCGCTGCGATCCCGAGCTGCTCGAGCTGCGCGCGCGGCTGCACCGAGGAGACGACGGGCGGTTGATCGGTTTGCGGCTCGTCTCGAGCTCCTGGCGGCCGCCGCCCCGCGAGTACGTCCCGGGCTCCGGCGGCTTCTTCCGGGACAAGCTGCTCCACGACGTGGACGTCGTGCGCTGGCTCACCGGCGGAGCGATCGTCGCGGCTGCCGTGGTCGGGACGGGAGCCGCGACCGGGTGGATGTCGGAAGAGGGGGACGTCGACACGGTGTCCGCGAGCCTGATCCTGGCAGGCGGGGTGGTCGCCCAGATCTGGGCGGCGCGTCTGTCGCCGACGCGCTTCGAGTTCCGCCTCGACGCGGTCTGCGAGCGCCGGGAGCTGTCCGCGGGGAGGTGGGACGAGGGCGACCCGGCGCAACCGACTCGCGCCGCGAGCCCCTTTGGGACATTCATCGACCGCTTCGCCGAGGCCTACAGCGCGGAGATGGTCTCCTTCTGCCGTCTCGTCGCCGGGACGGGAGCGAATGTCTGCACGGGGCCGGATGCGGTGGAGTCGGAGATCGCCGCGGCTGCGCTCGAGCGCGCCTGGCGGGAGGGTCGCGTCGTGCGCCTCGCGGAGATGGCATGGGAGCTCGGCGAGTCGGACGAATAGGGACTCGGAGGGACGGCCGTCCCGCGCCCGCGCCCGCGCCTTCGCCGTCCGTCACGTCGTACGCTCGCGCGGTGAGCACCGACACGGGACCGGACACCACATCGGAGCGGATGACGCCGGGCGAGGCGCGCCCGGCGGACACGCTCGGTCTCGAGCCCGACGAGATGCGCCGCCTCGGGTACTGGGTGGTCGACAGGGTGGTCGACCATTTCGAGGGGGCCCCCGCGTATCCTGCCCTCTCGACGGGTGCTCCGGATGCCCTGGCATCGGCGCTCGGTGGACCTCCCCCCGAGGAACCGGGCGACGCGCTCTCGGCGATGTGCACGCTCGTCGACGTCGCGCTCTGCAACATGCAGCACGGCGACCATCCCCGCTTCTTCGCACGGGTCCCCGGCCCGTCGTCGTTCGGTGCGGTGCTCGGCGAGTGGCTCGCGACCGGCTTCAATTCCATGGCGGCGTCGTGGGCGGGCGGCTCGGGACCGACGGCCGTCGAGCTCGTCGTGGTGGACTGGCTCCGGTCCCTCCTCGGGATGCCCGACGGGACCGAGGGCGTGCTCACGAGCGGGGGGTCGATGGCCAACACCACCGGGCTCGTTGCCGCGCGCCGTGCCACCGGTCCCGGGATCGCCTACCTGTCGGACCAGACGCACGCGTCGATCCGTAGAGGACTGCTGTCGATCGGCGTCCCGCCCGAGGACATCAGGATCGTGGGGACGGACGCCCGGTACCGGATGCCGGTCGACGCCGTCGCCGAAGAGGTCCGCAGGGACCGTCGGAAGGGACGCCGCCCGGCGATCGTGGTCGCGACGGCGGGGACCACCAACACCGGTGCGGTGGATCCGCTCCGGGAGTTGGCCGCCCTCTGCGGCGCCGAGGGATTGTGGCTCCACGTCGACGGCGCCTACGGCGCGCCTGCAGCGCTCTGCGAGCGCGGCAGGGCTGCGCTCGCGGGCATGGAGCTCGCGGATTCCCTCGTCCTGGATCCGCACAAGTGGTTGTTCCAGCCCTACGACGTGGGCTCGCTCCTCGTCCGGCGGCCGGGGGCGCTCGAGGCGGCGTTCCGCATGGCACCCGAGTACCTCGTCGACGTCACGGCCCGCCACGGCGAGGTCGACATGCGGGACCGGACGCTCGAGCTCAGCAGGCGTGCGCGGGCGGTGAAGGTGTGGCTGACCTTCCGCACCTACGGGGTGGGGCGGATCCGCGCCGCGATCGAACGGGGCATCGAGCTCGCCGAACACGCGGAGCGGGTGCTCCGTGCCGACGACCGCTGGGAGGTCGTGACGCCGGCACAGCTGGGCGTCGTCACGTTCGCACGCACCGGAGAGGGCAGCGAGGAATGCCGGACGGCGGCCGCCCGGGTGACCCGGGAGGGCTTCGCGGCGGTCACCTCGACCACACTGCGCGGGACCTCGGTGCTCCGGCTCTGCACGATCAACCCGCGCACGACCGAGGGAGACATCGAGTCGACGATCGAACGGCTGGCTGGTCCCGCCTGAGCCCGACGCGGTCGGGGTGCCTCGTGCCGGTGTCGTCGTCGCGGAGTCTCGCGGGGTCAACGCGGGGACATCGCGGCATCAGCGCATCGCGAAGGCTTCGACCTCCACCAAGAAGCGCTCCTCGACGAGACGTGAGATCACGAGGAGGGTGTTCGGCGGGTACTCGCCGTCGCCGAACAGCTCTTCGAAGATGGCGGTGCGCGCCTGCATGAACGCGTCGAGGTTGTCGTTCCCGACGAGCAGGGTCGTCGTCTTGAAGACGTCCTTCGGGCCGAGTCCGAGCGACGCGAGCGCCGTCACGACGTTCCGGAATGCCTGCGCCGTCTGGGCACCGAGGCTTCCGTCTCCGGCCAGCTCCCCGTCGGAGGTGATCCCGACCTGCCCGGCAACGGTGATCAGCTCCGTGCCCCGGGCGATGCTGATGTGCGAGTACCTGCCGAGCGGCTCACCCAGCCCCTCGGGTCTGCGCACCCATTCGACTCCCATGCCATCCTCCTTGTCTGATTCGAGCCCTCGGCTCAGCGAGCCATCCCGCGCACGCGGACCGTGTTGTCGAGGCGGCCGATCCCTTCGATCTCGCACACCACGCGGTCACCGTCCTTCAGATAGCGCGGCGGTGTGAAGCCCACCGCGACCCCACTCGGGGTACCCATCGCGATCAGGTCGCCTGGTTCGAGGGGCGTCACCTTGGAGATCGCAGCGATGGCGTCGGGGACGCCGAAGATCATGTTGCCGAGGACCGCGTCCTGGCGGATCTCGTCGTTCACCCAGCACCGGATCCAGCGCCCAGGGAGGTCGGGGAGCTCGCCGCGCGGCACGACGACCGGGCCTACCGGGGTCGCGCGGTGCAGAGACTTGCCGAGGAACCACTGCTTGTGCCGCTGCTGGAGATCACGGGCCGTCGTGTCGTTCACCACCGTGTAGCCCAAGATGTGCTCCTCGGCGTGCTCCTTCGAGATCCGTGCGCCGCCCCTACCGATGACGACGCCCAGCTCGGCTTCGTAGTCGAGCGCGCCCGCGAGCTCCGGGTCGACCTCGATGTCGTCGGTCGGTCCGCACAGCGACGACACGGGCTTGGTGAAGACGATCGGTACCTCGGGGACGACCTCGGCGTCGCGTGCGAATCGGGCGAACTCGTCGGCGTGGGCGTAGTAGTTCTTCCCGAGACAGAGCACGTTTCGAGGTGGGGCGACGCACAGCGGTGAACGGGTCGGCACTTCGACGTCTCCCATGAATGTGTTGCCTCCTGCTCTCAGGTCGGTTCCGACGGGCGCGCGCCGGGCGCAGAGGGGTCGTCGTCGTGGCGACCGCCGATGAGGGGGATGACGTCGTTCACCGTCGCATCGAGATGGGCGCCGATCAACGTCACGAGCTCTCCCTCGTCACCGTTCACCAGGGCGGCCACCATCCGGCGGTGCTCCGCAGCGGCTTGCGCCGCTCGCTGCGGCACCCCGAACAGCAGGCGGACGAAGGCCTCGCTGCGGTTGCGCAGGGCGGTGATCGTCTCGGCGAGGACGCGCTGCCCCGCGATCGCGTACAGCCGGTGATGGAAGTCGGCGTTCGCCCGGGCTGCCGTCGCAGCGTCGACCGCTCGCTCGTGCCGCTCGACCAGATCCTCGAGCTCGTCCACGTCGCCGGGTACGACGCGCCGGGCCGCGAGGCGGCCAGCGTGCACCTCCAGGAGCATCCGGGTCTCGTAGATCTCTACGAGCTCCCCGCGCGAGGGGCTCGCCACCACCGCGCCGTGGTGCGGGTCCAGACGGACGAGCCCCTCAGTCGCCAGACGGTTGAGGGCCTCGCGCAGTGGCGTGCGGCTCACGCCTAGGCGCCTCGCCAGCTCGTGCTGGCGGAGCGGGGCCCCGACCTCGAGGTCGTACGAGAGGATCAGCGCACGGACGGCGTCGGCGGCCGCCTCGGTCGCGGTGACGCGACGCGGAATCAGGGGCCCGGGCGCGTCGCTCACCTGGGGATCCGCCGCGAGCGCCATTTGTATTCAAAATACACGAGGACGCCTGGCACGACAAGGCGGAGCGGGCCGCGGCCGGCCCGGCGGTCGGGGACGGCGGACCTAGTCGCTCCTCGCAGCGTCGTCGGCCCGGGGCTTGCGCCCGCTCCCGTGCGCGAACTCGCCGCTCACACGGTGCCACGCGTGCAGGGCGAGCCGCCGCTTGGGGGCGCGCCAGCAGCGGAGCCAATGGTGCTCGTCGTGCATGATGCAGATGTTGCACGACACGCAGGCCGGCGTCGCCGCCGGGTCACGGGTGAGGCGCTCCACGAGGTCGGGCTCGCGGATGAGCGGCCTCGCCAGCGAGATGAAGTCCGCGTCCCCGCTCGTGATGACGTCCGACATCGTGGTGGGCGTGCGGAGGCCTCCGACCAGGATGATCGTCGTGTCGACGCTGGCGCGCAGCGCACGTGCGAAGTGGCGGAAGTAGGCCTCGGGCTCCGGACGGCTGAGCACGCGGTTGAAGAGGAGGTCGCGCATCGCCTTCCGGCGGTCGACCGCGACGTACGCGCGGATGGAGCCGGACACATAGTCGCTCATGAGATTCGACGAGACCTCGACGGCGTCCACGCCGGCCGACACCAGCGCAGCGACGTTGTCGATCGCCGTCTCGAGGTCCATGCCGCCGGGTTCGTCGACCAGGTCGCGCATGCCGACCTTCATCGTGACGGGAAACCCTGCGGGCACGGCCTCGCGCACACGGTGCACCACCTCGACGGGGAACGCCACGCGCCGTTCGGGGGAGCCGCCCCAGCGGTCGTGCCGGCGGTTGGTGAGTGGCGAGACGAATTCGCTGATCAGGTAGCCGTTGGCGCCGTGAATGTGGATCCCGTCGAACCCGGCGTCGACGGCCCGGCGCGCCGCGGAGCCGAACGCCTCGACCGCCGCGTCGACCTCCTCGTCCGACGCCTCGGGGACCGGGCGCCCGGTCATGACGTTGGCGACCTCGGAGGGAGCGAGCGGCACGATGCCGCCCATCATCGACTGGCTCCCGGCATGGGCCAACTGTGCGAAGAGGCGACCGCCCTCTCCGTGTACCTGCGCGACGAGGTGGGCGAGGCCGGGGACATGCGAGTCCGAGCTGATCCCGGTCTGCAGCTTGCCGTACCGACCCCGGTCCTGGACGTACATGTGACCGGTGAAGGCGAGGCCGACGCCACCTCGTGCGAGCGCGCGGTGGATGTCGACCATGCGGGTGGCCACGGCACCGTCGGCCGCGGCCGTCGACTCACCGGTCCCCGCGCGGATGATGCGGTTCGGCACCTCGAGCGAGCCGATGCGTCCCGGGCGCAGGAACGGCGGCGCCTCGCCGGTGTCCGTACGCGGCCCGCCGGTTTCCGCGCGGCCGGTCACGCCCGACGCGTCGGTCACCGGGAAGAGAGGTGCAAGGGACGGCGCGCCGATCCTGCGCGGATCGACGCGTAGTGCGCCAGCGAGGGAAGGAGCCGCATTCCGCGCGGAATAGTAGTGCGCCGCATCGGGGTGCGATGATGTGGGGCCGAGTGCGGACGAGTCGAGGAGGACGTAGCCAACGTGGAGCTTTCGAACGAGTTCAAGGTCGATTCCCCCATCGACAAAGTGTGGGATGTCCTCACCGACGTGGAGCGGATCGCGCCGTGCATGCCCGGAGCGCGACTCGAAGAGGCTGATGGCGACGAGTTCCGCGGGGTCGTCAAGGTGAAGGTCGGACCGATCTCCGCGGAGTACCGCGGCAGCGCGAGCTTCCTCGAGCGTGATGCCGCCGCATACCGAGCGGTCCTGCGCGCCGAGGGTCGCGAGACGCGTGGTCAGGGAAAGGCGAGTGCCACGATCACCGCGACACTGACCCCGGACGGGCCATCCACCGCCGTCACGGTCACGACGGACCTGGCCATCACGGGCAAGGTGGCGCAGTTCGGCCGGGGTGTCCTCGCCGACGTGAGCGCGAAGCTTCTCGGCGAGTTCGTGCGGTCCCTCGAGACGACGGTCCTGGCGGGAGACGCCGCGGTCTCCGAAGCCGGGAACGGCGCCGGGCCGGTCGAAGGCGCCGCCCCCCGTTCGACGGGGGCCTCGAGCGCGACGACCACGCCGGTCCAGACGCCTGCGGCGGGCCAGTCGGCGGGCCGGTCGGCAGGCTCGTCGGCAGGCCCCAGCGTGGCGCCTGCCGCCGACCCCGCTGCCATCAACCTGTTGCAGGTCGTCGGGCCGGTCCTTCTGAAGCGCCTTCTGCCGCCCGCCGCGGGCCTCCTCGTCCTGTGGTTGGTGGTGCGCCGGGTCCGGCGCAGGGGTGGTGCGCGACGGGACCGGTCGGTCGCCTGAGGTGACCGCCGCCGGAGGAACCGGGGAGGCCTGCCGTGCCGGATGACCGGTTCGACCCCGCCGATCTCACATCCATCGGGGCCGAGCTGTCCGAGGAGGAACGGCTCGTCCAGCACACGGTCCGGGCGCTCGTGCGCGACCGGGTGCTCCCCGACATCGGCGAGTGGTTCGAGCGGGGCGTGCTGCCGCTCGATCTCGTTCCCGAGCTCGGCAAGATGGGCCTGCTCGGGATGCACCTCCGCGGCTACGGCTGCGCGGGGACCAACGCGGTCAGCTACGGGTTGGCATGCCTCGAGCTCGAGGCGGGCGACAGCGGCCTGCGCTCGTTCGTCTCGGTGCAGGGGTCGCTTGCGATGTTCCCCATCTGGCGATACGGCAGCGAGGCACAGAAGGAGCGGTGGCTGCCCAAGATGGCCGCGGGGGAGGTGATCGGCTGCTTCGGCCTCACCGAGCCCGACGCGGGGAGCGACCCGGCGTCGATGAGGACGCGTGCCCGTAGCGACGGCGACGACTGGGTCCTCGACGGCGCCAAGATGTGGATCACCAACGGTGGCATCGCCGACGTGGCCGTGGTCTGGGCGCGCACGGACGGGGGTATCCGCGGCTTCCTCGTGCCGCGCGGTACTCCGGGATTCGCCACCCACGACATCGAACGGAAGCTGTCGCTGCGCGCGAGCGTCACGAGCGAGCTGGTGTTCGACTCGTGCCGTCTTCCCGGCGACGCGGTGCTGCCCGGCGTCACCGGGCTGAAGGGGCCCTTGTCGTGCCTCAACGAGGCGCGCTTCGGCATCGTGTGGGGAGCGATGGGCGCGGCACGAGCGTGCTTCGAGGCGGCGCTCGAGTACTCGCTCCAGCGTCACCAGTTCGGCAAGCCGATCGCCGCGTTCCAGCTCACCCAGGCGAAGCTGGCGGACATGGCCCTCGAGATCGAAAAGGGCCTGCTGTTGGCGTACCACCTCGGGCGGCTGAAGGACGCCGGACGGCTCTCGCCCGAACACGTGAGCGTAGGGAAGCTCAACAACGTACGCGAGGCCCTCGACATCGCCCGGACGGCACGCGGCGTCCTCGGCGCCAACGGCATCACGCTCGAGTACCCCGTGATGCGACATCTCGCCAACCTCGAGTCCGTCTCCACGTACGAAGGAACCGCCGAGGTGCACCAGTTGACGATCGGTCG
>Ga0307374_10009559_pt1 | contig 14258 bp, 16 predicted proteins | sample OX3MG_FD_202532 | JGI IMG/M metagenome (GOLD analysis project Ga0307374, IMG submission 202532) | Soil microbial communities from Risofladan, Vaasa, Finland - OX-3 | ecosystem: Environmental > Terrestrial > Soil > Coastal area > Acid sulfate soil | place: Finland: Risofladan, Vaasa | collected... | reverse complement strand
GATCCACGGCGAGGTAGAAGAGCGAATTCATCGCGGCGAGGACGGCCCCGAGTTCCAGCAGCGTCCACCGCCCGCGCCAGTCCAAGCGGAGGGCCAGCCGCCAGGGGCGGCGCCACAGGGCGAAGACCACCGCCGCGCTCGTGATCCGAAGCCAGGCCACGCCCAGCACATCGACCTGGGCGAAGAGCAGGACGGCAAACGACGGGCCGAGGTAGTGGAACACCGCGCTCACGAGGAAGAACGATTGCGGCGGCAACTGACCGAGCCGCTTGGACCAGAAGTCCCCTGCCGGATGATCCCAGCCGGCCACGGATTGTGCTTCATCACTCACTGGCGTAGTATACGAAGGCAGCATACCGCTGTGAATGGGTAAGCATCGGAACGGAGAGCGAGATGCCGTCAGAACGGAGAAATTATGGTCAGTACACCGTCGAACCGCTCGACAGCATTGACCGGCGCATCATTGGGGAGCTTCAGATCAACGCGAGGCTCCGAACCGCCGAGTTAGGGCGACGGGTCGGTCTCTCCCCGCCCGCGGTTGCCGAGCGTATGCACCGGCTTGAGGACAGCGGCATCCTCTCCTACCGCGCCGAGGTCGATCCACGGGCCCTTGGGTATACGATTTGCGCTATCGTGAGAGTCAGCCCCCAGAGCCGCCACCTCCACATGATTCCCAACATCGCGCGCGAGGCGCCGGAAATCACCGAGTGCTACCGGATCACCGGTGAGGACTGCTACTTCATGAAGCTCTATTTACGCTCCATCGACGACCTCGAATCGATCCTCGACCGCTTCACCCCGCACGGACGCACGACCACCTCGATCGTGCATTCGGCGCCCGTCCCCCCGCGACCGCTCCCAGTCGGGGAGAACGAGCCGGCCTGAAGCATTCTGATCGGGCTGGATTCGCGCGACGCGACGCTAAATGCTTCCCTGGTGGAAGTGCGGCATTGCCGGTGGGGCCTGACACTGCGGTGTCATGGCAGCGTACCGGCGACTGCGGTCGTGAGCGCTCGCGCCGTGCCTTCAGGGCGTACCGCAGGATCTTGTGGGAAGCATTTAGGCAATCATGCGCAGCAGCGCGTCGGCAAGGACCCGTGGGTTCGTCTCACCGGCGAAGGTCAGGACCCTCACGTGGCTGTTGCGCTGCTCAATCGCCTGGTAGGCGGCCAGCGCCCGGTCGTGCTCCGGGCCGAAGCCAATCAGGGCGATCGCCACGTACACCCCGCCACTGGCGGCCGCGATGGCGTTCGCGAAAGCGTCGGTATCCCGTGCCTCACCGTCGGTAATCACGAGCGCCAGCAGCAAGGGCCGTTGGTTCGGTGGCCTGGATCCGAATTCCTCCTGATAGACATCGATCAAGGTATTCCAGCCAGGTACGATGTAGGTGCCGCCCACCCAGCGGATATCGCCCCAGCGCTCGGCCAGGTTGCCTGGACTCAAATCGCCCTGGTCAATGGCCCGGCCGTCGGCGAAGGTCACGGTGCGCAGGCCCCCGCCGCCGGCTTCGTGCCCTGCCTGGCTATCCTCCGCGGCCAGATGCTCTACAAGCAGGCCAATCGCTTCGCGCAGGGTATCGCGCCGTGGCGTAGGGTCGGTTTGGCTGGTCTCGTCGTTCATGCTCCCCGTGGTATCCAGCAGGAGCATGGGTTCTTTCTCGATGTCCGGAAAACCGGTGGCCGTCGATGACATTGGTGAATCCTTTCTCTTCGCGAAGCGCGGCGGCGCGCGCCGCCGGCGGTATCGGCTGCTGAACAGCCTGGCGGCTCAGTCGTCCAACCGGTCGGTTTCCGCGCGCGCCAGGGCCAGCATCGCGGCAAGTTCATCTGGTTCGGGGCCACCATCGGCAAGGAAAAGGGCCAACGGCTGATCGGATTCCTCCCATTGGGCGGCGTGGCCGATCGGCGGGTCAAGCAGCCCGAGGAACCTTCCCACGACGGCCTCGGGGTCCCGCCACATCACCAGCCGGGGGGGGATGCTCACGGTCCCGTGCTGCTCGCGGTCATCCCACCACAGCGCGACGCGGGCTCCCGGCGCCAGATCCGGCGGGGCGTCCGCCACGAACACCTGGCGCCCATCAGCCAGGCGCGCGCCCGCGATTCCGAGCGGAGGGTCAGCGCCCATGTGGCCCAGTCCCCGCCCGCGGCATCACCAGCACAAGATGCTCCAGGGCGAGCCGCGGATTCACGTTCGCCGCCACTCGGGCGGCGGTTTCCTGAATGCGTGGCAGGAAACCCGTGATCTCGGCCGGGCCACATGCCGGCATCTCGCCACTTCCCACGACCTGTCCCCGAAGCATGGGCGCCGCACCGGCCTGAGACAGCAGTAAGGCGTCTCGCCACCAGGTCTCCAGGAGGACGCAGAACCCGAGCGCCCGCTCACGGCTCTCCAGAAAGGTACCCTTCCCCAGCCAGGCATCCACCGCCTGCAATCGGCGGTAGTGGCCATTTTCGGCCAGACTCCGCATCACGGCCAGCGACTCCCGCTGTTTTTCCACTAAATTGGGTTCCTCCAGGGCGCGGATTGCCCATCCCGGCCGGCCGCGGGCAAGCGCGGCAAGCTCTTGGGCGCGCGGAGGGTCCACGGCATACCCCGCTACCAAACCCTCGGCCAGGGTTTGCGCGGCGACCGGCTGCAGCGCCAACAATTGGCAGCGCGAGCGGATGGTAATCGGCAGCGACACAGGGTCCACGGCGGTGAGGACGAGGGTGACTCGGGGAGGCGGCTCCTCGAGGGTCTTGAGGAGGGCGCTGGCGGCGGCATCGTTGAGGGTGTCGGCGCCCGCGATGCAGATGAGCTTGGCGGGCGCTTCCGTGGGGGCCAGGGCGACCAGTTCCTCCACCTGCCGGACCTGCTCAATCGTTATGTCACGCCGCTCACTGGCCCGCTCGATCAACCGCACATCGGGATGGCCTCCCCGCCCTACCTGCCGGCAGCCGCGGCAGACCCCGCAGGGGCGCGGCTGGGATCCAGAGCAGACCAGGTAACTTGCCAGGCGCAACACCAGGGTGGTCTTGCCCACCGCCTCCGGTCCATGCACCAAATATGCATGGCCCAGCATGGAACGCGCCATTGCCCTTTGCAACAGATCCCAAGCCCACCCATGCCCTATCATGATGCATACAGGATGCATGCTAGCCGCGGTTCGCGGCAAGGAATAGAGAAAGATTGCCCATGCGGGTTGCGCTGGTTCACGATTATCTCAATCAGCCGGGAGGGGCGGAGCATGTAGTAGAGGTGCTGCACCATCTGTTCCCCGAGGCCCCGGTCTACACCTCCGTCTATGATCGAGACGCGATGCCCGCGTTCTGGCGCCAGGTGGATGTCCGTACCACCTTCATGCAACAGATCAGCCCCCGGCTCAGGATAGCCAAGCGGCTCCTGCCGCTGTATCCCTATGCCTTCGAATCCCTGGATCTCTCCGGATTTGACCTCGTGCTCTCCAGTTGCAGCACGTTTAGCAAGGGGGTCATCGCCCCGCCTGGAACCCTCCACGTCTGCTACTGCCACAACACCACTCGCTTCCTGTGGATGTATCACGAGTACCTGGCCCACGAACGGGTCGGCGCCTTGCAACATGCGTTGCTACGGCCCATGGTGACCCCATTACGCGCCTGGGACTTTCAGGCGGCGCAACGAGTGGACCATTTCGTCGCCAATTCGCGGGCCACGGCGGACCGGATCCAGAAGTTTTATCGCCGGCCCTCGGTCGTGATTGAACCGCCGGTTCGCACCGCTGAATTCGCGGGCGGAGACGGTACGTTCGATAACGCCTTTCTGGTGATCGCGCGCCTACAGTCATACAAGCGCATTGATCTGGCCGTACAGGCCGCCACCCGCCTGAGCATGCCATTACTGGTGGCGGGGCGAGGGTCCGACGAGGCCCGACTGCGGGCCCTTGCCGGTCCCACGGTACGCTTTCTCGGCCGCGTGACCCATCAGGAGCGCGTACGGCTCATGCAACGTTGCGCGGCCCTGGTGGTGCCTGGGCGAGAGGACTTCGGCCTCGCCACCGTGGAAGCCCAAGCGGCGGGCCGGCCCGTTCTGGCCTACTCGGCGGGAGGCTCCCTCGAAATCGTGGTCGATAGAAAAACAGGCGCTTTCTTCCACGAGCCGCGCGTGGAGGCCCTGGAGACCGCCATGAGGAGCTTCAATCCAGCAGCCTACGACCCCAGGACCTGCCGCGAGCGGGCGCGGCATTTTGATGTAGCCACCTTCGGCGAACGGTTGCGGGCGCATCTCGATACACTGATCACGGCCCATCGCGACGACGGGCCGCTAGGGAGACATATATGATGATCGAGGGCGTGCAGATCAAGCAATTGACCACTCACCCAGACGAGCGGGGGTTCTTCCGCGAAGTCGTCCGCGTGACCGATGGTCTGTTTGGCGAGGGCTTCGGTCAATTCAGCCACTCGCTCATGCACTGTGGGGTGATCAAAGCCTGGCATGTGCATCCCAGCCAAATCGACTGGTGGTATGTGCCAATCGGCGCCCTCAAGGTGGCGCTCCATGACCTTCGCGAGGGCTCCCCCACTCGTGGGATCACAAGCGAGTTGCTTTTGGGGGAGATGTATAGCGCCCAGGTACTAAAGATTCCCGCCGGGGTCGCCCACGGCTGCGCCACCCTGGTTGGCCCCACCCATCTCTTTTACATCACGTCGAAAACCTACGACCCCAAGGAAGAAGGGCGCATCCCGCACGACGACCCTGATATCGGGTACGACTGGCTGGGCGGGCCGCCGATTAAGTGAACATCGCGGCTTGCACCAGCATCGGTCCCAGTTGGGAGGGCCGGATCAACTCTGGTCCCTCGTTACGAGCGGTGGAGACCAGGCTGGACACCGGATAGGCCTCCATCTCGGCCGGGGGGTAGGGGTGAAGCAACCCCAGGATGGCCGGTCCCGCCGTGAGATTGGGGTCAAGCCAATCCACCTCGCGGGTCCGTTCCAGAATGGCCGGCATCCGCTGGTGAATGGGCGCCATGATACTATTCGGCGCCGTGGTAATAATGGCGCAGCCGGGGGCCGGCCGGCCCTCGGCATCCCGGCTCTCGGCATAAATACCGGCGAAGGCGAAGACCTCTCCCGAGCGGAGGCGGATGTAATAGGGTTGCCGCGCGTGGGCGCTAGGCAACTGCTGCCACTCATAGAAGCCATCGGCAGGAATAAGACATCGCCGGAGAGTAAGGGCCTGCCGGAACAGAGGCCGATCCAACAAGGTTTCCGCTCGCGCGTTGATTGGCGGCGGCGGCACAACCTCGGCCACGCGGCGGGCGGGTGGATAGCCCCAGCGCATCCATCGTAAGGCGTGACCACGGGCCGTTCCCACGATCACGGGCACCTGCTGCGAGGGCGCCACGTTAAAGCGCGGCGTCAATTGTTCTCCCTCGGTATCTACATCAAAGCGCAGGGAGATTTGACCAATGTTCGTCAGGGTGAACCGCCCACACATGCCTGTTTCCTCCTCCATCCCCAGAGTACCGCGGAGGAAAGTACCGGGCTATGGGACTTTGCGGGATCCACGGGACAACTTTAGCACAGGGTTGGTGGTGTTCCATGTCGTACGGTCGGCGGCATGTCTATATCGAGTGTCCCAGAGGATCACGCTTCCGTCCGGCCTGCAAGCCAGGTGCGGTGGCTCTGGGGAGTGGGCAACATCTCACATGCGAGCGTCGATGCGCTGACAGTACCCGAGTCAGCCCACCCCTCGTTCACCCTAACATATAGACAGTACCATCCCACCTCCCGCCAACTCAACAATACCCATGGTATCATTGCCACCAGGAGGAACCGCGCGATGGCACGCATGCTGACTGACCATGACATGGATACGCTGATCGCACGGTATATTGGCCCCCACCCTACCAATCCCGGTCTTGATGAGTATTGGCTGCTGGAGCCGGGCGTGCCCGTCTGGGCGATCATCGGTGCCTATCGGGCGGAGGGAGGGCAAGCCGATGACGTGGCCGCCGCTTACCACCTCCTGCGTGAGCAAGTGGAGGCAGCCCTGGCATTCTATCAACGTCATCGGGTCCTGATCGATAACCGCCTGGCCCAAAACCAGCCCGCGTAATGGCGGTATTCTATCTTGATGAAGATGTACCAGAAGCTATCGCCCCGCTCCTTGTCGGATTCGGCCATCGTGCGACGACCACACGCGCGGAAGGCCGTAAAGGCATACCAGACTATGCGCAGCTGTGGCACTCAGCGATCCACAACTGGATCTTCGTAACGCTGAATCGCAAGGACTATTTGCTCCTGCATGGCGCCTGGCAGCATTGGGATGTCTCGCGGCAGCATGGCGGCATCCTTATGCTTCCCCATGTGCCTCGTGCCAACCTACCGACGCTTGCAGCGGCAATCGACACACTGGTCTCGAATCCGTCGACGATACTGGGCAATGCCGTCTATGGGTGGACTGCATCGGCGGGGTGGCGATGACCGCGATTGGTCGCCGCGGCTATGGATCTTAAGACGGAAGCGTATGGTGTGCGGAAAGGTGATCGTCCCTGTGCCGGCTACCCCCACGGATCCCTAGCCAGGGAACCCCGTGCCGGGCTGCACCAAATCCAGAAAGTCCGCCAGCATCCCATACGCGGTGGTCACCGGAGTTGGCGCGTGTTCGACCACGGTCAGGCCGGGCAGGAGATCCGTCTCGAAATGGACCGCCGAGGAGGCGCCGTTCACCTGGGCCAGAGGGTCGCCCAGGGCGAGCTGCTGGGGCCGCACTCCGGACTCTACCATGTTGTCGCGCCGCATCGCCCAGCAGACGAGCTTGTAGGGGGTACCGGCGGCCCGCGCCGCGCGCACGGCCTCGCCCGTCAGGCTCCTAATGCCCTCGCGGGAAATGCTGTTCAGCGCGATGGGGTGATTCATCAATACCGTCACCAGAGCCGCGACTTTCACTACCGCGTCCCAGCCATCCACGTCGGCGCTGGGATCCGTCTCGGCGAGCCCGAGGGCCTGCGCGTGGGCGATTCCTTCTGTCAGGCTGGCGCCCGCCTCCATCCGCTCCAGAATGACGTTGGTGGTGGAATTGAGAATGCCGCGGAAGCCGGAAAGCTGTACGAGGGGCAGCGTGGAGCGAAACAGGGAGAATATGGGCGCTCCGTCCATCACCGTGGATTCGAAGCGGAAGCCTTTGCCCTGGGCGCTCGCCAGATCTCGGAGGGCCTGGTAACCATGGACCACTGTTCCCTTGTTGGCCGTGATCGCGTGCGCGCCGTGCCGCAACGCGGCCTCCAGATAGGAGATCGCCGGCTGGCCGCTGGTTACGTCCAGGGAGGACACCTCGAACAAGGCATCGGCACGCGCCGCCGCCAACCAGCCGGCAACCTCTCCCTCTCCCAGGCGGGCGCCGGCCAGCGGATTCCCCGCCAGCAGCGCCTCTACGTCCAGGCCGGCGGGGTCGGCCAGCCAGCCCAGACGGCGGGTCGCCACCCCAGTCAGCTTCCACTCGATGCCGTATTGGCGGCGCAATTCGGGTGCTTGGTCCAGCAGCAATCGGGCCAGCGCCCTGCCTACGTTGCCAAAGCCAATGAAACACAGCCTGTAGACCATCACGCGCCGCTCCTCACTTTCGGCGACATGCCGCCGCGCGCTTGCGCCAGCACCACGGCTACGGCCAATTGCACCAGGGTGGCCGGCAGGGCAAGCAGCATCGCAGCCCTTGAATCAGCGTATTGCACGAGAATCCCGCCTATCCAAGGGAATATGGCCCCCATGATCGAGGCGGCGGCGATCAGGAGTCCCGCCACGCTGCCGGTCATGGCTGGGAATACCTCGCCCGCCACCGCCATGACCAGAGGGAAGACCGCCGCGTAGCCCAATCCGGTTAGGGTAAGGGCGACCAGCGCCAGGGGGGCATTCGGGGCGCCAACCAGCGCCAGGGTCGCCAGCACCGAGAGGCCAGTGTAGCCGATCAGCAACTGCCTGCCGTTAAACCAGCGGCTCAAGACGCCCGAGAGCAGCCGCCCCACCGCCAACCCACCCCAATAGAGACTGACACTGGTGGCCGCCGCTACTTTGTCCATGCCGTGAATGCGCTCCAGGAAGGTCGCGGCCCAATCGCCCACCAACACTTCCGCCCCCACGTAGGCCCCAATGAGCAGGCCAAGTAGGAGCAGCAGGGGATCGCGGGCCAGCTGCGCCACCCCGGCCACGCTTACCGGTTCGGACGCTACCCGCCGCTCCGGCAAGCGAAGCCGGGCGAACAGCGAGACCAAGGCCGCCGTGGCGATCGCCGCCACCGCCCAGGCGGGCCGCCAGCCGGAATGAAGGGCCAGGCAGGCGCCAATCAACAAGGGGCCGAGGAGGGCGCCAATCCCGAAAAAGGTGTGGAGGAAACTCTGCTCGGCGGCATGGGCTTCCGGCGCGGCGATATCGTTCATCATGGCATTGGATACGCTGTCGATCACCCCGCCGCCCAGGCCGATCACTCCGACGGACAGAATCGCGGTCACCCAAACCGGTGACACCGCGAAGCAGGCAAGCCCCAAGAGGTAGAGCCCGGCCCCGGCCACCAACATGGCTCGTTTGCCAAAGTGATCGCTGGCCGGTCCGCCTACCAACACGGCAACGGTGTACCCGACTGTATTGGCCACGAACAGCGGGCCGGCGCCCGAGGGGGCAATATGGTAGCTCCCCAGGATCGAGAGCAGCGCGGGGCCAAGGATTGTATTTCCGGCGCCCAGGACGATGAAACCCCAATAGGCGGCAATGCGGACTGGTCCACGTTCTATTATCATGCTGGCCAGGGCGCCTATCCCTTCCCGCGCAGCAAGAGCCCTGCCCGCACCCGCCCGATCACCGCGTCGGTGAAGGCGCTGGTGAGGGTGTGGCCTCCCAAATCCGCCGTGCGCACCCCATCCTCGACGATGCTGAAGACCGCGTTGGTGATCGTTCGCGACACTTGCTCGGCCCGTGGGCCGGGGAGGAAGGAGATCAGAGAGGCGCCGGCCAGGATCATCGCCATGGGGTTCGCGACATTCTTCCCCATCAGTCCGGGGGCCGTGCCGTGTGGAGCCTCGGCCATCACCGTGCGGGGCCGAAACTGCTCGTCAAAGCTCAGCAGAAGCGACTCGGAGCCCGCAATGGAGCCGAACATTTGCAGCACCAGGTCGGACAGACAGTCGCCATCCCGATTGAGGGCCGGAATCACCAAGCCGCCCTCGGTGGAGAGCAGCAAGGCATAGGTCGCGTCGATCAACTGCGGCTCGTACGAGACATCGGGATAACGGGCGGCCGCCGCGTCCATTTCCTCCTTCAGGAGGCCCTCATAGATTGGGCTTACCGTGTACTTGGGGCCGCCGAAGACCTTGGCCCCCAAACGGCGCGCGTGCAGGAAGGCGAACTCCGCCACGCTGGTGCAGACACTTCGGCTGATCCGCTCGGTGCGGTAGGCGACCTCGTCTCCATCCTCGGTCTCCCGCCACTCCTTCGCTCCATAGGCATCGCCTACCGCCATCCGGACCACCGAGATGGGCGCGTGAACGCCGGCGATTGGGCGCACACCGGGAATACGGCGCCCAGTGCGAATAATCACCTTGCCGTCTATCGCTCGACGGAGCAGCGCGTTGGGACTGCCGACATCGTCCTTCCCTTCGGGAGTGACTGTCGCCGCCTTTAGGCCAAAGCCGGCGGCCACCATCGCCTCGGCCGCGTCAAAGACCACCTGGTTTCTGGTCGCTCGCCTATTTTCCAGGGAAAGATCGAACGTCTCGAACGTCAGATCCAGGCCGAGTAACGAAGGATCGAGCACCCGCAGCGCCTCATCCAGCAACTCCTGGCCGGTCTGATCTCCTCGCAGCACCACGATGTTGTTAGCCATGGTTCTCTCCAAGCTCGTTTGGGGGCCGGGCGGCGGCGTCACGCAACGCGCGAGCCGCCGCGGGCAACTCGGCCAATCGGTTAATAATCGCGTCCGGAGTGGCCGAATCGGGGTCAGGCTCTTCTTGACGAAACTCCAGGGTGAGCACGGCGCGCATCCCAGCCGCCTGGGGCCCGGCGACATCCTCGCGTAGCCGATCGCCGACAAAGATAGCCGCTGACCCGGGAATGCCCAGGCGATCCAACACGGTTTGGTAGATCTGGGGATGCGGCTTCCGTATGCCTTCCTCGGAGGAGAGCACCACCGCGTCAAACAGGTCAAGCAAGCCCAACCGATGCAGGTTCTCTCGCACCCACTCACCCAATAAGGTGATATTGGAGACCAATCCCAGGCGGAAACCATCGGCGCGGAGGGCTCGAAGGGCATCGGCGTTTTCCGGCCATAGGTGTATCTCGGCGCTCAAGGCGCGGTGCTCGAGATACGCCACCTGCCGCACCAGGGTCTCCGGTACGCGCAGGCCGAGATCGCTGAAGCACTGAGCGAACTCGGCCAGTATGTCCAATTCCTGTAGATCTTGGCGGAGATAACTGGCTTCTATCCGCTTCCCGATCCGGTGGGCCACCTGATCCACCAACCAGGCGGCGGTCGGCGCCTCGGCGGCCAGATAGCCCGCCAACAGGCCGCGAGCCTCTTCGTAGGCCGCCAGCAGCCCAGCCTCGCTGAGCACGAAGTCCACGATAGTATGGCCATAATCGAGCACCACGGCCTCAATCATCGGCCCGCCCTACCTTGAACCGGCCCAAGCGCCCCGGTCCGGCCAGTATGGGAAAGAAATCGCACCCTAACCCTCGCGGAAGCGCGGAAGGGTAAAGGAAAAGGTGCTGCCAACCGCCTCCTCGCTTTCGGCCCAGATGCGGCCGCCATTTGCCTCGACCCAGTTGCGGGCGATGAAGAGGCCCAGCCCGGTGCCTCCGGCCTCGACCGAACGTGGATTGGCCAGGCGGGTGAACTTGGAGAAAAGCTGGTCCATTTGATCGCGGGCGATCCCCACTCCCTGGTCAGCTACCGAAATGGTCAAGATCTCCGGCCCATCGCGCAGCCAAATCCGCACTTTGCCTCCGTCATAGGAGTATTTAATCGCGTTGCTGACCAAATTTACGAACACCTGCTCGGCTTGTTGGGAGTCGGCATAGGCCACCGCTGGATCGGCGTGAACCAGGGAGATCTCGATTTTCCGTTCGGCGGCGGCAATAATGAAGGTGCCGAGGTGACGGCGAATCATCGGTAAGAGTTCTACGCGCTCCCGCTGCAGACGAACCCGGCCGGATTCGATGCGCGAGGCGCTCAGCATATCATCCACCAGGCTGGTTAAGGCGTTCACCTGTGAATCGATCAAGCCCAGATACTGCATCTCCGTATCGCGGTCAAAGCCGAAGTCATCGCGCCGGGTCAGCAGATTGGTGAAGCCCTTGATGATGGAGAGCGGGGTGCGCAGTTCGTGCGAGGCGGTAGCGATGAACTGGCTCTTGAGTTGGTCCAACTCGGTGAGGCGGATAACCATCTGCCGTTCTTGCTCGTGGAGCCGGGCCAACTCCTCGGTCCGCTGTCGCAACTTGTCCTCGGTAGCTTTGATACGGAGCATCACCCGTACCTTGGCCACCAGTTCATCCATGTCGAACGGTTTGGTGATATAGTCGTCCACGCCGCGGGCCAGTCCCACCAGCTTGTCGTCACGATGGGCGGCTGCCGTCACCATGATCACGGGGAGGAACCGAGAAGGATCGACGCTCTTGATCCGCGAGCACACTTCCAGACCGTCGAGATCCGGCAGCGCGCGATCCAGCAGAACCAGATCGGGTCCAGTCTCTTGCATGGCCTGGATCGCGTCGGCGCCGTTGTAGGCCGGGAGCGGCTCATACCCCTCGAGGGTCAGGACGGCCGAGAGCATTTCCACCAAATCCTCGTTATCATCAACAACCAGGATGCGGGGAACGGTGGTGGGACCTTGCGCTTCGGGTAGCATCTCCATGTAGAGGCTAGTGTACACTGGCATACGGCCTAAAGCCAGAGAGCTTGGAGGAGCAAGGAACCGCCGATGGAGTGGCAACTGTCCTGGCCGGTCCGTATTGCGGCGACGGTGGCGGCGCTTGGCGTCGCGGGCCTTGTGTACGGCACCCTGGTCGAGCGCCACCATCTCCGGCTGAGGCGCGTGACCATCGAGACGCCGGATCTACCCGCCGCGTTCGATGGCTATCGCATCGTCCAGCTCTCCGATTTCCACATCGGCGGCAGGGGTTGGTCGTCCGACACAGTTAAGCGCGCCGTCGTCCTGGCCATGGCTCAGCGCGGCGATCTGATCGTGCTCACGGGGGATTTCTTTGAGTACACCGCGATCATCGCTGCCTGTCCGGAGCTATTTGGACCCTTGAGAGCGCCGGATGGCGTGCTGGCGGTTTTGGGAAACCACGACTATCATCACCATGGAGTGCGGGTCCATCGCATCATACAAGCGCTGCAAGACCTGGGGGTGCGCGTCTTGCGGAATCAGTCGCATTGCCTGAGGCGCGGCAACCAGGATCTCTGGATCGTGGGCGTGGACGACCCCCATTCGGGGCACGATGATCTCCCATCCGCCGTGGCGGGCGTGCCCGCGAGCGCTAGGCCGATCATGCTGGTCCACTATCCCGACTTCACCTGGCGCCTGCCACCCAATCGCTACGCGCTGGCCCTCTCCGGCCATACCCATGGCTCCCAGGTCCGCCTGCCGCTGGTGGGCCTGTATGCAAGGCGCCGCATCGCCAACACCCGCTTTTCGCATGGAGTCTACGACGTCAACGGCACGCCCGTGTTCGTGACCACCGGCGTGGGGACGTCGGGCCGTCCCCTGCGCATCCGCGCCCGCCCCGAAGTGGCGGTGATCCGCTTGCGCGCCCGTGGCCACGCGGGCGGCCAGTGACCGCGCGCGCGGCCCAGCGCACTCCCGCCCGCGTGCTCTTCTGGTTGGTCCTTCTGGCGGGCGCCTACTGGATTCCCCGCGGCCTGCAATCCAATGCCGACAGTCATCTGGCGCTGAGCTACGCTCTGGTCGAACACCACACGGCGCGCATCGATCCCTACGCGGGGCGGCTGCTCGACAAAGCGGTGTATTGCGGCCCGCGGACCTCCATGCCCACCTGCACGCACTATTACAGCGACAAGGCGCCTGGGGTCAGCCTTTGGGTCGCGGCGGTGTACGCGGTCCTTCGCCCGATCTTACCGGAATCGATGACGCCAACCGGGGTGAACGCGGATCGCTTCCTCTTGCGGTGGCTCCTGACCCTCTTGTGCGTTAGCGTGCCCTGCGCCATCTTCGCCGCTACGCTCTGGGGCTTTTACCGTCGGTTCGCCGAGGCCGAAACCGCCCTCTTGCCGGCGATTGGCTATGCGTTTGGCTCCATGGCCTTCCCCTTCAGCATCCTCCTGTTTAGCCACGCGCTCACCGCGGCCCTCCTCTTCTGGGCCTTCATGCTGCTCTACCGGACCCAGCAACCACCGGATCCGGAACCGCCCACGGCGCCGCCGAGCCGGATCCCGGTTGTCGTGGCCGGGGTTCTGGCGGGCTACGCCATCGGCTGCGAATATCCGACGGTGATCATCGCCTTTCTCCTTGGCCTCTATGTACTGTGGCCCCACGGAAGTCAGCGAATCCCAGTGGGACGAGCGGCGCTGTATACCGTGGGCATCCTGGCCGGGTTGGCCCCCGCCATCGTCTACAATATGGCGGTCTTTAGCGCCCCATTCGCGGGCGGCTACACCCACCTCACCGATCCCTACTACGCACGTGGGATGGCCCGCGGGATACTGGGGGTAGGGCTTCCTCAATGGGATGCCGTGTGGGGTACGACCTTCAACCCCTATCGAGGGGTGTTTATCCTCTCACCGTGGCTACTGTTGGCCGTGCCCGGCCTCCGAGCCATGGTCCAGCGCGGTCTGGCCCGCGAGGCGTGGCTCTGTGGCGCGATCAGCGTGGCGTACTTTGTCTTTCAGGCTGGGTATGCGTTCTGGGATGGGGGCGCCAGCGTAGGTCCACGGCAGTTTCTCCCCGCGTTGCCCTTCCTCACCTTCCCGGTGCTCTTCGCCATCGCCAATCCGCGTCTCCGGCGAGTCTGCCGGTACCTGATTGCTTTCTCGGTGGTCCAGCTCTTGTTGGTCGTGGCGACAAACCCGCTCTACGGCGACCCCCACTACGTCGCGAACGTGCGGATCCCATTTGTGAATCAGACCCTGCATGACATCGCATCGGGCCACCTACAAAATAACTGGGGAATGGTGTTTTCCCTCCCGTCCTTCTTCTCGTTGCTGCCGCTCGCGGGCTGCCTGTGGCTGGCGGCGCGGCGCCTACGCTCGTCATTCGAGACCTGAGCCAGTCAAAGGCGCCCGTTCGCGGA
>Ga0307374_10009558_pt1 | contig 14260 bp, 11 predicted proteins | sample OX3MG_FD_202532 | JGI IMG/M metagenome (GOLD analysis project Ga0307374, IMG submission 202532) | Soil microbial communities from Risofladan, Vaasa, Finland - OX-3 | ecosystem: Environmental > Terrestrial > Soil > Coastal area > Acid sulfate soil | place: Finland: Risofladan, Vaasa | collected... | reverse complement strand
CCGGGCGCCGACGCCGAGATGTGCTGCGCGCCGGTGGCGGTGCCGAGCACCACGTGCGCCGACACGCGGCCGGCGGCGTCGCTGACGCCCGAATCGGGCGTGATGCGTGCTCCCGACGTGCCGGCGCCGAACTGCACGGCGACGCCGCTCACGGGGCCGTCCAGGGCGTCGACCTCCACCACCACCGGCTGCGGAAGGGCCGATCCGGCAGGCGCCGACTGGCCGTCACCGCCGACGAGGGTGAGGTGCGTGGGCGCCGGCAGGAGCACGAGCGGCACGGAGTCGCGGAGCCCGGTGGGGGTGACCGCGAACACGGTGAGGGTGCCTCGCTTTCCAGCGCCCACGAATTGCCCGCTGCTGTCGCCGATGGCGCCGAGCGTGGCGTCGGACACGCTCCATCCGATCGGGACGTCCGCGACGGCGCGACCGTTGGCGTCGAGCACGGACGCGTCAAACGCCACGGTCGCGTTGGCCGGCACGCTGACCTTGCGTTCCGCGATCGCGATTGTTGCCGCGCCCACGCCGGGCCCCACGTATGTCACGGTGACGGCCGACGCCGCGGACGACTGCGCTCCGGCCTGCACGAGGATGTCGCTCGTGCCGTGATAGTACACGGTGCCGCCGCCGAGCAGGTCGATGTCCGCCAGCAGGTGGTCATCGGTGGGCAGGACCCGGACGCTCAGCTTCACGCTCACCGAGTCCTGCCCCGCCGACAGCGCGATCGTCGTGTCCACCAGCGGGTCCGTGGCCGGCGGCCGCGTGAGCACGATGTGGATGTGGTCGAGGCCGATCCCCGCGGTCGCGGCCGCCGTGAAGACCGGCCGGAGCGCCAGCGCCAGCGCCGGCTTGACGTCTCCCGTGGGAGCGCCCATGCACGCGCCGAGCAGCGAGGCGCACACCGTCCCGGCGAGCGCGCGGGTGAGATGCTGGCGGTGCGGACGAGCGGGCAACGACACGAGAACTCCTGGCGCTTGGCGAAACGGCCTGATCCGGATACTGCGGCCGCGGGGCCGCCTGTCAAGCGCGCACATCACATCCACACGCCGGCGGGGCCGGAGCGGGCGCTATTTGAACGCGTTCAACCCCGTGATCGCCTGCCCCAGGATCAGCGAGTGGACGTCGTGCGTCCCTTCATAAGTATACACGCTCTCGAGGTTGGCCATGTGGCGCATGGACGCGTACTCGGCCAGGATCCCGTTGGCGCCCAGCAGGCGCCGCGCTTCGCGCGCGATGTCGGTGGCGATGTTCACGTTGTTGCGCTTGGCCAGCGACACCTGCTGCGGCGTGTAGGTGCCGGCGTCCTTGAGGCGCCCCAGGTGCAGCGACACGAGTTGCGCCTTGACGATCTCGGTGAGCATCTCGGCCAGCCGCTGCTGCTGGATCTGGAAGCCGGCGATGGGCCGGTCGAACATCACGCGGTTCTTGGCGTAGCTGACCGCTTCCTCGTAGCAGGCCATGGCGGCGCCCACGGCGCCCCACGAGATGCCGTAGCGGGCTTGCGTGAGGCACATCAGCGGACTCTTGAGGCCGCCCGAGCCCGGCAGGATCGCGTCGGCGGGAAGATGCACGTCCTGGAATACGAGTTCGCTGGTGTCGCTGGCGCGCAGGGAGAGCTTGCCCTTCTGGTCCCTGGACGTGAAGCCCGGGGTGCCCCGGGGCACGATGAATCCGCGAATGGAGGCATCGCTCGCGTCGCCGTTGGTCTTGGCCCAGACCACGGCGATGTGCGCCGTGGAGCCGTTGGTGATCCACATCTTGGCGCCATTCAACATCCAGGTGCCGTCGGCCTGCTGGCGCGCCATCGTGAGCATCCCCGACGGGTTCGATCCGTAGTCGGGCTCGGTGAGCCCGAAGCAGCCGATGATCTGGCCGGCGGCCATTCCGGGCAGATACTTTCGCTTCTGCTCCTCGCTGCCGAAGGCGAAGATCGGGAACATGGCCAGGGCGCCCTGCACCGAGGCGAACGAGCGCACGCCGGAGTCGCCGCGCTCCAGTTCCTGCATGATCAGGCCGTAGGCCACGTTGTTGAGGCCGGCGCAGCCGTACTCCTCCGGCAGGTTGGCGCCGAACACGCCGAGCTCGCCCATCTCGGGCACGAGTTCCAGCGGGAAGTGGCCGTCGATGTAGTGCTGCCCGATGATCGGCAACACGCGCTCGTCCACGAATTGCCGAACGCTGTCGCGCACGGCGCGCTCCTCTTCGGACAGCGCGCTGTCGATGTTGAAGAAGTCGGTCGTCATGGCATTGGAATCTAGTGCGCGCGCTATGGGGCGCTCCCGGCGCCCTTCCCGCCGCGCACCGCCGCCCCGAGCGTGGCCGCGCCCCATGCCACCGCGAACGGGAACGCCAGTTCGACCACGACCAGCGCCCACGCCGGCACCTGCATGGCGCCCGCCAGGTGCGCGGTGAACGCCGCCAGCGGCGCGCCGGTGATGGCCGGCACCAGGAGCAGGATCGCCCACGACGCGGCGGCGGCCATCCCCGCGCGGACGGCGGCGTGGCGGCCGGCGGGATTGATCAGCCCCCACAACGCGCCGATCGAGGGAACGGCCCACCAGCCGAAGGCATAGGTGCCGAGTCCAAAGGCGACGGCGAGGAGTGCCTGGCGAAGGAATGCGCGCATGATTACGGCCCCCGGGGGGTGAGGGTGAGGGTGGCCTCCGTGCGATTGGCCGGAAGTGCCGCCGCATCGCGCGGGAACAGGACCGGGCTCAACCGACCGGCGAGCCACTGGGGAATGCGGTCTTCATACTGCGGGCTCGCCGGATTTCCGCTCTGCCCGCCGGGATACGTGTCCCACGCCCGGACCTCGGGTCCCAGATCCACAACCAGCCGCCAGCTCGGCCCGAAGCCGGAGCCGCCGGGCGCCGGATTGAGCGTGCCGCGGCCGCCCGCGGACTCGAGTCCGAGCGCCGAGAACCCGGGAAGGCCGAGCAGGTGCGTGATGTCCACGGTGGCCACGCGGTCCCACCGCCAGCCGCCGCCGGCCGGTGGCCCGTCGCGCTTCACGAGCGTGTCGTACGCGGCGGCGAGACTCCGCGCCACGATCACGTCGCGCGTCTCGACTACGCCGCTGGTGGACCGGTCGTCCCACCACGCGCTCGTGGGCTGGTGCAGCAGGTCGAACATGATCTCGTCGTCGGGCGTGGCCACGCGGCGTCCGCTCGAATCGTCCAGCTCGTCCCAGGTGAAGGCGCGCAGGAGGCGCATCGCCTCCTCGAACAGCGCGGCCCCGTCGTTGTCGCGCGTGTACCGGCCGTCCCATCGCGCCAGGATCTCCGCCGCCTGCTGCACGGGCGACGAGGCCGGGCCGCCCACATTGTGCGCGGCGGTGGCGAAGTACGGGAGGAAGAGCTGGGCGCGCACGCTCAGCGGACTGGTCTGGAAGTGGCGCATGTCGTCCACCGTCACGCTCGAATCGGCGCGCAGCAGACTATTGATGTCGAGGGCGCGCCAGGGATCGTATGCGCGGTCGTCGCCCAGGTAGGCGAATTGATGGCGCGGGTCTTCGGGCTGCTGATTGGCCGAGGCGAGGTATCCCTGCGCCGGATTGAACGACTGCGGGTAGTCGCTCACCGGCCAGTAGCCGGTCCAGTCGCTGGCGCTGGTGGATCCATCGAAGATATCGATCCCCGTGGTGCCCTTGGGGCGCAGCGGAAAGTGGCCCGTGGACCGGATGGCGATCGTGCCCGACCGATCGGCCACGATGACGTTCTGCGCCGGCACGAAGAAGCCCTGCGCCATCGCGTCGAGGAACGCGCGCGCCGTGGTGGCGTGCGCCGCGTCGTATAGCGCGCCGATCTCGTGCGACGGTTCGAGCAGCGTCCAGCGCATGGACACCCACGCGCCGAACCGGTGCATCAGCGGGCCGCGGTGCGTGTAGCGCACGGTGTCGGTGGCCAGCACCTCGCCGCGCGGGCCGCGGTACACTTCCACGCGCTGCACGAGCGGGCGCCACGCGCCGTCCACCTCGTAGCGGGTGGGGTGCGTGGCGTCGTCCACCGTCTCGCGATAGAAGTCCAGCACGTCGGCGCCGGTGTTGGTGAATCCCCAGGCGAGATCGCGGTTGAAGCCGAGCACGATGCCGGGCAGGCCCGGGATGGTGACGCCGTACACGTCGAGCGTGCCGGGCACCACGAGCTGCGTCTCGTACCAGATGCTGGGCAGCGTGAGATCGAGGTGCGGGTCGTTGGCGAGGAGCGCATGCCCGTCGGCCGACCGCGCCGGCCCCACCGCCCAGTTGTTGCTGGCCAGATGCCGGGGATCGGTGCGCTGCATGAATCCCGGCGGCGCGACCTCGCGGAGCAGCGACGCCACGACGCGCGCCGCGGTGTCGGGCGCGCCGGGACGGGGGAGGGTGGCGAGATCGAAGCGCGGCGCGTGCTGCCCATTGGGCTGGATGGGCTCCTGGATGGGCGAGTTCAACGGGAAGAGCGCGTCGGCCGCGGAGTCGCCCACCACGCCGCGTGCCGCCAGGCGCACGGCCTCGTCGGGCACATAAGTGAGCGTCCACCCCATGCGATTGAAGAGATGGATGGAGTTGATCGGCTTCCACCGTTCGGGGCGCACGCCGAGCAGCTTGTATTCCACGGGCCATTGCGCCGGCGTGAGGGCGTCGACGTACGCGTTCACGCCGCCGGCAAAGGCATTCATCACGCGCCACGCCATCCCCGTGGTGTCCATGGCGGCCATCTTCTCTTCCGCCGCGCGCGGCATGCCAAGGTCGCGGGTCTGGCGATCGAGCGCGAGGGCCCGCCGGCCCACCCACTCGGTGAGCCGTCCCGACGCGGCGTGCGTCTGCAGGTCCAGTTGGAACAGGCGGTCGCGCGCCACCACGTAGCCGAGGGCGCGATACGCGTCGAGTTCGGTGGTGGCGAAGATGTGCGGCACGCCGCGGGTGTCGTAGCGCACGTCCACGGCGCCGCTCAGACCGCTCATCGGCACCGCGGCGCGGGGCGCGAGCGTGGCGTGCGTGGCCGCGGCCCAGGCGCCGTGCACGGGATCGAGCAGCGGCCCGAGCGGCGGGAGCGGGCCGGCGCCACGGGCGCCGAGCCGGAGCGCCGCGGCGAGCACCACGGCACCGGCCAGCGCCCGTACGATGCGGGAGGTCATGGCACTCAAGTTACGGCCCACCCGCGGGGGGGCCAGTGGGCGGTCCGCCTAGCCGGCGAGGCGCCGCGGTTCGTGCCGCGGCTGGTCCACGATCCGCTTGGCGGACGGCGTGGCGCCCACCTCGCGCGCCTTGCGTCGGAACGCCGCGCGGTGGTCCACGGGCAATCCCGATTCGTCCTGCCACTGGTGGACCATCTCGTGGAGCAGCGTGTCCTCGGCGTCAGCCCACCCGTCGCGGCGAATGTGCCGCCGGCTGATGACGATCTCCACCGGCGCGCCCTGCGAGGCCGGGACATAGTGCCCCAGGCGCGACCGCATGCGCCGCGACACGCGCACCGGCACGGCGGACAGCGAGCCGCCGAACCGCTCGGCGTTGAGGCGCCGGTGCGCGGCGGCGAGGTGCGCCACCAGCGGCTCGTCGTCGGGATGCGTGCGCTCCGGGGGGCGCGCCTCCACGCGCGACACGACGGCGGCGGCCAGCAGGAGTTGGCGCGCCGCGCGGCGGTCGGCGGCGGTGCGTCCTTCCACGAACGTGACGATGGCGCGCAGCACCGGCTCGGGGGCGGCCAGATAGCCCTCGTGCACGCGGATCTCCCCGTCGCCGAAGCTCACCATCACCGTGCGGTTGCGCGTGAGCGTGCACCGCGCGATGCGGCGCAGCCCGAGCGCGCGCAGCGCGGCGAGCAACTCGTCGGCCGTCCGCGGCGGCGGCGGCGCCACCGCCAGCTCGAGCTGGTGGGGATCGGCGCCGCGGCGCATCAACCGCCTCAGCGCGCGAAACGTCGGGAGGGCCCAGCGATGAAGGCCTGCGCCTCGGGCGACCAGATGAGCGTGGCCACGTCGATGGCGTCGTCGGTGATCGTGAGGCTGTTCACCGACGAGGGGCGGCCGCCGCGCGAACGATTGGACATCGTGCCGGCCGTGGAGATGACCATGCCCTTGGCCGTGTGCTCCACGAAGTTCACGGCCTCCTGGTGGTCGTGGCCGCAGAGCACGGCATCCACGCCCATCTCGGCAAACGACCCGAGGATGCGGCGCGTGTGTTTGAGCCCGTGGCGCTGCGACAGCTCGCCCCTGACCGGGTTGTGGTGCATCACGACCACGCGGGCCACGCCCGCCGGCACGTCGGCGAAGATGCCGCGCAGCCGTTCGATCTGATCGCCGCCCAGATGGCCGATGATCGAGATGTCGCGCGGGTTCCAGGTGAGCGTCTCCCAGAGCACGCCGTGCGACGTGTTGACGCCGGCGATCACGGCGCCCGGCACGCGCAACACCGGCTCGATGTCGTCGCTGATGTAGCGGCGGTATTTGTGCAGCAGCGCCGCGTCCCGGCCCAGGCGGAGCGGCGAGAACCACCAGGCCACGTCGTGGTTGCCGGGGACGACGATCACCCGGCTCACGCGCTCGGCTTCCCGGATGAACACGCGGGCCCGCTGGAACTCGCCCGCCCGGGCGCGCTGCGACAGGTCGCCGGAGATGGCGACGACGTCGTACCGTTGCTCCTGGATCAGGGCTTCGATGGCCTCGTACTGCGCCGGCACGGCCGGATGCCCGAAGTGCAGGTCGGAGCAGTGGAACAGCCGCACCGTGGTCACAACCGGGCGATGATCGCGTCGGTGAACTCGTCGGTGCTCGCGGTGCCGCCGAGATCGCGCGTGATCGTCTTCTTGTCGCGGATCGTCTCCTCGAGCGCCGTGCGCACGCGGCGCGCCCGCTCGCCCTGGCCCACGTGCTCGAGCAGCATGCAGCCGGCCAGGATCACGGACGACGGATTGGCGATGCCCTTGCCGGCGATGTCGGGGGCCGTGCCGTGCACGGCTTCGAAGATCGCGCCGTTGAGGCCGATGTTGGCGCCCGGCGCGAGCCCCAGGCCGCCCACGAGGCCGGAGATCTCGTCGGAGAGGATGTCGCCGAACAGGTTGGTGGTGACGATCACGTCGTAGCGCTCGGGACGGAGCACGAGGTTCATGGCCATCGCGTCCACGATCACGTCGTCGCACGCGATGTGCGAGTACTCATGGGCGATCTGCCGCCCGACGTCGAGGAACAGCCCCGAGGTGTTCTTGAGGATGTTCGCCTTGTGCACGAGCGTGACCTTGCGGCGGTTGTGCGTGGTCGCGTACTCGAACGCGTAGCGCACGATGCGCTCGCAGCCGGCGCGGGTGACGATGGCCGTGGACTCGGCCGCCGCCCGCGGATCGTCGCCCACCTGGATGTAGTGCTCGACGCCCACGTACAGCCCTTCGGTGTTCTCGCGGATCAGCACGAGGTCGATGTCGTCGTACCGCCCGCCGTGCACGATGGAATACGCCGGCCGCACGTTGGCGAACAGATCGAACGTCTTGCGGAGGGCCACGTTGATGGAGCGGAAGCCCTCGCCCACCGGCGTCTCGAGCGGACCCTTGAGCGCGAGCCGCGTGCGCTTGATGGAATCGAGCGTGGCTTCGGGGAGCGGGTCGTTGTACCGGGCCAGGGCGGCCATGCCGGCGGCCTGCGAATCCCACGCGAGGTCGGCGCCCGCGGCTTCGAGAATGCGCACCGTGGCGCTGGTGATCGACGGCCCGATGCCGTCGCCCGGAATCAGCGTGACTGGAATGCCCATGCGATGACGTGTGCCGGTGGTCCCGCCGGCTACGGCGAGATGACCAGGTCGGCGAAGTGATTGGCCAGGCTGGTGAGCACGGCCGGTCCGAACGCCGGCGCGGGGTCGCTCTTCACCTCGCCGGTCCAGCGGAATTCGGTGGTGCGCGCGTCCACGAGCACCAGCTTGAGCACCGCCTGGCCGTCCGTCCCCTTGCCCACGCGCTCGAACCGCAGCTCCACGGGCAGGATCACGAACCGCGCGCCGTCCTGCAGCGCGATCATCGTGCGGAGCTGGGTGGCGAGCGGATCCCCGTACGGCTTGCTCATGTCCACCGATCCCCGCAGCGGCTGCTCGGCCAGCATGTACGGATCGGCGGCGTACGTCGAATTGAGCCGATAGCTCCGTTCGAGATCCGGCGCGAAGTACCAGGTGGCGTTCAGTCCGCGGGCGTCGAACTCGGCCACGATCGCCGAGTCGAGTTGCCGCAGCATGGCGCGCGGGCGCGCGATGCCGGCGGCCCACCCGAGCGGGTCTTCGCGCTTGAGCGCGAACACCGGGGTGACGATGATGCGCCGCGGCGCCAGGTTGGCGAGCGGGCGCACCACGGCCACCGACGGAGCCGGCGGCGTGGGCGGCTGCTGCGCGCGGGTTGCCGGCGAGGCGCACGCGACGATCAACAGCGCGCCGGCGAGACTCAGAGTGCGGGACACGCCGGAAACCTAACCATTCCCGGGGCGGCGCGCCGGGCGCCGGCGCCCCGCGGCCGCCGGTTGACCGCGGTTCCATCGGCGTCCAATTTGGGCCCCACCCGTTCCCCCGGAGCCCTTCCTCCATGTCGAAGCTGCTGCGCGCCCTCCTGTGGACGGGCATCGCCCTGCTCGGCGCCGGTTCGCTGGCCTGGCTCGCGCTGTCCCGCGGCGAGACGATCAACGCCGCCTGGCTCCTCACCGCCGCGGTGTGCACGTATCTCGTGGCGTATCGGTTCTACGCGCGGTTCATCGCCAGCAAGGTGTTCGCGCTCGACGACAACCGCCGCACGCCGGCCGAGCGGCTGGACGACGGCCGCGACTACGTGCCCACCAACAAGTGGATCGTGTTCGGCCATCACTTCGCGGCCATCGCCGGACCGGGCCCGCTGGTGGGCCCCACGCTCGCGGCGCAGTTCGGCTATCTGCCCAGCGCGCTCTGGATCATCGTCGGGGTGGTGTTCGGCGGCGCGGTGCAGGACTTCGTGATCCTCTGCGCCTCGGTGCGCCGCGACGGCAAGACGCTCGGCCAGATGGCCAAGGAGGAGATCGGCCCCGTGGCCGGCTACACGGCGCTCGTCGCCGTGCTCGGCATCATGATCGTGCTCATCGCCGTGCTCGGGCTGGTGGTGGTGAACGCGCTCCGCGCCAGTCCGTGGGGCACGGTGACGATCGGCCTCACGATTCCGATCGCGCTGTTCATGGGGATCTACCTGCGGTGGATCCGTCCGGGCCGCGTGCTCGAGGCGAGCGCGATCGGTCTCGTGCTGCTCGTCGCCGCGCTGTTCGCCGGACGTTGGGTGGCCGAGGATCCCACGCTCGCCGCCACGTTCACGCTGAGCGGCACGGCGCTGGCGGCGATCGTGATGGGGTACGGCTTCGCGGCGTCGGTGCTGCCGGTGTGGCTGCTCCTCGCGCCGCGCGACTATCTCTCGGCCTTCGTGAAGATCGGCGTCGTGCTCACGCTCGCCGTGGGGATTCTCATCGTGCTGCCGCCGCTGCACATGCCGGCGCTCACCCGATTCACCGACGGGACGGGGCCGATCTTCGCCGGCAAGGTGTTTCCGTTCGCCTTCATCACCATCGCCTGCGGCGCCGTGTCCGGCTTCCACGCCCTGATCGCGTCGGGCACCACGCCCAAGCTGCTGGAGCGCGAGCCCGACGCGCGGATGATCGGCTACGGCGCCATGCTCATGGAATCGCTGGTGGCGATCATGGCGCTGATCGCCGCCTGCGCGCTCACCCCCGGGGTGTTCTTCGCCATCAACGCGCCGGCCAGCGCGCTCGGCACCACGGTGCAGAGCGCATCGCAGGCCGTGGCGCAGTGGGGGTTCCACGTCACGCCGGCCGAGTTGACGCAGCTCGCGAAGAGCGTGGGCGAGACGTCGCTCCTCTCGCGCACCGGCGGCGCGCCAAGCCTCGCCGTGGGCATGGCGCAGCTCTTCTCCGGCGCCCTGAGCGGCGGCGGCGCGATGGCGCTGTGGTATCACTTCGCCATCATGTTCGAGGCGCTGTTCATTCTCACCACGCTCGACGCCGGCACGCGCGTGGGACGGTTCATGCTGCAGGATCTGGGGCGGCACGTGTGGGAGCCGTTCGGCCGCGTGTCGTGGTATCCGGCCGTGCTTCTGTCGAGCGCCCTGTTCGTGGCCATGTGGGGCCACTTCCTGTATCAGGGCGTGATCGACCCGCTGGGCGGGATCAATTCGCTGTGGCCGCTGTTCGGCATCTCCAACCAGCTGCTCGCCGCGGTGGCGCTGTGCGTGGGCACCACGGTCATCATCAAGATGGGCAAGGCCCGCTACGCATGGATCACCGTGCTGCCGCTGGTCTGGCTGGTGATCGTGACCATGACCGCGGGCTGGCAGAAGATGTTCTCCCCCGACCCGCACCTGGGCTTCCTGTCGCACGCGCACGCGCTGGGCGCCGCCATCGACGCCGGCGCGCTGCCCGCTGGCGTGGCCACCGCCGCCGCCGGACGGCGGATGATGTTCAACGACTACCTCGACGCGGCGGTGGCCGGGTTCTTCATGGTCTCGGTGGTGGTCATCCTCATCGACTCCCTGCGGAGTTGGACGTCGGTGCTCAGCGGCCGCATGCCGGCCGTGTCGTCCGAGGTGCCGTTCCAACCGCGCGTCGCCACGGCGGGAGATTGAGCGTGCGCGCGTTGGCTCCGCTCCGCGCGCGTCTGCGCGCCGTCGGCGAGATCACGCGCCGCATCATCGGCGTGCCCGATTACGAACGCTACGCCGCCCACATGCGCCGGCATCATCCGGACCAGCAACCGCTGCCGCGCCATGAGTTCGCGCGCCAGCGGCTGGACGAGAAGTACGCCAAGCCAGGTTCGCGCTGCTGTTGAAGCCTGGTAGCCCGGCCCGCCGGGCCCGCCTATACTGCACGCACCCTCCGACCGCGCGTCGAATCTCAACCGATCGTCATCGTGCTCCACTGGTTGCTCCCGCGGCACCGCCTCGATGCGAAGGGCGTCCTCGGCACAGTCCTGTTCCTCGCCCTCGCCCCCTCGCTCGCCGCCGCCCAGACCCCGGCGCGCGACAGCGCGCGCTCCGGCCCCGACGCGATGGCCGGTCCGCTCGGCATTCCCATGGCGCGCATGGGCTCGGGCACGTCGTGGACGCCCGAAGCGGACCCGCTCCCGTCGCGACAATTCACCGCCGGCGCGTGGAACCTCATGGTGCACGGCGCCGCCTTCGGCCAGTACGATGTCCAGCACGGTCCGCGTGGCGGCCGCCAACTGGGCAGCCTGAGTTGGGGCATGCTCATGGCCAGCCGCGCGGCCGCCGGCGGGCGGCTCACGCTGCGCGGCATGTTCAGTCTCGATCCGCTCGGCGTGGGAGCCTGCGGATATCCGCTCCTGCTGCAGACGGGCGAGACCTGCCACGGACAGCCGCTGGTCGATCGCCAGCACCCCCACGATGCGGTCATGGAACTCGACGCCGAGTACGAGCGCGCCATCAGCCGGACGGTCGGCATCCTCGCCTACGCGGCGCCGGTGGGCGAGCCGGCGCTCGGACCGGTGGCATTCATGCACCGCGCCTCGGCGGCGCACGATCCGATGGCGCCGCTCGGGCACCATTGGCAGGACGCCACCCACGTGACGTTCGGCGTGGTCACCGCCGGCGTGTTCACGCGCACGCTGCGGCTCGAGGGCTCGGTGTTCAACGGACACGAGCCGGATGAGAATCGCTGGAACTTCGATCCCATCCAATTGAACTCGTATTCGGCGCGCGCCACGTACGACCCCGGCCCCAACTGGAGCCTCACCACGGGCTACGGTTTCATCAGCCGTCCCGAGGCGCTCCACCCCGGCGAGTCGGTGCACCGCCTCGTCGCCTCGGCCGCGTTCGCAACGGCGCTCGGCGGCGGCGGCCGATTCGCCGCCACCGCCATCGTCGGCTCCAACGCCACCAGCGGCGGCCAGGGCGTGACCAACAGCGCGCTGGTCGAGGCGGACTTCTCGCCCGACGGGCGCAATGCGTTCTTCGGCCGCGCCGAACTGGTCGACAAGACCGCGGAGGAGTTGGGCGTCGCCGGATTCGGCGCGAGCCGGAAATTCCGCGTGGCCGAATCGAGCCTGGGGTTCGAACGGCGCGTGATCCGCGCCGCCGGTCTCGCCATCGGCGTCGGATTCCTCGGCACGGCCAACGCCGTGCCCGCCGACCTGGCGGGAGCGTACGGATCGCGCACACCGCTCGCGATCGATGTATACCTCCGCGTCACGCCGGCGCGCGCGCCCGCAGGAGCCACGATGGACATGAACATGCCGGCCATGGGACAGAGCAACGAAGAGGTCCGCCAATGACCATGGCGCGCCGACGCACCCGAGTGGGCGCGAGCGTGGCCATCGCCACGCTCGCCATGCTCATGTCCGCCGCTCCCCTGTTCGCGCACGCGCATCTCAGGCGCAGCATCCCCGGCGCCGGCGCCTCGCTCGCCGCGCCTCCCACGGTCATCGATCTCTGGTTCACCGAAGCCCCCGAGTTGGCGCTGTCCGGCGTGACGTTGAGCGACAGCGCGGGCACGCCCGTCGCCCTCGGCGCCCTCGGTGCCGACCCCCACGACCGGCTCGCCGTGCACGTGCCCATCATCGGCGCCATGCCCGCCGGCCGCTACACCGTCCGATGGCACGCCGTGGCCAGCGACGGCCATCCGTCCGGCGGGTCGTTCACGTTCGCCATCGCGCAGCCGGCGCCGGCAGGTGTCGGCCGCATATCCCCCACCCCGTCCGACATGGCGGGTATGGTGCGCGCACCTGCCACCGCGGCGCCTCCGGCCGACGCCGGTGTGCTGGCGCCCGCTGATGTGGCCGTGCGCTGGCTGTGGTTCACGGCAACGCTGGTCGTGATCGGCGTCATCATGTTCCGTCTGGCCGTGCTCGACGGCGCGCGCGTCGGCGCCGAATCCACCGCCCGCATCGCCCAGCGCCTGGCCGTGCTCGGCGCCCTGGCGGCCGCGGCGCTGCTCGCGGTGGCGTGGCTGCGCCTCGCGCAACAGCAGGACCTGCTCGCCGGCGACGGCGCCGGCGCCATCCCCACGCTCAACACCGTCGTCCGGCACACGGCGTGGGGACGGGCATGGTTGCTTGGCCTGGCGAGCGCCACCGGCGCGCTGCTCGCGCTCGGATTCGCCGCGCGGCGCGATACGCGTCCTGCATGGGCCGCCGCCCTCGTGGCCGGCGTGGGCCTGGCGCTGGCGCCGGCATTCGGCGGCCACGCAGCGGCATCGGCGCAGTTCACGATCGCCGCCGTTGCCGACGACGCGGTGCACGTGTTCGCCGCGGCGAGTTGGCTGGGCGGATTGTGCTGCCTGGCCGTGGTCGCGATGCCGGTGCTCGTCCACTCACCCGCCGCCGATCGTTGGACGACCGTGGCGTCCACGGTCAACGCGTTCTCACCGGTGGCCCTGGGGGGCGCGGTGCTGGTGGCGCTGAGCGGCGGCGTCTCGGCGTGGCTCCGCGTGCGTACCGTGCACGCGCTGCTCACGTCGAGTTATGGGCACGTGCTCGAACTCAAGCTCGCGTTGGTGCTGCTCACCGTGGGCGTGGGCGCGTACAACTGGCGGCGCGCCCGCCCCGCCCTCGGCACCGAGGCGGCCACCGCGCGCCTGCGCCGTTCGGCCGCCACCGAATTGGCGCTCGCGCTCGCCGTCCTCGTCGTCACCGCCGTGCTGGTCGCGATGGATCTTCCCGCGTCGTAGCGCCCGATCAGGCCGCCCGTCGCGGCCCCGGCGCCACGAGCACGATCCCCACCGCGGCCGCGAGCGCCAGGCTCGCGCCGAGCGTGAACGCCGCGCCGGGTCCCACGCGGTCCCAGATCTCGCCGAAGATCAGCGATGCCGGCAGCGCTCCCAGGCCCACGGCCAGGTTGTACCACCCGAACGCCGTGCCGCGCCGTTCCGCCGGCACCACGTCCGACACCAGCGCGCGTTCGGCGCCCTCGGAGAATCCGAAGTACAGCCCGTACACCGCGAACAGCGCCCACGCGTGCCACTGCTGCGACGCGTGGGCGAACGAGAAGTACACCGCGGCGTAGAACAGCCATCCGATCACCAGCGTCGGCTTGCGCCCGATCCGGTCCGACAGCGCGCCCCCCGGCGTGTTGGTCACCGTCTTCACGCCGTTGAGCAGCGCCCAGATGATCGGCATGAGCGCGATCGGCACGCCGAGCTGCCGCGCGCGCAGCAGCAGAAAGGCATCGGTGGAGTTGCCGAGCGTGAACACGAAGATCACCGCCATGAACGCCCAGAACCGCCCGCCCATCGGCTGCGACAGGTCGAGCGGCGTGCCGCTCGGCACCACCCG
>Ga0307374_10009553_pt1 | contig 14262 bp, 9 predicted proteins | sample OX3MG_FD_202532 | JGI IMG/M metagenome (GOLD analysis project Ga0307374, IMG submission 202532) | Soil microbial communities from Risofladan, Vaasa, Finland - OX-3 | ecosystem: Environmental > Terrestrial > Soil > Coastal area > Acid sulfate soil | place: Finland: Risofladan, Vaasa | collected... | reverse complement strand
GCACTTAACATTACACCGACGGCCACCGCACCCGACCATGAAACGACTCTCCCCTCTCGTCATCGTCTTCGCTTTCGTGTCCCTGGCGCAGGCCGAGAACGTAAAGCGAAACATCCCCTACGCCGAGCCCGCGAACGAACGCCAGGAGCTCGATGTCTATTCGCCTGAAAACGCAAAGGACTTGCCCGTCGTCATCTGGATCCACGGCGGCGGCTGGCAGACGGGCGACAAATCGAGCGTGCAAGGCAAGCCGAAGGCCTTCGTGGACCAAGGGTTCGTCTTCGTCTCCACGAACTACCGGCTCCTGCCGGACGTCGACATGGGGACCATCATCCGCGACGTCGCGAAGTCCATTCGATGGGTCCACGACCACATCGCCGAGCATGGCGGTGATCCGAAGCGGCTGCTCGTCATGGGCCATTCCGCCGGCGCCCAACTGGCGGCGTTGATCTGCACCGACGAGCGTTACCTGAAAGCCGAGGGACTGTCGCTGGATATCATCAAAGGCTGCGTGCCCGTCGACGGCGACACATTCGACGTACCGGCCATCATCGAGACGGCCGAGACGCGTCGTCGCGTGCATGGTCAGCCGCAGGTGAAGCTAGGTCATCGCGAAAAGTTCGGCAACGATCCGGAGAAGCACCGCGACTTCTCCGCCGTCACGCACGTGGCGAAGGGCAAGAGCATTCCGCCGTTCCTGATCTTGCACGTCGCCGAGCATCCCGACACGACCGCGCAGGCGCAACGTCTCGGCGCCGTGCTCAAGGACGCGGGGGTTCCCGTCACGGTCTTCGGTGCCAAAGAGACCACTCACTCCAAGATCAACGAGAACCTCGGCCTGTCCGACGATCCGTCGACCAAGGCGTTGTTCGAGTTCGTCGGTGCGGCGTCGAAGAAGTAACCCGCTCCGACGCCAACTCGCACGACACGCGGAACCTGGCGCTTTCTGTCTGTCGCCTTTCGCTCCGCCGAAGAACGTTCTTTCGCAGAGCGAAAGGCGACATTGCGAGTAACCGCCCCAAATGGCTTGCGCGCCGGTACTGCTCGCGACAGTGGCTTCAAGCACGGCAGCCCCACACTAACCCGCAGCGCAAGCAAGGCGCAGTATTCCACGTACCTTGCTTGCGCTGCGCCCTTAGTGTGAAGCAGACCTGGCTTCTCTCGCTTTCCAAGCCGCTGGCGGTGCAATCGGCAATCTTACGATCAAGCCCACCAACACCCCGCAAACGCCCTTGCCCACATCCAAAATGCCTATCTTGCCTATTGCAAAGCGCAAATGACGATCTTATGCTGGTGATTCAATCAGGGTATTTTAGCGATACTACCTGCACTTCCCATCGCCCGCACAACGTCCACATTCCGCATTTTGACGTTTCGCAAAGGAGACCTGACCATGTTTCTCCCCGACTGGCACAAGCGTTTCGACCAGAAATATACGAACCGGGCTGCTCGCCGCCGGCGCGACAAATTCCGGCCCAAACTTCAGACCTTGGAGTCACGCTCGTTGCTCACGGTCGTTCCGACGGGCGTGGTCATTACGCCTGTCGAGGGTAAGGTGTTCACCGGTTCAGTGGCGACGTTCACATCCGCGGACACGCTGGCCGATATGTCCGCGACGGTCGACTGGGGCGATGGCACCACCGATGTCGGCACCGTCTCGGGCGGAGGCGGCAACTTCACGGTCGCGGGTATTCACACCTATGCCGAAGACGGCAGCGAAATGGTTTCCGTGGCCATCGTCGATTCGGCGGACTTGACGACCGCGACCGCGGCGAGTACCGCGACCATCTCGGAGGGCACTTTTTTCCTTTTGTCGGGCGGCACCATCAGCGCGACCGAGGGTACGGCGGTCACCGGCTTCCAGGCGGCGACGTTCAACGACCCCGGCAGCCCGGATACGGCCGCAGACTTCGCTTCCACGATTGACTGGGGCGACGGCGTGACGACCGCTGGCACCATCTCAGGCGGCGGCGGCAATTTCACGGTCACTGGCAACCACACCTACGCCGATGAGTTGAACGGTAGTTACCATGTCGCCGTCACTGAGCCGAGCGCGAGTTTCACTTTGGGGCCCATCGGCAACGGTGTTAGGGTGGCCGACGCCGACATTCTGAGCCTGACGACCGCGGCCGCCATCTCAACCACGGAAGGAGCGGCCTTCACCGGCGCGACCTTGGCCACATTTAGCGATGCGGGTTTCGCGAGCAACGTCGCCGGCGACTTCACGGCCTCGGTCGATTGGGGCGACGGCACGACCGGCGTCGGTACCGTCAGCGGTGGCGGCGGCGCGGATCTGACCGTCAGCGGAGTTCACACCTACGTCGACGAAGGGTCGTTCCCGGTAACCATCACCCTCAGCGACGATGCGCCGGGGACGGCGGCCGCGACGGCCACCACCACCGCGACCGTCGCGGAAGGCGATTTTGGAAATCTCTTGCCGATGACCGTTACGCCGACGGAAGGCCAAGCGTTCAGCGGCGGTGTGGCCAGTTTCACGGACGCCGGCAACCCAGACCAGGTCGCCGGCGATTTTAGCGCCACCATCAACTGGGGCGACGGCACCACGACCACAGGCACGGTTTCGGGCTCAACCGGCGGCCCGTTCACGATCAGCGGCGCCCACACCTATGCCGATGAAGGGTCCTTCAAGGTCCTCGCCGCTTTCGCTGACGACTCGCCGAGCACGCTTAGCGCTACGATCACCAGCACCGCGGCCGTGGCCGACGGCGACACGCTGTTGGCTGGCACCGCCACCCTCTCCGCGACGGAAGGCGCCACCTTCACGGGCACGGTGGCGACATTCAGCGATACGACGTACGCCGGCAATCTACCGGCTGACTTTACCGCCACCATCGACTGGGGCGACGGCACGACCGACGTAGGCACGGTCTCGGGCGGCGGCGGCACGTTCACCGTATCCGGCAGCCACAGTTACGCTGAGGAAGGTTCGCTGAACGCCTCGATCGTGCTCAGCGACGACGCTCCAGGCACCGCCAAAGGCACCGCCAAAGGCACCGCCACCACCAGCATCGACGTGGCCGATGCGCCGTTGAGCGCGACCGCGGTGGCCATCACTTCGCCCGAATACGCGACCTTCTCCGGTCTCGTGGCGACGTTCACCGATGCCGACCCCAACGGGACGGCGGCCGACTATACGGCCACCATCGCTTGGGGCGACGGCGTCACCAGCGCGGGCACCATTGCCGCTTCCGGTGGCGGTTTCATTGTCAGCGGTTCGCATGCCTATGGCGAGGACGGCACGCACACGTTCACGGCGACCATCGCCGACGCCGGCGGCAGCACGGCGACCGCCGGCGCCGCGGCCAACATTACCGAGCAGACAATTTCCGCCACGGCGGTGGCGGTCAACGGCTACGAGCGGTCGCCCCTCGCCAACGTCGCCCTGGCCACTTTTACGCACGGCACCGGCGGTGAACCCACCAGCGGGTTCAGCGTGAGCATCGAATGGGGCGACGGCTCGACTTCAACCGGCTCGGTGAGCGAATCGGGCACGACGTACACCGTCAGCGGGTCGCACACCTATCTCGACGAGGGCACCTACCCCATCGCCTTCCAAGTGTTTGACGGTAGCGGTTCGTCGTCGTTTACGACCTCGGCGACACTCAAGGAAGAGCTCTTGCCCAACGGGACCGTGGGGACGGTGAACCAGCGCTTCATCCAGGAAGTCTACCGCGATCTGCTTCACCGGCAGGTGGATGACTTGGGATTGGCCTATTGGACGAACCTGCTCGATCAGGGCGAAACGCGGCTGCAAGTCGTGACCGTGATCATCTCCGACGCGATGCAGGGAGAGCTGGCCGCCGAGGTGGTGACGGGCATCTACGAGAAGTACCTTGGCCGCGAGCCCGACGCGGCCGGCCTGGCCGCCTGGGTCCCAATCCTCGCCAGCCAGCAAGAAACGATCGAGCAAGTCGAGGCCGACATCGCCGGCAGTCCGGAGTTCTTCGCTCAATCGGGCGGAACGAACAGCGGGTTCATCACCCATCTGTTCAATCTGGCCTTGGGAAGGAACCCCGAGCCGGCGGCCCAGAGCGGTCTCAATGCGATTTTGTCCGCGGGGACGACGCGTGAACAGGTTGCCGAGTTGGTGTTCAGCAGCCCTGAATTCCACCGCGATGAAGTCGCGGGCTACTACCAATCGCCCAGCGATGCCAACGGGAGCCCGTCGGTCGCGGTGCCTTTCATCGACGACCTCGACTTCCTCGACCGGCCGGCCGATCCGCTGGGCCAGGCCGGGTTTGCTGCGGAGCTGGACCTGGGAGTTCGCGATCAGGTAATCTGGGCCGACTTCATGGCGTCGGACGAGTTCTTCGCCAAGATCACCTAGATTGTGGCACGGCATCGGCTAGCGTCTGCGAGATGTGGCCCAGCCGATCCCGGGCAGGTATTCTTCCAAGACGTCGACGTACGAGTCGTAGCGGGCGATCAACCCTGCGCCGCAGTTTTCCTGGAAGTGGCGCAACCTGACCGCTTGCCAATCGGCGGGCTTCCTGAAACCCAACTTTCGCCCAAGCCATCGCATGTACCGTCGTCGGTTTTCCTGGTCGTGCCAGAAGTGAAACGGAACCCTCGAAAACAGCCATTCCTTCCAGGGGTAGCTCGGGATGTACGCTTTTATGGCCTGAAATGGCAGGCCGTTGTAGAGTTTAAGGAACTGGTTTCCCGCGTTGGCGTTGAATTCGCGCTGAGTTACGGCATACCAGTCCTCAGGGTCACGGATGCCGAGCTGCTCGGCAAGCCAATCCATGTACCGCCTTCGGTTTCGACGGGCACTCCAGAAATCCTTGGGTGTGAACGTAAACAGCCATTCCTTCCAGCCGTAATCGGGCAAGTACGCCATCACCGCGGCAACCGCCGAACTGTCGTAATGCAGCAGGAAGGCTCCGCCCTTGTGTTTTTGAAAATCCGCGGTCGTAATGCCGTACCAGTCCTCGGGACGGCGGAAGCCGAGTTGCTTGCCCAGCCACGACATGTACCGTCGGTGATTTCGCTGGTCTTGCCAGAAGTGGATTGGTGCCGTTCGAAACTCCCATTCGTGCCACTCGTGGTCAGGGAAGCACTCCATGACCGCCGCGATCGCCGAGTCTCGATAATGCGACTGCAGGAGACCTGCACCATGATTGCGTTTGAAGTCGGCGGTGCTGATTTTGTGCCAGTCTTCCAGTTTCCTGAATCGCAGCCGCTGTCCCAACCAGCAGACGTATCGGCGGCGGTTCCTGGGATCTTGCCAATAACCGGGAGGGACCGGGCCGTCGAGCCAGATCGCCTGACGCATGGGCACGTGCGGGACCGGCCAATCCTGCGATCTACGCATCGTTAACGCCATCACCAATGGGAGTTGTCATTGGGCCAGCTCGTGAATCGTATTGTGAATGACCCCCTCGATCGTCGTGCCTTCGGCGCTCTTGAGCGAATAGGCGATCTCCATGCACCACGTCGGAGCAATCTCCGGTAGCTTGATGAACACCCCGCGAGCTTCAGGCGAGACCGTGGCCGCAGATACCTTCAACGACTTCTCGTCGTAGTGCTCCGAACCGTAGTTGGCCGTTCGCTTGAGCGACCAGGTCTTGACCCGGTAGTTCGCCGCGTCGGCGGCCGTCTGGCGGTCGAGCCGGCCGCTGAACACGATCTCAATCCCTTCGCGCCGCGCGCGCAGGCACAACGGCACATGGACCGGCCGGCCGGTGTAGCGCACGCGGTACAGCCCGCCAGGCTGCTGCTGATTGCCGGCCCAGGCGAACATGCCGCAAGCGTAAAGCTGGCGATCCGTCGGATGGAAGCGGCCCCGCATGATCCCCGTGGGAAATTGCGGCACCGGAAGCTGACACATCCCGCCCTGCGCGTGCCGGCCCGCGGGCTCGTGCGGCACGACGAAAATCTTGCCGTAACCGTAGGATAAATTGAGCAGCGCCCCGGCGAGCGGTCCCCAGGCGCCCTCGGGCACCCAAAGCAGCTCGGCGGGCGAGCGGTCGAAGGAGTTTGCGATCCAGCAAACCGGCGGCCGCATGGCACTGTCCGATTCGTCGGTCACGTCGTGGTAGCCCCACATGTTGCCGTAGAAGCCGCCTTCGACCACGCGATTGATCCGGTTCTGTGGATTCCAGAACCCTTCCTGGTCGGTGACGAAGAAAGAGCCGTCGGAGTTGAGGCAGACGCCGTTGGCCGCCCGGAACCCAGTGGCGACGATGTCGGTGCGGCCCCCGTCGCGGCTGACGCGCAAGAGCGTGCCGTGGTGCGGCACGAGCGCCGTTTTCCCGTGCCGCGCCGACTTGGCATAGTAAAAGTTGCCCGCCGCGTCGGACTGCATACCCATGGCGAATTCGTGGAAGTGCTCGGTCACCTGGTGGTCGTTGTTGAAGTTCTCATAAAAATCGGTCTCGCCGTCGCCGTTCAGGTCGTTGAGGACCACCAGTTGATCGCGGCAGGTGACGAAGATACGCCCCTCGACCACCTTCAGTCCAAGCGGTTGGAAAAGCCCGCTGGCGATCCGTCGCCAGGTGAGCCCCTGTTCAGGTCGGTCGATGCCCGCGACCAGCCAGACGTCGCCGTCCCAGGAGCAGACGGCGGCCTGGCGGCCGTCCGGGAGGAAGTCGAGCCCGGTAAACCTCAGTTGGCAGAACCAGGGGTTCTCGACCGGGTGCGTCAGCACGTCGACGGCAAACGGTCCGTCGTCGGCGCCGAGATGCCCTTGCGTGGCAAGCGTCGCCGGCCACCGCGGAGGGCCGCCATGCGTGCAAGGTGCCAAGTCCTTTTCCGGGTTGTCGATGGCGACCGCCGAAGCGACTGCCGCGGCGTCGAATGTCGGCCCGTTGTTCAGCCCAGTTCCGGTGATCCAAAGCGTGAAGCGCAGCGGTCCGTCGCCGGCGGGCAGCTTGAGCCGCAGGTTGCCCGAGTCGGTCGAGAGCCACTCGGCCCCTGGTGGCAGCGGTGTAACGCCCGCCACGACGGCGCGGAGGGCGCGGGGCTTGCCGTTCGAGTCCGACTTCACGACGGTGCCGTCGAACGCAAGCTCGACGGCAGGCTCCGCCCCGTTCGTCTGGACCGCCGGGGCGAACTCCACCGCCGAGCCGCTCACAACGCCGGCCGATTCGATCGTTACCGGTTTTGCGGCCGGCTGGTGGGCGACTTGCAGCACCAATTCCGTCGCGCGAGGGCCGAGATTGAAGGTCCGCGTGAAGACCGGCAGCGGAGTCGGGCCGCCGGCCAGGCCGGGCGATTCGAGCACGGCGACGTCACCAAGAGTGTACGAGATGATCGTTTGCTGGCCGAAGTGGTAGAGGCCCTGATAACGGGCCCAATTTCGCGGCAACGGTCCGTAGGGACGGTCGTCGCGCCCACGGGGCCGCGGGTCGTCGAAGCGGCCATCGGCGGGGTTGGCCCAGCCGGGGCCGATGGGGTTGACGAACTGGACCTGACCGACAACGCGGGGATGCACTTCGTGCCGGCCGTTGAATTGGATGCCGTTGAAGTCGATGAATTGCTCACCGCTCCAGGCGGCCGCCACGCGCATGGTGTCGTGGTCGAAGACCATCCAGTGCCGCCCCTGCGAGACGCCGCCGGGTCCGGCGTCGAGTCGCACCGCGATCCCCTTGTAGGCGAAGTTCGAGCCGTCGTCGCCGACCTCATAGGTGTTGATCAAGCTGGGCCCGTAATCCATCTGCACCCAGGGCTCGACCCGGCTCGGCTCCGGTCCACGCGAATCGCCCCGAGGCAGCTTTACAAGGTAATCGCGGTCGACGCGAGTGAATTGCGTGGGGTTGTGCTCCTTGAGGTACGCCTCGCGGAGGTAGTGGATCACGTCGTACTTCTGCCGCGGCACCAACCAGGTCTGGGGGGTCATCTGGCCGAAGCCCTTGGTCAGGGTCTGGTAGATCGAGTAGGGATCACAGCCGTTTTTGAACTTGCCCGTGGCGAATCGCAGCGACGTGGGCAGCGAGCCGGGCCGGTCCTGCGTGCCGTGGCAGTTGACGCAAAGCCGCAGGTAAATGGCCGAGCCCCGCGAAAAACTCTCTCGGTCGAGCTCGCCGATGAGCCCCGCATGGTCGATGCGTTCCTCGTATTCCGGCAGCGGCGGCGTAACCAGGAGCGCCGCGGCGGGACGCAACTCGCGGGCTCGGGCCGGGCCCCCGTCGGCGATCTCCATCAGGTAGCGGACAAGATCCAAGAACTGCGCGCGATCGGCAAGCTGGTTGACCAGCCCGCCCGGCATGAGCGAGAGCGCCGCGTTGGCCTGCTGGTCGATGTCGTGTTTGGCGACCGTCACCGGCTTACCGTCTTGCGCGGCGTCGCGAATCACGATCGAATCGCGGCCGTCTTCGACCAACAATCCGGTGAGCGCGACGCCGTCGCCGGTCACGATCGTCACCGCCTCGAACCCTTTTCTGATCGTCTTCGATGGGCTGAGGACCGACTCGACCAGCAGCTCATCGGGCGGGCGCTGATCGTGTCTGGCCAAATCGGGTCCCAGGGTCGGCCTCGCGCCGTCGCCGACATGGCACTTTGCGCATGCCAGGCCGGGCTGGTAGAAGACCAGCGCCCCACGGGTCGGGTCGCCCAGCTTGCGCGCGGCTTTGGCCAGGTCGGCCGGCGGTTCTGCCAACAACCGCCGTTCCAGCGTATCGGCTACCGGGGGCGCGCCGGAGGCGGTGCCGCCGGCCAACGACAACGCGGCAATCAGGAGTAAAATGGCGAAACCCAAGTTGAACAAATTACACCAGCCCTTCATTGCGAAACTGCCCGAGTGTTGCCGCATTTCGGCATTGTAGTCAACGAAGCCCTCTAACCGCCAATCCAGGGATCGGGAATTGCTTTACAAACCAGCCGCGGTCGAGTAGACTCATGCCAATCACCTAACGGTGATGGAAACGTGGCCACGCAGGCACCTGCCCCACCTGCGTGGCCTTTTTCCGCGCGCCGAGATCGAGCGAGTTTGCCTGGAATTCGCTCGCCCCACCGTTGCAATCGCCCTAGCCTCCAAATAGGCTGGAACTGGGCGTTTTGCTTTCTTTCGACGGAGGATGACCGTGCCGCGCACCGTGCGAGGATGGCTTTTGGCCAGGCTGGGACTTTTGGCCGCGCTGGCCCTACCGACTCTGTGGTCGCCTTCGCTCCGGGCCCAGGAGACCGCCGGTTTCGATGTCAACCAAATCGAAACGCGAATCACTCAGGCCGTGCAGGGCAATCCAAAGCTCGCGGGAGCGTGGCTGTTCGTTACTGCCGACGGCGGCGATCCGGCGGCGACCCGAAAGCTCACATTCCACTGCGTGCTCGACCGCTGCCGCGCCGCGCAGCAAGGCCGCGAACTCGAGCGGCTGATCCGAACCTGGTTGCCCGAGGGAACGTATTGGCTAGACACCACGCGCGATCAGGAATTTCCCTACTCGGAGTTGATCGCAGAATTGCAAATTCGTGTCGAGACTGATCCGCTCCTGGGCGGCTGTTCGATCACGGGGGGCTACTACGCCCCCGACACCGGCGAAGCCGACAAGCTCGACCTGGTCCTTCGCGGTCGCATCGCCAAGGAATCACAGACCGTCGAGATCGAGCGACTTTGCGGGCACCTGATGCGCGGCGACGCGGCCTGGCTCAAGCCGCCGGCGGACGGCGGCGAATCACCGGCGGAGACGGCGCTAGCAATCAGCCCCAAGTCGAGCGAGTTAAGCGTGGTCGAACCGTCGGACGCGCTCGGCCGTGCGTATTACGCCGATGGGCTGAACGCTTTTTGGAAGCGGCACTACGCCCAGGCCGCCTGTTCGTTCCGGTTGGCCGCGTTGGAATCGCCACGCAAGCTCGTGTATTACTATTGGTGGACCTTGGCCGATTTGGCCGGCGGCGACGCCGACACGGCCGGCCGGCGGATGCGTATGGTGGCGAAGCGGTTCCGCGAGGCCGACTTCGATCGACAATCGACTGAGTACCGCGACGTCGTCCGCTCTCTGGAGCGGGTGCAAGGTCCGTTGCGGCGGGCACTGTTGGAACTGGAAAGCCGGGCGCTGTTTGCCGACTCGCAGACCAGTGCGGAGTGAGGGGAATTTCGGATTTCGGATTGCGGATTTCGGATTGGACAGCCGAACTCCACAATGGGAGTTGCGGTGCCAATCCGCAGTCGGCGGCCGATTCCAATCCGCGATCCGAAGGCGGAACCGGTCAAGTCGCTTTGATCTCTTCCGGGCTGACGCCGATCGAAAGCGTAACCTGGCCCCATTCCTCGGGTCGGAGGTGTCCGGTGAGCTCCGACCAGATCAGGTCGTGTTTCTCCTTCATCCGACGGCCGTCGAATTTGCGGCTCACGATCACAACATGGACATTGCCGTCGTAACCATCCGAAACGTCCACCAAGTCATCCGGATCCTTGAAGTAACCATGCTTTAGGGCATCACGAATGCGGTTTTTCAGGGCCATGTCGGCCATCGCGGCGTCCCTCACACGTTGTGCTCGATCCAATTCACGACGCCTTGAACGGCTTCGAGAAATTCCTCCGCGTCTTCGCGGCACGACTGGTCCGCGGAATACCGCCATGCGGGCATCCAGCGATTCACGAGATTGAATTGCTTCCACGTTTCGGTGTTCCGTCGCATGACATCAATCCGCTTTGTTAGATCGAGGAGCAATTCCAGGTCGTGTGTATACACAGTCGCACGCCCTGAAAGGACTCCGCGCTCGCGCAAGACGTCCTCGAGTTCCCGCAGGTGGCGGCAGCCGAACATTCGCATTAGTTTGGTCTTCAGCAAACACTCGGCGGAGTAACCCGCGATGTACATTGCGCCACGCCACCGAACGGTATCGAACAATGCCTTGGCGTCGTCACCACGGTGTTTCCATGCCTTGGACAACTCGCTGACGCCATCAGGCGATGATTGTACCATGAAAAAGCCGAAGCACCGAAACGAGTTCGCCCAATTGGCCCCTCACCGCCTTAAACCTCAGCGTAAGGCGAAAACGGCGGTACGTCAACGACCTTGGTAGCGATCTGCCCCGCCGGCGGTTATAGTAGTTTAAGAATCGCCCCCTTGGTTCTGGCGCAAACGCCATGTCGCTCATCCGGCTGGTTTACTATAGCGGTATCATCGGCGGCTGGGCCGCGCTGGTCGGCTGGATGATCGCGGAATTCCTGTTTGGGAGCCCGTCAAGCGTGGTTGAATCGGCCGTGGTGGGCGGCCTGGTCGGCGCGGCGATCGGTCTTGGGCTGAACGTCGTGGCGGGCATGGCCAATGGGCAGTGGAAGCAGCTCGTTTTCCGCGCCGTGCCAGGTCTCGCGGCCGGAGCGCTGGCCGGAGCGGCCGGCACCGCCGTGGGTGAAGTGCTGCTTCGTTTCGGCTTGCCTCGCGCCTGCGGCTGGATGATCCTGGGGCTGGGCGTCGGCGCCGTCGAGGGACTCTATGACCTTGCTCCACGCAAGCTGCGCAACGGCCTGATCGGCGGCGCGCTGGGCGGTCTGTTGGGCGGCTTCCTATTTGATCCGATCCAAAAAATGGTGGGTGGTTCGGGTATGTCGAGCCGTGCCGCGGGCTTCGTCATCCTGGGCCTGGCCGTGGGCGCCTTGATTGGGCTGGCGCAAGTCGTGCTTCGCGAGGCTTGGCTGACCGTACTCGACGGCTATCGCGCGGGGCGGCAGTTGATCCTGAGCCAGCCCGTCACTTGCCTGGGACGCGGCGATCACTTGCCGCTCCCGTTCCTGGGACCGATGAACGCCGAACTTGAATCGGAACACACCCGCATTTCGCGTCAGGCCGACGGCTCGTACGTGGTTGAAGACAACCACAGCCGGCTGGGAACGCGGCTCAACAGCCAGACCCTCTCGGCTCCCACCGCGCTCAAGGATGGCGACGTGATCAAGCTGGCGACGAACTTCGTGCGGTTCAACGAGCGGCAGCGCCGCACGGGTGACGCACCGGCGATTCAACCGGGCGGTTTTCAGGGCCAGGTACGCGCCGCGCCTCCTCCGCCGCAACGAACGGCGACGCCGGCAAAACCGGTGGCCACGCCTGGCAAATCATCGGCAAGCCCGCCAACGCCCTCGAAACCGGCAGCCGCCGCGGCGAAGCCGCCGGCCCCACCTGGCCCGCCACGTTCGGGCGGAATTCAGCCGCCCCCACCACCACCGCGGAGGCCGAAGCAGTAGCGATCGGCGCGGCGTCCGGCGAGCCGTAGCGGAATTCGTGAGAATTCCGAAGCGTACGTGCGATTCGGAACTCTCACGAGTTCCGCTACCAATGGATGGCAGGTTGGCAAACTGCCCCACGTTCGGAACTCTCACGAGTTCCGCTACAGTTCATCGTCCGCCGGAATCGATTCGTCGTCGGAATCCTCGGCGGGCTTCGCTCGCTGCGCCTTGCGCGTCGGTCGGCCGGACGCTTTGGGCCGCGGCCTCTCCTCCCGCGCAGCCGCGTCGGCCTCGGGCGTGGCCGATTCCGAATTCGCCCCCTCCGATGACTCGCCTGACTGCTGGCGCTTTTCGTCGCTGCCGGCTTCGTCGTCGTCGGATTCGTCGTCATTGGCCGGCCGACGCTTTTTCGACCCACCGGGGGGCTTACGCCGGGGCACCTGCGCAGCGGGTCGGCTCGCCTTGCCGGCCTGGTTTCTGTCGGTCAGCCGGAGTTGGGCCTTTTCAACCAATGGCTGAAGTTCCGTGTTGTCGCGATAGAGGTTGACGATGCTGGTCCAGATCTCGTGGGCCTCGACCGTCTTGCCCAACTGGAATAACTCGTCGGCGCGTGCCAGCCGCGACTCGATGAATTGCGCGCGGTCCTCGGCCCGCTCACTACCGCTGGTAAGCCGCTCGACTTCCCGCCGCGCCAGGTGTACGACCGGCCGGTCGTCACCCGTGTCGGACACGAGTTGGATCAAACCACGGTATTTCTCCAAGGCCGCCAGGCGATCGCCAAATTGGTCGAAACGCCAGGCATCCATGAACAACTGCTCGGCTTGCGACTCGGCCCGTTTTCCCTGGCGAATGCGAAACATGATGCGCGCGTTGGCATCTTCCATTTCGACCTTGTCGATCAGTTCGCGCGCCCGCGCCGCATAGGCGCCGTCGGGGTACTTTCCCAAAAGTACGTCAAGGTACTTGGTCTCCGCGCGCTGGTGGTCGACACGATTTTCGCTGGCCATCAACAATTCGGCCTTCGCGAACAATTGAGCTTCGCTCAAGGGCCAAAAAACCCAGCAGGCGATCCCAACGACGACCAAAAGACAAGCGGCCAGGAACCAGGCGCTTTCGTAAATCGGCGTGTGGTTTTTTTTCTTGCGTTTCTTGCGTCCCACCAGCTTACGAGCGCCGGCCCCATCGGGCTTCGTGAGCTTGATCGCGCTGGGTCCGGTTTTGAGCATCTGTCCCGCCACCGTCGCCCCGCTCGTCACCCTCTGCTGCACCTCGCGCAGGGCTTGCGCCACCGAGCCCGCGTCGTAGGGACGATTCGCGGGATCTTTTTCCAGCATTTGACTCACCAAGGCGTCGAGCCAGACGGGGCAATCGAGCACGATCGACGACACCCGCGGCGGCGGCGACTCCAAGTGAGCGTAAAGCATCGGTGCAGTCGAATCGGCCTGGAACGGCAATCGACCGGTCAACATTTCGAACAACACGCAACCGAGAGTGTAGAGATCAGTCTTGTGCGAGACCGGCGGCGTGCCGCGGATCTGTTCCGGCGCCATATAGGCCATCGTCCCCAGCGTGTGTTTGGTGGCCGTCAGGCGCTTGCCAAACTGTACGCGGGCAATGCCGAAATCGGCGATCTTGATCTCGCCCTCCTCGCCGATCAACAGATTTCCCGGGGTCAGGTCACGATGCACGATTCCCCAGGAATGAGCATACGCCAGCCCGTCGCAGATCTGCAGGGCGTATTCGACCGTCGCCTCCCATGAAAGCCGCCCGCGTCGCTTCAAGAGCGCTGAGAGCGAGCCGCCCTCGACAAACTCCATGACCAGGTAGGCCTCTTTACCTTCTCGGCCGCTGCCATAGCAACGGACGATATTGGCGTGCTTGAGCGCCTTGAGAATCTCTAACTCCCTGGCGAAACGGGCGACGATCTTCTTACTGGCTGCCGCCTTTTCAGAGAGGACCTTGATGGCCACCTGTCGTCTGGTCTCAACGTGGACCGCACGGAATACAATGCCCATGCCGCCAGCGCCGAGCCGCTCTTCCAATTGGAAGGGGCCAAGCCGGCGTTGGTCCGTGCTCATGCCATGCTCCGAAACATTGAATGCACTCATGGCCCAATGATGGTGCAGTAAGCGTGCCAC
>Ga0307374_10009552_pt1 | contig 14262 bp, 9 predicted proteins | sample OX3MG_FD_202532 | JGI IMG/M metagenome (GOLD analysis project Ga0307374, IMG submission 202532) | Soil microbial communities from Risofladan, Vaasa, Finland - OX-3 | ecosystem: Environmental > Terrestrial > Soil > Coastal area > Acid sulfate soil | place: Finland: Risofladan, Vaasa | collected... | reverse complement strand
ACAGTGGTTCCTTTTGACCTCCTGACGGAGGTGGCAAGATAAGGGCGCCGATGGCGCGCCATCCGTCCAACCGAGTGACTTTCACTCATGCCATCGAAGCGCTTTTCGGTGGATGGCGGGGTTGAACAGGCCGACGAACATGGGCTCGGCAAAGATGTTCACTCGTTCAGGCTGGATTCGTGGATTCGTCGTCCTCCTGCTGCTTGGCTCAGCCATTTTCGCTTTCCTAATCGCAGGCTGGGGGGCATCAGACCGAGCAGATGTACTCGGCGCCGTAATTGTCGCTTTGGCCATCGCCGGTTCTGCATGTGTGTACGCAAGCGATGAGCGGCCAGCTCCCACATGGGAGGTCCGAATGCTCAGTTGGGCACGCAGGTTAAGCCGGTGGCTCGCCCTAGGCGCCTTCCCGATCGGATTCTTCATCAGTAGTCGTAACCGAAGCAATCCACAGCCGCCAAACGAGAGCGCCGATAATAAAAAGAACCGCGAACTGTCTCGTGAGCTGGCCCGCGACAACGCCGTCGACGCTTATGTGCTCGCTTGGACAGTAGGTTTGATCGCCTTGTGGACAATTAGCTTGGCCAGCCAACCATCTGCGAAAGGCGTTTCGCCCGCTGTGACCGTCTTCGCATGGATCGCCGCCTACCGGGTCGCAGACATATTAGTGGGCCGGTTTCACATTCTGACCACCTACGCCGGGAACGCAGACTTCTCGGTAGTTCGGGCAAGGCGCTCACTCCTCGGATCGATGATTGTTTTGGGGCAGGTGATACTTGCGTTCGCGCTGATGTTTGATGGATGGACGGGCGGCTCTCGTCTGCAATGGGGTGGCCAACATCAATTGCTTGGGTTCAGTTACGTAAGCACCCGTGTGATATTCACTCTAGGGCCGCCGTACGAACCAATCGGTCAGCTAGCCAAATTTCTCGTTGGCGCTGAGCTCCTCGCTGGGTTAGCAGTAATCGGTCTCGGACTCGCTACATATGTGGGTGCCTTGAGCAGCGGGCGTCAGCCGCCACCTTGAGCGAGACACAACCTCACATGACCAGCTCGCCGTGACCCCCTGATTGATCCGAAAGAAGGACAACTGGCCGTAGAGGGGCTAGATTCACGCCGTGCGGACAGTTCTGTTGCCTGGCACCAGCGGGTCGCTGGCCCAGGCTGCCAGCCTTCGCAAATTGAGAAGGCGCCTACATCCCCACCTTGCCAGTGATTTCTCCACGCGCTGCGCGTCCATTGGAAAGACCCAAAGTGATATCAGCCGGCGCATCAAGTCTCTAACGGAGCCAAATCTGCTGCCCCGGGCATTGGGGACGCCGTCGAGCCAGCGCCTCTTCCGATGGAGGAGTTCTTCGGAGACGTCTACTACGGGCCAGGAGCCCGATCTATCGGAGCTCGTCATCAGACCGATCAAGTTGCTTTGGCGCCCCGCCCGATGATCTTTATGTGCCAGGCCAAGTCCCGGAGTTGGGCTAGGGGATCGGCGGCAACCCAATGGCCCTGACCGCCCCTCGAGGTCGTCGGTCCCCAGCGCGGGTTCGGGCAGCTCCGCACGCGGCCATCTTGATCCAGAGCATGCGCGATGTCGGCTACACACTTGGGTCTGCGCTGGCGGACGTGATCGACAACTCAATCACAGCCCGCGCACGAAAGGTGAGAATCTTGGCGGAAACGACCGACGCTGATGCACGGATAGCGGTGCTCGACGACGGACGCGGAATGACCGCTGATGAGCTGATGGATGCGATGCGGCTTGGGAGCCGAAGCCCGCTCGAATCCCGGGACGGCGATGATCTCGGGCGATTTGGCCTGGGGATGAAAACCGCATCGTTCTCGCAGTGCCGGAGGCTCACGGTCGTGACGAGACAGGCCGGGCGCACCTCCGTGGCCCGGTGGGATCTGGACATGGTGCTGAAGACCGATGACTGGCTGGTCGAGATCCCTGCAGATGACGAGACCATCCCGTGGTCCGAAGATCTGGAGTCCGATGGCACTATGGTGCTCTGGGAACGGCTCGATCGACTCGTCGGACCCCACGGCGAGGGGCAAGACGATCTCGTAAGGAGGCTGGATGAGGCCGCTCGACACCTTGAGATGGTCTTCCATCGGTTTCTCTCAGGAGAGCGAGGCCTACGACGCGTCTCCTTGAGTCTCAACAATCGATCGCTTGTTCCCTTTGATCCGTTTCACTCCGACCATCCGGCCACAATCGCCGGGCCACCCGAGACGATTCGTGTGGGCCGCCAGAACGTCACCATCCAGACGTTCACCTTGCCGCATCACAAGAAGGTGAGCCCGGAAGAATGGGAACGCTTCGCTGGGCCAGGCGGCTACGTGAGGAACCAGGGCTTCTACGTGTATAGAGCACGGCGCCTGATCATTTACGGAACGTGGTTCGGGCTAGCGCGGCAGATGGAGCTCACGAAACTCGCCCGCGTGCGAATCGATATGCCCAATTCCCTGGACTCCGATTGGAAGGTCGATATTAAGAAGGCTTCGGCACAGCCCCCGCCGCACATCCGGCAGCGGCTGCGTCAGCTCATCGAGACGATTGGCGCCAATTCTAAGAATGTGTACACCCGCCGCGGACGGCGATTGGCCGATTCACGACTGCCCGTCTGGCAGCGGGTGCAGGACAAGAACCAGATCAGCTATCGGGTCAACTCGGAACACCCGATGATTGCCGACTTCGCCGGCGGCCTGCCCGGGGCCCTCAAAGCCGCCTTCAGCGAGGTGCTCGAGATCGTCAGCTCAGCCATGCCTATGGACGCGATCTTTGCCGACGTCAGCGGTCATCCCGAGTCGGTCGGTGGAGCGGAACTCTCTGAGGCGGCCCTCGAACACGCCGTTCGGACAACGTACCAACACCTCCGACGGGAGGGCATGACAACCGAGCTGATCGCCGACATGTTGCAGGCGACCGAGCCGTTCCGATCTAGTTGGCACGCGGCTGAGGCGATCATCTCGAAGCTCGAATCCACCGATCGGGATACCGATGTCTGAAGGTCGGGTGATGCTGGAGACCATGGCCAGTGCAGCATTGGCCCGGGAGCCGCTCCCGACGCCAGAGCGGATTCGTGAGCTGATAGCGAGCCTTCGCGGAGCGGCGATGTTTGCCGAGCTCACAGACAATGACGCCGAGGAACTCGCGATCCTGCTCGAGACACGACACGGCGTCACCATGAAGCTCGGATCGCAGCTGACGGCGAAGGACTATGAACCGTGGCTGGAGGCCGCCCGCCCGTCAATCACCCCCTACTACTGGGACCGGTATAGACGGCTGCTGACCGAGAAGGGATTCTCAGGCCAGGTTCTCGCCATGCTCGACACTGTTTCGGATCGAATACTGGGCCTGCTCGAGAACCCGGTGAAGCCCGCACCCTGGGACCGTCGCGGGATGGTCGTCGGTCATGTCCAATCCGGTAAGACCGCCAACTACGCGGCGCTCATCTGCAAGGCGGCAGATGCCGGCTACCGACTGATCGTTGTGATCGCCGGTGTCCATAACAATCTGCGGAACCAGACTCAGCTGCGGATCGACGAAGCGGTGGTCGGGCGGGATAGTGCGCGCCTCCTCTCCAACAAGCATGAGCAGTACATCGGCGTGGGGCGGTTCGACCGTACGCGACGACCGGTCACCTTCACCAACTCCGTGCGGGACTTCAACAAGGCCATGGCGACCGGAGTTGGCGTGCCCCTTCAGAACCTCAATGAACCTGCCGTTTTCGTGATCAAGAAGAACTCCAGCACTCTAAAGAACCTGCTCGAATGGCTTCGCGAACATAGCGCCAAGGCCGGCAGTGCCAAGGTGGATGCGCCGATGCTGCTGATCGATGATGAGGCGGACAACGCGTCCATCAACACCAAGCATGGCAAGGGCGAGGTGACCCGTATCAATGGCCAGATCCGAGACCTGCTGACCATGTTCGAAAAGAGCTGCTACATCGGTTACACGGCAACTCCGTTCGCCAACATCTTCATCGATCCCGATACCGATGACGAGATGCTTGGGGCGGATCTGTTCCCCAAGGATTTCATCGTCAGCCTCGAGCCACCGACGAACTATTTCGGAGCGACAAGGGTCTTCCTGGGTGCCCCCGACGCAGTTATTCGTCATATCGATGACAACGAACCTCTGCTTCCGCTCGTGCACCCAATCACGCATCAGGTGGTGGCGGTGCCGGACAGCCTTAGAGAGGCGATCCGGACATTTGTGGTTGCGCGAGCGATCCGATCGGCCAGAGGGCAGCGAGGTCAGCATGCGTCCATGTTGGTGAATGCGTCGCGCTTCACTGAGGTGCAACGCCAGCTCCGCAACGAGATCCACGAGGAACTCGACGTCATCAAGGCCAGCGTTAGAGTCAATGGCGCCCTGCCGCCGGATCGGGCGCTGCGAGATCCCGCGATCGCGGCGATGCACGACACATGGGCGCGTGAGTACTCATCAAACACGGAGTTCGAATGGAAGGACATTCAGGCCGAACTTCACGAGGCGGCGTCCCCGGTGACGGTGGTCGAGGTGAACAGCCGCTCGGCTGGGGTGCTGAACTACGCAGACCATGAGAAGAGCGGCCTGAGCGTTATCGCGGTCGGCGGGTTCTCTCTGTCACGAGGACTGACCCTCGAAGGACTGATGGTCAGCTATTTCCTGCGCAACTCAATGATGTACGACACCCTCATGCAGATGGGCCGATGGTTTGGTTATCGCCCAGGTTACGAAGACCTATGTCGCGTCTGGATGCCGGAGGAGGCTGAGGGTTGGTACGCCCACGTGGCGGAATCAATTGAGGAGCTTCGGGAGGAGCTGAGGATCATGGAGGCCGCGAACGCGACTCCTCAGCAGTTCGGTCTAAAGGTTCGTAGCCACCCGGACACCCTCATCGTCACCGCGCGAAACAAGATGGGGTCCGGTGAGCTGCTACGCGTCGCGATTGGACTCGGGAACCAGTTCGTCGAAACCACCACTCTCAAACGAGATGGGCACGCCTTGGAGGCGAATCGCCGCGCTGTCGAGCGCCTCGTCCAGCGCTTGGACGAATCCGGCCGTCGGGTCTCGGCTGCCGAACCAGTCTCGGGCGGATGGTTGCTACGAGGGGTGTCAGTCGGTCCCGTACTGGACTTCATCGGAGAATTCGATAACCACGTTGGGTCGATGCTCACCGACCCCGCGCCGCTGCGCCGATACATTGCCGCTCGGGAGGATGGCGAGCTTGCAAGTTGGGACATTCTCTTCACAAGCAACGCGCGGTCGGACCCGACGGGAATCAGCGACGACCGCTTGGTGGGCATGCCGATCAACTGCCAGCGCCGAAGTCCAGGAAAGGGCAGCGACATGACCACCTTCAGAGCCAGCAAGCAGCGTGTAGCTTCAAGAGGTGTTGAGAAGACTGGGCTCACCGAGGAGCAGAGAGCGGCCGCCGAACAGCGGTTTCGGGAGGAGAATCCGGGGGGCGAACCCTCCGGCTTGAATTTTCCGGACCGCATCTATAGGAAGGTGCGCATACGTCCCCTCCTCATCGTCCATCTGTTGGCAATCGGCAAAGACGACGAGGATCTCCACACTCAGTCCCCTGTCGTCGCCTACAGCATCAGTTTCCCCGATACGGCGATGCGGGAGAAGACGGTTGAGTATGTGGTCAACACGACGTGGCTGCGAGAGAACTTCCGGGACGATGTGGAAGAGGAGGAGATGGCGGGCGATGACTGATGCCGATCCCTGGAAGGATCTGGCGCCGCCGAGCCAGTCGAGCTCGATCAACGCACGTCGCGTCGAGAGCTCTGGCCCCTTGGCCTTCTACTGGGCCAAGGGAGTCGATAATCACTGCCTCCTGGTAATGAGGCACTCCCCGGTGTCGTCACCGAAGGGACGATTGCCGCAAATGCGTGGTCTTGAGATGACCCTGTCAGACGATGAGGATTCCGGCACGAGAATGCTCGCGCTGCGTCTTCTCGAGGCTGGTCAGCGCGAGATATTTCATCGGCTCTGCCTGGATCTGGTGAGCTCTGCGGAGAAATCCAAGACGGAGGCGGAGGCCCTGACCGTTGCGCTGACGCGCACCTGGCGGTGGCATCACCTGCTTCGAGGAGGTGGTGACGGGCGCCTCGATCCGGAGGCGCAGAAGGGACTGATCGGCGAGCTGATCGTATTTGAGCACATCATCCTTGCCGCCCTGCCCGCCCCCGCCGCGGTGGCGAGTTGGCATGGTCCGCTGGGCGCGCCGAAGGACTTTGAAGTGGGCCGCGTCTGCCTCGAAGCCAAGGCGCGCCGCGGCGCCGCTACGCCGTACGTGTCCATATCGTCGGAGTTCCAGCTCGATGCGAGCGGGATTGATGTCCTCTTCCTGCACGTGGCTGAACTTGATCAGGAGCTCGTTCCGAGCAAGGAGGGGTTCACGCTCACGGAGGTCGCCGAACAATGCCGGCGTGCAGTTGGGGAACGCGATCGTGGCGGACTTGAACGCTTTGAGGAGCTGCTCGAGGCTACGGGATTTCGGTGGGAGGACGACTACGGCGACTCCAGGTGGGTTGCCGGGCACCATCGAGTCTTCCGTGTTTCCGAGGGCTTCCCCGCTATCACCACGGCATCGTGTCCCACGGGTGTCACGAACATCAGGTATTCAATCTCCCTTGTCGAATGCGGGCCATTCCGCAGCTCCGAATCGGAGATCTCCGCGGTTCTGAAGGGGAACCACGATGCCCATTGATCTGGCGGACTTCCATCAGGAGTTCTTCCAGGACGTGCTCACCGCAGCTGACGCTGACGGAGCGTACCTCGAGGATGCCTTCTTCGAGCTGTTCTGCGAATACTTGATCGACGCAGGTGAACTCGAAACAGCAGATCGGGTGCACTTCCAGTCACCGAGGGGCGTCCGGGTCGACGGATACGGAGGCGACCCCCTATCGGCCGAGGGTGTGCTGAGCCTTATCATCGCCGACTTCAATCAGAGCGATGAGATTGGGACGCTGATCGCCACAGAGATGGATGCCATCTTCAAGCGAGTCCAGAGCTTCCTCACGAGAAGCATGGACGCGAGCTTCCGCAATGGACTTGAGGAGACTGCACCCGTATTCGGACTGGTCGACCTCATCGCTGAGAGGTGGCCAGAGGTCAGCAAGGTTCGTCTGTTCCTCATCAGCAACCGCGTGCTGAGTGCACGTGTCGACAGTCGCCCGGCCGGCCAGCTCGGGAAGACTCCGATCACGTACAGCGTCTGGGATCTGGGTCGGCTTCATCGTTTCGCCGCCTCCGGCCTGAGCCGCGAAGAGGTGGTCATCGATTTAGAGGCCGACTTTGGTGGGAGCCTTGCGGTCCTGCCCGCGCATCTGACCGATGCCGACTACGAGTCGTATCTCGTGGTCCTTCCCGGCCCCCAGCTCGCCGCCATCTACGACAGATGGGGCGCCAGGCTACTCGAGCAGAATGTTCGAGTCTTTCTCCAGGCGCGCGGCAACATCAACAAGGGCATTCGTACGACCATCGAGAACGATCCCCAAATGTTCTTCGCGTATAACAATGGCATCACCGCGACGGCCGAGGGGGTGACGACCCGTCGTAATCGCGACGGACTCATGCTTACCGGCCTACGCAATTTCCAGATAGTCAATGGCGGCCAGACCACTGCGTCTATACATGCGGCAAGCCGTCGAAAGGATGTCGATCTCTCGAAGGTCTTCGTCCAGATGAAGCTGTCAATCGTCGATCCGAGCCGAGCGATGGACGTGGTCCCACGGATCTCTGAGTATGCCAACAGCCAGAACCGCGTCAGTGCCGCGGACTTCTTCGCGAACCACCCGTTCCATGTGCGGATGGAGGAGTTCTCTCGCCGGATCTTTGCCCCATCTGCTGAGGGCACGTTCCGCCAGTCGAAGTGGTTCTACGAACGGGCCCGCGGTCAATACCAGGATGAGCGCGGACGGCGATCCGAGTCCGAGCGAAGGCGTTTCGATCTCGAATATCCGAAGGAACAGGTAATCACCAAGACCGATCTCGCGAAGTTCCTGAACGCTTGGCGTGGCCATCCAGAGATCGTCAGCCGCGGGTCGCAGAAGAACTTCGCGTCGTTCGCACAGGCGATTGGCGACGATTGGTCCAAACACCCCGACGCTTTCAACGAGGCATTCTTCCGACACGCCGTTGCGCAGACGATCGTCTTCCGTGGCACCGAACGGCTGGTGTCTGATCAGCCGTGGTACCAGGGTGGTGGCCTCAGGTCCCGTGTTGTTCCTTACGCCATCGCGAAACTCGCCCACGACGCGGCCACTCGTGAACGCTACCTTGACTTCGAGCGGATCTGGCGACTACAGGACACTCCCCCGGAACTGCGGGAGGCGTTGACGGTGGTCGCAGCTGCGGCGCACGACGCGATCACGGATGCGGGTCCGGAGAACCCCAACCCTCTCGAGTGGGCCAAGCAGCCGGCGTGCTGGAGTCGGGTGAAGGCACTCGACGTCGGGTGGCCCAGCCGATGGCTTGATTCGTTTATCGGTAAGGACCAGCGATCCGAGGCACACCATGCGGCTGTGAGGGATCAGCGCCTACTTAACGGCATAGAGGCGCAGAGCGCGGTGGTGAAAGCCGGATCGGTGTTCTGGACGGAGGCGCGCGAGTGGGGGCTGGCGCGCGAGCTCCTGAGCCCAAAGGAGGCCGACATCCTCTATGTTGCTGCGAGTATTTCAGGCCGCCCCCCGAGCGAGAAACAGAGCCTCGTCGCCATTGAGGTGCTTAGGAGGCTTCAGGTTGAGGGCTTCGAACGGGCGCGCCGCGTACTAGCGGCACCCAGCAGCTCGGCATTGCCTGAAGTGCAAGCCACATAATGGGCACTCATGTGCCCGTAAGCCCAAGATCTTGTGGCCAACTAACATTCCGCGCGCAGGTACCGAACGGACGTTCTATGCTGATCAGCCCATGTCCGTAGCGATTGACGCCGGTCGGGCGCTCCAGCTGGTGACCTCTCTTATGCCGCGCCGATACGAGGTGCCGCTGAGGCGTGGCCCCCGCCTACGCCTCGACCGGCACTCGAGCTCGCCAGACCCTGCTGATCGCATGGCCGTCCGGCGCTGGCTCCGAGGCATCAGGAAGCCGACCGCGATCGACCTGTTCTGTGGGGCCGGAGGCCTGAGCCTCGGCTTGATGGACGCTGGCTTCCAGGTCCTCATCGGAGCTGATAACGATCCGTTAGCGGTGGAAACGCATGCCGCCAATATCGAGGGGCTCACGTACCTCGGAGATCTCACCGATCCGTCCGAATTCCTCGCGTGCGTTAGGGAATGGGGCATCCGACAGGTGGACCTCCTCGCGGGCGGCGTTCCATGCCAGCCTTTCTCCAGGGCTGGGAGATCAAAGCTGCGCAGCTTGGTCGAGTTGAAGGCGCGCCCTGCCGAGGATCCTCGGACTCAGCTCTGGCGGAGCTTCGTTGGCGTGGTCGAGGCGCTTCGACCGAAGGCCGTCCTTCTCGAAAATGTTCCCGACCTCGCTGAATGGGACGAGGGGGCAGTCCTTGTAGGTTTCTGCGAAGCACTGCGGGATCTGGGGTACGTGACCAGCGTGCGGATCCTAGAGGCATTCGCGCACGGTGTCCCTCAACATCGGTCGCGACTCTTCATCGTCGGGGTCTTGGACGGCATGCACTTCGAATGGCCAGCTCCGTCTGCCGGCCCTTCGCCGACAGTATGGGATGCCATTGGTGACCTCCCAGAAGTGCCGGGTGGCCAGAGGGAGGAGGTTCTGCCGTATACGGTCCCTACCACCTCGCTGCAAAAGCGGCTGAGGCTGGGTGTTATCGACCCCGACTTGGTGTGGGATCACATCACCCGAGAGGTCCGACCAGACGATCGAAAGGCCTTCGCTCTGCTCCCCGAGGGCGGCACCTATGACTCGCTGCCGCCCGAGCTCCAACGCTACCGCACTGACATCTTCACCGACAAGTACAAGCGGCTCGCGCGGCATGAGCTGAGCAGAACGATTACTGCGCACATTGCCCGCGATGGCTACTGGTACATTCACCCAACCCAAGAGAGGACTCTCTCGGTGCGTGAAGCCGCACGGATCCAGACTTTTCCTGACTGGTACCGATTCGCCGGCGAGCCAAGCCATCGATATCGTCAGGTGGGGAACGCTGTCCCGCCTCTGTTGGCCGAGGCTCTAGGCGAGACTCTTGCGACAAGCCTGACAAACGGTCGCGGTCGGGCGAACCCGAAACGGAGGGCGAGGCGCACTATGCGTGACGATCTAATAGGGTGGCACACCCTAAACAGACGCTCCTACCCTTGGCGCGACGCCCAGTCCCCGTGGTTGGTCCTCCTCGCCGAAATGTGCCTGCACCGCACCCGTGCCGATCAGGTCGCGTCGATCTATGAGGCATTGATTAACGTGGCCGGATCACCCGCTGCCTTACTGACCAACGCCTCCAGGGTCCGGGAGCTCCTGGCCACGCTCGGCCTTCGTTGGCGAATCGACAATGTCATGGCCGTGGCCGAGGTTCTCGTTGAGCGCTTCGGCGGTGAGGTGCCGAACTCCAGGGAGCAATTACTCGCACTCCCTGGAGTGGGTGACTACGGAGCTAACGCGGTTCTGGTCTTCGGATTCGGACGTACCGCAACTCTGATGGACACAAACACAGAGCGGATCATCACGCGGATCTCAAGTCACACGCCGAGGGCGAAGCCATGGCAGCTCCGACTTGAGTTGCATGAACGCGCAGGGCGTGCCGGCGCCGACAGCGAGTTTAACTACGCACTGCTCGATCTTGGCGCTCTGGTCTGCAAGTTCAGTCGGCCCTTGTGCGGCGCGTGCCCGATACGCCAGCACTGCAAGTCCTCAGAACGGTTGGCTTGGGTGGCTCAGTGAAGAAGGCAACTGAGGTGGTCCCATCCGCTCGACGGCTGATCAAGTCTCTCCGCGATCTGGGTTATGACCTTCAGGCCGCAATTGCCGACCTCGTCGACAACAGCATTGCGGCGGAGGCGACGTTCGTCAAAGTCGAGACGCACTGGGACGGCGACGATTCCTGGCTCTGCATCACCGATGACGGTGTTGGCATGACGCACGGAAAGCTTCGTGAGGCGATGCGATTTGGAACCAGGCGAGACTACCTAGATGATGATCTCGGCCGATTTGGTCTCGGTCTCAAGGCCGCATCGCTCAGCCAATGCAGCCGCCTCACGGTTGCATCGCGCACAACTCCAAATGGTCGCCTCCACATTGCTGAGTGGGATCTCGAGCATGTCGAGGACTCGGACCGATGGGAGGTCCTGCATCCATCGGCACGAGACGTGCCGGAGGCGGCAAGGCCGCTGAGTGGTCGGCGGGGGACCGTCGTCCTCTGGCGTCGCCTCGACCGGGTGTTTCGGTATCGAATTCCCAACGGGAAGAGGGCGCAGGCCGACTTCGACGGGTTGGCCAGCGAGGTTGCCCTGCACTTGGCAATGGTGTTTCATCGCTTCCTGTCAGACGATGCAGGAAGGGATCTCCCATTGCAGATCTCGGTGAATGGGGAGCTAGTCGCGCCCTGGGATCCGTTCGCGCAGACCGAACACGCGACGGTAGCGATGCCCCGGCAGCGTCTTCGATTCGTCCACGACTCCACGAAGCATGTCGTGGACGTATACCCGTTTATTCTGCCGACCGAGGCGGCATTCTCTTCGTCGGCGGCGCACCGAAGGGCTGCTGGCCCGCAGCTGTGGAATCGCCAGCAGGGTTTCTACATCTACCGCAATGCCCGGATGATCCAAAGCGGGGGTTGGAATCGCCTTCGGACCGCGGATGAACACATGAAGTTGGCTCGGATCCGAGTGGAGCTCCCCCCAAATTCGGACGAGCTCTTCGAGTTGAACATCGCGAAGACGCAGATTCGCGTTCCCCCCGCCCTCCGACCGTCTCTGGCTGCGGTGGCCTCAGGAGTCGCGCGAGCAGCCCAAGAGGCCTATCGGCGTCCGATCGGACCAACTGCAGAATGGCGGAGCAGTAGGCCGCCCGAGCAGTTGGATCCTAGAGGCGGCGTGCTGCGCGACCTTGTCCGGATGGTTACCTCTGCTGTGGAGGATCTTGTGGCCACGGAGGTTGTTGACCGAGGCGTCGTGGCTCGGATCCGCCGTCGGATGCGCGAGCTTGAAGCGCGGTTCGCGGCAGACCTCGATCACGAGATTTTGAAGGGCCGCGTTCGTCGTAGCGCGCCGGCCGGCCACGCGACCCCAGTAAAGGGCGCCGCAATCGAGGCGATCGAGGACGCCGCGATCGGGTCTTAACGGGGTGCGTTCCATTTTGCGGACCGGCGACCTACGGTCGGGCTGTGGGTGGAGAAGAGGAGTACTTCGGGTTGCTCTCGGAACTCCTAGGGTCCGACGCTGCTAAGGTTCTGGCTCGTCATAGTTTGGTTCAGCTCTTGGGGATGGGTCCCGAGGAGCTGATCCGATTCGGTGTGGCAGCTGAGTCGGCGCGACTCCTCGGGATTGTCGGTCAGCTAGCCAACCTCTACGGCCGCGCTCTGCCCGAGGCGAAAAGCGACATCGGCATCGACGATCTGGTCACGGGCCTTCGGCGAGTAGGCATTGCGGTTTACTCCCTGGCTGACGACAACGAGTGACGCCCAAGCATTGTTTCTGTTTCATCCCCGTCCAAGTGCCGCAGTGGGACGAACCTATTCGTCAATGATCGTCTCGACGACTTGCAGCGTTGGTTGAAGCCAACGACAAGCACCGCCTGCGAAACCGTAAGCGCCTGCTGTTCGACGCAGGCTTGCTACCGATAAGAAAGCCTGATATTGCGTACAGGCCGCCCGGTCAAAACTGACAAGCAAGACATTGGAGGGAGCGGCAAACTCGATGCGAAGATTGGCACGGTTCAGGCTAACGAGGCAAAAGACGCGGGCTTAGGCGTTGCGCGACCTCATCGCGTTTAGGTGGTCGTTGATGACAGAAAATCGCTCCTTGAGTCGCGCCAGCTCTACTTGTGCGACCCGCGAACGTGGAAAGACATGCTCCGCACACAGCGCTAACGCATTCGAGGATGCTTGAACGGGCAGAACCCAAGACGCCTCCGTGGCACGCGAGAGAACCTGAATGGTTTGCGACGAGACCTCATAGATGGGCGAACTGTCTGTCGGATTTGCCCGTTGCCTTTTGATGTCCACGACGGACTCAAGGGCAAGTGGCTCCCCATGCTGATATTGAGAGGTATACCGGTACAGCGGATAGAGCTGGGCGGCCGCTAGCTGAATCAACATCTGTTCGACTGACGCCGCGCCGACAGCCTTGTGGCCGGTGGGGAGCAGTGCTTCGATCTTCCGCCGATATTGCATGTAATGCTGGCTAGTTGTGGCCATACTCTCAGCCACTTGAGGGTGACTACGGAAATCGGCCGCTAGGTTGGCATAGAGTCGCTCCAGGGCTCCGTACCAGCCGAGCCAGCGGCCTTCGCGATCCATCGGATCATCGGGCTGTACTAGCCAAGCCCCTCTCGCAGCTACCTCAAGGGCGCCGCGAGCGGATGCACACGCAGGTGCGAAGCTGTCGAGCCCCAGCCTGGCGAGGTTGGCGACTGCCGACGCATAGTTCAAGCACAGCAGTCCCAAACCGACGGCGGCGATGTTGGATTCATATCGGCCGTCGCCCTGTTGGACGACTCGCCTGAAAACCGATTGCCAATCAATGAGCATGAAATCAAGCCCCTCGATCAGCGCTCTGAATTCCGAACTTGGGCTCTGCCCCTTGGGCCATCGCCACTTTCCCCGTGTCATGTGCGTCATCCTCAACCCAATTCGAGTGACAGGGTCGTAGAACGATTGTATGAGTCACGAAGCCGGAGGAAGGCGCGATTGATGGGTTGGCGAGGACGCGACGCGTACCGTGCTACAACCTCCACCTGGAACAATGCGAGCTCGGACAAGGCCGACAGGTCTTTGTTGTGGCGGCGACTCTCGGTACCCGAAGGCTTGGCTAAGCATTGGGTGTTTGCAGCCCACCGGTCGCGTTGACGAATCGCGATCGCAGCTGGCGGTACGAAAGGGTCTACGTTTCGAACGATTCATCAATTGCCATGTAGTAATGCAGGCGATCTTGGTGGCTGAAACTGGCTGGGCTGCCGAGTGCCGTACCTTGAAATGAACTCAAAACCGTCGAAAGCCGCCTCGGTGGACGAGACCGCCTAGAATTCGGGGCCGTGAGGCCCGGTTTGGCGCCCTCGATTTACTACAGTTCCGTACTACAGTTCGTGCAGCAGTCGTACTACAGTTGCGGTGTAACACCCCGGTAAAAGGCGGTACTTGG
>Ga0307374_10009550_pt1 | contig 14262 bp, 12 predicted proteins | sample OX3MG_FD_202532 | JGI IMG/M metagenome (GOLD analysis project Ga0307374, IMG submission 202532) | Soil microbial communities from Risofladan, Vaasa, Finland - OX-3 | ecosystem: Environmental > Terrestrial > Soil > Coastal area > Acid sulfate soil | place: Finland: Risofladan, Vaasa | collected... | reverse complement strand
GGCACTGAACCCGCCCGGCCGCTGATGACCACGCGGGCATGGTGCCGCTGCTGGGCCCGGGCCTGACCGGCCCGATGGCCACGTCCACGGCCGTCAGCCCGCAGACGGCACCGGGCGCACGCCCAGGCGACACCGGCGACCCTGCCACCCGCGAACCCGGTAGCTGACGGCCAGGCCGGGACAAACCGTTCTTGCCCCGGCGCACCGCGCATGCGAACCTGCTGGAGTGCCCCCGAATCCGGTGACCGCCGTATCCGCGATCCAGGGCCAGTTGCGTGGCGAGCCGGTGGCCCGTGCCGTCTTCGACGGCTTGCCGGCGCGTTACGACCGGCTCGCCTACCTGCTCTCGTTCGGCCAGGATCGGCGCTGGCGCCGGGCGGTCACCGACCATGCCGCCGCGGCCGGGCCGCGCCTGGTCCTGGACGTCGCGACCGGGCCGGCCGGGGTGGCGCTGGCCGTCGCCGCGCGGACCGGCGCGGACGTCGTCGGGGTCGATCTCAACGAGCCCATGCTGCGGGCCGGCCTGCCGAATGTCCGCCGCCCGGGACGCCGCGGCCGGGTCCGGCTGGCCGCGGGCCGGGCTGACCAGCTTCCGTTCGCCGACGCGACCTTCGACGCGGTGACCTTCTCCTACCTGCTGCGGTACGTGGACGACCCGGCCGCGACCGTCGCCGAAATGGCCCGCTGCCTGCGCCCCGGCGGGACCCTGGCCAGCCTGGAGTTCAGCGTCCCGCCGCAGCCGGTGTGGCACGGCGCGTGGTGGTGCTACACCCGGCTGCTGCTGCCGGTGCTGGGCGGGGTCACCGGCGGCCGGGCCTGGTACCAGGTGGGGCGTTTCCTGGGACCGAGCATCTCGCGGCACTACCAGCGGCACCCGGTCAGCGCGCACGTCGCGGCCTGGCAGGCAGCCGGCCTGACCGGGGTCGGGACCGAGCTGATGAGCCTGGGCGGCGGCCTGATCATGTGGGGCCGGAAGGGAACGGACGAGCCGCCGGCCGCGGGACCGGCTTCGTGAGCGGCTCCCCGGAAAGGCCTGCCTTCTACGCGGTCGGCCGTGGCACCGGGGGGCCAGGCGACTGGATGACGCTGCTGCACCCGCCGTACACGCTGTGGCATCTGTCGTATGTGGTGATGGGTGCCGCCGTCATGCCGCACCTGGTGCTGTGGCGGCTGGCCGGCACGCTGGTCGCCTTCTTCCTGGCGGTGGGCATCGGCGCGCACGCGCTGGACGAGCTGAAGGGCAGGCCGCTGGGCACCGGCATCAGCAGCACCGTGCTCGCCGTCACGGCGGGCCTGGCCATCGCCGCCGCCATGGTGATGGGCCTGGTCGACGGCGGGCTGCGGCTGCTGCCGTTCGTCGTGGCCGGCGCCGTGCTGGTGTGCGGGTACAACCTGGAGCTGCTGGGCGGCCTGCTGCACAACGACGTGTGGTTCGCTCTGAGCTGGGGTTCCTTCCCGGCCCTGGTGGGCGCGTACGCCCAGCACTGGACCCTGTCGGCGGCGGCGATCGTGGTGGCCGCGGCCGCTTTCTTCCTTTCCCTGGGCCAGCGTGCGCTCAGCACCCCCGCCCGCACGCTGCGGCGCCGGGTCAGCGCGGTGTCGGTCCGGATCACCTACTCCGACGGCCGGGAACAGGACCTGGGCCGGGCCGACCTGCTGGCCCCGATCGAGCGGGCGCTGCGGTTCTTCGTGTGGGCGACCGGGGCGGTGGCGCTGGCGATGGTGCTGGCGCGGTGACCGGGCAGCGTTTCGACGCGGTGGTGGTAGGGGCGGGCCCGGCGGGCAGCATCGCGGCCCTGGTGCTGGCCCGGTCCGGAGCCCGGGTCGCGCTCACCGACAAGGCGTCCTTCCCCCGCGACAAGGCCTGCGGCGACCTGGTGGGCCCGCGGGGCGTGCAGCTGCTGGCCGACCTCGGCGTCGATGTGCCGGACGCGGGCCAGGGCGCCGATCTCCTCGCGGTCGGCCCTTCCGGGCGTGCCAGCAGGCTGCCCGCCTTCCCCGGGCGCACGTACGCCGGGCACGGGGTGGTGTCGCCCCGGCTCACCTTCGACCACGCCCTGCGGGAAGCGGCGATCGCGGCCGGTGCCACGCCGGTCCGGGCCAGGATCACCGCGGTCGAGACCGGCACGCGCGGGCGGGTGGACGCCGTCATCGGCAGTGACGGCCAGCGGCTGGCAGCCGACGTCATGATCGGGGCGGACGGGGCGCTGAGCCCGCTTGCCCGCCTGGCCGGGATGCTCGACCCGGGCACCGCGCTGTGGGGCTTCGCGATCCGCGCCTACCTGCCCGCGCACGTCCCGATCCCGCTGCTGGTCCTGCACGACGCCGCCCCATGGCGGATCTATCCCGGCTACGGCTGGCTGTTCCCCGGCGCGGACGGCCAGGCGAACGTGGGCATCGGGGTGGGCCTGGGCACCACCCGGCGGCAGGCGCAGCTGAGCGGCGACCTGGCCAGGTTCTGCGCGCTGCTGGCGCGGCGCGGCGACATCGGGCCCGATGTGAGCCCGGGCCCGGTCATGGGCGGCTGGCTGCGGATGGGCGGCACCGGGACCCCGCCGGCCGCGGGCAACGTTCTTCTCACCGGTGACGCGGCCGGCCTGATCAACCCGCTGCAAGGAGAGGGGATCGGGCCGGCCATGGTCAGCGCCCGGCTGGCGGCGCAGGCGGTGCTGGACCACCCCGGCGACCCCGGCCCGGCCTACACCGAGGCGCTGGCCGCGGCGTTCGGCGGCTATATGCCGGGGGCCGGTGCGCTGCAGAGCGCGCTGCTGCGGCGGCCGCGGGCGGCCTCGGCGGGCGTCCGGCTGCTCACCGCGCCGCTGGTGGGCCGGCTGGTGGCCGGCACCTGGTCGCTGTACTGGAACGGCCTTGCCGACGGCGCGCAGCCGCGCCCGTCGGCCTGGAGCGCGGCGGCTGTCCAGCGCCTGGCCGGGCTGCTCGCCCGCGCACCCCGGCCGTCCGTACCGGCTGGCAACTCCCCGGCATAACGGGCGCCGGGCCACTGCGCTGCCCGCCTGGCGGGCCATGTGGGCCGGGCGCATCACCCGGTGCGGGTGATGCGGAGCGCCGGGGAGTTGCTTGGCTCGGGGCAGGACGGTTGGGAGAGGAGACTGATGGCCGCTGCCCCGGCGTCCGGCGGGGACCGGACCGCCGGTGAGGCTGCCACCGCCCCGCCGCACCCACGCCTGGTCCTGCTGGCACTGATCCTGGTGGCGGCGGTGGCCAACCTCAACCTGGCAGTCGCCAACGTCGCGCTGCCGGTGATCGGCGATGCCTTCGACGCCTCGCAGACCGGCCTGGACCTGATCTCGGTCGGCTACTCGCTGGGGCTGGCGGCCTCGGTGCTCTACCTCGGAGCTGTCGGTGACCGGTACGGCCGCAAGATGATGCTGATGCTCGGGGTCCTGCTGTCGGTGCCGGCCTGCCTGCTCGCCGCGTACGCCCCGAGCCCGCTGGTGCTGGGGGTGGCCCGGCTGCTGGGCGGGGTGGCGGCGGGCATGGCCTACCCGACGACGCTGGCCCTCATCACGGCGCTGTGGTCGGGACCGGGCCGGACCCGCGCTATCGCACTGTGGTCCGGGGCCGGCGCCGCCTGTGCGGCGCTGGGGCCGCTGATCGCCGGCGGGCTGCTGGAGGCCTTCTGGTGGGGGTCGGTGTTCCTGGTCACGCTGCCGCTGGCGGTGGTGGCCCTGGCGATGGCCCACCGGCTGGTGCCCAGCCACGTGAACGAGACCACCGGCCCGGTGGACAACCTGGGCGGCATCTTGTCGGTGCTGCTGATCGCCTCGGCCGTGCTCGCCATCAACCTCGGCCCGGTGCCGGGCGGCGCCCTGCCCGCGCTCCTGCTCGGGCTGACCGCCCTGGCCGCGGGTGCCGCCTTCCTGGCCAGGCAGCGCCGCGCGCCCTCGCCCCTGTACGACCTGCGGGTGGCCGGGCGGCGGATCTTCTGGGTGGCGGCGGCCGCCGGCATCATCGTGTTCGGCGCGCTGATGGGCGCGATGTTCATCGGCCAGCAGTACCTGCAGGACGTGCTGGGCTACTCGGCGCTGGACTCGGGTCTGGCGATCGTCCCGGCGGCGGTGTTCCTGCTGCTGGTGGCGCCTCAGTCGGCCAGGCTCATCCACGCCAGGGGATCACGGTTCACGCTGCTGGCCGGCTACACCTCCTGCCTGCTCGCGTTCGTGACCATGCTGCTGCTCTGGCGCCAGCACACCCCGGCCTGGCAGGTCGTGCTCGGGTACTCGTTCCTGGGCATCGGGGTGGGCCTGGCCGGCACCCCTGCCTCACATTCGCTGACCGGCTCGGTCCCGGTGCACCGGGCCGGCATGGCCTCGGGCACCGCCGACCTCCAGCGCGACCTGGGCGGCGCGATCATGCAGTCGGTGCTCGGCGCGCTGCTCGCGGCCGGGTACGCGACGGCGATCGGCCGGGCGATCGCGGCGTCGCCGCACCGTGCCCAGATCAGCAGCAGCATCCAGGACCAGCTGGCCAGGTCGTTCGCTGGCGCCTCGGCGGTCGCGCAGCGCTATCCGCACTACGCCGCGAAGATCACGGCGGCGGCGAAGTCCGCGTTCCTGGCCGGCGACAAGTGGGCCTTCATGGCGGGGATCGTGGCCGTCGTGCTCGGTGCGGCCGTTGTCTGCTTCCTCTTCCCGCGGCGGGATCACGAGCAGGAACTGCTGGCCGGATATCAGGCCCAGGACGCCGCCAGGCTCGGTGCGGCCGCCGCCAGCGGGCGCGCCAGGTCGTTACTCCCCCCGGCCGAGGCAGTTCGGAGAATCTAGGGCAACAGACGTTGCCTCACGTTCCGCACCTATGTCAGTGTGGGCCGGTGGACATCACCAGGCCGCAGTCGGACGAGGCGCTGACATGCCTGTCCGCGCTGGCGGCTTCCTCCGGTGAGCTTTACCGGCGGGTCAGCCAGTTCAGCGCGTCGATGGCCCTCCCTGCCCACCAGCGCACCGGGGCCTCATACGCCACGATGATGCCGCTTGAGAAGCGGCTGGCGATGATGGAAGAGATCTCGGCCGCGATCCGGGCCCTGGCCAGGGACGGCAACAGGTTCCGCCGGATGGAGGCACGGGCGCTCTATGCAGAGGGGCTCACCATGGCGCAGCTTGCCACCGTCTTCGGGGTGAGCCGCCAGCGGGTGTCTGTCCTGCTGCGCGATTCCCGGGACGACGGCGCTGACGATTAGCTGCCCTCGGTCCCGCCAGACGGTCACCCGGTTCACGGGGCCGGCCCCTGATCCAGCTGCCGCGAACCGCCGTGATGGGAGCGAGTCCTGGCAGCTAGTTCAGCGCGCCCAGCCGCCACGGGGTCACTTGGCGAGATAGTTGTAGGACTTCGCCCCGGTCAGCACCGAGGTGCCCACGGTGGGCAGCGTGGTCGGGGTGACGAAGCTGCTGCCGGTGGGGCTGACCTGCACGGCCATGTGGGTCGCGCTGTGCTTCAGCAGCTGCTTCCAGCTGTAGAACCATGCGGTGTACCCGTCGCCCCACTGGCCAGCGACCGGGCTGCCGGTGATGGTGATCGGGTCACCGGGAACGGCCCGGTCGTAGTACCACTGGGCGTGCTGCGGGGACAGGTTCACGCAGCCGTGGCTGACGTTGCTGAACCCCTGCTCCCCCAGCGACCAGGGCGCGGAGTGGTAGTAGTTCCCGCTCCAGGTGAACCGGACGGAGAAGAAGACCGGGACGTTCTTGTAACCTTGGCCGCTCATCAGGACCGGGTTGCCCTTCTCGATGGTCAGGTAGGTCCCGTCGGCGGTGTCGTCGCCCGGCATGCCGCTGCTGTCGGGCCAGACCGCGTACAGCTTGCCCTTCCAGTAGATCCGCGTGTGGTGGGTCCGGGTGCTGGTCACGCCGATCAGCGAGTCACCGATCGTGAACGACTGGCTCAGGTTGGCGGTCCCGTACACCCCCGGAGCGGCCTCCAGCCCGTTGAGGTGGGCGGTGAAGCTCACCTTGGTGTGCTGCGGCCAGTAGTTCTGGGTCCGGAACTCCAGGGTCTGGTTGCCGTCCCAGAACCAGGCACCCACCACCGGCTTGGAGCTCTTGACCTGGATCGCCCGCTCCACCGCGGCCCGGTGGGTGACCGCCTGGCTGAAGTTGATCACGATCGGCATGCCGACGCCGTAGGACTGGTGGCCCTCCAGGGTGGTGGCGGTGAAGGTCGCCGCCGGGCCGAGCGTGCGGAACGAGCTTGTCGCGGTCGTCGTCTTGCCGGCCGCGTTGATCGCGGTCGCGTTCACGCTGTAGTGGGTGTGCGTCCGCAGCGGCCACTTGGTGTGCCAGGTCTGAGCCCCCTCCGCCAGCAGGCCGGTGACCGGGGCCTGGCCTGCGGTCACGCTGACGTTGGTGATCTTGCCAGCGGTGACAGTGACCGAGATGCCGCGGTTGGTCTTGGCATCGGTGCTGCCACTGGCCGGGGTGATGATCAGCTGGGCCGGAGGGGATGCGGCCGGGGAGCCCGGTGCCTGCCCGTTCTGCTGGCTCGATCCCGGGGTGGATGCCGTGCCCGAGCACGCGGCCGCGAACAGGCACACGGCCCCGGTGACCGCGATGGTCCCGAGCCTGACCTGGCGACTGGTGGGCACGCCCCGCCGACCTGCCCGCGTGGTGTCGCTCTCCTGCACTGGTCCTCCTGTTGCGCCGGTCCGAGGCCGGGAGCACCTGGGGGAGGCACTCACCGTGGCCTGGAACTCACCTGCCTGACTGCGGCGAAGACGCCGGACCCTCACCCGTCCCAGCAGGTTTGGCTCCATGCTCCCGCTCACGCAAAGTTCCCAGTAGAGAGACGGATGGGGCAGGCCGAGGGTTCACGCCCAAGCGTATCTCTATCGGACGATGCGGACGCCAAGGATGGAACAGGATGAGTGCGGCCAACAGGGCGATCCCGATCGCCGTCCAGGGGACGACCTCACCGGCGCGGTCGAACGGGGTGAGCGCGGCCGCTGGGGCCAGTCCCAGCCGCACGATCAGCACGCCGTGCCGCGCCGTGGTCATCGAGGCGAGCAGGCGGCCCTGCGCGTCGTAGGCCGCCGTGTCCCCGGTCAGCGCTGCCTGCACGACCGGCCGCCCGGTCTCGGCGGCCCGCACCGCGCCGAGCGCGGCGTGCTGACCAGGTGCCCAGCTCTGCTGGAAGGTGGAGTCGGAGGTCTGGTACACGATCAGATGGGCGCCCCGGCGGGCGTCCACCCGCGACATGTCCGGGAAGGCGGACTCGAAGCAGATCAGCACGCCGATGGTGATCCGCTGGCCGCCCGGCGCGGTCACGGTCATCACCTTCGCCCCGGTCCCGGGGATCATGTTGACCGGCGCCGCCCTGCTGATCCTGGCTAGCCAGCCGAGCTGCTGGCGGAACGGGATGTACTCACCGAACGGGACGAGACGGGTCTTGGTGTAGGTCGCCGCGATCCCGCCCGGGCCGACCAGCACCGCGACCTTGGACTTCCCGCCAGCATTCTGGGAGTCCTGGCTGGCCAGGATCTGCGCCCCGTCCGCCGCCGACAGCGCCTCCAGCCGGGCCAGCAGCCGCGGGGCGCGGCGCAGGTCGTAGCCGATGCTGCTCTCGCCCCACACGATCAGGTCCGGGTGATCGCGGCGCAGGCCAGCCGACAGCCGTTCGCTGGCGTCCACCCGCAGCCGCGGGTCGTGCTCGACACCTGGCTGCACCAGGGCGACGGTGAGGAACCGGGTGGGATGGGGAGCCGGGGTGAGCGCGAAGGCGGCCGGCCCGGCCGCGACCATCACGGCGGCGGCGGCGCCGCCCAGCACCCGGACCGGGGTGCGCGCGGCGGCCAGCAGGATCACGATGCCCGTGTTGGCCGCCACGACGGCGAAGCTGACCAGCCACACCCCGCCCACGGCGGCCAGCGCGAGCACCGCCGGATGCTGCCACTGGCTGGTGCCCAGCAGCGCCCACGGCCCGCCGAATCCCTGCCAGGACCGGATCCACTCCACGACCAGCCAGTAGCTCGGGACGACCAGCAGCGCGGCGAGCGCCCGGCGGGCGGTGACCGGCGGGCGCAGCAGCACCCAGGTGCTCACCCCGACCGGAACCCACAGCGCACCCAGGACCACGGCCACCAGCAGCAGGGCGGGGCCGATGTTCGGCACCAGCCAGTAGTGGGCGGCGAGGATGAAACCCGCCCCGAACCACCAGCCGCGCACCCCTGCTTCCCGCGCGGACGGGGCGGCGCGCGCCAGCAGCAGGCCCGGCACGAGCCCGAACCAGGCCAGGAACTCGAGGTTGGGCGAGGGGAGGGCCAGTACGGGCAGGGCACCCGCCAGCAGCGCGGCATACCTGAACGGGTTCGCCAGGCCACGCCATACCGCCGCCATAGCCCCCATTGTGGCTGCCTCGTGCCGGTGGTGCTACGCCGGTGCTGCTCACCCCTCGCCCAGGCGGCGCCGCAGCGGCGCCGCCGCGGCCCAGCCGAGGGCGATGAGGGTGAGCACCACGATCGCGGTTTCCGGCCAGCCGCCCAGCCGGTCGGCGAGTGTGCGCTGGCTCAGCAGCGGTACCCGGGCCTCCAGCACGGCCCGCCGCCAGGTGCCGCTGTGTGCCAGCAGCCTCCCGTCCGGCGCGATGATGGCGCTGACCCCGGTGGTGGATGCGACCACCACCGCCCGGTCCGACTCGACTGCCCGGATCCGGGCCATCGCCAGCTGCTGGAGGGTCTCGCCGCGCTGGCCGTCCACCTCGAAGGTGGCGTCGTTGGTCTGCACCGTGAGCAGGTTCGCGCCGGCCCTGACCTCTGAGGACACCAGATTGTCGAAGCCGACCTCGTAGCAGATGACATCGCCGAGCCGGATCCGGCCGATGTGGAACACCACCGCCCGGTGGCCGGCGGTGAAGTTGTGCGGCTGCAGCGCCACCAGCGTGGTGATGTGCGCCAGCAGGCCGCGCAGCGGGATGTACTCGCCGAACGGCACCAGCTGGCGTTTGACATAGGTGACGCCTGGCCCGCGGCCGGGCAGCCAGAGCTGCCCGGCGTTACGCAGCGGGTTGGCGAGCAGGGTGCCGACCAGCACGGGGCGGCCGATCGCGCTGACCGCCGCCGAGATCGTGTCGTACACCTGCGGGTACAGCCGGGGGTCCAGGTCGGTGGAGTTCTCCGGCCAGATCACCAGGTCGGGTGCGGGCCGCCTGCCCGCGGAGACCAGGGCGGCCAGGTGCTCGGTGGCGGCCGCGTGGTTGACCGTCACGGTGGTCGCCCGCAGCAGGTCCGGCAGGTTCCTCGCGTGTGGCACGTTGCCCTGGACGGCGGCGACTGTGGCCGTCGGTGCGCCCGGCACCGGGCCGTCGACGGGCAGCAGCGGGCCTGCCAGCGCCAGCCCGGCCGCGGCGGTGAACCCGAGCGCGGGCAGTGCCCGGCCACGCCAGGCCGGGCGCCCGGGGGCCAGCAGCAGCCAGGCCAGCGTGGTGCCGGCCAGCGCCACCAGGAAGCTCAGCAGCGGCGCGCCGCCGACCGCGGCCCAGGGGGCGGCCGGGGTGCCGGCCTGGCTCATCGCGAGCCTGCCCCACGGGAACGCGTAGGGCCAGCGGTCGCGCAGGGCCTCGGCGCAGACCCACCAGCCCGCCACGGCCAGCGGCCATGCCCGCAGGCCCAGCAGTATCCGCTGGCCCACGGCGAGTATCCCGAAGATCAGGGTTTCGATGACCGCCAGCGCGACCCATGCGTACCAGGCCACGTTCAGCAGCCAGGACAGCAGCGGGATGAACAGGGCCAGCCCGAACACCAGCCCGGTCAGCAGCGAGGCGCGCAGGCTGCGCCGCCACAGGGCCACGGCGAGCAGGGCCGGCCCGGCCGGCGCGAGCGGCCAGATCCCGGTGGGCGGGAACGCGGCCGCCAGCGCCAGCCCGCCGGCCAGCGCACAGGCCAGCGCCCAGCGCAGCCGAAGGCCCCCCGTGCCCTGCGCCCCGCGCTCCGGTACCGGCGCGCCAGCCGCGGGCCCGGCGGCGCTGGCCGCGGTGGTGGCGGGGGCCGGCACGCGGCCGGGGCCGCGGCCAGGGCCGGGGCCGGGGCCAGGGACCGCCGCAGCGGCCGCTGCGCCCAGGTCTCCGCCGGCGCCGGTCAGCGTCACTCGTCCTCCCACAGCCGCGGGCACACCGTGCTGCTCACGGGTACCTGGTGCTGCTTGCGAGGGTAACCGGGCGGCTGGCCACCGTGCGCATGTGCGTGATGACACATCTGCCCCATCCGTCGTCATCGAGCGTGATAATCTCCTCACGTTCTGTTCTCAGATGGAAGATTTTGTCCTCCGGGAGGGGCCCACGCACATGGGGAGGACCATGATCACAATTCGTTACGCGGACCTGCCGGAGGGCTTACACGCGCGGGCCGAAGCCCAAGGCCGCAAGACCGTCATCTACCTGCGGCCCGGGCTGACCCCGGCACAGCGGCAGGAGGGCCTGCGCAGGGCCAGGCAGACCGCCCGGATGGGCTACGGCCCGCGGCTGCCAGCGGCCGGGGTGCAGGCCGCGCGCGCGGCGGACCGGTGCCGGATCACCATGCGGAACGCCGCCGCGGCGGTAGGCCACCATCCGGCCAGCTCTACCCTGCTCGCTGGCCTCCTGGCCGCGGCCGTGGCCTGTTACGTGATCTTCGTATCGGTGTCGGTCAGGTTCGTGCACGAGCCACCGTTCGTCTCGATGCCGGGCCCGCGGCCGGCGCCGGTCCCGGCCCAGATGGCGATCCCGCTCACGCCCGGCACCGCGCCGGGCAGCGGAGGCCAGCGGGGCGCGGACGCCCCGGGCCCGGCCAGGTCAGCGACGGCCGGGCCGGCCAGCCACTCGCCGTCGCCGCGCGGGTCCGGCCTGCCGCCACCCACCAGCCCGCCCCCGGGCGGCTCCCCCAGCCCGTCGCCGTCGGCCAGCCCGACCGGCGTCTGCCTGAACGTGGGCCCGCTGGGAGTGTGCCTGTCCCTGTAGCCTGCACGAGTGCGGGCCGATGCGAGGATGCCGCGGTGAGCCGCCGTGGCTGGGTGCTCTTCGCGCTGATGAGCGTGATCTGGGGGGTCCCCTATCTGCTCATCAAGGTGGCCGACGGCGGGGTCTCGGTGCCCGTCCTGGTGTTCGCGAGGGTGACCGGCGGGGCCGTCCTGCTGCTGCCGCTCGCGCTGCGCCGCGGTCAGATGGCGGCGCTGCGCCCCCGCTGGCGCTGGGTGCTGCTGTTCGCCTGCGTCGAGATGATCCTGCCGTGGGCCTTCCTGTCGGACGCGGAACGCCATCTGTCGAGCTCGATGACCGGCCTGCTCATCGCCTCGGTCCCGATCATCGGCCTGGTGCTCGCCCGGCTGACCGGGGGCCGCGAGCGGATGACCGCCGTCCGCTGGGCGGGCCTGCTGATGGGCCTGGCCGGGGTGGCCGTGCTGGCCGGGCGCAGCGCGCTCGGCGGCGGCGCGTGGCCGGTCACCGAGGTGATGCTCGTGGCGCTCGGGTATGCCACCGGCCCGCTCATCGCCAACCGCAAGCTCAGCGACCTGCCCGCGCTGCCTGTCACCGCCGCCTGCCTTGGCTTCGCCGCGATCGTCTATGCCCCGGCGGCCGCGCTCACCTGGCCGGCGGCGGTTCCGCCGGCCACGGTGCTCGCCTCGCTGGCGGGCCTGGCGGTCATCTGCACCGCCATTGCCTTCCTGCTGTTCTTCCAGCTCATCGCCGAGGTGGGCCCGGCCAGGGCGACGGTGATCACCTACGTCAACCCGGCCGTGGCCGTCGCGCTCGGGGTGGCTGTGCTCGGCGAGCCGCTGAACGCCGAGATCATCTCGGCGTTCGTGCTCATCCTGGCCGGCTCGGTGCTGGCCACCCGGTCCGGGACGTCACGTCCCGAAAGCGATCCGGCCGAAGACAGCCGGGGAGACGTTGACGTTCGCGTCTGAGCCGCGGGCGCAGCGATGCGCCGCCGGCCCGCCGTTGCCCGGCTAGACTCACCGGCGTGATCGACCTCAAGGCTGCCCGCCAGGAGCCGGACCGCTACCGGGCGGCACTCGCCCGCCGCGGGGCCGCGGATGATTTCGACGCGCTGCTCGCCGCCGACGCCCGGTGGCGCGAGCTGACCGAGCGGGCCGAGTCCCTGCGCGCCGAGCAGAAGAGGTCGTCCAAGGCCGGGCCGCCCGGCCCGGAACAGATCGCCGCCCTCCAGCGGCTCGCCGCTGAGCTGGCCGAGGCGCAGGCCGAGCTGGGGCAGGCCGACCACGAGCGGCAGGCGCTGCTCGACCGGATCCCCAACCTGCCCGACCCGACCGCCGCCGACGGCATGGCCGAGGAGGACGCGCAGACGCTGCGCACCTGGGGCGAGCGGCCCTCGTTCGGCTTCACCCCCCGCGACGCGGGCGACATTGGCTCCCCCCGCGGATGGATCGACATGGCCCGGGGCGCCCGGCTGTCGGGCTCCAGGTTCGCCTACCGGTTCGGCGACGTCGCGCTGACCGAGATGGCGCTGTACCGGTTCGTCATGGACCGGCTGGCCGGCAAGGGCTTCCTGCCGGTTCTCGGGCCGGTGCTGGTCGGCGAGCGGGCCATGTACGGGACCGGCTTCCTGCCGACCGAGGAGTCCAACCTGTACCGGCTGGAGAAGGACGAGCTGTATCTGACCGGCACGTCTGAGGTGGCGCTGGCCGGGATCCACATGGACGAGCGGCTGGAGGAGTCGCAGCTGCCCGCGCGGTACACCGCGTTCAGCACCAACTTCCGCCGGGAGGCGGGGGCGGCAGGCAAGGACACCCGGGGCATGTTCCGCGTCCACCAGTTCGACAAGGTGGAGATGTACGTCTACTGCGTGCCCGAGCAGTCCGGGCAGCTCCACGACCAGCTGCTGGCGTACGAAGAGGAGATCGCGCAGGCGCTTGGCCTGCCCTACCGGGTGCAGAACATCGCGGTCGGCGACCTCGGCGGCCCGGCCGCCAAGAAGTACGACATCGAGGCGTGGTTCCCCGTTCAGGAGCGCTACCGCGAGATCACATCCTGCTCGAACACCACCGACTACCAGGCCAGGCGGCTGAACATCCGGTTCCGCCGGGAAGGCCAGCTGGAGTTCGTGCACACGCTGAACGGCACCGGGGCGACGGCCAGGGCGCTGCTGGCGATCATGGAGAACTTCCAGGACGAGGGCGGCACGGTGGCCGTCCCCGAAGTGCTCCGGCCCTTCGGGGCACCGGCCACCCTGGGCGGCGCCAGCGGCTGACGGGTACCGTGGCCGCAGGGCCTGGATGGGAGGCGCTCATGACGACATCCGCCGGTACGGCCACCCCCGCCTACGCGAGCCCGGTCGACTACGAGGAGTACGGCCTCTACGGGCCGGGACGGGGCTTCGACCCCGGGCAGCGCGGCTTCCAGCGCCCGCGCTACCGGTTCCAGGGACGGATCACCGCGGACGGCTCCAGCGGGTACCCGGCCGAGCCGGGCCGCTACCACCTCTACATCTCCTGGGGCTGCCCGTGGGCCCAGCGCACCGCGATCGTCCGGAAACTGATGCGCCTGGACGACGTGGTCTCGCTGTCCTACGTGGACGACACACGGGACGGGCGCGGCTGGGCGTTCCGTGAGGAGCGGGGACCGGACCCGGTCAACGGCTTCACCTTCCTCGCGCAGGCCTACGAGGCGGCCGAGCCCGGTTACGACGGCCATGTCTCGGTGCCGGTGCTCTGGGACCGTCAGACGCGCACGATCGTCAGCAACAACTTTCCCGACATGACGATCGACCTCGGCGGCGAGTTCGGCGCCTGGGCCGGGCCGCCGGTGCACCTGTATCCGGAAGCCCTGCGCGGGGAGATCGACAGCCTGAACGCTCAGGTCTACGAGACGGTGAACAACGGCCCTTACCGGGTGGCTGGGGCGACCAGCCGCGAGGACTACACCGAGCTCCGGCAGGCCATGATCGCGACGCTGGAGGCGCTCGACGAGCGGCTCGCGAACCGCAGGTACCTGTTCGGCAGCCAGCTCACCGAGGCGGACATCCGGCTGTGGCCGACCCTGGCCCGGTTCGACACCGGTTACAACCCGCTGGCCGGGGTCACCGAGCGCAGGCTGACAGACTTCGCGAACCTGTGGGGCTACACCCGCGACCTGTACCAGCTGCCGGCCTTCCGGGAGACCACCGACTTCTCCTCGTTCGGCGGCCTGGTCCGCGGGCCGAAGCCCACCTTCCTGCACCAGGCGCCGTGGCGGATCAGCGTCGAGCCGCGTCTCGCCGACTGGGACGCGCCCTCCGGCCGCGAGCAGCTCGGCTGATTCCGGCAGCAGTTCGGTTTTCTGCCC
>Ga0307374_10009548_pt1 | contig 14263 bp, 8 predicted proteins | sample OX3MG_FD_202532 | JGI IMG/M metagenome (GOLD analysis project Ga0307374, IMG submission 202532) | Soil microbial communities from Risofladan, Vaasa, Finland - OX-3 | ecosystem: Environmental > Terrestrial > Soil > Coastal area > Acid sulfate soil | place: Finland: Risofladan, Vaasa | collected... | reverse complement strand
GCAGATCGGGCGCGGCGCGCAGCAACTCCATGGAATACGTGCCCACGCCCGCCACGAGGCCGGTGTCGAACGAAGGCATGCGGTGCCAGCCGCGCTGCCGCGCGATCTCCACCGCGTGCTCCAGCGCCGCCTGGAAATCGTCGCCGAATTCGATCAGCTCGGCGCCCAGCGCGCGCATGGCGTCGTTCTTCTCGCGGCTGTTGCCGTGTGGCACGACGACCGCGGCCTGGAGTCCCTGGCGCGACGCGGCGAACGCCACCGACTGCCCGTGGTTGCCGCGCGTGGCGGTGACGATGCCCTGCACCTCGGGATGTTCGCGCTTGAGGCGATCCATGTACACGAGCCCGCCGCGGATCTTGAACGCGCCCACCGGCGTGTAGTTCTCGTGCTTCACCCACACCGCGGTACCCACCAGCCGATCGATGAGCGGCCAGCGGTATTGCGGCGTGGGCGGCATGACCGCCTTCACCAGGCGGTCGGCGGCTTCCAACTCGGCGAGCGTGGGGAGCGACGGCGCCGGCGTCGAGTCTGCCGTCATTCGTTGTCCTGGAACGCGGCGCGCACTTGGGAGATGGTGCAGAGCGGCCGGAAGGGGATCCCCGCCGCTTCGATCGCGGCCGCGCCGCCCTGTTCGCGATCCACCACCGAGGTCGCGACGACGATCTCCGCGCCCGCCTCGCGCACGTGCTCCACCGCCTTGAGCAGCGACCCGCCTGACGTGGTCACGTCCTCGACGATCACGACCTTCTTGCCCCTGGGATCGATGCCCTCCACCCATTTGCCGAGCCCGTACTTCTTGGCTTCCTTGCGCACGATGAATCCGGTGAGCGGGCGGTCGCTCTTGGCCGAAGCGTACACGGCGGCGAGGACGATGGCGTCGGCGCCGAGTGTCGGCCCGCCCACGGCGTCGGCGCCGAATTCCTGCGCCAGGCGCCGCACCGCGTTGCCCACCAACTCGACGCCGTCGGGGTGGTACGTCACCTGCTTGGCGTCGAGGTAGAAAGTGCTCTTGGCGCCCGACGCCAACGTGAAATCGCCCTCGCGGTACGAGAGGCGGGCGAGCAGCGCGGCGAGTTGATCGTGGGACGACATCCGGACTCCGGGGTGGGACTGGGCTGCGGGCAAATTAGGGAAGCGCGTAGGCCGGTGGTAGCGGGCGCTCCCTAGCGGAACACGCCCTTCGTGCCCCCGAGCCAGAACACCGTGTCGGCCGGCGTCGCGGGGCCGATGGTCCCTTCCACCGCCTTCGTGAGCTTGGCGGGGTCGTACACGATGCCGGCTTTGATCACGATCGCGGGGAACCGCATCTTGCGGATGTCGGCCAGCGGGTTGCCGTGGACGATCACGGCGTCGGCCCACTTGCCCGTCTCGATGGAACCCAGCCGGTCGCCGAGGCCCATCGCGTGCGCCGCGTTGATGGTGGCGAAGCGGAGCGCGGCGTAGGGCGGAATTCCCGAGAGCACGAACGACAGCAGCTCGCGGTGCACGGCGAATGGCGTGAACCACTCGCCCCAGCTCGGATGGTCGGTGCCGAGCGTGATGAGATTGCCGCCGCCCGCGTCGTAGAACGCTTTGATCTCCTTGCGCTTGGCCCAGTAGATCTTCTCGAACTGCTCCAGCGGCGGCCGTGGCGGGCGCGAATCCACGATCTTGCGCATGTACGGCGTGAGGAAGCGCTTCTCGTCGGTGAAATAGGTGAACACCTGCGGGTCGCGCTTGCCGAAGTAGCCATAGGCGCTGAGCGTGGCGTCGTAGTAGACGTGGTGCTGGATGTAGAGCTGGAAGGTCCGCTGGTACGCGGGCGAAGCGAACGTCGCGGTGGTGAAATTCTCGAGCGACGCATACGCGCTCCGGGTGGCCGGATACGCGTCGCCGCCCATGAAGTGCTCGATGCGGTCGATGCCCATGAGGATCGCGTCGCGCGGGTTCACCGTGTCGTGGAAGCCGGAGTCCAGGTGGCCGGTGACGGTGAGCCCGTACACGTGGGCGCGCTGGATGAGCGCCTGGAGCTGGTACGGCCTGATCCCCTTGGCCTTGAACCCGCCCACGCCCATCTCGGCCCAGTGGTCCACCTCGGCGTCGATCGAATCCACCGAGATGTCGTGCGGCCAGCCCGGGCGCGCCGTGCCGAAGTAGGGGCCGGAGTTGAGGAGCCGTGGGCCCGGTTCCAGCCCGCGGTTGATCCGGATGCGCAGCGCGCGCATCGAGTCGGGGTTCATCTCGCCGGCGGGCCAGGTGCTCGTTACGCCGTTGGCGAGGAAGAGCGACGGATAGGCCCTGGTCTCATCCACGCGGCCGTTGCCGAACAGCATCATCGCGTAGTGCGCGTGCAGATCGAACATGCCGGGGGTGATCGTCTCGTCGTCGGTGAGCCGGATGGTGTCGGCGCCGGGTTTGACTTCCGATAGATCGCCGCCCACCCGCTGGAACTTGCCGGCGCGGATGAGGATCCCGGGGTTGTGGATGCGGACCGTATCGGTGGCGGTGAACAACCAGCCGCCGAGGATGACGAGGTCGTGGGTCTGCGTCTGGGCGACGGCGGACGCCGCGGGGACGAGGAGGGACGCGGCGAGGGCGGAGAGGAAGGCGAGGCGGCGCATGGTGGTGGCTCGGGTCGGCGGACGCGGGGGGTGCACGGGAACATAGCAAATCATCGTGCCGGCGGCGGCGGAGGAGCCTCCGCCCCCGCTGGGTTCGACGCCGCGCCGCCCCCTGCGTACATTCCCAAACGACCCCGGTCCCCCCGGGGGTCGATGGCAACCGCCGAACGCCGAGGGCTCCGCGCATGACCGTCACCTTCAAAGTCAACGGGACGTCCCACTCCGTGGACGTGCCCCCGGACATGCCGCTGCTCTGGGTGCTGCGCGATGTCCTCGATCTCAAGGGCACCAAGTTCGGCTGCGGCATCGGCCGCTGCGCCGCCTGTACGGTGCACGTGAACGGCGTGCTCACGCACTCCTGCCGCCGCGAGATCTCCACGGTCGCGGGCGCCGAGGTCACGACGATCGAGGGGCTCTCCCCCGACGGCGCGCACCGGCTGCAGCGCGCCTGGGAAGAACTCGACGTCCCCCAGTGCGGCTACTGCCAGGCGGGCCAGCTCATGGCCGCCGCCGCCCTGCTCGAGAAGAATCCGCATCCGTCCGACGCCGAGATCGACGTGGCCATGAGCGGGAACCTGTGCCGGTGCAACACGTACCTCCGCATCCGGGAAGCCATCCATCACGCCGCGAGCATGGAGGCCACCCAATGAGCACGCCCTCTCCCGTCACCCGCCGAGACTTCCTCCGCGTGTCGGCCATCGCCGGCGGCGGACTGCTGCTCTCCACGTACTTCCCGGGATTCGGCGACGCCGAGGCCCACGCCGCCACGACGGCGTCCGGCGACTTCACGCCCAACGCGTACATCCGCATCACGCCCGACGGCATGGTCACGATCATGGCCAAGAATCCGGAAATCGGGCAGGGCGTGAAGACGATGCTGCCGATGATCATCGCCGACGAACTCGACGTGGACTGGAAGAACGTCCGCGTGGAGCAGGCGATACTCGACACCACGAAGTTCGAGAACCAGTGGGCCGGCGGCAGCCTGGCCACACCGTTCAACTGGCTGCCCATGCGCCGCGTGGGCGCCGCCGGCCGCGCCATGCTGGTAGCCGCCGCCGCGCAGACGTGGGGCGTGAGCGCATCGGAGTGCGACACCGCGCACGGCGTGGTCACGCATCGGCCGAGCAAGCGCACGCTCGCCTACGGCGCGCTGGTGGACAGGGCGGCCACGATCCCGGCACCCGATCTCAACGCGGTGAAGCTCAAGGACCCCAAGGACTTCACGATCATCGGCACCTCGGTGCACGGTGTGGACAATCACGCCATCGTCACCGGACAGCCGCTCTACGGCATCGACGTCACGCTGCCGGGCATGTTGTACGCCGTGTTCGAGAAGTGCCCGGTGTTCGCGGGCAAGGTGAAGAACGCCAACGTGGACGCGCTCAAGGCGGAACCGGGCGTGCGCCACGCGTTCGTCGTGGACGGCGCGCCCGACAACGGGCTCGAAGGACTGCTCAGCGGCGTGGCGGTGGTTGCCGACAGCTGGTGGGCCGCGAACTCGGCGCGCCGGAAGCTGGACGTCACGTGGGACGAAGGGCCCACGGCGGACCAGAGCAGCGCGTCGTTCGCCGAGCAGGCGGCCGCGCTGTCCAAGCAGGCGCCCATGCGCTCGCTGCGCAACGACGGAGACGCCGACGCGGCGCTCAAGGGCGCGGCCCACGTGGTCGAGGCGGCGTATTTCTATCCGTTCATCTCGCACGCCACGCTCGAACCGCAGAACTGCACGGCGTCGTATCACGACGGCAAGCTCGAGATCTGGGCGCCCACGCAGATGCCGGCGCGGGGCCGCACGATGGTGGCCAAGACGCTGGGCATGAAGGAGGACGACATCATCGTCCACATGACGCGGAGCGGCGGCGGGTTCGGACGCCGGCTCAACAACGACTACATGCTCGAGGCGGCCGCGATCGCCAAGCGCGTGGGCGTGCCGGTCAAGCTGCTCTGGTCGCGCGAAGACGACATGCGCCACGACTTCTACCGTCCGGCGGGGTTCCACTACTTCACGGGCGGCGTGGACGCCGGCGGCAAGCTGGTGGCGTGGAAGGACCACTTCGTGACGTTCGGCGAGGGCGAGCACTACGCGGCCAGCGCGAGCATCGCCCCCACGGAATTCCCGTCGCGGTTCATCGCCAACTTCTCGTTCGGCGCGTCGACCATGCCGCTGGGCGTGCCCACCGGCGCGCTGCGCGCCCCCGGCAGCAACGCCATCGCGTTCGTGATGCAGTCGTTCATCGACGAACTGGCGCACGCGGCGCACGCGGATCCGGTGCAGTTCCGGCGCGATCTGCTGGCCGGCGTCGAGAGCGGCGCGGCCATGGACGCCGAGCGCATGAAGGGCGTGCTCGAACTGGTGGCCGAGAAGTCCGGATGGGGCAAGCAGACCTTCCCACGGGGCACGGCGCAGGGCGTGGCGTTCCACTTCAGCCATCGCGGCTACTTCGCCGAGGTGGTGCAGGTGACGGTGAGCCGGGCGGGGGTGCTCAAGGTGGACAAGGTGTGGGTGGCGGGTGACATCGGCAGCCAGGTGATCAACCCGATCAACGCCGAGAATCAGGCGCAGGGCGCCGTCCTCGACGGGATCTCCGAAGCGCTGGCGCAGGAGATCACCATCGAAGCGGGCCGCACCGTGCAGGGCAACTTCAACAACTACGATCTGCTCCGCCTGCGCCAGGCGCCGCCGGTGGAGGTGCACTTCCTCACCACGAACTTCCCACCCACGGGCCTTGGCGAGCCCGCGTTGCCCCCCGCCGTCGCGGCGCTGTGCAACGCGATCTACTCGGCCACGGGCAACCGGGTGCGTTCGCTGCCGCTGTCCAAGCACGATCTGAGCTGGACGTAGGACCCGCCGCGCGGTCTTCCCCCGGGCCGCACCCACCGCTGCCGGTCACCGGAGGTTGTTGATGTCTGGAATGGATCTGCGCCGCCACACCGCGGCGCTCGTCGTGGCGTGCGCCTGCACGTTCTGGTCCGCTCCCCGCGCCGCGGGGCAGACGCCGCCGGCGGCCACGTTCGGGCAGTTGCGCTATCGCTACGTGGGCGCGCCCGGCAACCGCATCAACGCCGTGGCCGGCGTCCCCGGCAACCCCGAGGTGATCTACGCCGGCACGCCGTCGGGCGGCGTGTTCAAGTCGGACGACGGCGGGCTGCACTGGCATCCGATCTTCGACGGCCAGGATGTGGCGTCGATCGGCTCCATCGCCGTGGCGCGCACCGATCCCCGCACGGTGTGGGTGGGCACGGGCGATCCGTTCATCCGGCCGAACATCGAGATCGGCAACGGCGTGTACCGGTCCACCGATGCCGGAGCCACGTGGACGCACATGGGGCTCGATTCCACGGGGCGCATCGGGCGCGTGGCCATCGATCCCACCAACGCCAACGTCGTGTTCGTGGCGGCGATGGGACACAGCTACGGACCGCAGCAGCAGCGCGGCGTGTTCCGCACCACGGACGGCGGCCACACGTGGCAGCGGGTGCTGTTCGTGGACCAGAACACCGGCGCGATCGACGTCGTCATCGACCCCGTGAACCCGCGCGTGGTGTTCGCGGCCACCTGGCAGCTCGAGATCCATCCCTGGACGAGCTTCAGCGGCGGCGCGGGCAGCGGCATCTACATGTCGCGCGACGGCGGGACCACGTGGACCCATCTCACCGGCCACGGGCTGCCGCACGCGCCCATCGGCAAGATCGCGCTCGCCATCGCGCCCAGCGACCACGAGCGCGTCTACGCGCTGATCGAGACCGCCGACCAGGGCAATCTCTGGCGCTCCGACGACGGCGGGGCCAATTGGAAGCTCACGAGCCGCGATCCCAACATCAATCGCCGGGCGCGCTACTTCTCCAAGATGGGCGTCCTGCCCGACGATCCCGACGACGTGTTCTTCCTCACGCAGTCGGTGTACCGGTCGCACGACGGCGGCGCGACGAACGTCGAGGTGCCGGGCCTCTTTCCCGACCACCACGATATCTGGATCGATCCGGTGGACGGCAACCGCATCATCATCGCCAACGACCGCTACGTGAACATCTCGCGCGACCGCGGGCGGTCGTGGTTCCACGTCGATCTCCCCGACGCGCAGATCAACCGCGTGGCCACCGACCGCCGGATGCCGTACGACGTGTACGGCTCGCGCCAGGACGGCCCGGTGTTCTACGGCCCGAGCAACAGCCTGCTGGGCAGCACGGGCGTGGGCAGCGCGCCCGATGGCATCGGCATCATCCCCGAGGGCCTGTGGCGGTGGGGCGGCGGCGCCGAGAGCGGGTGGGCGATCCCCGATCCCGCCAACGACGCCGTCATCTGGTACAGCAGTTCGAACGGGGTGAGCCGCTTCAATACGACAACCCGCATAGGGCAGCCGGCCAGCCCGTGGCCCAGCGGCCGCGGCGGCGAGGGCCGCGGCGGCGTGGACACGCGCGAGTTCCGCACCAACTGGAGCGTCCCGATCGCCACGTCCCCGTTCCATCCGCACTGGCTGTACGCGGGCAGCCAGTACGTGCACCTGACCACCGACGACGGCAAGACGTGGAAGACGATCAGTCCCGATCTCACGCGCAACGACAAGGCCAGGGAGCGCGCGCCCGGCGATCTGGGCAACGACAACCAGGACATCCCGTGCTCGCTGTACGCGATCGCCGTGTCGCCGATCGAGGACGGCGTGGTCTGGGCGGGGAGCAACGACGGCCTCGTCCACGTCACGCGCGACGGCGGCAGGACGTGGACCGACGTCACGGCCGCGATCCCCGGGCTCCCATCCTGGGGCAACGTGACCAGCATCCAGCCGTCGCACTTCGTGAAGGGCGGCGCCTACGTGACCATCGATCGCCACCGCGCGGCCGACAATGCGCCGCACGTGTACCGCACCGACGACTACGGCCGCACCTGGACGGACATCGGCCGCGGCATCCCGAACAGCGTGTTCAGCTACGCGCGCATCATCCGCGACGACCCGGTGCGGCCGGGGCTGCTCTACCTGGGCACCGAGAACTCGCTGTACCTGTCGCTCGACGACGGCGCGTCGTGGGTCAACGCGCAGAACGACCTGCCGCACGTGCCGCTCAATTGGATGGAAGTGCAGCCCGACTTCAACGATCTCGTGATCGCCACCTGGGGGCGTGGCTTCTGGATCATGGACGACGTGACGCCGCTGCAGCAGCTCACGCCGGCCGTGCTCGCCGCCGACCGCTGGCTGTTCCAGCCGCGGCCCGCCTATCTGTTCCATCTGCGCGATGCGACCACGGCCACGAGCTTCGGCGCCGAGTTCGATCCGCCGGCGAACGTGGGGCAGAACCCGCCCTACGGCGCGTCGCTCAACTACTATCTGAGATCGGCGGCGGCGGACAGCGTCCGGTTGACCATTCTCGACGCCACGGGCAACACGGTGCGCACGCTAAGCGGGCCGGCGGACGCCGGCATCGACCGCGTGTGGTGGAACCTCCGCGCCGAGGCCAAGCGCGATACGTCTGGCGCCGCCGCCGGCGGCGCTGCCGCGCGAAGACCGGTCGCCGCGCCACAAATCAAACCAGGCGTTTACACGATCAGGCTTTTTGCTGACGGGAAATATCTGGAAACGACGCTTACCGTGAACAGGGACCCGAACGAGAAGTGAACTCGGATGACGTCCGGGTGGTATTAGTACCCTGACCGGCGGCGCCATGGCCGCCGGCGCTCCCGTCGAGCCCCGCCGTCGCCAGCCTGTCGTTCCCCCCCAACCGTACACTCCCCATGTTCGACGTTCGCTCCGCGTCTTCGCGCGAGCGGCGCAGCGGACGCGTCGGCGCCCGCGCCCCGCGTTCGCTCGCGCTCTTCCCCGCCATGATCGCCGCAACGGCCGTGGTCGGATGCTCACGCACCGGCGACGCCCCCACCGCGCCCGCGGCGCTGGCGCGCAGCGCGCCGTGCGCGTCGAGCGGCGTGGTGACGCTCGGCGTGGCGCAGGCAACGGTGGTGGACTGCGCGAACGGTGGCGTGACGGTGACACTGGCCGGCAGCGGCTCACGCTATCTGGTGGTGGCGCAGTTTCCCACCGGCCAGGCGCCGGCTCAGCTCGTGACGTACACACTGTCCACCCTCGGGCCCGCGGCGTCGAGCGCCGGAGACCGCGCGCCGGCCATGCAGTGGCCGGCGGCGGGTGCGGGCGCGGCGCCGGCCACGGGCGGCCCGGCCGCGTTCATTCCCACGCGGCAGCGCGCGGTCGATCACCTGCTCCTCGCGCGCGCCAGGGCGATCGCCCAATCACCGTCGTTCAGCCAGGCGTCACGAAGCAGCGCCCCCGCGGCCTCGCTCGCGCCGCCGGCGGTTGGGAGCACGCGGAGTTTCCATGTGCTGTCGAGCTTCGACGCCGCGCATCCGGCCTGGAAGTCCGTGACGGCTCGGCTGGACTACGTGGGCGGCAGCGTGCTCGTGTACCAGGATGTGGCCGCGCCATCCGGCGGATTCACCGCGGCGCAGCTGCAAAAGTACGGCCAGTATTTCGATCGCACCCTCTACCCGATCGACACGACGGCATTCGGCCAGCCGTCGGATATCGACAGGAATGGGCGCGTGATCATGCTGCTGTCGCCCGTGGTCAATGCCGGCGTGCCGGCCGCAACCTGTTACTCGCAGGGATACGTGGCCGGGTTCTTCAACGCCGAGGACTTCAACGGCGGCGCCGATCCGAATTCCAATCAGGGCGAGATCTTCTACTCGATCGTGCCCGATCCGAGCGGGCAGTTCAGCTGCGCGCACAACGTGAGCGACGTGGACGACGAGGTGCCGGTGGTGTTTCTGCACGAGATGCAGCACCTGATCAACTTCTCGCAGCATACGATCGTGAGCCATGGCCAGCCGGGGGCGAGCTGGATGGACGAGGGGCTGAGCCTGGTGGCCGAAGAGTTGGGGTCGGCCTACTACGAGGCCCGGTGCCCGCCGCCGGCGTGCCGCACCGATCCGGCGCAGCTGCTTCCCGACTCGGCGGTCGCTTTCGCGCGCGGGTTCATGCTCGATTCGTATGACTACGCCACGTTGCCGGACACCGTGAGCCTGACGTTGCAGAACGACGGCCAGTTCGGTCTGGCATGGCGCGGCGGCGACTGGGCGCTAATGCGGTGGCTGGGCGATCAGATGGGGAGCGAATTCTATCGCAAGCTCGAGACCGGGCCGGCCGATGGCATCGCCGACATCGAAGCGGCCACGGGCCAGCCGTTCGCCGCGCTGTTCGCGAACTTCGGGCTCGCGCTGTTCACCGACAGCCTGCCCGGCCTGCCACGGACCATCGCGCCGCCGGTTGACCGGTTCGCCTCGCGCAACCTGCGGGCGCTCTGGTCGAGCGTGGCGTCGATCTCGGGCGCCGGCGGCGGCACGCTGCCGTTTCCGATTCCGGTGCGTCCGATCTCCGCCGGTGCCACGGTCCAGGAGATGGCGCCGGGCGCGATGTCGTTCTGGCGGCTGGACACGCCGGCCAGCGCGTCGGCGATCACCGTGCGCTTTGCCGCTCCCGGGGGAGCGCCGCTGCCCGGATCGCTGCACCCGCAGTTGGCCATCTTCCGGTTGCCGCCGGGCCAGTAGCGCGCGGCGTCACTCGTAGCGCAGCGCGTGCATCGGATCGGTGCGCGACGCGCGCAACGCGGGCACGTAGCCGGCGCCGAACGCGACCGCCGCCAACACCAGCGTGGACACCGCCATCACGGTGGGATCGAACCCCTGCAGCCCGTACAGCAGCGAGCGCGCACCGCGCCCCAGCGCGAGGGCGCCGACGATCCCGATCACCGCGCCGACGACCGTCATCACGCCGACCTGCCGCAGCACCATCGCGCGCACGCGCGGTCCGTCGGCTCCCAGGGCCATCCGCACGCCGATCTCGCGCGTGCGCTGCGCCACCGAGTAGGCGAGCACGCCGTAGAGGCCGATCGCCGCGAGCAGCGTGGCCAGCAGGGCGAACGCCGAGGACAGCGTGCCGATCATGCGGTCGAGGAAGACGTTCTCCTTCACCTGCTGCGACAGCGTCTTGAGATCCTGCACCGGCAGGTTGGGGTCGAGCTTCTTGACCACGCCGGGAATCGCGCGCAGCACCTGCTGCGGATTGCCCGCGCTGCGCACGTAGAAGTGGATGTTGCCGATGGTGCTGTCCTGGCGATAGGGCACGAAGACCACCGGCGGCACGGCCCGCTTGACGTCGCTGTACTTGGCGTCCTTGACCAGCCCGACGATCTCGATGTCGAGCGAATCGTTGCCCATCGACATGTGCTTGCCCACCGCATCCCGCCCCAGATGGAACTTCTTGGCAAAGGTCTCGTTCACCACCGCCACCTTCGGCGCGCCCAGCGCATCGGATTCCGTGAAGTCGCGGCCCGACAGCATGGGCATGCCGATCACGTGGAAATAGTTCGGTCCGACGGCATTGAACCGTGAGCCGGCGTCCACGTCCGGTCCCTTCTTGAAGCCTTCCACGGAAACGTCCTGCCCCCAATTGTTGCCGGCCAGCAGCGGCACGAGCGCCTCCGTCACCCCGGTCACGCCCGGGATGGCCGCCAGTTCGTCCTGCGCGCGCGTGAACAGCACCGCCGAGCGCGCCGGCTGGTAGCCGTTGCGCACGGGCGAGATGGCGAAGGTGGAAACGTTCTCCACCTTCATGCCCAGATCCACCCGGCTCACGTTACCCAGGCTCTTGATGAACAACCCCGCCGAGATGAGCAGCGCCATGGACAGCGCGATCTGCGCCGTGACCAGCGACGTGCGGAACCGCGCCGCGGCGCGCGTGCCCGACGCCTTGCCCGAGTTGTCGCGCAGCGCCGAGACGAGGTCGGGGCGCGTGGCGTGCAGCGCCGGGAAGAGCCCGAACAGCAGTCCGGTGCCGATCGACAGCGCCGCCGCGAACCACACGGCGTTCATGCTGAGATGGAACTGCATCGTGGCCGACTCGTCGGCCGGCAGGAGCGACGTCATGAGGCCCACCGTCCAGTGCGCCACGGCGAGGCTGGCCACGCCGCCGAGCACGGCGAGCAGGCACGACTCGATGAGGAGCTGCCCCAGCACCTGGGCCCGCGTGGCGCCCAACGACAGGCGCACGGCCATCTCGAGCGAGCGGCTCGCCGCGCGGGCCAACAGCAGGTTGGCGATGTTCGCGCAGGCGATGAGCAGCACGATCGCGGTGATGGACAGCAGCATCAGCAGCGGCGTGCGCGCCTGCCCGCTCACCGAGCTCTGGCCGCGGCGACCGTCGGCCAGCGTGAGCTCCTTGGCGCGGAACACTTTCATCGTCGTGGCGCTCATCCCCGTCTGCAGCGGCGCCTCGACGGTGTTGATGATCGAGTGGTACACGGCGTTGATGCGCGCCCGGGCCTGGTTCATGGACACGCCGGGCTTGAGGCGGCCGAACACGTAGATCCAGTAGCTGCGGCGATTCTCGAAGTCCTTGAACCCCGGGTTGACCACGGTGCGCATGCTGATCGGGATGAACACCGCCGGCGTCGCGCCCAGCGTGGTGCCCTGGAATCCCTTGGGCGCCACGCCCACGATCGTCATCGTCTGGCCGTTGACCACGATCGGCTGATTGAGCACCGCGGAGCTCCCGCCCAGGTGCGATTGCCAGAAGTCGTAGCTCAGCACGGCCACGTAGTTGTCGCCGATTCCCTGATCGTCGGCCGGCCCCAGCAGGCGCCCCAGCGCCGGATTCAGGCCGAGCACCGGAAAGTACGAGCCCGACACGAGCATCTGGTCGGCGCTCACCGTCTGCTCGTGGTACGCGATGTTGGCGCCGGTGAGCCAGTGGGCGGCGATGCCGCTGAATCCCGTCTCCGCGCGTTGGAGATCGCGGAACATCGGATAGCTGAACACCTCGTCGCACCCGCCGGCCTGGCCGCACGACTGGGAGCCCGGATTGGGACCCGGCGCGCCGAAATTCACCAGCCGCTCCGGGTGCGGCACGGGGAGCGGCCGCAGGAGAAGCTGGTTGAAGATCGAGTAGATGCCCGCGTTCGCTCCGATGCCCAGCGCCAGCGAGAGAATGGCGACGCCGGTGACGAAGGGCGACTTGAACAGCGTCCGGAAGGCGAGCTTCAGATTGAACATCGGGATCCCCGGGGGCGGAGGCGGGCGAACGGGCAACCGTGCCGATTAGACAACCGATACCCCTCGACGGTTGGCTCGTCCCGGGTCCCTACGGAGCGCGCCCGGATTTGTTTTGCGCCCGCGCCGGACGTAGCATGCGCGCATCGACGTCCCGAACGCAACCGAGCTCCGCGGACCTCGTCCGCGGAGCTCGGCCGCTGTTCACCGTCCTACCGTCCTACCGTCCTACCTTGCCCGTCGTCGCACTGTCCTTCCACGTCTTCACCCGCTGGCGGAACTGCTCGGCCAGATCCTGCGGGTTCACGTCGTCCACGGCCGTGGAGTCGGTGACGATGCCGCGCAGCCGCCGCAGGTTCGTCACCGCCTTGGTGAAGGTCGAGTCGTCGCGCACCGCGGCTTCATACGCATGCTTGGCGGCCACCGGGTATCCCGACCGCTCGAGCGCCATGCCGAAGTTGTTCTGGAAGAGCGGCGCCGTCGGCTTGAGCTGCACCACCCGGGCCAACGGGCCCAGCGCGCCCTGGAAGTCCCCGGAGTCGAGCAGCAGCACGCCCAGGTTGTTGAGCCCCCACACGTCCTCGTCGTTGATGACGAGCAGACGGCGGTACGTGGCCATCGCGCTGTCCACGTTGCCGCTCTGCGCCAGCGCCCGCGCCTTGAGGCGCAGCCCGTCACCCGACGTGGAGTCCAGGCTCAGCCCCTTCTCGATGCGCTCCAGCGCCTCGGGCGCCCGCTTCATGTCCAGCAGCACGCGCGCCGAGTTGAAGTAACTCTTCACGAACGTGGAATCGAGCTTGATGGCCGTGTCGAACGCGCCCTCGGCGCGCGAGAAGTCGCCCGCCTTCCAGGTGGAGAGGCCGAGCATGTAGAAGCCGAACGCGTTCCCGGGGTTGGAAGCCACGTAGCTCTCGAACATCGCGGCCGCCTCGGGATAGTGGCCCGCCTTGAACACGTCTTCGGCGTTCTCGTACGTGACCGCCGTGGTCACCGTCATCTTCGACCGGTCTACCCGCGCGGTGCTGGACGATGCGCCCGCAGGCGTCATGTGGCCGGCCGCCGATCCCTCGGGCGGTTGCGCGGTGACGGACGGAGTGCCGGAATGTGCCGGGCGCGCTTCGGCGGTGTCGCCGCCGCACGCCGCGAGCGCAAACGGCACCACGACGAGCGCGGTCCACGAAAGCCGGCGGATACGGATGCTGCGATCGATGCTGTACATGGTCTCCTCCTCGGTGGGGCGCCTGGGCGCCGTGAGTGAATCGTGACGCCCACCGAGAAGGCAAGACGGCGGCCACGAACGCGGCCGCGCTGGCGCGTGCTCTAAGACTCGTGGTGAACGGGACTTGGACTGGGTCCGCGCGCGCGCTCGGATCCCGTGGAGTGTCCGCCGGAACACCCGCGGGCCCGGAGCGACGTGTCCCAACGGACACGCCCCGGCGGACCGCGTTCAGCCGCTCAATCCCGCTGAATGCCCAGCCGCCGCATGATCTTGAGCAGGCTCGCATGGTCGGCCAGGCCGAGCGATTCCGCCGCCCGCGTGATCTGCCATTCGTGCCGCTCCAGCGCGCCGAGGATGATCTTGCGCTCGGCGTCCGCCTTCAGCGCCTGGAACGAT
>Ga0307374_10009547_pt1 | contig 14265 bp, 10 predicted proteins | sample OX3MG_FD_202532 | JGI IMG/M metagenome (GOLD analysis project Ga0307374, IMG submission 202532) | Soil microbial communities from Risofladan, Vaasa, Finland - OX-3 | ecosystem: Environmental > Terrestrial > Soil > Coastal area > Acid sulfate soil | place: Finland: Risofladan, Vaasa | collected... | reverse complement strand
GCTTTCCTGGTCACGCTCTACCGTGACCACCGCATGCGGTATTACCCCACATTTCTGTAGGCTATCCCCCACTGCTGGGCAGGTCATCCACGCGTTCCTCACCCGTCCGCCACGTAAGCCTCCCACCAAAGCGAAAGACCCCGTTCGACTTGCATGTATTAGGCACGCCGCCAGCGTTTGTCCTGAGCCAGGATCAAACTCGCCATACAGTGTATGTCTACGCCCAAGGCGTAGGTGTTTAATCCCAAAAAGCCCATCAAGGTTAAAACCTCATCGGTCGCACTCTATTCAAATGCGAGACGAGGCATGCTCACTTCAACGCTCTCAAAAGAGCGCCTGTGTTTGCTACGCTGCTTACTGCTTCTCACTCTTCAGTTGTCAAGGTGCCGAATGCTTGCAAAACCGACGCTTGCCGCTTTTGCATCGTGCGCCCTTTTCAAGGGCGCCTCCTGAGTTTAACATGCTTTTCACGTCGTGTCAAGAGGCAATTTCCGCGACCGGTCTCGACATTGGCAAACCATCTCAGGAAAAAGTTGACCTGGGGGAGGAGGGTTACTGTCGAGGCGCTCTCGTGCGTTCCTTCTCTTCAGACGCGCGTCGCATCTCTGCGTCACACGGGGTTCGAGAAGTACTATCGAGGGTGGGGAAGGTATCTTTGCGTTCTGGCTCCGTGCGCGTTCTTTTTTTGCATCGGGAGCCATTTCGCAGCGACAAAAATGAGTATACCCGAACGGCTCGTCCGTGTCAAGGGGTTTTGCGACGAGTTTCGCCACTTGTCGCCATCTCATGACAATTGCGCTGGACGGGCTATGCGTAGCGCGCCACAACGCCACGCGCCGCCACGTCTTCTGTCAACCTCGCCCGTTCTACCCCGGTTACGCATGCGCTATACGCATGCGCTATACGCATGCGCCAAACCCGTTGTGGCGCAGCGCCTGTGCGCCTGCCGGTTGCGCTGATGCGCCTTTGAGAAACGGTCAGACGATAGTATTGTCCACTGAAATGGCGTCGGTCGCATCGGTCACATCCGCGCCGCTCAACACGCGCTGGCAGAAGTTCAGCGTCTGCGTGAAGACGAGGCGTCGCTCGACATCTTTCGTGACGGCGTGATAGGACCGCTCCAATGTCACCAGCGTCTTATCCTCGGCGCCGATCAACTCATAGGCCTCGAGGCCGTCGCGTGCGGGGACGACGTGATCGTGCAGGGCGCGCATCACCAGCGCCGGGCAGCGCACCTCCGGCAGCAGGGCGCGTATCTCGGGCAACGCCTGGAACAGACTCTCGACCGCGACGAGCGGCGTCCACGGATAAACGTTGCGGCGGTAGAGCTGCCGCGCGACGCGGCGGTCGCGCACATCTTCCGTCCAGGTAGGGATCGCGCCGACGACACCGTGCAGATGGGCGACGAGGCGTTCCAGCCGGTTGTCCAGCCGCACCGGCGGGCAGAGCGCCACCACCCCGGTGACCTCCGGCTCGACCGCCGCAACCGCCAGCGAGAGCGCCGCGCCCAGCGAATGGCCAATCACAAACACCCGCTCGTACTGCGTCAGCGCCTGCTCAGTGGCGCGCTTGGTCGCCGCGAACCAGTCATCCCAGCCATGCGCGGCGAAGTCATAGACGCTGGCGCCATGCCCCGGCAGGAGCAATCGGCGCGTCGCGTAGCCTGCCTCGTGCAACACACCCGCCAGTTCGCGTAGCTCGGCAGGCTCGCCGTTGAACCCATGCACCAGCAGGCAAAAGACGCCGTGTCGCCCATCCGCCTGCTCGATGGCATGGTAGGCGTCTCCCTCGGCGATAAAACGTATTCTTTCCATCGGTCTACTATTCCCACTCATATGCGCGCCTGTCCATTCGTTCAGCCACAACGCGCTGGGCGATGCGCCCAATAGCGCTCGTCACTTACGTAAATGCGTGCATGCAGCATTGCACACGCAGGCCAGCGCCTGCTCGCGCCTACTGGCGTCGGCGCCCTCTCACGTTCTATTATAGCGCACTCTGCGTTGCGGCGAAATACCAGGCGAACGGGCGTCTCAGGTTCAGTTAGCGCCAGGGTTGGGCGCAGTTTCTCGTCAAGCACCCCCGGCTAAAGCACGGGGGCTTGCGCCTAGCCCGCGAGGGCTGACACGATAGGCGTCTTGACGGGCGCCCGTTTGATGTTGATGGCGGCATTCCAATCAGCCGGGGCAGCAAACCCGCACTGTTGGCACACAAACTCCGCCTGCGATTTTCGGTTGGCCTGCGCACAATGGCCACGCTGCTGACACGTTCGACTGGTGTTTTGGGGGTCTACCAGATGCAAACACACACCCGCCCACGCCGCCTTATACGAGATGAACGCGCGCAATTGAAAGAAGCCCCAGGAGGAATGACGTTGGCGCTGCGACCTGCTCAACCGTGCTTCCGTTCGGGAACGGATGTGTCTGAGGTCTTCCAACGCAATCCCCGTATGGGTTCGCTTTGCTTTGGCGACGAGGTGTTTACTGATGCAATGGTTGGTATCACGGCGAAAACGGGCTTCCCGTCCACTGAGCTTCCTCAAGTGGCGCTTGGCGCTCTTGGTCCCCTTCTTTTGCAGGGCCGCGCGCAAGACGGTCATGCGGGTCCGCACGCGGTCTACCGTGCGCCCACTGAAGGTGTCGCCATCGCTGTCCACCGCCAGATTGACGATCCCCAGGTCTACGCCAAGCGTATCTGCTGGCAGATCGGGTGCGGGGGTAGGCACGTCCAGCGTGACGGCCAGGAACCACGTTCCCTTACGATAGAGGAGATCGGCTTGTCCCTGGATGGCGGCCATGCGCGCTTCCTGGTACGCGCCGAAACGGAAGGGAATGAGCGCCCGTCCACTCAAGGTCAAGAGGGACACGGTACTGATGCTCTTAAAGTTCATCACACGCGGGTCGTAGGTGATCGCCCCTTCCGGGCGGAAGGTCGGCTGGACATCCTTAGCGCGCTTGTAGGCTTCAACCGTCTTGCTGATGGCCCGGATGGCCAGTTGGGCAGGCAAACCATACGTCAGGCGCAGGTCGCGGTAGACCAACTTTTGCAACTCGAACTTGTTGCTGGTCTTGGTCTGGAAGGCGACCAGCGCGGCGGCGTTGCAGGCAGCGTTGAAGGCGTGCATGGTCGTCAACAAAGCGCCCGCTTGTGCTGGCGTGGGAACCAGTTTCAAGAGCATGGTTTGTTTCATAGTGAAAGGTTACCACGAATGGCGTATTGCGTCAATGAGGATAGTCCTTCCGCCTGCGGGCGGCGCATGCCTCCCCCGCTTGAAAGACGGGGGCATCCTGCGCACAATCCGGTGAAACCTTCGGCGTCGGGCGCCTGCGCGCACTCACTCACGGCGCCAGCGCCATTATGGGTCTGGCAAGCGCAAGGCCAAGCGCCCAATGACCACGCGCCCGCCAGACCTGCCACAACAGATACGCCCACGCCGGACCAAACACCAGGAACGACCGGTAGCCATACGCAAACGATGATTGCAACGGCAGGAAGGCGTAGAGCGTGAGCGCGCCCCCCGCCAGCAGCAGCGTCGCCACGCTCAGCCGACCCCACGGCGTGAGCGCGACCAACGCCACCACCCAGGTGACGTACCACGGCCAGAACCAGCCGCTCGCCACCAGCGAATACCACAGCAACACCCAGCCCCACGCCATGAGCGTTCCTGGAACTACCTGGCTCAGCATCGGCGGCGCGGGCGACTCCGTTGGCGCGCCTTCCACTGGAAGGGCCGCCTTGAGGCGCCGCCGACGCCGCCGCTGGTGGCCCCGTGGTTTCGCCACTTCGCCGGTCGGAGTCGGTTGCACGCCGCTCCCACCCGCCGCAATGCGCAGCCAGAAATCACCCGAGATGACGTAGCGGAAGCTCCAGAGCCAAAGCAACGCAAAGGCAATCAATGCGCCGAGCTTGAGGCTCGTCTCGACGACGGTGCGCGCCTGCCCGACCGATAGCCCCACGCCCTGCGCCAGCCACCGCAATGGCCACGAGACAGATTCGAGTAGCGAGTTATCAAGCTGCTGCGCGGGGGGCGAATAGAGCAGCGCGCCGAAGGTCTGCGCGCCCGCCCAATACGGCAGCGCCGTCACCAGCAGCGTCAGCGCCACCACGCCCACGCGCCAGCCGACGCCGAGCGCGACTACCCGCGTCACGCCACCACGCGCCGAGGCGCCAGCCGATGCCTGCGAGTGGGCGGCGCCTGCCCCTTGTCTATGGCGCGCCGCCAGCCACCCGGCGATGGCGACGAAGAAAAACGGCAGCAAGATCAGGGGAACGTACTTCATCGAGATGGAGAGGCCAAAGGCGACCAGCGCCGCGACCTCCCATGCCAGCGCCACTCGCGGCCTTGCTGCCGCTGCCGCCCGCAGCAGGCCATATACCCCCAGCAGCAGCAGCGTCAGCATCACGGCGTCGTTATGCCCGCTGGCGCAGAACTCCAGCAGGCAGAGGGGATTCCAGGCGTAGAAGAGCGTCCCCGATAGCTGGCGGCGGGGCGCGAGTCGCCCCAGGATGCGCCAGATCAGCAGCGCGTTGGCCAGATGCGCCAGCAGCCCCAGCAGCTTGAACAACACGACATAGACGACGAGGCTGCCTCCCAGCGCCTGCGCCAGCAGCGAGAGGCCGCCGGAGAGCAGCAGCCAGGCGGGGCCATACACCGAGCGGGTGTTGCGCCAGAAGACCAGCGGCAGGAAGGGATCGCCGGTGAACGCGGCGGGCGTCGTGATCAGCGGGTTGGCATGGTGGACGGCGCTGATCCGCCCGTAGAGGATGTAGCTGAAGATATCGTCGGAGGGCAGCGCGGGCGAACAGACCAGCGTCAACCCCAGCAGCGCCGTCACCCCCAAAACCACCCACAGCAGCCAGCGCGACTGACGTAGCGTGACGGCCTGAGTAGTGGCGCCATCGGCGCTCGTCACGCTCGTCACGCTCGTATCGGGGCGGTCGCCGCGCAACGTGGCCTGCGTGGCGCGAACAACAGGCGTGGTCGGCAGGGTGAGCGCAGGCGCTATGGGTCGCGCGCCCTCGGCGTCAGGCGCCTCGGCGCGGCGGGCGAGCAGTAGCGCCCACCCTGCCGCGCAACTCGCGCCGACGAGCAGCGTCGCAAACAGCGCCAGCTCCGGCCAGCCACGCGCGCCGGGGACGCTGCCATCCACCAGCGCGTCGCCGAAGAACGCGCGGCTGGGGGCCAGCAGCCAGGGCCACGCGCGGACCAACGGCGAGATGCTCTGCGTGACGCCGCCCAACGGCGCGACGACATCCACCGCCAGCAGAAACGCCTCGATAAGCGCCGCCGCCCGCAGCAGCGACCACAGCAGCGCGGGGCGCATGTGGGGCGCTACGGCTGGCTGGCGCTCATGCGCCTCACCTGTCGTCTGCGTTGGCGCGTCGTGTCTCATCGCTACTCATCTCTGCTCATTGCAGCGCCGCTGGGTAATCTCGCATCGCTTATCCGCTATCGCCCGTGCGGACTGGCGCCTGAACAGATTAGCAATCGGGCGCCTTCTGCCGTACCGCCAGCTGCCAAACTGGCGCGTGTCCCTTCGCATTGCTATGGATATGCGCTAGGGTAGTCCACTGCCAGTCCACGAGGCTACGCGCCAGCTTGGCAGCTGGCGGTACGACAGAGCAGATCGGCAGCTTCAAAGTCGCTGGCCGTCACTGTATCGTCGTCTCCGCTCGCCCGGCGAAGGCGTCGGCGATGCGCTCACGGTGGGTTTCGAGCAGGTCCATCGTCGCGATCTGCGCGCGGGTGAAGTAGCCGTACTCCGTGGTCTCGTCGCTCAGTTGCAATACGCCGCCGGTCGCCGCCACCGCAAAGCACAGGCTAACCAGATGATAGCGGTTTCCATCGGCATATTCGAGCAAGAAGTCGTGGTTGGAGTAGACGCCGATCAGACGCAGGATGCGCCCTTCCAGCCCTGTCTCTTCGCGCAGTTCACGCAGGCATGCTTCGGCGACGCGCTCACCCGCCTCGAGGCGCCCACCCGGAAAACACCAGCGACCATTGTCGGCGCGCCGCGTCAGCAGGATGCGCTCACGCGCGGGATCGTCGGGGGCGAAGACTACCGCTGCGCACCCTACCAACACACTCCCCAACCGGCCTACCCGCTCACCCTGGATGATCTTCATGCGCTGCCCCCTCATGACCGTTCACCAGCGTGAGGCTACTGGCCCGGCCACGGCTCGTTGGCGGGCTGCGGATTTTGCCGTGGCGCCTGCCTGGGTGGGGCATCGCGCGCGGGACCATCCTGCGCGCCGCCCACGCTGGCGTCGGCTGGCCAGATGGGCGCTGACGCCGGGGGTTGCTGTTGCGCGGCGGGCGTGGCGCCCCACGGCTCGGCGCCCACATACCCTTCGCCAGCCACGTCAAACGGCATGCGGGGGCGCCGACCGGCGCGCCGGGGCGTGCGATCATCGGCATAGGCGGTTTCGGGCGTGATGGGCGGCGGCAAGTTCGGGCCACCCTGCGCCGCCAGCGATGCACGCGCCGCCTGTGCGGATGGCCAGCGACCGGCAGGCGGCTCAGCGGAGCCAGCGGGCGCCTGGGGCGACTGCGGATTCGGCGCGACCGGGGGGAACTCGTTGGGGCCGTAGAGCGGCGGATAGGTGAGCGGCGCGCCGTTGTCGGGCGGCGCGGCGGGGGCCAGCGGGCGTCCGTTGGGCTGGCGGATCGGCGGACGATTGGCGGCGGGCGGCAGGGCGCCTGGCGCGGCAGCGTTCGCGTCGGGCGGCTGCGGCGTGCGCCAGCGGCGTCCGGCGGCGTCCGGCGCGTTCTCGGCTGGCCCCGCTGGTGGCCCGTAGACATCCATACTCATCCCGCCCAACGCGACCTGCGCCGTCGGGCGTGAATTGCCAGCTACGGCGCCATCGCCACTGGGAGCCGCCTTGCGGTCCTGCATGCGCAGCCAGACGGCCACCACAAAGCTCAACATCGCCACAAACTCCAGCGCGCCCACGCTAAGGCGATCCAGCGCGCCTACGCTGCGCAGCCCGATATACTGCGAGAGCGTCGCCGTCACCGCGACGTAGGTCACGGAGAGCAGCGGCCAGCGCCAGACGCCCGCGCGCCGGTCGTGCATGGAGGCAAACTCCCAGATCAGGATGAAGATGAACGGCTCCAGGTAATAGTAGGGCCAGTTCGTCTTGCTGAGCATCGGCACGGCCAGCGTCGCCATCGCCAGCACAGCCCACGCCTCGCGGCCATACGCCGAGACGCCCAGCCGCCGCGCGGCGAGGAACGCGATGATCGCCACCACCACGATCACCGAATACATATCCAGCCGCCGCGCCGCGCTATCCGCCAGATGACGAATGCCACCGGGGTTGCTCGACGCGAAGATCGTCCAGATCGAGTTGCTCCCAATGGGCGCGCCGCTGCGCCACGTCAGGAAGGAGTACGTCGCGTCGGCGCGGTCGAAGATGAAGAACGGCGCGACGCCAATCACCGCAATCGCCCCGCTCACCCCGGCGAACTTGAGCAGCGGACGCCACTGACGCTCCGTCAGCAGCAGCACGCCCAGCGCGATGAGTGGGATCAGCGCCGTGGTGCGCGAGAGAAAGGCCAGCCCGGCCAAGACTCCCGCCAGCCCCTCACGCTTGCGCTGCAACAGGAGGACCGCGCCAACCAGGAAGCAGAGCATCAACGGCTGCTCGACGTGGTACCACGTCCCATAGGTCTGCCACGTCAGCGGCCCCAGCGTCACCAGCAAGAAGGCCAGGAAGCGCAACGTCTCCGGCGCGTCGGGATAGAGGAAACGCAACACCCGCACGACGAGGTAGCCCAGCAGCGGCGCCAGCAAGACGAATGGCAGCGAAACGAAGGTGATCACCTGCCCGTAATTGGCGTCGAAACCCAGCAACTTCGCCAGCCCCAGCAATGGCGCCATCAGGAAGATGCTCAGCGGGGGATTGTAGTTGGGGTACGTGCTGGTCAGCCCGCTGCCGCGCACGGCGTACATATGCCAGGGATCACCTTGCAGAATGTAGTTCGCCGATTTGAGGAAGAAGTTGGTGAGGTCGCTATCCGTAATCGAGCCGATGGCCGACGTGCCGCGCACGATGGCCGTGATCCCCACCACCAACGAGAGAATGGTGGCCGCCTGATACGCCCAGGGCGGCAGATGGGTGGCCGATGGGGCGCGCTGGCCGGATCGCTGCGACGACGCATCCGCCGAGCGGCGAGGCGTTGAGTTGGGTGTTGAGTTAGGCGGAAATGGTGACGGTGGGGGGGCTGAACGCACGCTGCTGCTCCTCGCTCTGGCGCCGCCGCAGAGATATGGGCAAACGTCTGATGGGGCCAAACTGACACACCGCACGCTACGGACGCCTGCTAGCAGGCGTCCGTAGCGTGCCATCAGTCGTGGCAAGAGATGATGAGTGGGCCATCCAGTGACGGCGCCCATCACGGCGAGTGTAGCATATTTGGCGACGGGCGCCTACTGCCTGTGACCTCCTGGCGCGGGGGCGCGGCGTGGGGACGCAACGAAGCGCGTGGGACGCGGCGGGCGCGTGGGACGCGCGCCGTGAGGCGTCCCGCCACGAAGGCCGCCGACGCGGCCTGGAGATCGTCTCTCTCCAGGCCGCGTCGGCGGCCTTCGTGGCCGTCAGGCCCTTCGCCGCAGGTTTACCCGCCAAGCCTCACCAGCACAGCGCGAACAATCACCACAGCTGGGGCAGGCGCTCCACCAGCGCGCGGCGCCACTCGGCGGAGGCGTCGGCGCGGGCGAACCAGGCGACAGCGACCAACGCCACCACCGCCCCCGCGACCCAGATAGCCCACATGATAGCGTCAGGGCCGGGCGTCAGCAACCATTGCTCCGCTGCGCCCAGCAGATGGGTCGGCTCCAGTTGGGCCAGCATGGCGGGCGTTACGCCCTGCCCAAATGGCGCGGGCCAGACGAAGGTCGCCAGCGCCACGGCCAGCGCAACCAGCGCCGCGCCGGTCCAGCGCCGGGATGGTCCGGCGCTCTGCCAGCGACGCCACGCCGCCCACGCCGAACTTTGACGCGCCCAATTCAGCCAAATGAAGCCAATCCACGGACGCGCGCCCGATGGAGTGTTCACCGACGCAACCGGGCTGAGCGCCGCGCGTCGCCGGACGCGCGGGCTGGCGGTCGCCGGATGCGCGGCGTGGCGGCGTTGCGCCTTCGCGGACGCCTGAGCTGCATGTTGCTCCTCGAAGGCGGCGATGCGGCTCATGACGCTGGCCGTCAACTGCTCGGCCTCCGGTTGGGGGATGCGCCCACCCTCGGCGTCGGCGACCGACGCGCGCAGCGTCTCGAGGAAGGTCAACTCGTGGCGACAGGCGGCGCACGCGCGCAGATGGCGTTCGAGGAGCGCATAGCGCCGCAGGCTGAGCCGCCCATCCGCATACAGGTTGAGCCAGCGCTTGGCTTGAGAACACGTCATAGATCGCTCCCCCCTCTGAGTGGACTGCGTCCGTGCTCGACGTGATCGAAGACGGTTCGTATCCCGGCCTCAAGCCCCGCCCGCAGGCCACCCGCGTGCGCCAATCCCTCGTCGCGTGCGCGTTCCAAATCCTGGCCAAGTCCTTCCAGGCGTTCTTTCAAGAGCGCCCGCGCCCGGAACAGTTGCGTCTTCACCGTGCCAATGGGCACGCGCATCACCTCGGCCATCTCCTCGTAGCTCAACTCCTGGAAGTGACGCAACGCCAACGCCATGCGATATTTGGGGGGCAGACCGGCGATCTCGTCGCGCACCAGATCGCGCACATCATACGCGGCGGCCTGCGCGTGGCGGGCGCTGTCGCGCTGCTGGGCGCTCTGTTCGCGCGCGGAGGTCGCCGCCAACTCGGCGCGGGCGGCGACCTCGCGTTTGTGGCTGGCGGCGACCTTCAGGCAGTGGCGATAGGCGATGCGGTAGAGCCAGGTGGCGAAGCGCGCCTCCTCGCGGAAGCCACGCAACCCCTGCCACGCGGCGAGAAAGACCTCTTGCGTCGCCTCGGCGGCTTCGTCCTGGTCGCGCAGCATCCGATAAGCCAGCGCATAGACCTGGCGCTGATGCAGGCGCACCAGCGAGCCAAACGCTTCCTGCTCGCCCGCCCGCGCCCGCGCAATCAGCGCCGCCTCTTCGGCGGTGGGCGCAGCCGTCTCGTTCGCCGCGCCTTCCAGCGCGCCAAGGGGGACGCCATCAAATTGTAAGGATGCGGCTCCGGTCCAATCGTTCATATCCGGTTGGAGCGGCTCGGACCCTGAAATGTTTCGTGTGTTCACTATCGCCTCCTGCGAGAATGTCTCGTCCTCTTTATCCTACAGTATTACGCCTGGTGAGACAACACACGGGAACAAACTCACATCAACCTCACATGGACTAGACAGGTTTGCGAGGTTTGCGCGCCGACTGCTGGCCCGTCCCCGGCGCAAACAGAAAATTGATCGGCTTGCGCGGGCGCAGCCCCACCGTGCGCTCCCACGCCGCGATCTCAGCGGTGGACCACGTTCCCGCCTCGCTGGTGACGGCGAAGTAGAGGTCGCTCAGCGCGCCAAGCTGCCCCGCCGCGCGCGCCGAGGCCGGACGAAAGACCTCCTGCACAACCAGGTAGCCGCCGGGGCGCAACGCACAGGCGGCGCGCCCACACAACGCCAGGCAGGTCGGCGCGTCGAAGTGATGCAACAGCGACGAGATGAAGATCAGATCATACGCCGCGACACCCAGGTCTGCCGTCAGCGCGTCGCCCGCCCAGTGCGTGACGCGATCTCCCATCCCCTCCTGCGCCAGCAGCGGCGCCGACTGCGCCACCGCCTGCGGTAGATCGAGGATGGTCGCCCGCAGGCCGGGATGGCGCCGACAGAGCGCCACCGAGAAGTAGCCATGCGCGCCGCCGATGTCCAGCATGTCGCGGGCGCCCTTGGGGACGGGCGTGCGGCGGGCGACCTCCGGCGCGTAGAGGTTCGCGCCCGACCGCATGCCACGCTGGTAAACGCCCCATTGCTCCGGCGACATCGTCGCGTGCATGTCCACTGGGCGCCCCGTCACCACGAAGTCCTCGTAATGTTCGATCATTTGCGCGTCCAGAAACTGATGCAGGATGCCATCACGTAGGGACTGGGGGCTGCTCGCCAGCAACCAGCGCCGCGCCACCGGCGCCAGCGCATACCAGGCGTCTGGCGCAGCGGTTGCTGGTGGCTCCGCGCACTGCCCCTTGGGCGCGGGCGCGGCGTCGGCTGCCGCGTCGGCTGTCGCGTTTACTCCGGTATTCGCAACAACCTTCGCCGCTACGGCAAGTTGGTTGGCAGATGCGGCGTGAGGGAGACCGCTAGAGTGTCGCTTCGGCGGCGCTTTCACACGCAGGTAGTCCGAGCCAGCCAAGGCGAAGAGCAGCTTCGCGGTGGCGCGCGGGTCCGTCTGGCAGCGCGCCGCTACCTCCGGCGCGGTGAGCGGGCCATCCTTCAGCGCCTCGAACACCCCCACCTTGACGCCCACCATGATCGTGCGCGCCAGCCACATCCCCATGATGGTCTGCGCCAGCGGCGTCGGAACCATCCCCGCCAGCAACGCCACACGGTCCAGCGGATTCTCCGGGATGACGCCAATCTTCACGTCAGCTGCCTACTCTCTCGTTCGTGCGCTCGTGTGTTCGTTGACGCGCTCATTTGCGGCGTCGCCATCGCTCGTATCGGGGGCGCGCCCAGAGCAGGCGCCTACGCGGATACTCACGGCAGGCGATAGAGCGTGACGGCGCGCTGTTGCGAGATGTAATAGATCGCCTGGCCGTTCGCCGTCCACGCCAGCGCGTCGTCGTCCTGGCTATCGCAGTCGCCTGTGCGTTGCGCGACCGCAGCGCCCGTCGCCGCATATACGGTCAGCGATGTGGCGGCGCTGGCCGGACGTCCACTACGTTCGCAGGCGGCCACGTCGGTCGCGCTGGGCGAGAACCAGAGCGAGGCGTCGGGGAGGTCGCTCTGCGGCGTCGGGGTTGCCGCCTGCGCGACCTGGAGCAATCGTTGCGCGACTGCGGCGACCACCAGATCAGGCGGCGTGATTCCCGTCGTAGCGGTGGTCGTCGCGCCCGCCGAGGGCGTCCCGGCGCCTGCGGGGACGGCGACCGGCAGCGCGACGCGCCCCCAGACGAGGTACTGCCCATCCGGCGACCAGCTCAGGATGTCGCCCCGCCCCAACGTGTCCGACGACTCGGCGCCAACCATCACCGTCGCCGACCCAGACGCGCCCTTCGCTTTCGCAACGAACAAGTGGACGCTGCCGGTGTGCCACGGACTTATCAGCGGACCATCCAGCGTGGCGACGCCAGTCGTTCCGGCGGCTCCGGCGGGCGCGGCGCCCAACGCCCCACCCGTTCCCCACTGGGCAAAAGCGGTCTGGCCAAAGAGCGCGTTCGGGTCAGGCTGCGCAAGAACGACGCCACTCTGCGCGGCGTAGACCAGCATCGCCTGCCCGGTGGGCAAGGCATCGCTCCAGAGAATGACCTTCTGCGCAAACGACCAGATCACGAGTGTTCCCTGGCCCACCGCCGCCAGCGTCTGCCCATCCGGCGACCACGCCAGCGCCTGCGGCGCTCCGCCGTTGGCAAGGTTCACGCGCTCGACCATCTTTCCCGTCGTGGTATCCCAGAAGGTCAGCGCAGTCTGCGTGCCATTCTGGCCCGCGCCGATGATCTGCCCGGCGGCCAACGTGCGCCCATCCGGCGAGAGCGCCAACTCGAATGTTCCTATCGCCGAAGGCGAGAATGTCTGCTGTTGGGTCAGCGATGGAATCGGTGTGGTGGAGGCAGAGCCAGAGCCAGCATGATGCGCCCCACTAAACAACCGCGCCAATGCCGCGCCATCGCCACCCTGCGTCAGCGCCGCCACAGTGAGCTGCGCGATCGCGATCACCGCCAGGACAAGGATGATCAGTCGGCCACGCGACGTAAACCACGACTTGCCACCGCGCACCTGCTTGAACGCGCGCCGGGCGCGGCGCTGTTCCGTTGGCGCATGGCCGAGCCCTTCACGCTGGCACTGCGCGCAGGAACTGATGTGCGCCTCGATGGCGGCGTTGGCCTCCGGCGAGAGGCGGCCAACCTGATATTCCACCAACTGCGCAACGACCTCGGCATGGGTGAAGCGCAGGGGTGGCCTCCCGCCGCTCCGCCCGCGCTGCCGTCCCTGGCTGGGTTGGTGGCTGCGGAAACTCTGGTCCCCCGGCGCCCGACGACCATCACCCATCTGCCCGTCCTCACCCGATTAAGAATACTTGTGATTTGTATCAGCGGAGCCGTCAGTGGCCGTAAGCTATTCTACGCCCACGATCCCTGCGCTGACAGTATACACGCTCACGCCGTCAATCGTACAGCCCAGAAAAGAATGGGGGGGGTCGATCCCCAGCCGATAGCGCAGACACAAGCGAACGCACAGTAGGCAGAAGTCCCGCCGTGTTGCGCCCGTGCGACGCTCAGGCTATACTGCGGAACACAAGCGATCATCCGCGATCACCTGCGGCGCCGGTGTCGCATACGGTATTTTTTCAGTGTTCATCAGTGTTCATCAGTGTTCACAGGTAGGCCACGTCATATGGACAATTTCCCGGACGATCCCCTTCCTCATATTCCTAGCGGGCCACCGATGCGCCCCCGCGCCAGCATGTCGAGTCCGCTGGCCGACGCGACATTGTATCGGCCAGGCCCATCCTTCGCGCTGATTATCCTCCTGATTCCCGTCGTCACGGCGCTGGTCGGCGGCGCGCTCTACCTGAGCAACCCTGGCCCGCTGCCTATCTGGTCGCCGTTTCTGTTGCTGCTGTGGATTCCGGCGCTGGTGGGCGTCGGCGCGGCGATGAAGACGGTGCGGCTCTCGTCGCTGGGGCTGGCCGTCGGGCGCCCCTGGGGCCACTGGATCGAGATGGACTGGGACACCATCGAGCGCGTCGAGAAACGCGGGCCGTTCATCGTCATCTACAATACCCGCCGCCAGCGTATGTCCTTCACGCCTGCCTTGCTGGTGGATGGCCTGCGTCTGCGGCGGCAGTTGCTGCTGCGGCTGCAACCACAGACGTTGGGCGGCTCGCTGCGACAAGAGGCGCAGAGCCTGATCACCGGCGACCTGACCGAGCTTGCTCCCGGCGGTGGCCTCACCGGCTCGCTCCGCGCGCGGCCCCGCTCCCTCTGGGCGGCGCTGGCCGCGCTGGTCGGCGTGGCGGCGTTGGCGGCGGGCGTGGCCTGCTTCATCTGGCTGCCGCTGCTGGTCGCCATTCCGCTGGCGCTCGTCCTGCTGGCGGTCGCGGTGGTGGGGGCGCTGGCGACGCTCTGGTTCAGGC
>Ga0307374_10009546_pt1 | contig 14266 bp, 11 predicted proteins | sample OX3MG_FD_202532 | JGI IMG/M metagenome (GOLD analysis project Ga0307374, IMG submission 202532) | Soil microbial communities from Risofladan, Vaasa, Finland - OX-3 | ecosystem: Environmental > Terrestrial > Soil > Coastal area > Acid sulfate soil | place: Finland: Risofladan, Vaasa | collected... | reverse complement strand
GCCTTCTTCATGCTCATCATCGGACTCGTCGCGACGTCTGTCTCCATCTACTCGCTGGGTTACTCGCGCTCCTACTCGGGGAAGCACAGCATCAGGGCGATGGGGTCCCTCCTCAACCTCTTCGTCCTCTCGATGGTCCTCGTCACAGCGACCAACAACGTGTTCTCCTTCCTCCTCTTCTGGGAGCTGATGTCCCTGACCTCCTTCCTGTTGGTGGTCTACGAGCACGAGAAGGAGGCCAACCTCAGGTCGGGGATCACCTACCTGGTCATGACGCACATCGGCACGGCCTTGATCACGGCCGCGTTCCTAGTGCTGTACTTCCAGACGGGCAGCCTCTCTTTCGACTCGTTCAGGGCCGCCGCGGGCAGCCTCGCCCCCTTCACGAAGGACCTCGTCTTCGTGCTGGCGCTTGTCGGGTTCGGCACCAAGGCGGGCCTTGTCCCCATGCACATCTGGCTCCCCAAGGCGCACCCCTCCGCGCCAAGCAACGTCTCCGCCCTCATGTCGGGGGTGATGCTGAAGGTGGGGATCTACGGGCTCGTCCGGGTGACGCTAGACTTCGTGGTCCCGAGCTCCCCCGGGGACGCGTGGCTCGGCCTGCTGATGGTGGCCACGGGCTCCTCCTCCGCCCTGGTCGGGGTGCTCTACGCGTCGGTGGAGCACGACATCAAGCGCGCCCTGGCCTACCACAGCGTCGAGAACATCGGGATCATCGTCCTGGGTTTGGGGCTCTCGGTGGTCTTCATGTCGTACGGCCTGGGGACCCTCGCCGCCCTCGCCCTCCTCGCGAGCATGTATCATTCCCTGAACCACGCCGTCTTCAAGGGCCTCCTCTTCATGGGCGCCGGGTCTGTCCTGATGGGAACCGGGACCGCCGACATGAACCAGATGGGCGGTCTGGCGAAGAAGATGCCCTGGACCTCCCTCTTCTTCCTCGTCGGGTCTGTCGCGATTGCCGGCCTCCCTCCGCTCAACGGGTTCGTCAGCGAGTGGCTCACGCTGCAGGCGCTCCTCTCTTCGTTCCAAGTCCCCAACGCGGGGCTCCAGCTCTCCATCGGCTTCGCGAGCATCGCCTTCGCGCTTACGCTTGGCCTGGCGTCGGCAACCTTCGTCAAGATCTTCGGGATATCCTTCCTCTCGAGGCCGAGGTCGAAGGCTGCGGAGGAGGCGACCGAGGCCCCCCGGTCGATGATCGCGGGGATGACGATAGCGGGGTCGCTGTGCGTCGTCTTGGGCGTCCTCCCGTTCGTTGCCACCTCCGCCATCTCCTCAGCCTTTGGGTTTGACATGGGACTGGTCAGCTCCTACGCGCCCTTCGGCCCCCTCACCGTGGGGTACGCCGCCGACGGCCTGAGGTCCGTGAGCAGCCTGTCCATGCCGACTGTCCTCGTGCTCACCGGGTCGGTCTCTGCCGCTTTGCTGGGCTTCGCGACCGTGGCGCGCTCCGGGAGGAAGACGGTCACCAGGCCATACACGACCTGGGAGGGAGGTTTCGGTGCCCTCAGCGAGCGGACAGAGTACACGGCGACCTCGCTCTCCCAGCCGATCCGCACCGTGTTCAAGTCCTTCTTCAGGCCGCACACGCGCGTAAAGCGGGAGTACTTCTCCGAATCCAACCATCTCGTCAAGAAGTCGGTGAGCGTCACCTCGGAGACGAGGGAGGTCTTCGAGGATCACCTCTACTCGCCAGCCCTTGGCGGGGTCGTGTATGTCCTCGACCGGGTGCGCAGGATACAGACCGGGAAGATCAACTCGTATCTCCTCTACATCATGATCGTGACGATCGCGTTGCTCGTCCTGGTGGTGTTCCAGCCATGACGTCCTTCGCCGCCGATTTGATGGGCGGCCTGCAGCTGGTCGCGGTGTTCGCCCTCGCGCCCCTGCTTACGGGCATCATGAGGAAGGTGAAGGCGAGGACGCAGAAGAGGTTGGGCGCGAGCGTCTTCCAGCCTTACTACGAGCTCTCGAAGCTGTGGGCCAAGGACGAGGTCGTCTCTGAGCACAGCTCCTGGATATTCCGCTCGACCCCCTGGATAGTCGCCGTGGCGACCATCACCGCGGCCCTCTTCATCCCCGTCTTCGTCCCGTTCAGCCCCTTCAGCGCCGCCGGAGACGTCCTGCTGGTCATCGGGCTGCTTGCCCTCGCGCGCTTCTTCACCATGCTCGCCGGGATAGACGCCGCGAGCGCCTTCGGGGGCATCGGAACCAGCAGGGAGATGATGACGTCGTCGCTGGTCGAGCCCGGCCTGTTCCTCACGATCTTCGTCGTCTCCCTCACGCTCGGAGGGACAAACCTGACCGGCCTCGTCGGCGCCGCCGCCCGGTCAGGGGCCGTGATCGCACCCAGCATGCTCTTCGGGCTGATCTCCTTCTTCGTGATCGTACTGGCCGAGACCGGGCGGCTGCCGTTCGACAACCCCGCCACCCACCTCGAGCTTACCATGGTGCACGAGGCGATGGTGCTCGAGTACTCGGGCAGAAGCCTAGCGCTGATCGAGTGGTCCCAGGCGACGAAGCAGCTCGTCCTCCTCGCCCTGCTCGTCGACCTGTTTCTGCCGCTGGGGATGCCTGCCTCCATCAACGCGTCGCTGCCTCTCCTGGGGTTGGGCGCCCTGGCTGTCCTTCTCAAGGTCGCCCTGCTCGCCGCCGCGGTGGCGTTCGTGGAGACCCGGGTGGCGAAATGGCGGCTCTTCAGGGTCCCCGACCTGCTGGTGGTGGCCATCGCGGTCGCGATGGTCGGGATGATCTTCTTCTATTTGTGATTGGAGAGATTGAGATGCAAATCCCGCTTTCCGAGATCCTGACCCTCACCGCCGTCGGCCTCTTGCTCTCCACCTTCGGCGTGGTCTTGAGGCGAAGCTTCGAGGGCTGGCTGAGCGCCTATCGCTACCAGTCCATAATCCTCGCCGGCTCCACGGCGGTGATCGCGTACGAGACGGGCTACTGGGAGATTTACGCGGCGGCAATCCTAACCCTCGTCATCAAGGCGGTCGTGATCCCCCGGCTCCTAGTCAGCGTGACGGAGTCCGTGAAGGACGAGTTCAAGATCGAGGCGAACCCGTACGTGAGCATAAGGCTCTCGCTCCTGATATCCGCCCTCCTGGTTGCGCTCTCCTACGGTCTGATCCACGAGACCCTCGTCTCGACTAGCCTGGGCGTCTACGCCCTGACATACCTGCCCGTCTCGCTCTCGCTCTTCTTCGTCGGCCTCTTCGTCATGGTGAGCAGGCGGATGGCCCTGAACCAGGTCGTCGGGCTCCTGATAATCGAGAACGGCCTCTTCCTCTTCACGACGGCCCTTACGCAAGGCGTGTCCCTGATAATCGAGGTCGGGATCTTGGCCGACATCCTCGTCGGGGTGATGATATCCGCCCTGCTCCTGCTGCGGATGAGCCAGACGTTCGACTCGTTCGACATGGCGAGCCTCGAGAGCCTCAAGGATGATTGAGTGGCCATGTTGTCGACCCTCGTAGCCGGTCTGGGTGCGGGCGCCGCCCCGTCGGGGTGGAGCACGCTGGTCCTCACTGTCCTCCTCACTCCCGCGGCGGCCCTCGTTCTGGTCACGCTCACGCGCAACAGGCGGCACGCCGAGGCGATCACCGTCTTCTCGGGCATCCTGGTGGTGGTCCAGACGCTGGGGCTCGTCTCCGGCGTAATCTCGCAGGGTCAGTTCTCCGCGATGGGCGGCTACCTGTATCTTGACGCGTTCGGGGCGCTCGTCCTCATCCCGATAGCGGGAGTAGGCTTCGTCGCGGCGCTCTACTCGGTCAGCTACATGGGGAGGCAATACGAGCGCGGCGTCGTCGACGACGGGCACTTGGTGAGATACTACCAGGGCTTCAACTGCTTCGTGCTGACCATGCTCCTCGTCCCTCTCTCAAACAACATGGGGCTGATGTGGGTCGCGATAGAGGCGACCACGCTCGTCTCGGTCTTCATGATAATGCTCTACACGAACCAGGGGGCCATGGAAGCCGCGTGGAAGTATCTGATTGTGGCGACCATAGGCCTGTCCCTCGCGCTCCTCGGGATAGTCCTCTTCTCTTACGCCAACACGAGCGTCTCTCCGTCCGCGGCCGCGTCTGGCTCCGCACTGAACTGGACGAGCATGGCTGCAGACTCCAGGCTCCTCGACCCCGGGATCGTCAAGATTGCCTTCGTCTTCGTCCTCGTAGGCCTCGGGACCAAGGCAGGCCTCGCACCCATGCACACGTGGCTGCCCGACGCCCACGGCGAGGCCCCGACGCCTGTGAGCGCGCTCCTCTCGGGGGTCCTCCTGAACTGCGCCATCTACGGGGTGCTGAGGTTCTACATCGTGGCCTCCGGCACCCTCGGAGCCGCGCTCCCGAGCGAGCTGATGATAATCCTGGGCCTGCTCTCGATGGGAATAGCCTCGGCCTCGATCTACTTCCAGAAGGACATGAAGCGGATGCTCGCATTCTCGAGCGTCGAGCACATGGGGATAGTCTCGCTCGCGGTCGGGTTTGGGGGGTTCATCGGGTTCTTCGCGGCGCTTCTCCACATAGTCAACCACGCCATCGCGAAGCCCCTCCTGTTCTTCGCGAGCGGGGCGGTGAGCCAGAGGTACGAGACCAAAGTCATGGCGGAGATCAAGGGCGTCATCAAGACCATGCCCGTCACGGGCGCCCTCCTGCTAGTCGGGGGGCTGGCGATAGCCGGGATGCCCCCGTTCAATATCTTCCTGAGCGAGTTCATGGTCTTGACTTCGGGATTCGGGGGAGGGCAGTTCATCGCGGGCTCCCTCATGATTCTGCTCCTCGTGGTGATATTTGCGGGGTTCCTGCGACATCTCGTCCCGATGGTCTTCGGAAGTCCGAAGGGGCCGGGCGTGGCCGTTCCCGCGTCCGAGCGGCCGGGTGAGCGCGGCGCGGGGCTGCCGGCCATCCTCGCGATGGGAATCCTCGTTGTCCTTGTCGTCGTCCTCGGCCTATACGTCCCCCAGCCTCTTCAGACCCTCATCCGCGAGGCCGTGCAGGTCTTCGGACAAGGAGCGCCGACAATATGAGCATCGGGGGGGCCGCGAGGGTCCATTCCGGTGCCGCCCGCCGAGCGTCGATGCTCCTTGATAGGTTCGGCAAGAGGCTGCTGTCCGTCGGCGTCATGAATTGGAACGAGGTCCACGTCGACCTGCGGAGCAAGGAGGACATCCCAGAGCTCTGCCTCTTTGTCCGCGACGAGTTCAAGGGGACGCTGGCCACCATAGTCTGCTCCGACGAGCGACGGATCAGCGGCGCCTACGTCCTGCGGTATGCGTTTGGCATCGGAAACGGGGATGACGTCTTCGTCATCGTCACGGCGCGCGTCGAGCAGGGAAGCACCAACTCGCCGCCGGTCTTCCCGAGCGTCGCGCTCCGTCTGCCCGCCGCCACCCTCTACGAGCGCGAGGTCAAGGACACGTTCGGCCTGATGCCAGAGGGCAATCCCGACACCAGACCGCTCACGCTCCACGAGCACTGGCCCGAGGGGGTCTTTCCGCTGAGGAAGGAGTTCGAGCTCCGCACGAAGGTCCCCAGCGCGCAGGGCCGGGGCTACTCCTTCCTCAAGGTCGATGGGGAGGGCGTCACCGAGATCCCGGTAGGCCCCGTCCACGCCGGCATAATCGAGCCGGGGCACTTCAGGTTCAGCACCCTGGGAGAGACGATCATCAACCTCGAGACGCGCCTCTTCTACACTCACCGCGGAGTGGAGAAGCTCGCCGAGGACCTGAAGCTCGACCAGGTTCTCCTCTTGAGCGAGAGGGTCTCTGGGGACGAGGCCGTCGCGAACTCTTCGGCTTACTGCCAGGCCGTCGAGAAGATAGCCGGGGTGACGCCTCCTCCGAGGGCCCTCCAAATCAGGGCCGTGTGCGCCGAGCTTGAGCGCATCTACAACCACGTCGGGACGCTCGCCGGCCTGTCCACCGACGTCGGATTCGCTTACGGGGCCGCGAGGCTCAACATCCTGAAGGAGAGGATGATGCGGCTCAACGAGGAGGTCGCGGGGAGCAGGCTGCTCTTCGGCGTCAACAGGCTGGGCGGAGTCGGCGTCGACCTGAACTCGGCGAAGTCCCAGCTCGTGAAGAGCACCATCGATGGCGTCTTGGACGATTTCAACCGCATGGTGAGGCTCCTGAGGAGGGATTCGTCGGTGATGGACCGGCTGAGAGGGACCGGCGCGATAGGGCCGAACGAGGCCGCCGAGATGGGGCTCGTCGGCGTGGCGGCCCGGAGCTCTGGGCTGGACGTCGACACGAGGAGGGACCACCCCTACGGCGCCTACAACTCCATCACGATCAGTCCGCACTACGACACCCCGCGGCACATCACGGAGCGCGAAGTGGAGATGGCCACCAGGAGGGGAGACGTCCTGGGGCGGTTCGAGACGAGGGTCGAGGAGGTCGTCAACTCGGTCAATATGGTAGACGAGGTGCTCTGGAAGCTGGACAGCGACCCTGACCTCGTAGTCCCGGTCCATAGGCAGGAGCTGAAGCCCTTCAGCCACGCGCTCGGGTACGCCGAGTCGCACAGGGGGCAGACCGTCCACTGGGTCATGGTCGGAGACGCCCCCGACACCCTCTTCAGGTACAAGGTCAGGACGGCCTCTTTCGCGAACTGGCCGGCCATCGAGACCGCGGTGCTCAACGACATCGTCGCCGACTTCCCGCTCATCAACAAGAGCCTAGACCTTTCATACGCTGGAAACGACCTGTGATCGGCATGAAGAAGACAGAACCCCGCCACGGCATCCTCGGCGACCACGTCGAGACTGATAGGCGGGTCCTGGACCGCGCAAGGTCCTCGCCTGGCTTCCGGGCGGACGTGGCCTTCAAGCCAGACGCCGAGCCGCTCGACTCCGAGCTCTGCAGGCGGGTCGAGGAGATATGCGCGCCGAAGGCCATCACTTCGACAAAGGCCGACGGAAGCCTTGGACTGGTCATCGACAAGGGGCGGTGCATAATGTGCGGCCTATGCGAGGAGGCGGCTCCTACGGTCTTCGAGCTCAAGAGCGAGTTCGCGCGGCCTGTGAAGAGGAGGTCTGACCTGGTCGTGGCAAGACCTTCTGAGATCGTGCCAGACGGGCGCGGCTCCTCGCACGAGGAGCTCGGAAGGCAGCTCTCCGAGAAGATCACGAAAATCCTCGGGCGGTCGCTCGCGATAAGAGAGGTCGACGCAGGCTCCTGCAACGGGTGTGAGGTCGAAGTCGCCGCCCTGAACAACGCGATCTACGACATAGAGCGGTTCGGGGTTCACTTTGTAGCATCGCCTCGCCACGCGGACGTGCTGCTAGTGACCGGAGTCGGCTCCAGGAACATGGAAGCTGCCTTGAGAAGGACGTACGACGCGACGCCCGACCCGAAGGTGGTCGTCGCGGCAGGAGCCTGCGCAAGCTCGGGAGGAATCTTCGGCGACACCTACGCCTCATCGGGAGGAATCGGTAACATCGTGCCCGTTGATGTGTACGTGCCGGGATGCCCGCCGAGGCCTGAAGCACTTCTTTACGGGCTCCTTCTCGCGGTCGACCGCATTCGTTGAGTGGCTACAAGGCGCGGCCATTGAAGCAAGCGGCATGAACGCCGACGACGACGCCCCTCGAGCTCAGCATTACAACTTTCTCAAAAGTCAGACACCTATACTTTCGACTCGACAAGCAGAAGCCTATTGAGACCCGCTGTTTCTCTACGCTAAATCTCACGACAGCAGAGGTTTCAATGCGCTTGCTAGGTCGCCTCGAGTCAATATGTCGATTCCAAGCGGTGACCCGTTTCCGGGTCGAATCCCGTCGGTCTTGAACCCGCAAAGGGACAAAAAAGGTTTAAAGTCCATCCCGTCGGCGGACTTCCATGCGCCAAGGGCGCGGGCAAGGAGAGAAGGATTCTAGCGCGAACATGTCCTCGGTCGACGTCGCCCTAGAGGAGGCGCTGCGCCCTTCTTCCAGCTACATCGACACCTTCGCGGACACCCAGAACGAGCCGGCAGTGCTGGCGATAGACGCGGGGATCTCGGACCTTAAGGTGTTATACCACGACGGGAAGGTGGCGCTCCCAGTCCACCTCACGATACAGACCTCCACCGGGCTGCACAGGGGGGTGCACATGAGCAGGCTCGTCCACGCGGCCTCGTCCCACGACTCCCCGGACATCGTCTCGTGGCTAAGGAGGATATGCAAGGAGGTCAACGTCAGCCAGCCCGGCTCCTCGGTCACCTGCGCCTTCGAGCTCCCGTACGCGGACCAGTTCATCCCCGTCTCGATCAAGACGAGCCAGGCAGGCTCCATCCACTACAGGTTCACGGCGAAGGGCATGACCGCGTGCCCCTGCAGCAAGAAGATGATCGGCGTCGGCCACATGCAGAGGGCGGAGATCGGGATGATGCTCCAGTCGCGCAAGCCCGTCGACATGCGCAAGCTCATAGAGAAGATGGAGGAGTGCTTCTCTGCAGTCCCTACCGAGAAGATGAAGCGGGTCGAGGAGGCGAAGAAGATCCTGGAGGCCCAGGACCACGCCCGCTTCGCCGAGGACCTGGTCCGTGAGTGCGCGAGGCGCTTCCCCAACTCGGTATACATCCGCGCGAGGTGCTTCGAGTCGATCCACGCCCACGACGCGATCGCCACCTGGTCGAAGAAGACCGGGTGGGTCCCCGAGTTCTAGATTCCTCAGCCTATGCTTGCTGCGGCGGAGGGGAGGTCGTCGCGGCTGGCTGTGGTTGCTGCTCGGTCGCTGCTGCTGCAGCGGCCCGGGCGGCGGCCTGCTCTGCCGCGGTGCCAGGTGCCAGAGGCCCGCTCGGCCTCATGTAGCCGTTGTTCTCCAGCCAGTCGGCATGGTCCTTGATGTAGCGCCATACGATGTCGGCCCTCTTGTGGTCAAAGTCCCAGGGCGAGACGAGGACGATGTCCGCTTCGCGGATCCACATGCGCCTCTTCATCTTTCCCCTGATTCGGCAGAGCCTGATCTCGCCGTCGGTGCACTGGACGAGGACCTGGTTTCCTCCGGATATCTTCTGGACCCTGCCGAGGAGCTCCCCCTGCTCGGGGAGGACCAGCTCCTTCAGGTGGGCCTCGTTTAGGACCTTTCTCTTACCCAATTGAGTCTCCTCACTTGAGAGTAGCACGCGCCGCAGAGGCTCCTGAAAGACCTCGTTTCCTCGTTGAAGATCACGCTGACGTGAGATCGGCAGACGGGCTTCTGGCACTCGCTGCACGTTGTCTTCGCGATCGCGTTGCAGTTACTGCATCTTACCAAGAGGAATACCTCCCTCCCCCGCCCCTGTTGCCGCCACGGTTACCACCGCGGTAGCCGCCCCTGCGAGATCCATTGCCGCCTCCTCCGCCCCCTCGTCCTCTATATCCTCCTCGGTTCCCCCCGCTGTAGCCGCCACCGCCGCCTCCATACCTGGAGTTCTGAACCGCAGTGATGGTGGTCTTGGCTGGGATGTAGAACTGGTGCTCTGCGTCCTGCTTCCTAAGTGGATGGATGGGAGCCTTGCTGAGCGATAATATCCGCTCGAAGTCGCTCTGCTCGTCGCCCGAGACGAGCGTGAACGCCTTTCCACTGTCGCCGGCCCTCGCGGTCCTCCCCACCCTGTGGAAGTAGAGGAGCGGGTCCTCCGGGACGTCGTAGTTGAAGACGGCCTCGACCTGCGAGATGTCTAGACCTCTGCTGGCGACGTCGGTCGCGACCAGGATGTCTGCCTTTGAGTCCCTGAAGAGCCGCATGGAGTGGTCCCTTTGGTTCTGGCTGAGGTCTCCGTGCAGAGGCACCGCGTTGAAGTATCTCTTCTGGAGCTCTCTGGCGAGCTTGTGCGCGCCGTATTTTGTCCGCGTGAAGACTATCGCGCTGGCAGGCCTCTCAGTCTCGATGATGTCGACGAGCGTCTGGAACTTGTCCTCATAGCCCGTGACCGCATAGAATTGCTCGAGAGTGTCCGCGGAAGGCTCGTCTGCGCTGACGAGGATCTTCTCGGGGTTCTTCATGTGCCTGGCTGCGATGTCCATGATCCTCTGGGGCATCGTGGCCGAGAAGAGGCTCATCTGCCTGCCCGGAGGGATGGAGTCCAGGATGAACTCGATGTCTTCGATGAATCCCATGTCGAGCATGGTGTCGGCCTCGTCGAGCACTACGAACTTTGTCTTTCGCAGGTCGAGGGTGCTGCGCTTGATGTGGTCGATCACCCTTCCGGGCGTCCCCACGACGACGTGCACGCCTGTCCTGAGATGGTCGAGCTGGACGTTGATGGACTGGCCTCCGTAGATGGCCAGCACGTTGACTCCCGTGTACGCGCCCAGGCGAGAGATCTCATCCCTGATCTGGACCGCGAGCTCCCTTGTGGGGGCGAGCACGAGTGCCTGCACCTCGTTTCTTGCTGTGTCTATGGCCTGCAACATCGGCAAGCCGAAGGCGGCGGTCTTTCCGCTGCCCGTTTTCGCCTGTCCAATAATGTCTCGGCCCGCTAATAGGGGACCAATCGCAAGCTGTTGGATGGGGAAGGGTTTCTCAAACCCTGCTTCGTCTACGCCTCTCAATATCTGGGGGCGTAGTTCTAATTCCTTGAAACTATTCATTTTCTTTCTTGTTTCCACGGCAAAATCGTCTACAGAGAATCAGAAGCGTCACCGTCGTTCACGTCGCCGCATATCCGAATCAACTCAGCCGAGTTTGCAGTGAATATTCTTTCCTTCTTGTTGTATTTAAGGGTTTGAGCGGCGACGGGGGTTTTTTTTGCGGTTGATGGCTCGAGGGCAAGTGTGAAGAGCCCTCAGCCGGAAGCGGCCAAGAGTAATCTAGCAAGGATGGCGTTACCAAGGGGCGAGGAATAGGGCATGCCAGCAGTCGAGAGCATCATCGCGGGTTTTCTTGTCGTGACCGTCGTCGTGTCGATAGTCTCGCGGAGGACCCGCATCCCCTATACGGTCATGCTCGTCGTCCTCGGGATAGTCCTCGCCACCTTCTCGGCCTCCTCCATCTTCGGGGTCAACCTGATCTTCAACAACCTTGTCGGAGGAGGGTACTTCGTAGCCCTGATCCTCCCTCCGCTTCTCTTCGAAGCCATGATGAACATCAGGTCGAGCGAGCTGAGGTCCGTCATCAATCCCGCTCTCGCCCTCGCGACCTTCGGTGTCGTGATCTCGACCGTGGTCGCCGGCCTCGCCCTATGGACGCTCGCGGGGATTCCACTGAGCACCGCCTTCATCTTCGGCGCCCTGATTGCGCCGACCGACACCGCCACGGTAATCGAGATATTCAGGAGGATGAGGGTCCCCGCCAAGCTCTCCGCGCTCCTCGAGACGGAAGCGGGGCTCAACGACGCGACGGGGATCGTCCTCTTCTCGGTGGTCCTCGCCTCCGTCACAGTGTCACGGCCATCGCCTCTCGCCGCGACGACGCAGTTCGTCCTGCTCCTGGGAGGCGGCGCGGTGGTGGGGCTCCTTGTGGGGTTCGGATCGGAAGTGCTCTCGAGCCTCGTCGAAGACTCGATGTCCGAGACGATCATAACCGTCATCTGCGTCTACGGCTCGTATTCCCTCGCGACCTATCTCGGCGTCTCTGGACTCATCGCCGTGGCCGTGGCAGGGCTTTACTTCGGGAACCTTACGATGCAGACCACGATGGTCCAGAAGGCGCGGGGGACGGTGAAGTCATTCTGGCAGATAATCGCCTTCGTGGCCAACTCCGTGGCGTTCCTCTTCATCGGCCTGAGCACGGACGTCACTCAGCTCGTCGCAGGCGCGCTGGCCATCGGCGTGGCGTTCCTCGCTGTGAACATCGCGAGGGCGGCCTCGGTGTATCCGATTCTGGGCATCTTTTCCACCGCCAAGTCCAAGATCCCGATCTCATGGAGGAACACGGCGATGCTGGGCGGCATGAAGGGCGCGCTCTCGATTGTGCTCCTCGCGTCGATACCCAGCTCGGTCGCGCAGCGAGACACTATCACCACGATGGTGCTAGGGGTGGCCTTCCTCTCGATCACGCTTCAAGGGTCGCTGCTCTTCAGGTACGCCGACTCGAAGTTCCCGAGGAGCCAGAAGATGGTGAAGAAGGAGGCCGACGCTCGGCTCACCACCACGCTCGCCGAGTTGGAGGAGCACCGAAGGATGAGGGAAGAGGGGATCATCCCCGAGGACGAGTTCGCCTCCTGGATGGCCCAGAAGGAGAAGGAGCTCGCAGAGCTAGTCGAGGACATGAAGGTCACCAATCAGACGGAGAAGCTCCTGAGGTCTAGGTGGAGGGGCCTACGCTCTCTGTTTACGAGGAGGAGCGGGAAGAAGGAGAAGGGTCCTGACTCCGCGCGGGCCTGACCAAACAGTTATCTCAATTGCGCGCGGCGAGGAGAGCGTGAATCCTGTCGACCCCTCGAAGGTCTACCGCCTGCTCTATCCGGCAGTCCCGGCGATCCTCGCCTGCAGCGACCGCGGCCTGATCTACGCGATGCCGGTCGTCTCGATGATCTCGCTCTCCAACAGCCCGCCGCTGATTGGCGTCGCGTCCTCGCCCCAACACTCCACTCACAAGGCTATCGCAAGCGTAGGGCGCTTCTCTCTTTCGTGGGTGGACGCCTCCCTCGTGCGTCCGCTGGAGGTTCTCGGGACGACGCCGCTCGTCGGGGTCGACAAGCTTCAGACGGCTGGGCTCAAGCACACGCGCGGGAAGACTCTCGACGTCCCGATAGTCGAGGGGGCGGTGGCGTCGCTGGAGTGCACGCTATACGCGAGGCAGACCCTCGGAGACCACGAGCTTCTAGTGGGGAAGGTTCAGGACGCGAGGGCGTCGGAGGACTTCCAGGAATACTGGAGGTTCAAGACGTACAACCCCGTGCTCTACGCCGGGATCCAGGAAGGCTCGTTCATGACGTATCAGCCCCGCACCAGCGCCTAGCCGAGGCTTCCCTTGCAGGCCTCACACCAGTCGTATCGAGGGAGATTTTAGCCTGTTCAGCTTGCTGACATTGAGCAGGGCGGGCGTGATGCCCTCTACCAGCCGAGAGACTGTCAGGGGCCCCGCGTAGAAAGGCCTCAGCCTCCCTACGGAAGAGACCACCCGGGCCGCCTCCTCGTAGACCGCCCTGGAGTCGGCCGTGACCAGCACGTCGTAGGCGAGCTCCTCGTCGAATTGCGTCAGCCTGGGGGCGGGGACGGTGTGGAAGGCACCCGCTACCCGTGATGCGGGCAGCGCCCTGGCGACCCGCTCTGCGGCGGACTCGCCTGACGGCGCGAGCGAGAAGACCCCGTCCTTGAGAATCATAGGGACGATGGGAGAGATGACGAGCCTCTCCATCAGGGCGGGGGCGAGCGACGCGAGGAGGTCGGCCGAAGGGAGCTCGGGGACGGCGAGGATGGCGATGTCGCACGCTTGGGCGGCTTCGATGTTCGTCTTTGCTTCGACGCGCGCTCCGGAGATTGCGCTAGCCTTCGTGGCGGCGGCTGCGGCCCGACCGGGGTCGCGCGATCCGATGGTCACGGCGTACGTCTTGGCCAGCCTGACCGCAAGTCCGAACCCAAGGTCACCCGTCCCGCCGATTACGGCTATCCCAGTCTGTCCCGACCTACTCATCTTCCTGCGCCTCTTCCGCCTCCAGCTTTCCCTGCTCGGCGCCTTCTTGCTGTTGCCATCCTGCATACTTCGTGTCGAGGACGTGCGCTATCTTCGAGGCTCGCTTGGCGCCGACCCCCGGGATCATGGCGAACTGCGACTCGGTCAGCTCCACGACCCTTCTCGGCGTCCCACACCTTCCGAGCATCCTCTTGGCGGTCTTCATCCCTACCCCTGGCAACGACGAGACGAAGTATAGCTGTTGCTGGGCCTCGTCCTTGCTCTTCGGGGGAGCCTGAAGGAGTCCCGGCGGGAGGGGCTTTGCCCTGCTGTTCCTGACCAGGGCGGCGATCGCCTGGGCGGTCTCGTCGGCGTTGGCCGTGTGCATTAGCCTGAGGTCGTAGGCGAGCGTGACCGAGGCGATGGCCCCGTAGTATGAGGCGAGGTTCTTGACCATCCCGCTCAGCTTGTTCACGTCTCCCTCCACGATGAGGTAGGGCTTTCTGTACGAGCTGGAGAGGGCGGACGCCTGGGCGAAGAGCCGCCCGTCGTAAACGGAGGAGACGAAGTCCGCGATCGACTTGCGCTCGGCTGCGATCTCTGGGTTGACGACGTAGTCTGCGACAGCGAGCTGGCTGAAGTAGACGCGGACGTCGAGTTTGGAGAGCCTCTCCGGGACGCCGCTGGCCCTCTCCCTTTCGTCCGCTATGACGCGAGGAAGTATCATCGCTCTTTCATACC
>Ga0307374_10009545_pt1 | contig 14267 bp, 16 predicted proteins | sample OX3MG_FD_202532 | JGI IMG/M metagenome (GOLD analysis project Ga0307374, IMG submission 202532) | Soil microbial communities from Risofladan, Vaasa, Finland - OX-3 | ecosystem: Environmental > Terrestrial > Soil > Coastal area > Acid sulfate soil | place: Finland: Risofladan, Vaasa | collected... | reverse complement strand
AGCCGCTCGTCCCAGAAGGCGATCGGCAGGTCGTTCAGCCGTATGAGGTTGCGGGCGAAGGCCCGGGCGGACTGGGCGCGCGGCCCCTCGCTCGCGTCCATGTTGACCGGCAGGCCGATCACCAGCGCGCCGGCGCCGCGGCTGCGCATCAGCTCGAAGAGCCTCGCGGCGTCCGCCGTGAATTTCGCGCGCCGGATCAGGGCGAGCGGGCTCGCCACCACGCGCCGGACGTCGGAGACGGCGACGCCGATGGTCTTCTCGCCGAGGTCGAGGCCGACCAGCGGCGCGCCCGGCGGCGCGGCCCCCGGCAGCTCCAGAAGTTCGACGACGGCCATGCCCGTTCCATAGGGGGGCTTGCCAGGCCCGCCAAGCGCCGGCTACCCCCGCGGCGGAGACGGGAGCCGATCTGCATGTCCATCGACGCCGCCACGGTGAGGAAGGTCGCCCGGCTGGCGCGCATCCGCATCGAGGACGCGCGCCTCGAGCCGCTGGCGGCCGAGCTTTCCGGCATCCTCGGCTGGATCGAGCAGCTGAACGAGGTCGATGTCGAGGGCGTCGCGCCGATGGCCTCCACCGAGGCGGTCCTGCTGCCCATGCGCGAGGACGCGGTCACCGATGGCGGCGACGCCGCCGCCATCCTCGCCAACGCCCCCCGGGCCGAGCGGGGCTTCTTCGTCGTGCCCAAGGTGGTGGAATGAGCGGCGAACTCACCAGCCAGACGCTGAAGCAGGCGCTGGCCGGCCTGGCGGCGCGGCGGTTCTCGGCCAGGGAGCTTGCCCAGGCGCACCTCGACGCCATCGCCGCCGCCCGCGCCCTCAACGCCTATGTGCTGGAGACCCCGGAGCAGGCGCTGGCCATGGCCGAGGCCTCCGATGCGCGGCGCGCCCGCGGCGAGGCCCGCCCGCTCGACGGCGTCCCCCTCGGGATCAAGGACCTGTTCTGCACCAAGGGCGTGCGCTCCACCGCCGGCTCGAGGATCCTCGGCGATTTCAGGCCGACCTACGAATCCACCGTCACCGCCAACCTCTGGCGCGACGGCGCGGTGATGCTGGGCAAGCTCAACATGGACGAGTTCGCCATGGGTTCGTCCAACGAGACCAGCGCCTTCGGGCCGGTGGTCAATCCCTGGCGCTCGCGCGGCTCGAACCGGCCGCTGGCGCCCGGCGGCTCGTCGGGCGGCTCGGCCGCGGCGGTGGCGGCCGATCTGGCGCTGGGGGCGACGGCCACCGACACCGGCGGCTCCATCCGCCAGCCGGCCTCGCTCACCGGCACGGTGGGGATCAAGCCCACCTATGGCCGCTGCTCGCGCTGGGGCGTCGTCGCCTTCGCCTCCTCGCTCGACCAGGCCGGCCCGATCGCCAAGAGCGTCGAGGATGCGGCCATCCTGCTCGCCTCGATGAGCGGTCACGATCCGAAGGACTCCACCAGCCTGCCCGTCGAAGTCCCGGATTTCCCAGGCTTCGTCGGCCGCTCGGTGAAGGGTCTGAAGGTCGGCGTGCCCAGGGAATACCGCGTCGAGGGCATGCCGGCCGAGATCGAGACCTTGTGGGCGCAGGGGGTCGAATGGCTGAAGGACGCCGGCTGCGAGGTGGTCGAGGTCTCCTTGCCGCACACCCGCTACGCCCTGCCGGCCTACTACATCATCGCCCCGGCGGAGGCCTCCTCCAACCTCGCCCGCTACGACGGCATGCGCTACGGCCTGCGGGTCGAGGCGCCGACGCTCCTGGACACCTACGAGGCGACCCGCGCCGCCGGCTTCGGCGAGGAGGTCAAGCGCCGGGTGCTGATCGGCGCCTATGTGCTCTCGGCCGGCTATTACGACGCCTACTACCTCAAGGCGCAGAAGGTGCGCCGCCGGATCGCCGACGATTTCGCCGCCGTCTTCGAGCGGGTCGACGCCCTCGTCACCCCGACCGCGCCCTCGGCCGCCTTCGGCCTGGGCGAGACCGGCGCCGACCCGGTGGCCATGTACCTGAACGACATCTTCACCGTGACGGTGAACCTCGCCGGCCTGCCGGCGCTCAGCCTGCCCGGCGGCCTTGACGCGCAAGGGCTGCCGCTCGGCCTGCAGCTCATCGGCCGCTCCCTCGACGAGGGCACGCTCTTCCAGCTCGCCTCGGCGCTGGAGAAGGCCGCGAACTTCCGCGCCAGGCCGGAGCCATGGTGGCGCGCCTGAGCGGAACGAGGCGCCGCCGATATCGTGACGCTCCGGCGGCGTCGGAACCTATGCGGCGCCGGGAGCTTTCGGGTCCGGGTTGTCGTCGGCCATCGCGCCAGTCACGGCGGGCGCCACCATGAACCGCGCGATCGCTATGAGCACGATCACCAGGATCACCGCCGGACCGTGGGCGAGGAACAGCGATTGGCCGACCGTGAAGGAGAAGACGACCGCAGCGCGCGCGGCGGCCTCGGCGAGCACCGCGAGACCGGCGAGCAGGCAGGCGAGCCGCATCGTCCGGCGTAGCGGCGGGCGCGTGTCCCAGGCCGTCCGCCAGTGCGCCGCGCGCAACTCGGAACCACGGGCGATCAAGGGCGACAATAGGCGGTCGAGCGTCGACGGCAGGCAGGCGAGGGCGAGCAGGAAGAGGCCGATGGCCGCCGAGGCGATGGAGGGCTTCAGCAGCAGCAGGCGCGGATCGCCGCTCAGGTAGGCCAGCGTCCCGGTCAGGGCGAAGGTGCAGCACGCGAAAATCGGCAGTGGGCGGAGGCGGCGCTGGATGATTAGCGACAGAACCGCGTCGAGGGCGGCGACGCCGCCCCCGGCGAGCAGGGCCGGCAGAACGGCGACGCCGAGAGCGCGCAGTCCAAAGTAGGCGACGACCGGCGCGACGACATCGATCAGGAGGGCGCGCAGGCTCCGAAACGTCCGGCTCTCGTCCATGTATCGGATCCAAGGCGTGCGGCCGACGGTGTGCGCGACCGATCGGATGAAAGGTAACCGGCGGCTCGATGGCCGTCGACCCGGCGACGGCCTTGCCCCGGACTGCGCCACTGATCGCTGATGACAACCGTTTTTTTTGGGTCGGCATCTTATAGAAGCGGCGGAAAGGCCGATGGTTCTCCCCGTTGCGCCGACCGTGGGTGGTTGGCTTTCCCAAGGTCCCGTGAGGCCCGGCACGATGAATAGAGCCACTCCGGGCATGCGGAGGATCGCCAGGCGCCTCATGGTCGGCGAGGCCGCGGGGAAGGGTTCGGGCAGCACAATGCCTGCGGCGGCTTTCCCCGTGACCGACAGGTTGCGTCCGCACCTGGCGACGCTGGTGGGCAAGGGCGGCGTTCGCGCGCTGCTGACGCGCGCCCTGGTTCTGGCCTCGACGGAAGTCGCCTGGCTGAGCGCCGTGCACGTGAACGCAAACGGCGACCTCGAAGGACTGGATGCAATTCGCGCAGACCTCGACCCTGGCGAATTTCTCGAAGGCCGGGTGGTTCTGCTCGCTGAATTGGTCGGCTTGCTGGTGGCCTTCATCGGCCCGGGTTTGACGATACGCCTGATGAGCGAGATTTGGCCGCTGATCCCTCTCGAAGACTGGGATCTCGGCAAGGAGGATGATCGTGAAACAGCCACGTAAGACGGTGAAAGCCGCTGCGAAGACGGCCAGGGACCGGTCTGCGAGGATCAGGCTGCATATGATGCTCACTGGCGTGCGCGGCCTCGACGATATCCTGGGCGGCGGCGTGCCGGAATTTTCCTTCAACCTGATCGCAGGCTCCCCCGGCTGCGGAAAGACCACGCTGGTGCATCAGGTCGCGTTCGCCAATGCGACGCCCGAACGACCGGCGCTCTACTTCACGGTGCTCGGCGAGCCGGTCATCAAGATGCTGCGCTATCAGCAGCAGTTCTCGTTCTTCGACGAAGCCAAGGTGGGCGGGGCCGTCCGCTTCATCAACCTCTCCGATCTGGTGCTGGAGCAGGACCAGAACGCCGTGCTCGAGGAAATCATGGCGCAGGTCACCGCGGCGAATGCCGGGGTGGTGGTGGTGGACTCCTTTCGCACCCTGTCGCGCAAGGCGACGAACGCCGTGGGGGAGTTCGAGTTACAGGCCTTCATCCACGGCCTTTCCCAGTTCCTGACCAGTTCGCAAGCGACGACATTTCTGGTGGGAGAGTATGTCGAGCAGGAGATCCGCGACAATCCGCTGTTCACGATGGTCGACGGCATCGTCTGGCTCTCCCAGGTTACGGAGCGCAATTCCGTGGTGCGCAAGCTGCAGGTGATGAAGCTGCGCGGCCAGGCCTCGGTGCCGGGTCTCCACACCATCCGCATCACCGAAGATGGCCTGCAGGCCTTCTCGCGCACGCTCGGACTGAGCAGCGCCAAGCCGAGATCCTCTCGCCGCCGGCGTCTTTCCGTCGGCATTCCCGAACTGGACAGGATGCTGGGCGGCGGCGTCATCGAAGGCGACAGCCTGCTCGTGGCCGGCCCCTCGGGCACCGGCAAGTCGGCCCTGGCGACGCAGTTCATCGCCGAGGGCCTGCAGCAGGGCGAACCGGGGATCATGGTGATTTTCGAAGAGCGGCCGCAAGGCTACATCCACCGGGCGGACTCGTTCGGCCTGAAGCTCGCCGCGGCGCAGAGGAACGGAACGCTGGAGATCCTCTACCTTCGTCCGCTCGACCTCTCGGTCGATGAGACGATGCTCGCGATTCTGGACGCGATCGGGAGGGTCGGCGCAAAGCGGGTCGTGATCGATTCGCTGGTGGGCTTCGAGATGGCTCTGGCCCCCAGCTTCCGCACCGATTTCCGCGAGTCGCTCTACCGGATGATCGGCGCCCTCACCAGCGCGGGGATCACCATCCTTTCCACCGTCGAGGTGGAGGACAACTTCACCTCGCTGCAGTTCAGCCACTACGCGATATCGTTCCTGACCGACGACATCGTCCGGTTGCGCTACGTCGAGATCGACGGTCAGCTGCGCAAGATCATGGTGGTGATCAAGATGCGCGGCGGCAACCACAGCAAGGACATCCGGGAATATGTGATCACCGACGGGGGCGTCGTGATCATTCACCCGCGGCGCACGGACTACGCCCGGCTGATCACCGGTATCCCGCTCCGGACCGGCCCGCGCCGGGAGCAGGAGGACGAAATCCCGCCGGAGCCAAAGGCAAACGAATAGGGTCCTCGCCATGGCCACGAAACCCGCACCGGATGCCGCGTCCCCGACTCTCGATCACGCGCCGTTTCCCCTGGCGACGGTCGAGGGCGAAAGCCACATCGTGCGCTACGTCAACCCGGCATTTTGCCTGCTGATAGACAAGGCCAGCGACGACATCCTGGGAAAGCCCTTCTCCGAGTTGCTGCCCGCAGACGATGAATGCCTGGCGCTGCTCGACCATGTCTATCGCACGGGAGGGGCCGCCATCCACAAGGGGCTGGAACCCGTCGGCCAGCGCCCGGTCGTGCCCTTCTACACCATGTGGCCGGTGACTGCGGATCAACGCCCGGTGGGCGTCATGATCCAGGTGATCCAGGCCCAGTCGCTCAACGACAAGACGCTGGCGATGAACGAGGCGTTGCTGCTCGGCTCGCTGCGCCAGCACGAACTCACTGAGGCCGCGGACCGGTCGAACACCCGACTGCGGACGGAGCTCGGCCAGCGCATCCAATCCGAGGCTGACGCGCTGATGCTGACCAAGGAAATCTCGCACCGGATCAAGAACAACCTGCAGATCGTCGTCGCCCTGATCGCCAACGAGATCCGGCGGCTGCCGTCGGGGTTGGCGCAGGGCTACGTCGCCATGCAGGCGCGCATCGGCGCCATCGGCAAGCTCTACGACTTGATCTCGCGATCCGGCCGGGTCGAAAGCGTCCAGTTGGACGCCTATCTGCGGGAAATCGCCACCAACATGTCGGTGGGCGTGCTGGAGCCCTCGTCAGGGATCCGCATCGAGGTAAAATCGGAACCGGTGGATCTCGACGCCGACCGCGCCGTTCCGTTCGGCCTGCTGGTCAACGAACTGGTCACCAACGCCGTCAAGCACGCGTTTCCGGGTGGGAGCGGACGGATCGTGATGAGTGTCGAACGGGCTGGCGACCAGATCGAACTGGTCGTCGCTGACGACGGGGTGGGCATGCCGGCCGAAGGCCCGGCGAGCGGGACCGGGAAGCACGGGTCCGACTATGTCGCGATCTTCGTGCGGCAACTGGCCGGCCAGATCGAGGTCTCCGGATCTGACGATCCGGGAACGACGTTTACGGTGCGGTTCCCGGCGACGGTGCACTGAACAGGCTGCGCGTCCCGACCAATCTCAGGCGCGCACGGGGTCATCGCCCGAAGCCCCCCTCCGCCGCCCGGCGCTGCCGCGCCGAGCGCCACCTCCCCGTTGCACGGGTGAGGAGGAAATCCCTTCATCCTTCCCCGCGAGCGGGGGTGGAAGGGGCGCGCTCGCCCGGCGCCGGCGGGCCGGGAGCAGACGAGATGTTTCATCGCCTCGCGGAAGAGCTTGATCTCGCGGATTTGGCGGTGGAAACGAGCCTGTGACCGAAGTTGGTTGCGCACGCTGCGCCGCGACCGCAGCAGCTGCACCCCTTCCGCGAAATCCACGGCCATCACCGTGCGGTGGCGACGCCGGGCGATATCCTGTTCCACATCCGCGCGCGCAGCATGGACCTGTGCTTCGAGCTGGCGATGCAGGTCGCGGCGCGGCTCGGCAAGGCGATCGCGGTGATCGACGAGACGCATGGCTTCAAATTCTTCGACCAGCGCGACAGGCCGGCATGTCGCTCTCCGACTATCTGCTCGGCGAGATTGGCCAGGTGGCGGAACGGCCGACGATCGACGAATTGCGGGCGCGATTGCACGGCCGCGCCGGGACGGCCCCCGCCGTGGCGCCGGCTGAAGCGGTTCGCGCCGAGCGCGACGGCAGGTGACGGTCGTCGACGCGTCGGCCCTGTTGGAGGTGCTGCTGCGCACGTCGGCGGCCAACGCCGTGGAAGAGAGGCTGTTTGCGCCTCGCCAGACCCCTCCACGCGCCGCATCTGCTCGATGTCGAGGTGGCTCAGGTGATCCGCCGCTATGCTGCGACGGGCGAGATCGGCGCCGCCCGCGGCCGCCGGGCGCTCGCCGATCTGGCCGACTTTCCCCTGCGGCGATATCCGCACGATTTCCTTTTGCCGCGCATCTGGGAACTGCGGCACGATCTGACCGCCTATGACGGCGCCTATGTGGCGCTGGCCGAAGCTCTGGATGCGCCGTTGCTGACGCGCGACCGGCGCCTGGCCGCGGCCGCCGGCCATCGTGCGCGGGTCGAACTGGTGTGACTGCGTCCGGCCCCCGGGCGCCAGACCCGCGCAATCCGCCGCCGGCGTTGGACCGTCCGGCTCAGACGTCCAGGTCCTCGGCGGCGAATTCGGCGTGTTCCTGGATGAAGCGGAAGCGCAGTTCCGGCTTGCGGCCCATCAGGGCTTCGACCAGGGATTCCACCGTCTCCTCGCTGCGCGGCAGGCTGATGCGGGCGAGCGAGCGGGTCCTGGGGTCCATGGTGGTTTCCTTGAGCTGGGCCGGCATCATCTCGCCTAGGCCCTTGAAGCGGCCGATCTCGGGCTTCCTGCCCTTGAAGCGGGTGGCCAGCAGCTCGTCCTTGTGGGCGTCGTCGCGGGCGTAGAGCGTCGTGCCGGCGTGGCTCAGCCGGTAGAGCGGCGGCAGGGCGAGGTAGAGCCGGCCGCTGCGCACCAGCTCCGGCATGGTGCGGTAGAAATAGGTGATCAGCAGCGAGGCGATGTGGGCGCCGTCGACGTCGGCGTCGGTCATGATGACGACGCGCTCGTAGCGCAGGTCGTCCTCGCAGAACCGGGCGCCGGTCTGCACCCCCAGCGCCAGGGCCAGATCCGCCAGCTCCTTGTTGGCGCGAAGCTGATCGGGGCTGGCCGAGGCCACGTTGAGGATCTTGCCGCGCAGCGGCAGGATGGCCTGGGTGCGGCGGTCGCGCGCCTGCTTGGCCGAGCCGCCGGCCGAATCGCCCTCGACGATGAAGATCTCGGTGCCGTCCGCCGCCTGGCCGGAGCAGTCGGCGAGCTTGCCCGGCAGGCGCAGCTTGCGCGTCGCCGAGGCCCTGGCGACCTCCTTGTCCTTGCGCCGCTTCAGCCGCTCCTCGGCGCGCTCGATCACGAAGCCGAGCAGCGCCCCGGCGGCCTTGGGCTGGGCCGCCAGCCAGTGGTCGAAGGGATCGCGCAGCGCGCCCTCCACCAGGCGCTGCGCCTCGCTCGAGGACAGCCGCTCCTTGGTCTGGCCCTGGAATTCCGGCTCGCGGACGAAGACGCTGATCAGGGCGCCGGCCTCGGCCATGACGTCGTCGGCGGTGACGAGCGCGCCGCGCTTCTCGCCGGTCAGTTCGGCGTGGGCCTTGAGGCCGCGGGTCAGGGCGGCGCGCAGCCCCGCCTCGTGCGTGCCGCCCTCGGGGGTGGGCACGGCGTTGCAGTAGGAGCGGATGAAGCCGTCGGCCTCGCCGAAGCCGTCCGCGGTCCAGGTCACCGCCCATTCCACCGCGCCGCCCTCGCCGGGGCGCTCGATGCGGCCGCAGAACGGCTCGGGCGTGACCGTGGCCAGCCCCTCGGCGCTCTCGGCGAGGAAGTCCGCGAGCCCGTTGGGAAAGTGGAACACCGCCTCGGCCGGCGTCGCGTCGGCGATGCGCTCGGGCGCACAGCGCCAGCGGATCTCGACGCCGCGGTAGAGATAGGCCTTGGAGCGCGCCATCCGGTGCAGGCGCGAGGGCCGAAACGCCATGTCCTCGCCGAAGATCACCGGGTCGGGGCTGAACGTCACCTGCGTGCCGTGCCGGCGGGTGGGGCCGAGCTTCTCCAGCTTCGAAGTGGGGCGCCCGCGCGAGAACGTCTGGCGCCACTCGAAGCCGTCCTTCCAGGCGTTGACCTCGACGCGCTCGCAAAGGGCGTTGACCACCGAGACGCCGACGCCGTGCAGGCCGCCCGCGGTCGCATAGGCCTTGCCTGAGAACTTGCCGCCCGAATGCAGCATGGTCATGATCACCTCGAGCGCCGAGAGGCCGGGGAACTTGGCGTGCGCATCCACCGGCATGCCGCGCCCGTCGTCGCGCACGGTCAGGGCGCCGTCGGCCCCCAGCGTCACCTCGATCAGCCTGGCGTGGCCGTTGATGGCCTCGTCCATGGCGTTGTCCAGCACCTCGGCGAACAGGTGGTGCAGGGCGCGCTCGTCGGTGCCGCCGATATACATCCCCGGGCGCTTGCGCACCGGTTCGAGGCCTTCCAGCACCTCGATGTCCTTGGCCGAATAGGCCGAGGCGGCGCGCGGCTCGTGCGCCTCGGCCAGCGGCTCGGCCGGCGCCGGGTTCAGCGCGTCGTCGAACAGCGAGGGTTGTCGGGCGATCCTGGGCATCCGCGGCGCATTTAGCAGCGATTCGACGCCCGCGCGCCCATCCGCCTCGCTGCTTGCGGCCTCACCGCTGCGCCGTCGCCGTCAGCGACGCCCGGCCGATCGCCTGGCGCGCCAGCAGCGCCAGCACCTGGCTCGCCGGCGCGTCGGGGGCGACGCGGATGCTCGCCGCCGGCAGCGCCCAGACCGTGATCCGGTAGCGGTGCGTCCCCGATCCGGCGGGCGGGCAGGGGCCGTCGTAGGCCGCCTGGCCGAAGTTGTTGACCACCGCCCGCGCGCCCGCCGGCAGGCGCCCAGCCCCGCGGGCCAGCGCCGTCGTCGTCGGCGGCAGGTCGACGACGATCCAGTGCGACCAGTCGGCCGGCTTCACCGAGAGGTCGATCATGGTCACGGCGAAGCTGCGGGTCGCCCTGGGCGCGCCGCTCCAGGAAAGCTCGGGCGAGATGTTGGCGCCGCCGCAGCGCGGATAAATCTGCGCCGCCGGCATCGCCGCATCGGCGCTCACGTCGCGGCTGGTCAGCTGCATCGCGGCCGCAGGGCCGCCGGCCAGCCCGGCGATCAGCATGGCGACGGCCGCGGCGCGCATCGGTCAAGTCCCTCCGGCCGGCAAAACTCCCGGGTCCGGTGTAGCGGTTTGTCGGGTCACGAAAAACACGAAAACCACCAACGCGGTCGTCGCCGATGCGGATGAACCATCGGGCGCGCCGGCGGCGCTTGATCGCCACGGCGGCGCTCGTGCTTTTCGTGTTTTTCGCGGCCCCTGCTTCTTGATAGCGCCCGGCGGCGGCGCATAGTCCACGCCCTGAACACCGGACCAGCCAGGAACCGTCCATGACCCAGCTCACCACCGAGGACGAGACCACCGGGCGCAAGTTCTACGTCGACGAGCCGAGCGACCTCGTGCCGGGCGAGCCGGTCACCTTCATCCTCAGCCTGCACGGCGGCGGCTCGGTGGGCGCCTGGCAGCGGCTGTATTTCCCGGCCTGCGACTACGTCGACCAGCACCGGCTGGTGATCGCCACGCCCTCGGCCGCCACCAAGGAGCCGGCGCGGCGCTGGGTCGGCGAGGCCGACGATGCGCACCTGCGCAGCCTCGTGGACCAGATGTTCGAGCGCTATGGCCGGCGCAACATCCGCGCTTTCTGGCTCGCCGGCCACTCCCAGGGCGGCATGACCTCGGCGCGGCTGCTGCGCGAGGATCGGTTCTTCCAGGATAGCGTGGACGGCTGGCTCAGCCTCTCGGGCGGGCGGCTGGGACCGGCGGAACGGGCCGAAGGCTTCGGGCCGCCGCTGCCGCCGGGCGAGACCCGCACCCTGCCGCGCCCACAGCCGGGGCCGCCGCCGGACTGCGACTTCTCGTTCATCTACACCACCGGCGAGCACGAGATCAAAGCCTTGCCGCAGACGTCGCCGCGCGCCGAGAAATATGGCGCCGGACCGCGCCAGCGCGCGCCGGACGTCGTCGATAGCGAGCCCGGCCAGATCTACGACACCGGCCGCCAGCAGTATTCCACCCCGGGCTGGGGCCTGAAGCCGCGGCCGGGAACGGCGCAGGTGTGGGTCTATCCGGGCGCAAGGGACGGGCGCGTCGTCGCCGACGTGGTGCGCCTCGACAAGGGCCACACCGAGGGACTGGAGCCCAAGGTGACGCAGGAACTGATCCGGCTGATGCTCTCGGCGTCCGGCGGCAAGGTCCGGCAGCCCGCCGCCGCGGGCCTCGGCGCCTGAGAGGCGAGGGCGCAGGAACCGCAGAGCCGCCCGCTGGCGCGGGCTTGCGCGGAGGCCAGGCGCAGAGCACGCCAAGGCGCGCCCGATCGGGCGCGCTCTCCTCGCCAGGCGCCGGCGCATGGATGATCGGCGGTCGCGCGCAGCGCGGCCTTTCGCGTCCTCTGCGCCTGCGCTCGGCGAACTCCGCGGTAAAGAAGGGCGGTCGGGTCCAGGCGCCGGCCGCCCCCGCGCATCGCCCGTCCGCGCCCGGCCACGGCGCGGATCAGCCCATCCGGTGCAGGGCGCAGAGCTTGTTGCCGTCGGGGTCGCGCAGATAGGCGAGATAGAGCTTGCCGGCGGCGCCTTCGCGAACGCCGGGCGGATCCTCGCAGGCGACGCCGCCCGCGGCGAGGCCGGCCGCGTGCCAGGCGTCGGCCTGGGCGGGCGTGGTGCAGGCAAAGCCGATGGTGGCGCCGTTGGCGGTGGTGGCGGGCTCGCCGTTGATCGGCTTGCTCACCGAGAAGATGCCGGTTGGGGTCATGTAGAAGAGCCTGCGCCCGTCGTCGATGGCGCCGGGGCCGGCCCCCAGCGCGCCCAGCGCCGCGTCGTAGAACCGCTTGGCCCTGTCGAGGTCGTTGGTGCCGACCATGATGTGGGAGAACATGCCGTCTTTTTCCTTTTCTCTAGGCTTTCAGGTCCGGGTCCAGCGTCTGCCCCGGCTCGAGCTGGACGCCGAAGCTGTTCAGGAACATCGAGACCTGGGTGTACTGGCCCGCGGTGAACACCACGTCCATCCGCTGCTTCTCGTCGAAATGGGCGCAGAGCGCCGCCCAGGTCGGCTCCGAGACGAAGTGATCGGCGACCAGCTCGTCGGCGGCGCGGATCAGGGCGGCGTCGGCGGCGCTCCAGCCGGCGCCCGCGCCCGCCTTGATCTGGGCGATCTCCTCGGCGCTCAGCCCCTCGGCTAGGCCGATGCGGGTGTGCTGGGCGAACTCGTAGCCCGACTTGCACAGATAGCCGACGCGCAGGATGACGATCTCGCGCTGGCGCGGCGCCAGGGCGTTGCGCCGCGACAGCACATAGCCGCCCCACTCCAGGAACCTCGTCAGCGCCTTGGGCGCGTGCGCCAGGGTGCGGAAGATGTTCGGTAGCGGATTGCGTCCCGCCAGCGGCGCCAGGGCCTCGCGCTGCTCGTCGGTGAGTTCGTCGTCGGCGAGCGGCGCGATACGGGGAGCGGCAAGGCGCATGGGCTGAGGCTCGTGGGCTTGGGCGGAGGCCGCAAGCCTTAGGCCCGGGCGCCGGCGCCGTCGAGTGCCGGCCGCCTCAGCGCTCCGGGGGGTTGCGGTCCAGCCACTGTTCGAGCGCCGCATTGATCCGGGTCTGCCAGCCGGGGCCGGTGGCGCGGAAGCCGGCCAGCACGCGCTGCGAGAGGCGCAGGTTGACCGCCTGCCGGGGCGTGGCCGCTCGCGGTCTGCCGCGCGGCTTGCCCGCCGCGTGGGGACGGGCGGCGGCGAACCATTCGTCCGGGAGTTCCGGGATTTCCGCGTAGTCCGCGGGTCCGGGTTCGTGGGAATCAACCTTCGCCAAGTCGCTCTTCGCACCGCGCCCCTTCCCGGTCATTGGCCTTCCTCATCGATGGTCTCGACGAGGATCGCCACGCTCAGCGAGCCGTATCCATGGATCAGCCGGTGACGCATCGAAATCGCGGCGTCGAACTCGATGGCCGGAAGCTGCGCGCGAATCACCGCCGGGACCTGAAAAGCCGCCTCGCCGACGATCTCGGCGGCCCGGCTCAGCGCAAGCAGCCGCAACCGATCGTTAGGCAGATCCGCGACGGCGAGCCTCCCGAGGTGCTCGATCGCCTCCTGCGCGTACGCCCTTATGTCCTCGAGCAGGGGCCTCGCTGCGCGCTTCGCTACTAGACCGGCGCCAGCTCCGCTCGGATGAAGGGTGCGATCCGAGCGTTAAGTCCATCGCGCGGAATGGTTTGCACCCGCACGCCCAACGCCCGCTCGAGCCTGGCGTCCAGTCTCGCCAGCGAGAAGAAGGTGGCGCGCCTCGGCGAGGAAGTCCACCAGCAGATCCAGGTCGGACGCATCGGTGGCCTCGCCACGGGCGTAGGAGCCGAACACCGCGAGCGACTCCACTCCGAATTCGTGTCGCAGTTCGGGCGAGAGACTGCGCAGCCTTTCGAGAATGGTCGCGAGCGGCTCGATCATGGCGGCCGATGATAGCACGAGCCGCCCGAGCGTCCCCGCCCGCCGCGCGAAAAAGGGCCGGGACGTGCATCCCGGCCCTTCGCGCGCAACTTCAGGCGCAGCTCTCTAGCACTTGTAATACATCTCGAATTCCACCGGGTGCGGGGTGATGTCGAGGCGGTGGACCTCCTCCATCTTCAGCTCGATGTAGCTGTCGATGAAATCGTCGTCCATGACGCCGCCGGCCTTGAGGAAGGCGCGGTCCTTGTCGAGGTTGGCCAGGGCTTCGCGCAAGGAACCGCACACCTCGGGGACCCGCTTCTGCTCGCGCGGCGGCAGGTCGTAGAGGTTCTTGTCGAGCGCCTGGCCCGGGTCGATCTTGTTGGCGATGCCGTCCAGGCCGGCCATCAAGAGGGCGGTGAAGGTGAGGTAGGGATTGCCCATCGGGTCGGGGAAGCGCACCTCGATGCGCTTGCCGTTGGGCGAGGCCGAGAACGGCACCCGGATCGAGGCGGAGCGGTTGCGCGCCGAATAGGCCAGCTTCACCGGCGCCTCGTAGCCGGGCACCAGGCGCTTGTAGCTGTTGGTGGTGGAGTTGGCGAAGGCGTTGATGGCGCGCGCGTGCCGGATGACGCCGCCGATGTACCAAAGGCATATGTCCGACAGTCCGGCGTACTTGTCGCCGGCGAACAGCGGCTTGCCGCCTTTCCAGATCGACTGGTGGCAGTGCATGCCCGAGCCGTTGTCGGCGAACATCGGCTTGGCCATGAACGTCGCGGTCTTGCCGTAGGCCGCCGCGACGTTGTGGATCACGTATTTGTAGAGCTGCAGCCGGTCGCCCATGGTCAACAGCGGGGCGAACTTCAGCCCCAGTTCGTGCTGGGCCGGGGCGACCTCGTGGTGGTGCTTCTCGGGCTCGAGCCCCAGTTCGCCCATCACCGCCAGCATCTCCGAGCGCAGATCCTGGGCCGAGTCGACCGGATTGACCGGGAAATAGCCGCCCTTGGGGCCGGG
>Ga0307374_10009543_pt1 | contig 14268 bp, 7 predicted proteins | sample OX3MG_FD_202532 | JGI IMG/M metagenome (GOLD analysis project Ga0307374, IMG submission 202532) | Soil microbial communities from Risofladan, Vaasa, Finland - OX-3 | ecosystem: Environmental > Terrestrial > Soil > Coastal area > Acid sulfate soil | place: Finland: Risofladan, Vaasa | collected... | reverse complement strand
CACAGCACCGTCGCCATGAAAAATCCTTTTCGCAATCGCGAAAAACGACCGATCGTGGCACGGATATCGAGGACCGTCAATCGCTCAAATAACCCCCTTGACCAACCTAGAAAAGGGTGGGACAAGCACGCCTTGGGCGGGCGACGGCCCACCAACGTCGGCGCCGGCCACGGCGATCGATTGTCTGATGAGTTGACGGATGGTGGGCCGGCGATCGCTGCGCGATCTTGTCCCACCTACGGCCGGAAAAGCCCTGTTCGCAATCGCAGAGCGGAACAAGACCCGAGGCACCCGCGCAGCGGGACCCAGCGGGACCGCGGCGCCTGTATTTCGTCGAGCTTTTCTGCGATACTACCTGGGTATGCGATACTCGGCTCCGAGCGGGATAGTACGAATGGAGGATTGGTTATGAACGGCAGCCAAAGCGGTTCTTCAGCGGACACCTTCCACGAAGGCACGACTTCCGTGCAAGCCTTTATTAGTCCCGCCATCAGGGTCTCTCCGAATTCAAAACTCGAGCCGCGTCAAGGACGACCGCCAAAACGAACGGAACAACAGGACCAAGTCGCAGCCGAGCCGGAGGCGGCGGTTGTTTCTCCTCCTACCGTCCGGACCCCCGAGACCCAAGTGTGAGCGAGGTTCGCAATGGACGATCGTCGGGCCTGCCGAGTTCATTTTCGGCATGACTCAGGCGAACGTTGGGCGTCGTTGGGGTTTTCCCTACGCGACGACGTCGACGAGGGACGTTTCCTGGTCTACTCCGCGCATTTCCTCTGCGAAATCGATCGATTGGACGAAATCGCCACGAGCTATTGCCTGGAGAATTGGGAGAGTGGGGTGATCAGCGGAGCGACGTTCGCGTTCCGCAGGTTGAAGCAACCGCTCAAGCGGTTGCTGATTTCGGAATTGCGGGGCCGACTCCAAAGTCAGGATATGGACGTGCTCGCCTTGGCGGCGATGATTGGCGTCAGCGCCCTCTTCGGCGGAGACGCGCCGCGGGACGGGCTGCCCGGTTGGACCCATGACGTTGAAATGCGGACCAACGATGCGATCAGGTCACCCGAACCGGCGGCGCATTTCCTCGCTTGAAATGGCGCCTTCGGCGCGGACGCGTGCTCGCGAACGCTCGATCAGGCCTAGAAACTCCGGATTGGTGCCCAGGGAAATTGATTCCAGATCGGCACCCTCGATCGCCACGAGAACGGCCATCGGTTGTCCCTGGTTGGTGACGACGACCGGGCCGCTGGCGATGTTGGCGGCATATTCGGCCAGGGTGGCGGTTGCATCAGCCTTTTCAACCACTTTCATAACTCGACCTCCTTACCACCGATGAAGACACGGCTGCGATCCTTCCTGCCGACCGCCAAAATCGTGACTCGTTTTTCCGGCTCATCCACGACATCGTAGTAGACGCGAAGATCGTCGATCCGGAGCTCCCAGGGTGCGACGGAATTCGGCCGCATGGACTTGCGGTTTCGTGTCTCTACCGACGGTTGATGCGCGAGTTGCTCCTCGACCGTATCGAAGACGGTCGCGCGCTGGCGAGCGCTCAAAACTCGCAGGTGCTCCTCGGAAGCGGGTGAATACTGTATTTGGTAGACCATTCGCGCAACAAGGCGCTCCAACGGGAAATGGTCGCGCCACTACCGGTATTTGACCGACCCGCGGAGGCCATGTCAACTCGTGGCTGGCCGTGCGCCGTCTGTACTGCCCCGGCGGAGACGTGCCGCGGGACGGCTTGCCCGGCTGGACCCAATACGTTGGATTACGGGCCACCGAATCGATCAAGCCACCCGAACCGGCGGTGAATTCCCTGGCTTGAAATGAAATAGCGCCTTCGGCGCGGACGCGTGCTCGCGAGCGCTGGATCAGGTCAAGAAACTCGAGTTAGGGGGATGCCTGGGCGGCAACGCGGTCGCCGACGCGGCGAAGTGCGCCGGAGCAAAGCTCATCATTAAGAATCCCTTCGAGGCGTTCACGAATCTTTTTACCCGTTCGCGAAAAACCGAGATCGCGGGCCACGAGCTTCACCAAGTCGTCCCAGTTGGTCGCCCCAGCACGTGAAGCGACGGCCTTTAGAGAGGCACGAATATGCGCATCAAGTACTTCGTCGATCGACGAAAACGTATAAGCGGCTGATTCCGCGTGGTTGACATAGCGCGGTTGGAGATCGTCATCCCTGCCGTCGGTGTCGTTGGGCCTTCTATGGGGCAGTGCGTCAGCCTCGACTGCAGACGATACTGCGGCGTCATAGGCTGCGACGATGCGATTCAGTTGACGCTGCGGATCGCGCACCCAATCCGTCGACCAGATGCGGACGATTCGCCAACCGAGGTCTTCGAGGACCGCCTGCCGAATACGGTCGCGGTCGCGAGCAGTCTTGGACGAGTGGTAAGTCGCCCCGTCGCACTCGACGGCGAGACAGAACTCCCCTGGGCGCTGTGGATGGACCAAAGCAAGGTCGATGCGGAAGCCACCACAGCCAACCTGTGGAACAGGTTTGAATCCGTGCTTGACGAGAGCCGCCGCAACCTCTTCCTCGAAGGGTGATTCGCAGTCGCCGGCGGTGGAGTCGATGGTCCTTGCGAGCGAGTCGACGCCGCGTTCAGCATAATCGAGGTAGGCCTTGAGCAGATGTGCGCCTTCACTCCTGCTCCCGCTTAGATCCATGTCCGCCGCATGGACGGATGCGACCAACACAACCTCTTCGCGAGCGCGCGTGACGGCAACATTGAGCCTCCTTTCACCCCCTGGCTTCGTCAACGGTCCGAAGTTATTCGAGAACTTACCCGCATCGTTTCGAGCGTAGCCCATCGAGAGCAGGATCACGTCACGCTCGTCACCTTGCACGTTCTCCAGGTTCTTGATGAACATTGGCTCGGTCGAGCCGACATGGAAGAGGGCGTCAATCACGGGGTCTTTTCGTCGTCGCTCGAAAATGACATCCTCGATCGCCTGTTGCTGCGTCGAGTTGAACGCGATCACGCCGATCGACGTCTTGGGCCGGTTACGATGATGCATAATGACGAGGTCGGCGATTCGCTCGGCTTCGTCAACGTTTCTCCGGTCGATCCAGCGGCCGTTTGGCACAAATTCAAGTCGCACCGCGTCGCTCGATACATCGCGAACGCTCGGAAACGTGACTAATTCGCCCTTGTAAAAGTGTCGGTTCGAAAATGCGATCAGCGGCTCTCGACGGCTGCGGTAGTGCCATCGAAGGCCCTTGTTCGGCATCGCGATCGACTTGCACAGACTTAGGATGCTGCCGAAGTCCGAAATATCGTTCTCTTCCTCGTCGGAATCCATGTCCACTCGGTTGAAGAAGTTCGTTGGTGGAAGCTGCTTTTCGTCCCCCGCGACGATGACTTGCTTGGCGCGGTAGATTGCTCCGATCGCGTCCCAAGGGAATACCTGCGACGCTTCGTCGAAAATCACCATGTCGAATTGAATCTCGTCGCTCTGGAGAAAGGTACTCACGGACAGTGGGCTCATCATGATGCATGGCTTGAGGCGCTGAAGAACACCCGGGATATCCGCGAATAGTTTCCGAAGCGGCATATGACGACGCTTTTTTTGCGTCTCCCGCTGGAGGATCGCCAATTCTGAGCTGGCGGCGGCGGTCCAGCCGGCGCGCGGCCGGTCGTCGCGACCGAGTTGGTACTGCCTGATTCGAGTCGCGGCGGCCTTGACTTCCCATTCGTCAAGCTGACGAAAACGCTGGCGCAGCCGTTCGTGCTCCTCAATGTCGAACTCGCCAAGTGTCTTGTCGTGCTCCGCCAAATGGTCGAAGAGCTTTCGGTAGATTCGGACGGCGACGACATCGGCGGTCTCGTGCGCCTCAAACCGGCGTTCGAGCAACTCGCCGACGACGGCCCCAAATCCGGCACCATTCATGTCTCGTTGCCAACGAGAGAACTTCAGCCACTCATCCAACGACGCTGCTTCGCCGCGCAGTCGCGATAGGCAGTTTGCCAACTCGCCGATTGGAGTGGCAAGAATGCTGGTATCCGAAAAGACGTTCGCCTTAAGGTCGAATACCGACTTGAGAAACGTCCACGATTCCGCAAAACCGGGATTCAACGTGTCTTTGATTACATCAGCGATGCGCTGCACTCGCTGGCGCTGCTGACCGTCAGATGCGACGGCCTGCGCGAGCGATGGAATTGCGCCGTTTGTCACAACGTCCAAGAGCCAGGTGGCAGCTTCGTATCCCCCGTCGGCCAAATCACCAGCGATCTCCGTGCCGTTCAGTCGTAGTGACTCTTCCGCCTTCGCCCGGCGTTGAAGGGCGTCCCTTGTCTTGACGACCGAAACCAAATCTAAAGGAAGGCGATCAACAGGGACGTCCATCGCCGGGCGGATCAGATCGGCTAGTGCTTTGAGCCGCCCGAATCGTCCTTCGAACTCCTCGGCCGCCGCACCGGCGATGGACCGCAAGACTGCCAATGGTCGTCGTTGCGGGTCAACAACCACTTCGTCAGGTGGCGAAAGGACGACGGTCATTGCAACTTCACACAATGCAGTATCCAGCTTCACAATCGAAGCATTGGTCGTGTCGGCGGCTACACCGAGCGCCACAGCGTCGATGCGGCCCTCCTCGCACAGGACGTCGCGAATTACTTCCGGAGGGCGAACCAGCCCGCTAATCCGTTCGGCTGCTTCGACCCCCGCACGCATGCGTTCCCATGTGGCCCGATCCGTCGCCATCGAACCTCGCGGCACCAGGTCCTGTTCGCGGTTGAAGATTGCCGAAAGCTCGGAAAGCCCGTCCGTGTAGCGGCGAGCGTCGTGAACGTCTGCCAAGAGCGCGCCAAAATCCGGCGGCGCAACGTCATAGTGGATGGCAGTACGTTCCCAAAACTCACTGCATGCCTGTGCGGCAGCCGCGACGGAACTGATTTCATTCGCGATGTCACGAAGAATCGCGGTGTCACTGTAGAGCCTGTCGAACGGCGCTTTTTTCCCGGCGATCCGGAATCTCGCCAACTCGGCCAAGAGGCGTTCTTGGTCCGCTGGAACTGAAGCTGGGTCCAATTGGACGACATTTGGCGGTAGCGATGCGGCCAATTCGGGAACGGAGTTCAAAAGCGACTCGAACGCGCTGATCGCATTGAGAACCCGATTCCAGGAGGCCGGATCATCTGCAACGAACCCTTCCGGCAGAGCATCGGTCAATTCCGCCGCCGTTTCGCGGACATCGCCCAACCGGTGGTGAAACGTTCGTAGCTGTGCGAAGTTGGCGAGCAGCGTCGTTGTATCGGGCGCGTTACTTTTGTAAAGGTCGGCCGCCTCACGTCGGAAAGCTCCGAAGCCACCGAGTAATCGCTTTATGACCGACGCATACGCCGCCGATCGACGGGCCAGGTCGGCGGCCGAGGACTTGAACGCGCGGTGCGACAGCCGCTCCTGCAGTGCCTCTCGCAGACTGGCCGCTTCAGTGAGGTCATTGATGCTCGAGTTACACGCCTCGCGCAGTCCTGTTCGTGTGCGCGCGTCGCTCCAACTTCCATGAAACACTCCTGTTTCGGCAAGCGGCCCGATCAACTCGGCTAATGCTCCTGCCGCACGCAACGACATCCCGTAGCCGTCAACGATGCCAAGTCCCTTGGCGAGAGAGCAAACCGCTTCCGCGACGCCTTTCAGGGTGCCCGATGCTTCATCCGCCAACCGTGCAAGTGAAGTGAGATCGTGAGTCTTCGCCTCTGCGGAAAAGTGCTGGAGCAGTTGCCACGCCGTGTCGATCGCCTCCACGCCTTCCGCGGCTTGGCTGAGCTCGCTGAGGCGCCCCGCCCGGATGCGACCTGACAGTCGTAACGCCGCTGCTTCGGCGGCATCGAGCTTCTCGATGGCATCATGGCAAACCTGGCGGACTCTGGTCCAACTGGCCGCCTCAAACCAACCCGGCCGCATTGGCCCACTCTCGCCAATCGCACGGGCCAGTCGAATGAGCTTCGGCACCGCAGCGGTCGTCACGTCGAGTTTCACTGGGATTGATAATTCTGCGATCAGGTTTGATATCGCGGTTTCCGTTTCGGCGGAACGCGCGGCGATGCCACGTAGCTTGGCGACGTGCTCCGCCAGTAGGTTGCACTGTTCACGAACTCCGATCGGCAGGGGTTCCACAAGTCGCCTGGTCCACGGACTTGCACCCTGCTGATTCAACGTCGCCACGTCGTCCTCGGGAAAACGGCTCGCAACATCATCGACGTATTGAGCAATCGCGGGCCGGTGCTCGTCAATAACGCGTCGAGCCTCATGAATCTCTAGCACCGCTTTGGCGATCGCCTCTGGGTTCGCAAACCACGGCGCGGGAACTTCCGGCGAGGTAAGACTCTTCCGAAGCAGAGTATGCGCTTCGTTGAGCCGGGCCGGAGCCACCTGCCACAGTAACCCACAATCGGTGAGTGGGCGCGTTGCCGTGTCGATCGTCTCGAACGCCGTGCTCAAGACGCGTAGGTGGTGTTGGAGGTCGTCCGCCAGCGACAACGACCTGGACGCCAGTTTACAGCCCCTCCACGGGTGGACGTCGTGTCGAGCGATCACATCGCCAACCTCACTTGAACGGCCTACGAGGCCCAACCACGCGTCAAATACGTCGCGGCCAACGCCCGTCGGATCGGGGAGCAAACACCGCGACTTGGTCGTCGAGCCGAGCCGGCTCAGCCGCGCGACACGTCCGTAGAGTTCGAAGGGCGACAGACCGAACGGTTCTCGGGGCCGATGTACCGAGCGGACATATTCATTCAGCGCGCTTCGCTTTTGCTTTACCTCGGCGAGTTTCGGAGTCGCGTCGTCGTACACCTCGGTTGGAAGCCCGAGGCACCATTGCAAGTCATCGAGCACAGCCTTCCGGTTGGCCTTGCTGGAATGGCATTCAAGGCAGAAGTCGCCTAGCCCGCAGTCGTCGAGCCTTCGCTTGACCACTTCAAGCGCCGAGATCTTCTCGCTCACGAACAGAACCCGGCGCCCTTCGGCCAGAGCATCCGCGATGATGTTGGCGATCGTCTGGCTCTTTCCGGTCCCTGGCGGTCCGTCCAAGACGAAACTGACGCCTTTGCGGGCCGCAACGATCGCCTCAAGCTGGCTGGAGTCGCAGTCGAGGATCGCTTTGACTTGCCCCGGTGGAACCTCGTCGTCGAGGCGTGAGGCATCGGGAACGGTCTCGGCCGGGCCGAACGCTTGCTGAGGACCGATCGATGAATCACCGGCTATTGACCGGCACAGCGCGTGCGAAATGATTGCCTCAATGTGGTCGCCGAGATCCTTCCACATCGCGATCTTTGGAAACGCGAAACGGCCAAGCGCGCAGCGGTCCTCAACCACCCAGCGGTCGTTGTCGGCAATTGCTTCGCGCACCGCGTCAAGGAATCCAATCCGCGCTTGGCCCTCTTCGAGCTGATCGATGTCAGGTAGTGCCGGCAATTCAAGTCCGAAATCTTGCTTGAGCCGTTGGCGAAGACAGAGGTTGTCCACTACATCGTCTTCGGCTTCGGTCAATTCAAAGGGAGAATCGGCGGAGGCGCGCGAAAGGGTGACGGGAACGAGCATTAGCGGCGACCATAACTCCTCGCTGCTATCGACACTCTCGAACCACTTCAGGAACCCAAAGGCCACGTAAAGGCAATGCACGCCTTGTTCGGACATGGACAGCTCCGCGTACCCATCGAGTGTTCGGAGTCTGCGATCAAGCTGCTTGTCGCCGATCCTGGTTAGCAGGTCGTTGCCGCGGAGACGTGGCGACGCAAGGCAATCTTCAATCGGTGGATTCCACTCCTTGGGCTTCGCTGGATCGTCGACTTCGGCAGGTTCGCTACCGTTCGCTTGCTTTTCGAAAAGTGACGGAGGAACTAGTTCTCGTTTCCAGGGAAATCGCATCGGGGCCACGCCCGCCGCGCTGTCGGCCGCGAGCGTCCGCCAGACCACTTCGCATTCTGGGTGGACGATCTCGAGCACGCCCCGCGAAGGATTGAACGAACAATTGACTAGGGAGTTTCGGTTCCCGACGTCAAGCAGTCTCTTCCGCCAGTTCTCGACCTGGGCACGGAGTTTTCCTTCGAGGTCGACAGCCCGGCCGACAGCCCCTGACCAAGCCGACGAACGCGAGCCCGGCGAAGCCGCGCGCGGAGGTGACCGCAGATCATCACCCCCAATAACCCTGGCCGGCTGGCCGTGCGTGGCAGGGTCATCGACGATTGGGATGACCAATGTCTGGCCACACCCGGGACAGTTGATCAGTTTGCCCGCAAGGTCCGCGCGTAATGCAACGTTCTTGCCACATGCCTTGCACGTAAACCTGATCGCTACATCAGACACGGCCAATACCCAATCTCCTGACTCACGGATTCCCACGACGATAGCTTAGTGCCGCCTGAGGGACGCCGCAAGGAAATTCAACCACGTCGGACGCTACTGTTCCCACGTCAGAGCTCCGGCGCTGGTGGACAATGCCTGCATCATGGCGATGGTCAAAACAGCGTCGCGCCTTCGGTGATTCAACTCACCGTGTCGAATCCACTGAACGACGCGCGCTACGGGGTGCTTGTCGCCGGGGTGCCCGCGCCTCCGCGCGTCGCGTCGATGAGGAAAGACCGTGGTAGCGCACAGGTCCGCATGCGCACCGGCGACCGCTTGGAATTGGCGCGCCAGTACACCTCCGGTTCGTCGCCGTTGCTCGCGACGACCATGTGCTCGCATTCCGTCCAGATTAGCGCATCGTCGCCGATGACCACGGCGTCGTCAAACGCCATGTACTCACTCGAGTCGATGGGCACGCGGTTGCCCAGCCCGTCGTCTTCCGTTCGCTGGAAGAAACTCACCTCGCAGTCCCAAAAGTGTAGTTCATGAGCTGACGAGTCTGCTCGCTGAACCGCGGCGAAACGTGCGAGGATCTTCGCTGCAAGCTCCGGCGTGAGCTCAATCACAGCGTGGTCGCAAGCATGGGCGGAGTTGGGGTCGCTTGCTTCAGCCCCCAAGATGATCGTCATCGCGCTCGTCCTTGTAAGCGGTTGCAAGCACCAGCATAACAAATTGCCGGTCAGGCATCAAAGGCCCTTGCGCTCATGCCGGAATTACTTGCCGGCCAAAGACGGGCGAGGTGCGCTCGCCGGTGCGACGATTCGAATGTTTGCGCGGGCAACCAAGAAAAGCGGCGACGGGGCACCCGCGTAGCGGGTCGTGCCGCACTCCAAATGCCGGGCCGATGCTGCGCGACTCGCGGCGCGTTGGCGCAAAGTCAGTCAATTCGCCTCGCGTAGCGGAGGAAGGGGGTAGCGTCGCTCGTCAACCGAAGGATGACGGCGTGGTGCCGGTAAACCTCGGGTTCGTCGCGCGTGGCCTCGTTCTCGTGCCACCGTTTCTCGAAGTCCCGCCAGCTGAGAAAGCCACGGCGGTCTTTTATGCTCGGGTCCATGAAGTAGACGTTGTCCCGATCGAAACCCACGGCAACCACGTAGTGACCGTCGTCGTTGCTGTCGGGGTCGTCGTAAACGCTTGGATCGCTGGCGTGGGCCTGGATCGAGCAGATGACCGGGATCCGCTTGCCAACGAGATCCTGAAGCTGTTCGGCCGTCATGTCGAATTCCGACGAGGCATCGAGCCCCATGCGCCGCGCATAGGCGACGATGTCCTTGTAGTAAGTCCCCGTTCGCTCGTTGGTGCCAAGCGCGTCCACATATTCGTCGATGCTGTCGGGGCCGACTCCGAAATACCGGCAGACCGACATCAAGGCCGCCGCTCCACAGGAGCTCTCATCCGGCTGCGCGACCGTGGGAATTGGAATCTTGATCGCGCCGTCCGGGATGCTTCGGTACCGCGCCGTCGACGCCTGGCCGTCTTCCGCGGCTTCATGCCCCTGAGCCAGGAAGCAGACGGTGAGCAAAACGATCGGTAGACAACATGCTTTCATCGTAGGCTCCTGGTTTTCATGGCCTGATCGCATGGCGGGATTGCATGAGAGCCTATCCCAATACCGCCAGGCAGGCGGGACGCCTACACCACAAGGCGGTATTGGGATCGGCCCTTAATCTTTCCACTAATCTTTCCACGGGGGCTCCTCCGTCGCGGCAAGCGCGACCGTTTCAATGGCAATCGCTGCAATCGCCGCGCCGTAGTCAAGGTTGATCTCGTCCAGTGTGTCCTTGGTGTCGTGGTAGCCCTTGCGGTTGATGTCGTAGTTCTCCATGAACAACACGACGTGTACTCCGCTGTCGGAAAATATCTGACCGTCCGTATTATAGAGCGTGCTCCGTGGGTCGTAGTCCGGGCGGATTTCGCCGTGCAGCACGGGGTGCAAGGCGACCTCGGGCACCGTGTGGCCGTCTTGGCTGCGCTTGCCGCGTCCCTTGCCCTGGCGGCCGGGCCGCTGGTTCCAAATCGGCGCCAGCGCGTTCCAGGTTCGGTTGGCTCGGTGCGCCTGGTAGGCCAACCAGAGCGATTCGCGACTCGTGCCGGGACATATCTGGAACACGTCGCGGTCGCGGTCGTTGTTGTGGGCCACCATGTCGAGCACGCAGACCCCCCGCACCCGAGTGCGGGAGAGATCGACCTCGGGGCCGCCTGCCACGCGCAGCTTCAGGCTCCGCTCAATCAGACGTTGGCAGAGGTGGCGGGCGCCCATGCAATCGGCGGGGAATTCCTCGCCCGTCAGGTGTACCAACCAGATGTCGCAGGCCAACTTGCCCGCACGGCTCAGTTCCAGAAAGACCGGGGCACCGAGCATCAACGCGGCGGTGGCCGAATGGTTGTCGTCGGCGCCGGCCGAGGCCAGGCGCGGGCCGTGTCCACCCGGGCCTTGGCGGTAGACGTCCTCCATATAGGCCGTGTCGTAATGGTCGGCCATGATCACCGCACGCTGGCGGTCGCGGCCCGGGATGACCACGATCAGGTCTCGCTCATGGGTCGCCTGCCGCTGGTTGTTCAGCCAGCCACGCGACCAGTGGTAATCAAAATCGGTTCGCCACTGGAACGGCAATTCGCCGACGAAAGCTCTTTCCACCATCGTCGCTTCGGCGATCGTCCGCCGGTAATAAGCCAGAAGGTGATCGCCCAGGGCCTCCAGGTCGCGGTATTCGTGATCGAGCTTGGAACGCGTCGCGGCATCGAACACGCAATCGGCGTTGTTCTTGTTCACGTACCGGCCGGTCGCCAGCTCTGCGATCATGTTCCAGTAGGTTTCCTCGAAGGCGCGCGGCGTGGTGGCATCGTAGGTGAGTGCTGTTTCCGTTTTCGCCGGGGCGTCGGCCGCGATGCAAATGCGCAGCGCATCGACCAACTGGTCACCGGCGGTTGCGTTCGCCGTGCGCTCTGGAATCGAGGCCAGCCAGTCGTCAATCGTCTCGTTCTTGGGTAACGTCAGCAAACTCCGCGCGAATGTGGCTTCGAGCGGCCGGTGGTCAAACAGTTGCCAACTGTCGAGCAGCTTTCGGATGTTGATCGAAGTGAGATGGTCACTGTGGCCGTGGTCGTGGTCAACGATCTCAACTGCCGCGCGGTGCGGACTGCGGCGCAGCAACCGCGGCCAAAGCTCGAGGGGCTCGTCGAGTTTCGGCAGCTCGGCCTGATAGGCCGTCAGATATCCCAACGGCGCGTCGGGCACCAACTTCGGCTGGCCCGTGTCGCGCGAAAGGCAAGCCACCAGCGGGCGGTGCCAGTATACTTCGTGCCTCTCGACTCGCATCGCCGGATAATGGAAGCGGTAGCCAAACAGCCCCCCTCTGGCCAGCCGCGCGGCGGCATGGTTCAGTTGGTCGCGGTTGGCGAGGGGACCATTGAGCAAAAGGTGATGATCATCGGTCCAGATTTGCGCGTTACGGGCCATGGGCTTACCGTAGAGGCCCAGGTCGTCGGCCGCCAGGCTGAACAACTGGTGGGCCACCGTGTCTTCGTGCGACGTCACGGCCAACTCGTCATCATGGCGGTGGACTCGGGCCCCGCGGTGGGTGCGTTTGAATGTGTTGCGCACCGGGCCGAAGGGATGGTCGGGCTTGACTCCAGGTTGCCGCTCGTGCATCCAGCCCGACTGCGGCACGCGGATTCCACCGGGCGCTTCGTGCCGTTCGATCAGGTGCAAGAGCGGAATTTGCATTGCCAACGGCATCTCGCGCGACAGCCGGATATAGGACGGCGAGCCCCAAAACAGCATGCTGCCTGGAAAGGGCAAAAGGTGCAGTTTGCCCGTTTGATAGGCATGGCGAACGGGTAATGGCAATCGCGCGAAGGGTTGAAACGTGAGCAGGTACTTCACGCCGCGCAACGATTCACCAGGCTCCCAGCGCAATGGCTGAGTCCAGGACGGGAGCGGTTGCTCTCGCCAATACGGGAAGCCGGGGTGCGGTTCGCCCACGTAGATGCGAAAGCCGGCGCGCTTCAGGTCGTCGAGCTTCTCCCGCGGCTCGGCGTAGGCGGTCAACAACAGCCGGCGAATGAAGTCGAGCGCCCATTCGGCGGGCAGCTCCCGCGTGGGAGACGAGTAGAATCCGCGCCAGAACGCCCGGCCCGGCCCTTGCTCGCTGGCGCCGAACAACGTCCAGCGGACGCGTCCCTTGTCGTCCTGCGTCTTCGACAGCGCCAGCGGCAACAGCACCACGTAACGCTCTTGGCGGGGGGCGCCGGACGTTTGCAACTCGTCGGGCCAATAAGGATTGTCGCTGAGCTTATTTCTGGAAATTCCGTGGTCCGAATCGCCGCGTCCCAGACGATGCATTGCCGAGACCACCTTTTCGGCCAGGTGCTCTAGGCCGGCTTGCAGCTCAAACGCTTCTTCGTACTCGGTGACGTGCCAGCCCCAAGGATCGTCGTCGGCGAACAGGAGGGAATCGATCCGTCCGCCCGGTTTTCGTCCCAGCCGTGGCGGCGGCATGAACTCCGAATACGCCGCGATCGGGTACCTCTCTTCTCCAACGTGACCGGGCGGTTCCGAAAAAAGCTGCTTCCAACCTTGTTGCACGTCGTCTTCCGCTGTGAACGCCCTGTCAGCGGCGGCCGTAACGGCCAGGATGGTCAGGCAGACAATCGTGCGGTTCACCGAGATGTTCCTGCTCTCGAGTCTAGATTTCCCCAGCGCGGCCTTCGGCCGAAACCAAAGACTGAACGGTCCACGAATCGCACGAATTCCACGAATGAGTCCCGGCGCGCCGGGACTTATCAAACATTCGTTTCATTCGTGGATTGTAGAATCTTCGCGGGCAGCAAAGAAATAGAACGTTAGTAGTACGAATTCCTGAAAGAGCGATTGTACGCTGACCGCGCCGGCAACGAAAGCGGCGATGAATCGGCGCACTCCAAATGCGCCGCGAAGATCGTGCCCGCCCGACATGATCAAGAGTTCGCTCCGTCAACCGCCAAGACGCGCGTCGGCTTTAAGCCGCCGTCGCTTCGCGCCTCGACGATGGCGACTAGTTCACCACCGGGTCCGATCGCCGCCAGTTCACCGAACGTGGGTCTGGCCCATCGCGCGATCGCGATGCCGCGCCTGAGCTGCGTCACCTCGGCGGCCGTCAGTCTGACTGACGGCAACCGCGCGACCGCGCGCACCGCAGGCAGCAGCCATTGGCGCAAACTCTCGCGGTTCAACTGCTCGGGGCGACAGGCGGTTTCCAGGCGGAAGTCGCCGATGGCCGTTCGCACCAAGGCCGACATCACGGCCGCGGTCCCGAGCGACGCCGCCAGGTCGCGCCCCAGCGCGCGGACGTAGGTCCCCGAACCGCACTCGATTTCCAAGACCAGTTCAGGGTATTCGTAACGGATGACCTCCAGGTGGTAAACGCTCACCGGGCGGGGCGCCAGGTCGACCTGTTCCCCCTTTCGCGCCAGAGCGTACGCTCGGCGGCCCTCGACCTTGAGCGCCGAATAAGCAGGGGGCCGTTGCAGAATCTCGCCGGTCAAGGAAGCCGCCGCTCGCTCGATTTCCGCAAGCGTCGGGCATGGAGGATCGGGCAAGGTCGTTAATTCGCCTTCGATGTCCTCGGTGGGGCTGCTCCGACCAAGCAAGAACGCGCCAGTGTAACGCTTGGGCATTTGCTGAACGTACTCGATCAGCCGCGTCGCCCCGCCAACGCAGATCATCAGTACGCCGGAGGCCAGCGGGTCGAGCGTGCCCGCGTGCCCCGTCTTCGCCGGCCGCACGAGTCGCTTGACGACGTCAACCGCCTGCCGCGACGTAATACCGCTTGGCTTGTACATGTTGATCAGGCCGGAGCATGATGGCATGGATAATTTGATCCGGTCGGTTTCCGGCGCGTTGGCTACGTCGGCAAAGATTCTACCCTGCCG
>Ga0307374_10009542_pt1 | contig 14269 bp, 9 predicted proteins | sample OX3MG_FD_202532 | JGI IMG/M metagenome (GOLD analysis project Ga0307374, IMG submission 202532) | Soil microbial communities from Risofladan, Vaasa, Finland - OX-3 | ecosystem: Environmental > Terrestrial > Soil > Coastal area > Acid sulfate soil | place: Finland: Risofladan, Vaasa | collected... | reverse complement strand
AGGAGAGAAGCGTTGGAACGACCACGCTCGAGGTCTTGCCCGATCGCTGGACCCCCATGAGCAGGACGTTGTCCTCGGCCGGTGATTGGAGGACCTGGTCGTTGAAAAAGCCGAGCACGACGCCGTCGCCTGCCAAAGACCGGGCGGGGCTGGAGCGGCCGAGGCGATGACGGTCACGCGAACCGGCCCAGCGGCTGCTGCCGTGGCTGTGCGGCGACGTCGATCCGACCAACCAGGACGGAAGGTATTGCTGGGCCGCCCAAACCACGGCGCCGCTGATCAGCCTCAGGATGCCGGTGAACACTCCCGTCACGCCGCGTACTCCCACTGCATCCGGCGGTAGCCCTCTTCGAGCTCTCGCTCCATCTGGCGCTGATAGCGGCGGGCTACCGCGCGGAGTGCGATCACCGAGCCGGTGAGTGGCGTGGGGTGGGGGTGCCGAGTGCGGCGGCTGGCCAGGCGCTGGAAAGCGATCAGGGGTGATGCTGCAGACGGCGCTTCGGCGGGCTCGGTCCTGGCCGCCGGCGCGACGACCCGGGAGAGCTCCTGAGTCGGCGTTCGCTCCGTCCGCTGGTGCTCGATCTCGAACAGCAGCGCCTCCTTCATCGCGGCGAGGCGTGGCTTGGTGATGTCGACTCGGGCGAAGCCTCCATGGCCGTCCTCGCGCATCCCAGCCAGCACCAGGTGCACGTGGTGGTGGGCGGTGTTTCGGTGGATGGCTGCGATCCATCGCAGCCCAGCTCCGGATTCCCGCTCGAGCCGCGCGACCGAGGCTCGCGTCAGCTGTTCGAGGTCGAGTCCGGCCGCCCGCTCAGGTGAGATGACCATCCGGTAGACGGCGCGCCGGCGGTCGGCGAGCTCCCCCTTGCGGTTCCGAAACAGCTGGGGGCGCGAGGAATCGATGGCGCCGGCGACGAAGTTGGCGAAGACTTTGCGCTCAGCGCTGCCCAAGGATCCGGTCGGGCCGAAGAGCTCGGCCCGTGTGCTGGCACGGTCACGGTAGGCGACGTACTTGAGCAGGCCGGAGACCTCCGGGCGAGCTTTGGCGCTTGCCTCGGTGGGGTGCAGGTCTCGGTGCTGGACGTAGCGCAGAAAGCCGCCGACGGCCTTTCGCACCTGCCCCAGCGAGCCGGCAGGCGTGTACTTGACGGCGAGGATCACGCGCTCGCCCATCAGCGCGCCTCGCGAAAGAGCGCCAGCCGCTCCTCAGCCGCCTGGGCTGCCCTGGCTCCGAGCTCGGCCATGCGGAGCTCGCCGTCAGGCAGCACCGAGGCGACCATGAGCACCGCCTGCTCGGCGGCGACCAGCGCGGCCAGGCTTGCTGGCGAGTCCGCCTTTCCGCCCGTGCCGGGCTCCAGGCTCAGAGCCGCCGACACCAGTTGGCGGACGGTCGCGCTGAGCGACAGCCCACCGAGCCGAGCCTGCTCGGCGATGGCCGAGCGCTGAGCGGCGGTGAAGCCGACCTGAAGGCGGCGGCCCTGTGAAGTCCCCACATCTATTAACTGGTCATGGGAACCAGCCAAAAACCGTGCGTTGAGCGTGCGTTTTCGAAGTTCGCACGCAAAACGCACGCTCTGAACTCAGGCCGCGGCCCCCGAAGGACGCCGTGAGGCCTCAAAACGCACGGTCGGCGCACGGTAAACGCACGGCCGGTTGGGAGCCTGGGGTCATCTCAAAAGGAGGTGGCCCATGGTCACAAACCCGCAGCCGGAGCTCTTTCTCGAGCAGCTCGACGCGAGTCATCGGCGCAAGCGGTCGATCGAACCCGAGCTACTCGAAAGGCTCGCCCAACAGGACAGCCGCGTGTTCGAGCTTCTCCTACGTCACCGAAGTGGTGAGCCGGTGGAGGACGCGATCGTGGCGGAGCTGCTCCCGGTGGTTGCCGCCAAGTCGGAACGGATGAGCCCGGTCCGGCTCTACGGCCGAGACGACCTGCGACAGCAGCTGATTGCCGAGCTCTTCCACGTCGCCCGCAAGCTGCCCCTCAGGCGGCCGGACTACGTGACTCGGCGCCTCATGATGGGCGCGGCCAAGCGCCTGACTCGGCGCCTGGAACGCGAGTGGTTCCTGCAGCTAGCTGAGTGGTACCAACAGCTGAACTCGACCACGCTGGACGACGCCGACGGCGACTCGGAAGAGGACATGGACGGTGACTCGGAAGAGGAAATCGACGGCGACTCGGCGGAGGACGAGGGATGAGCGCCCTGCACGTTCGAGGAATGTCGGATATCCTCGCCCGCACGAGGGAGGCGGGGATGGAAGCTCAGGCGGGACAACGGTTCTGGAACTGGCGGCGAATCTCGCTCGCCGTCGGCTACGGACTCGTCTTTCTCGCCGGGCTCCAGATCCTGATGGCGGCCGATCCCAACGGACTGATCCTCATGGTCGCGGCTGTCGCCGGAGTGGTGTTCCTCCACCGCACCTGGCTCGGCGTCGTGGTGTGGACCTACGTGCTGCTGGCCGGGGTCGTTGCACTGGTATCGGGTGACGATTCCGGCTTCTACGGCGTGGTCGCAGGTATCGGATTCGGCCTGCTTGCGTTGCCGATCTGGTCCTCGCGCCGCAAGGCGCCGCGCCCCGCTTACTGGCCGATGCAGTCACCATTCGCGCCGCCGCCAACCCATTCCGAGCCAACGCCCGCCGTCGACCCCCAACTCTCTGCCACTCCTCTACCAGCCGTCCTGGCGTCAGACGGGGCACACACACCTGTCCAGCCAATGATCCGGACGATCGGCAGGATCCAGGCCCTGACCTCGGCTGGGGACCTCACGGCGAGCCTGATGGGCAAGCCGGTGGTCGGGTTCCTTTGGCTCTACCTGCTCGCACGCTCGGTCCGGAAGCCGGGCGACCGTGTGACCCGGACGGCGATCACCGACGAGGTGGCGCACGGCGTCAGCGATCCCCGTGGCCGTTTGCGTGGATACCTGCGTGACCTGTCCCACCTCCCGGCACCACTTGGTCCGATGGTCAAGGTCCAGGACGAGCTGATCGGATTCGACCTGGACGGTTGTGAGGCCGACTTTGCCCTGCTGCGAACCCTCGCGGACCACGTACGTCAGACCAGCGGATCGCTCGATACCAATTTCCTGGGCCGCGCACAGGAGCTGCTGGTGGAACTCGGTGACGGCGACTTCCTGCCTGGCTTTGAGGACATGGAAAAGCGCGTGACGCAGGGACGCGGAGTCGCCGGTCAGATCGTCTCGGAGGTCCGCGCCCAGATCGACACCATGCGTGCTGATGTCGCCGAAGCGGTCGCCAAAGCACTGTTGGATCGAGGTCAGGCGGCGCTTGCCGTGGCTCTGCTTGACCCGTTGGTCGCCCGCTCGGAGGAGCGCGACGACCTGGCTCGAACTCTGATCAATGCCCTCCGTGAGAGCGGGCAGAATGCCCGGGCCGCGGAGATCCGCCGGCGCTTTGCCGTCGGCCAGGAGAGCTAGAGATGAAGAGCTTGAACAGGCGGCTGCGCGGGCTGCAGCAGCGGCTGGGCGCCCGAGAAGAGCTGATCGCCGTAATTGCTCTCGGGGTGCTGGCCTCGGGCGGCCTGGCCTTCACCGTGGTCACCAACCAGGGCACGCCGGCCGGCGCCGCGCTGGCCTACATGGCGGCTGTTGATCGCGCTGACACCGCCTATGTCTGGAGCCACTCGATCATCGATTCCGCCAGAGCCTCGAACAGCGATGTCTCGCTTTTCGACCGCTCTGCCCTGGCGGCCCAACTTGCCGCCACCGCACACACCCGATCCGGATTCCGCGTCCAGGGTGTCAGCTACACGAGCATCGGTCCCCAGGTCACATTGACCTATAACACCAGCGCCGGCCGCAAGACGACCAGCCTGATGCTGCGCGGCGGAGCGCCGCACCAGTGGACGGTCATCGTCGAGCCCGCAGGCCTTGACGTCCACCTTCCGGGCGGCGCCGGGACTCTTACGATCGACGGCCTGGCGGTGGCGGGAACGGCGGGCAAGGAGATTAGAATCGCCGTTTTCCCGGGCACCCACGAGCTGACCCTGGCCGCTTCCCCGTTGTACTTGCCGTATTCCGGAACCGCGGATGCCGAGCTCCCACTGCCCGCTTTGGCACCTGTGAGCTTCGCCAAGGTCCAGCTGACAGCCGAAGGGATTTCCGATGTGGATCAGACCGTGAACAAGGCGCTCAACGCCTGTGCCGCAATCACGGTCCTGGCGCCTGCAGGTTGCCCCCAATCGCTCGGGCAAGACGTCGCCACTGGTCCGGCGAGCTGGACTCTGCTCGGCGATCCGACCACGGGATCAGCGGTCGGGTTGGACGACCAGTCGAGGGTGCAGGTCTCCGGTCACGTCCTGATGGAGCTGAGCTACGTAAGCCAAACCACCAACAGACAGCGCGTCCTCGCCGTGGGCGGCGCTTATGCTGCCGCACTCGAGTGGGACGGCCAAGCCTTCAGGTTCGCGAGCCTACAAGCAACCTCCGGGGTCCCAGATCTCCCGCGGCCGGCGGCAACCGACGCCCAGGTTCTCGCCGCCCTGAAAGCCCAGTTCGACTCGTGCCTCAAGCTTCAGGCGGGGGAGGGCACCGGCTGCCTCCAAACCGTCGCGGCGTTCAACGCCTCGAACTTCGTCTGGCATGAGGACAGCGACCCGCTCCAGGGCGCGGTCCTGGCCTGGGATGGCCAGCGCGGGATCTTTACGGTGGCCGGCAGCTACGCGCTCAGCGTCGATTACGACTTCAGCCCACCCTTCACTCCCACCCGGCGGATTCACGACACCTCATCGGGCCAGTACATAGCTGACCTCTACTGGGACGGCTCCAAGGTCGTTTTCATCGGCTTGGAGAAGTGAGGAGAAGATAAGCCTGAGTAATCCGCCCCAATACGCACCGGTCCGAGTCCAGCTCGGCCAGATCGCCTGCACGGACACCCACGTCATCACCCCGGCCGGAACCTATCCGCTCAAGGGCACGACATGGACCGTGAGCAACCAGACCTTTGTCACCGAGGCCATCCCCGCTTGGGCGATCATCTGCGCGATCCTCTTCTTCATCTTCTGCCTGCTCGGCCTGCTGTTCTTGCTGGTGAAGCAGCGCCGGGTGAATGGGGCAGTCCAGGTTGGGGTGCAGGGGCCCGGTTTGTCCTTCAGTACCTACATCCCTGTCAACAGCGAATTCGCGGTCTTCCAGATCTCTAACTCGGTTGACGTGATCCGGACGCAGGTGGCGCGATTGACCCAAGCATGAGACTCGGTAGATGCCTGCCGGCGGGGCGGATTAGCTCCGCCGGCGGACACCCGAAACCTCAGCCGAACCTCAGCCGAACCTCAAGAAACCTTGAGGTTGCTGATCGCCTGGCTTTCAGCCTCGAGATAAAAGCCAGCCTGAAGCGGGCGCGAATAGTGCGGATACCGCAACCGATGTAGCACCTCTTTCTCCACCTGCCGAATGCGCTCTCGGGTGTAACCCAATGACGTGGCCGTGTCTTGCACGGTCATAGGTTTGGCACCATCCAGGCCGTACCTGAGCCTTAGGACAAGAATTGGATCGGGCTCCCTGGCGGGAATCGCCGTACAAACCTCCGTTAGCTGCGCACAGAGGAAGGCCAGATCGCCGACTACGTCTGGCGGCCGGCCGAAAAGGCGCCTTAGGAGTGCAAGCCAATGAGCGGCGATTCTCAGCTCCCTTCCGGACAGGCTGGCGATCATCGCGCAGCAGTATATGGATGTCCTATAGCCGTCTCATGCCGTCAAAATCAGCTGGTGAAGAATGACGCCACGGTGGTGACGAATGACGCCATTCGGCGTAACCAGCTAACCGTCCCAGGATGGGCAGTGGTGTCGCTCGTCTGGGTTTGCGTAGCTGCCTGCAATCCGGGCGCCCTGGCAAGCAGTAGTCCGAGTCCCGTCATCGCGACAATGCCTGCGGTGAGCCCAATCAATGTCTATCCCGGAGCGACCCTAGGACCCGCGCCCGCGTCATGTAGTGGACCAATCCCGCGGAGCGTTAACCCCAGCTTTGGATTGGCAATCGGGGAATCACCCGTTTACGCAGTCGGTGCCTGGGACTCAGCCGGCATTCTGCATGCTGACCGCGCGACCCAAACCCAGTACGGCGAGCAGGTCAAGGTGTTGTGGGTAATCAGGTCAGGATTCAATCAACCCGTCGCCTTGCGCGGAGCAAACACCTCCACAGGCTCGCCGCTCTATTTCGAGATAGGTGATGCGGGTCCAACGAAGACTCCGAAGCTGGATCCAAACGTGGCACCGGTTAACGAGGGCGATTGGGCCAATTTCCCTTCCTACCTAGATATTCCCGCGGCGGATTGTTACTACATTCAGGCGGACTGGTCGGGCGGTCACTGGCGCGTACAGTTTCCCGCTGGCGACTGAAAGCCCCCCAAATGCTTGATCGGCGCAGCATGAGAAGTCCTCGAGGAAATCAGACTGGTGAAGAATGGACCACTCTGGTGACGAATGACGCCAAAAGGCGTAAGAACATAAGGCGCGCACAAGCGCGCACAGGCGTCTAGACCGAGAAACTACGCGCGAGAACGGCTGCCGCCCTGAGGTCCGGTTTGTGCGTGCTTGGGAGGTTAAGCCTCATCGCTACAAACGGCCCTAGGAGAACCTGCCCATCCTCGCGGCCAAGCTGCCGACGGGCTTAGTCACCACGGGTTCTAGCCGCCGGATCGGGCCGTGATCTTTGCAGGCTGGGTTGGATTCAACAATCCTGCACCGCCACGATGGACTCGCGGTGGCTCTCGACATTCTTATGATTCGGGCACGTGCCTACGACCCTGCGGTCTTCCGACGGTGCTGGCGGCTGTTGAGCGCTAATCAGCTCATCGATTCGCTCTCTGCCCTGCCAGCGGCCAGGAAGCTCGCCGCGGCGCAGCCGATATCGTCGTCAGTCCAAGTCGGCGGCATCGAGGTGGCGACCGCCATCGTCCGTGATGAGACATCGACACGACGGGTCTGGCGTGAACGCCAACGAGGCGGCGCCACGCCGCTCATCCTAGTAACAGACTCAGGTACTCCCGGAGTTGTATCGGTACTCGGGCCCGCTGACGGCAACGGTCCACTCCGGCAGGTCGAGAGCGGTCCGCTGGAGGAACTGCTGCGTCGAATCTCAACCCTGCCGCGCCTCGATGCCGTACGCGAAGTCGCAGTCGAGCTCGAGCGGCTCGACCAGTCAGGGATCCCCGGCCTTCGCCTTCGTGACCTTCTAACCGTCCACACGCTCGATAGCCGGCTTCGAAACGATAAGCCGCGCTGGTCAGCCGCTGAGGCGGAGGCAGACAAGATCATCGCGGCCACTGAGTGGCGCTCACTGCTCACGGCGCTCGGGTACGAGATCGAACGCCGCCCGCAGCGCGGCTACCTGCTTCGTGTTGCCAACCGACCCGTGGCGGTCGTCCATCCGATGAAAGATGCGGCAGCGTTCTCGAAACTCGATGACGAAGGCCGCCCTCCCGAAGGCGCTTTGCTCGCGGACTGTGACACCGAAGGCACGAAATACGGGCTCTTCGCCGCGGGCGTTCGGCTTCGCCTGTTCGACTTCGCGACGCCCGGTGCGGCGACCGCACGCTACATCGACCTGGATCCGGCGGTAATGCGACCCGGTGATCGACCGTTCGTCGCGCTCGTTTCGCCAACCTACCTTGCCGATGGCGAGTTCGCGCGTCTAGTCGAAGACGCCCGGCAGTTTGGCGTCGCGCTGAGAAAGCGCCTGGACGACAAACTGCGTCAGGCGGCCCTGCCTGCCCTAGCCCGAAGCCTCCACCAATGGGCGTCGTCGCAGGCGATCGACTTAAACTCTGAGGCACAGGTTGTAGAACTTGAGAAGGCAGCCCTCACGCTGCTCTTTCGCCTTCTGTTTCTTTTATACGCAGAGAGCAGCCGCTATCTGCCGGTTGACAACCGCGTCTATGCCAACGCATCGGTCAGCACGCTGGCGGCCGAGGCCGAAGAGACCCGCGACAAGGTGAGCATGCGGTCGACGACACTGTGGGACCGCCTTCAGGTCCTGGTTCGCGCCATGCGCACCGGCAACGACGCGTGGCGCGTGCCGCCTTACAACGGAGCGCTCTTCGCCGCGGAGGGATTCGAGGGCGCCGCGCTTCTCGAGAAGGTGAGCTTCACCGACCCAAGCTTCGCCGATTTACTGATTGCTCTAGGGCGTGAGGAAGGGCGCGGGATCGACTACTCGACACTTGAAATCGGTCACCTCGGAAACATCTACGAGGCACTCCTGTCGCTACGTCTCACTACCGCCATTGGTCCCCTCCTTTATGACGCTCGCGCCGACCGTTACCGGCCGCCGGCCAAGGGAGAGATGCCGGCCTACAGAAAGGGCGAGCTCCTGTGGCTCACGAACGAGGGCGGCCGAAAGGCTGGCGGTGTTTATTACACGCCGACCGAGTTGGTCCGTCATCTGGTTAGGCAGGCCGTGATGCCAGCCTTCGAACGCCACCTGGCCGAGGTCGAGGCTAGGGCTGAGCGTGATCCAAATGGCGCCGCTCAGCATCTACTGGATTTCGCTGTTGTCGATCCAGCTTGCGGAAGCGCTCACTTCCTCGTTGAGGTTGTCGGTGCGCTCTCTGATCGCACTGTCCGATTTCTCGCGGAGCACCCTCTGCCTGCTATAGCCGACTCGATCGCAAGGTTGCGCACCGGCGCGCTGCAGGGAACGGCGACCGACGACACCATGCTGATTCGCAGGCTGATGCTCAAGCACTGTGTTTACGGCGTGGACATCAGCGCGATGGGTGCGGAGATCGCCAAGCTGTCGCTCTGGCTTGCCTCATTCGTGCCAGGGTTGAGCCTCGCTTACCTTGATGGCAACCTGAAAGTCGGCGACTCGCTTGTCGGCGTGGTCCGCATCGAGAGCGTCGGCGGCGGCAAACATGTCCCAGCAGACTGGCAGCGAAAACTTCGCGAGATAAGCACGGCGGCACTTGTCGCGGCCGACATCGAGGATCGTAACCCGGATGAAGTCAAAGCCAGCGAGGATGCCGACGTGCACGTTCGCGAGGTTGCAAAGACGATCGTCTCGATATTCGATCTCTGGACCGCCGAACCTTTCGGCGTTATAGGCGCGCGTGCGGAAGTCGCCGCCTATGCGCAGGACCTGCTCGATGGAAAGCGAGTCGCAAAGATGCAGCCCGCCGCCTCCCTCGCGGCTAAGGAACAGGGCTTCCTACATTATCCGGTCGAATTTTCACGCGTCTTCGCCCGTGATCGTCCCGGCTTCGATGCTGTGGTCGGTAATCCACCGTGGGACGAGGTGAAGCCAGAGGAGCTGTCTTTTTATGGCCTATTCATGCCGGGCCTGCGAGGCATGCCAGAGGCTGAACGTAAGGCGGCGCTAGTTGCTTTCCAGGCTAGCCGTCCAGACCTTCAGAAGCGGCTGGCAGAGACCCGGAAAGCAGCCGCCACGCGCAACCGGGTGTTTGGAAGCGGGGATTACGAACCGACGCGAGGCGATCCCGATTTGTACAAGTGGTTCTGTCAACGGTATCGCCGTCTTCTGCGTGAGGAGGGTGAACTTGGAGTCGTTCTTCCTAGAACAGCGTTTGTCAACGCGGGCTCCATCGGATTCCGAGAGTGGTTGTTCGGTAAGACGTCGTGCCATCGCATCGACTTCCTGATAAACCGCCGCCTCTGGATGTTCGATACGCATCCCCAATACACCGTGGCCCTTTTGGCAGCCGCGATGACTGCGCCCCCCCCAAACCAGGTTGTCCGAGTAGCAGGAGTCGCGGATTCAAATGACGCATGGGCCTTTCAATCTGAGTCTGCCGGTGTCAGGGTGCCGCTCAGCGCTTTCGCGACAGGTTTTGTAGTGCCATTAGCTAAGAGTGATCGGGAAGCTGACTTACTGGCTCGCATGCGGCTCGGCGATCCGTTTCCAATGGGTTCGAAGGGTAGATGGCGCTGCTTTCCGGTGGCCGAACTTCACGAGACTCACGATGCAAAGTACTGGAGCGGCGTTGTCAACGGTCGACCTCTCTGGAAGGGTGAGAGCTTCGACCAGTATCTTCCTCACGGAGCCCAGGCGCGAGCGTGCAAGGAGACCGACTCCCTCCTGAAAGCAATCCACAAGCCGCGGCCGGGCAGCGAGTCAACGGTTGAATCACATACCTCGCTGGAACAGCGCCGGTCAGCGGTTTTGCGCGAGCTTGGCCGAGCCCGGGTCGCCTTCCGCGGGATCAGCCGCTCCACTGACTCCAGGACTATCCGGGCATGCCTTGTCCCGCCCCGCGTCTTGCTGGCCAACAGTGCGCCTTACCTAGCATTCGTTCCTGGCACAGTCAAGGATCAAGCCGCGTGCTTGGCGATCATGAATAGCCTTCCATTCGACTGGCAGGCGCGCCGGTTCGTCGAGGCTAACCTCAACTTCTTCCTCCTTGAGGCTCTGTCGGTGCCTCCACTGAGCGACGACGACTATGAGGTGATCGCTCTTGATGCCGCTAAGCTCTCATGCGCCGATGAACGCTTTTCCGATTTCGCGCTGGGGATCAACATCAAGTCCGCCGAACTGGATCCTACTGAACGGGACCGCCTCCGGGCTGACATCGACGCCCGGGTCGCCCGCGCCTGGACCCTCACAGCAGACGACCTCGAGTTGATCTTCAAGGACTTCACAGTGGACGCGGTCTCGTCCCGATATCGCACACTCGTGCTCGATCGCCTCTCGAGGCTCTAGGGTGGCGGGGCGCCCCGAGCTCGTCGACAACCTTTCCGGAGGGTCTTCGCACGCTGAGGCTTTGCGCTATCTCGTTGGGGATCTGCCGCCGGAGCACGAGCTGTCCATCGCCACTGGGTACGTGAATCTAGGCGGACTCCGCCAGCTGTCGGCGACCGTAGCGGGCCGTGGAGTTCGGCTACTTCTTGGCGCCGCACCAAGCCCTGGACTCAACGCCGAATTGCCGCTCGACCGATTCGAGATGGCGCTGCTCAATCTCCGCAAGGATCGCGACCTCGCCCGATTCCCACCGAGCCGAGCAGCTGCTGCGTTGGCTGAGGTCCAAACGTGGCTCGGCGGATCCGACGTGGCCGTGCGCCGCTATCTGACCCAGTTCCTTCACGGGAAGGCTTACTTGTTCGGAGACCGTACAGATGCGCGGGCCGCGCTCATCACCTCAGCTAACCTCACGGGAGCTGGGCTCTTTCGCAACCTGGAGCTTGGCTTAGTGGACTACCAACCCGGCGTCGCCGGCGCCGCCATCGAATGGTTCGACCACTTATGGGCGGAGGCGGGTGAGTACAAACCCGACCTGCTTTCGCTCCTATTTCCGGACCCCGGCCTTATCGATCCCCACACCGTCTATTTGCGGGCGCTTCTAGAGCTCTACGAAGCTGAGGTTTTGGCCGGATCTGCGGGTCCGCCGCCAACGTCGGTACAGTTGGCTCCGTTTCAGCGAGACGGCTACGACCGCGCCCGCGCCATCCTGAAGCGCTTCCACGGCGTTGTGTATGCCGACGGAGTAGGCACGGGGAAGACCGAAATTGGATTGGCGTTCGTCGAAGAATATGCGCTTCGGCAACAGAGGAACGTCTTAATCGTCTGCCCCGCCCAGCTAAAGGACAACTGGACGCGCCGACTACTCGCCACGCGGTTGCCTGCGCAGGTGATCAGCTATCAGGAGATGGCCTCCGATGAACAGCTCGCACCTAACGCAGGCAACCGGCACCGCGTGCTTCACAGTGCCAAGGACACCTTCCGCCTAGTCATTGTGGATGAGGCCCACGCTTTACGGTCAGCCGATACCACGTGGTATCGATCGATGGAGCGGCTATTGGGTGGCGAGCAGAAGGAAGTAGTGCTCCTCACCGCCACGCCGATCAACAATGGCTTGTGGGACCTCTACAACTTAGTCATGGTTTTCGCGCGCCATGACCGCGCTTTCGCGTCCGCCGGCATACCGTCCATCCGGTCGCTATTCCTCAGTGCTGGCGCAAACCAGAAGGACCCTGAAAACCTCGACCCGGATGTTCTATTTCCACTCGCCGACCTGGTATCGGTCCGCCGCGACCGGCTATTTATCGAGCGCTACTATCCAAACGCAGTCTTCCCCGACGGCACGCCAGTGAGGTTTCCCACCCCGGCCCCCGAGACGCGGCGCTACGACCTCGACGCTGCTCACAAGGGGCTATTCGATGAGATCACGAACGCGATCTCCGGGTTGACCATGGCGCGGTATAGGCCTAGCGCCTACATCATTGGGGCCGAAGAAGAGGTGTCGGAGGCGACCCTCGCCGGACTCCTCCAAAGCGGTGTGCTCAAGCGCTTCGAATCTTGCTGGTGGGCATGTCTCAAGACAGTCGAGCGGATGATTGCTGCACACGATGCATTCCTCGCGGCGTGGGATATGGGCCGCGTGCCGTCGCGCGAGGTTCTCAAGGCGGCCGCGCACGCAGAAATGGACGATGCGGGCATGGCGGGCTGGGTCGAGCAGCAGCTCGAATCCGATCCAGAGGCCATTCCGATCGACCGCTTCAAGGCCGAGTACAGAAAGCATGTCGAGGCCGATTGCGAACTCTTAGTGAAGATTCGTACCAGGCTATCCACCCTGGGAGCCGACCGCGACCCGAAGCTCACGTTGTTGCGGTCGATACTCGAGCAGTCACCCTCGCAGAAGATTGCAGTGTTCGCGACGTTTGCTGAGTCGATCGAGTACCTCGACGAGCATTTGGCCAAGGAGGTCGCCGGGCGTTCTCGCGTAACTGTTATCGGCACCCAGAGCGATCCGGACTCACGCCTCACCGCGCTGGGTCGCTTCTGCCCGAAGACGGTGGTGCGGGAGGACTACGTGCCTCCTGATGGGGAAGTTGACCTGTTACTTTCGACCGACGTCCTCTCTGAGGGACAGAACCTGCAACAAGCAGCGCACGTCATTAGCTACGACATGCCCTGGAATCCACAACGTGTCGTTCAGCGTTACGGTCGTGTGATCCGGTTGAAGAGCGAACACGCTCGCGTCACGCTAACGACAATGCTGCCAGCTCCAGGCGAGCTCGAGCGGCTGCTTGGACTGGAGGCGACGATACGTCGGAAGATCATCGCAGCCAGCGTTTTCGGAATGGACGCTGAGGTTGTTGAGCACGCGGCTCTCGAGGAGCTGCGCTCCTACGCTGCGCGGTTAGAGAGCGGAGACACAGGTCTGCTGGACGATGACCAAGATGGCACCGGTACGTCGGCGTTTGCTGGTGAGGAGTTGCGCGCTGAGCTGATGCGGGCAGTCGCGGAAGGCGAGCTGGCTCGGCTGCAAGCTCTTCCGTGGGGAATCGGCGCGAGCTTCCGCCAGGCGCCCGGCATTCCATCAGTCGGAGCTGCTGGCGTGTTCTTCGCATGCCGCGCAAATGAGCGGCGTTATTGGCGATACGTAGAAGGAGATGGTTCGATCATCGGTGAAGATGCCGAAATGTTGCGTCGGATCAATCCTGGAAGCGCTCCGAGTGGCGAAGCGGCCGGTATTGAGCTCGAACAAGCATGGAGACTTGCCGCGGACACCGTTGTTGCTGAACATAATCGACTTGCTGACCCGCGCACCGACTCGGAACGTCTTGGGCCTGCGCAACGATGGGCGCTAGAACTGCTTCGCGATCCTTCAGTCGTGCTACCTGAAGGCGCATCCCGAGCCGACGAAGCACTATCAGTCGAACGGAGCTCTACGGTGCGGCAGGCTTTGTCTGCTATACGCGGAGAAGTTGATCGGGCGGTGATCTCTCGCAACGAAGCAGCCGTTCGCATCCTGCGGGTCGTGGATGACTTCGGCCTACGGTCGGTTCCACCACCTCCACCTCTCGAGCCAATCACAGTTGACGATATTGGCGTCGTCTGCTGGATGGCTGTACTGGCACCGACAGCAGTCCTGCCCGCCTAAGGCGGCCCGACTCTTCAGGGCGAACGTTCGCCCCCGGCAAAGGCAAATGGGTCAACTCCATCGACGATCAGGCCTGGCGGCGCGCTTGCTAGCGATAAGCGTCGGTTCTGCCTATCCGGTTAGCTCCGCAAAGCTAGGCCTGGGTCTTTGACTTCTTCGTAGGTGGTTGGGGCGAGGCGGCTGCCAAGGCCGAGCAGGGTCTGAAAGGCAGCCATTGGCGTGCGCCGGCGGTTGAACCGGAAGACGAACTCGTCGAGGTAGACCTGCATCTGGTGGTCCGAGACCCCTCGATAGGTCCCGCGCAGCCATGTCTTGAAGTTGCTAATCACCCGGTGAACACGCGGCAGTGCCCGGGCGGCGTCTCTGCCGATCATGCCTTCGGCTCGGAGGCTTGTGCTTTGGTGATCGTAGCCGA
>Ga0307374_10009540_pt1 | contig 14271 bp, 15 predicted proteins | sample OX3MG_FD_202532 | JGI IMG/M metagenome (GOLD analysis project Ga0307374, IMG submission 202532) | Soil microbial communities from Risofladan, Vaasa, Finland - OX-3 | ecosystem: Environmental > Terrestrial > Soil > Coastal area > Acid sulfate soil | place: Finland: Risofladan, Vaasa | collected... | reverse complement strand
GTCCGTCACCTCGCAGCGGACCGCGATCGCCTCGCCGCCGTCGGCCTCGATCCGGGCAGCGACGGAATTCAGCGCCTCCAGGTCGCGCGAGGCCAGCACGACGGAGGCACCGGCGGCCGCGAACGCCGCCGCTGTGACGGCTCCGATTCCCTTGCTGGCGCCCGCGACCAGGGCGACGCGGCCGTGCATCGGCAGATCTCGCATGGCAAACCCTCCTTCAGCTCCAAAGCTTAGATATCGAAGAGTTCTAAGTCAAATGCTTAGCCGTCAGTTGGTTGTGGTTGCGTAGGTCAGTCCCGCGCGGGTCAGGGCCTAAGCCGAAGAGTCTGCGGTTAGATGAAGAGAATGCGGCAGTCGGCGACGCAGAACTTACAGCTAAGCCAGGCTTCAGGCGTGGGGAGCATCCTTCGGCGCGCGAGCCCGCCGGATCCGGGGGGCGGCGATGCGGCAGGACAGGACGACGAGCAGCGGCCAGGTGACCTGCGCGACGCCGAGCACCCGCTCGGCCAGGCCAAGCTCACCGCCGCCGCTCACCAGCTCGACGACGAACCAGGCGAGCAGCGCGGCGATCAGCGAGGCGGCGGTGACCGCGACAGCCGGCCGCAGGCCCCAGGGCGCCGACGGACCCGGCCGGCGGGCAGCTAGCGGCCAGGCGGTGAGGAACATGAAGCCGACCGCGGCCCAGAGCGCGTGGGCGAACGAGAAACCACCGGCGACCGCCTCGGGGTTGGCCGCGACCAGCGCGCCTGCCAGGCCGCCTGCCACCAGGACGAGCCGCCCGGCCGAGGCGGCGGGCCGCAGGGCCACGCCGGTGGCCATGTAGCAGGCCGCCACCAGGACGAATGCCAGCGTCATCACCCACCGGTCGGCCGCGCCCGCTCGCGCGAGCGAGCTGACGCTCTGCCTGACCGGATCGAAGGACCGCGGCTGCAGTGCGTCGGCCACCGTCCAGCCGCCGATCAGGAGCACGGGCGCCGTAGCCGAAGAGAACACGCCCCACCACGGTACGGCTCGCACGAGTCCACCGTAGGCGAGCGCCGCCGGGTAACTTCGGGTCGGCCACAATGGTCCGATGGACGTGGTCTCCCTCGGCTATCAGACCGACCTCGATATCCGCGGGACAGAAGGCAGCCAGATCACCGACTGCGGTGATCACATGGTGGTGCGGACCGAGCGGAATCCTGGCTACTGGTGGGGCAACTTCATCCTGCTGGCGGGGCCGCCACGAGCGGGCGAGGTGGACCGCTGGCTGGCCAGGTTCGCCGCGCTGTTCCCCGCCGCGAAGCACCGCGCGTTCGGCGTCGACGTCACTGACGCGGCCGCCGTCGAGGGGGCCGCCTTCGCGGCAGCCGGCTTCCGGGCCGAGCGCAACGTCGTGCTGACCGCCTCGTCCGTCATCCGGCCTCGCCAGCCGCGCCTGGCGGCGACGGTCAGGCAGCTAGCCGGAGACGATGACTGGCGGCAGTCGGCCGAGCTGCGACTCGCCTGCTTCGAGCCGGCTCCGCCAGCCGCTCCGACGGCGGCACCTGGCGTCTCGGCGGACGAGCAGGAGTTCGATGCGCGCAAGCTGGCCGCCCGCCGCGAGCTCACCGAGACCGGCCGGGCGGCCTGGTTCGGAGCGTTCGCCGCTGGCCGCCTGGTGGCTCAGCTCGGCCTGGTGCCGGCCGGGAACGGGCTGGCCCGGTACCAGGATGTCGAGACTCATCCGGAGTTCAGGCGGCAGGGGCTCGCCGGGACGCTGGTCTGGCAGGCCGGCACGTACGGCCTGGCCGAGCTGGGCGCCGCCAGGCTGGTCATCGTGGCCGATCCGGACTATCACGCCTTCCGGCTCTACGAGTCGCTCGGCTTCCGGCGGGCCGAGGATCAGGTCGGCTTCGAGCAGACTCCGTAAGGTGGCCCCGGTGCGCAGCGCGGGCACTGCGCACCGGGGCCAGATTCAGCGGCTCAGGGAGTCCTCGAGGTCGAGCTCGCCGATGACCTCGCTGTCGGTGGCTGGCACCGGCGCCGCTGTGGCGCCCGCGAGGTCTTCGCGGCGCAGCCGGATCGAGACGAGCACCACGACGAGGGCCAGCACCACGATCCCGGCGGCGACCAGGAAGCCCCGCGAGATTCCGACCGCCAGGGCCTGGTGCAGGATCGGGGCGGGCACCACGCCGGACTTCGCGGCCGGCAGATGCAGGCCGGTCCGCCCGGCGGCCGCCGCGGCCCGGGCGACCTGGTGCTTGACGTTGTCGGACACCGCCGTCCAGGTGACCGTGCCCAGCGCGGCAAGCCCGATCGCGCCGCCGACCTGCTGGCCGGTGTTGAGCAGGCTGGACGCCACCCCGGAGTCCTCGCCGCGCACCTTGTTGAGCGCGACCAGGGACAGCGGCACGAACAGCATGCCGAATCCGAACGACGTGACGAGCATCGGGCCGAGCAGGCCGCTGACGTACTGGCTGTGCACGGTCAGATGCGAGAACCAGTAGAAGCCGACCGCCCCGATGGAGGATCCGGCCACCATGAGCGGCCGCGGGCCGATCCGGCCGATGACCTGGGAGACGACCCCGGACATCAGCACGATGGTCCCGGCGAACGGCAGGAACGCCAGGCCCGACCGCAGCGCGCTGTACCCGAGCACTTCCTGCACGAAGATCGTGAGGAAGAAGAAGACCCCGAACATGGCGGTCGCCAGGCAGAGCATCACCAGGTAGGCGCCCGTCCGGCTGCGGTTCTCCAGGACGCGCAGCGGCATCAGGGCGTGGCTGCTGCGCCACTCGATGAGCACGAAGCTGACCAGCAGCACGGCGGCGGCAGCGAGCGAGACGACCACCTTGCCGTCGGCCCAGTGCGAGATACCGTGCTGGTCGGTGCTGGCGTTCGACAGGCCGTAGACCAGGAGCGCGACTCCGGCCGTGCTCGTGATGGCGCCCGGCAGGTCGAAGCGCCCGCGGCGCCTGGTGGACTCGGTGAGCACGTAGCCGGCCAGGATGGCGGTGATGATGCCGATCGGCACGTTCACGAACATCACCCAGCGCCAGGACAGATAGGTGGTGAGCAGGCCGCCGGCGACCAGGCCGACCGCCGCGCCCCCGCCGCTCATCGCGGCATAGACACCCATCGCGCGGTTGCGCCGCGAGCCCTCGGGGAACGTGGTGGTGATCAGCGCGAGCGCGGTCGGCGCGATCATGGCGCCGCCGACACCCTGGACCGCTCTCGCGGCCAGCAGCCAGGCTTGCGAGGTGGCGAAGCCGCCTAGCAGCGAGGCGACCGAGAACAGCAGCAGCCCGGCGATGAAGATCTTCCGCCGGCCGAGCAGGTCTCCGGAGCGGCCGCCGAGCAGCAGAAGCCCGCCGAAGGTGACGGCATAGGCGGTCACGACCCACTCCAGGCCGCTGCCGGTGAAGCCCAGCGCGCGCTGGATATGCGGAAGCGCGACGTTCACGATGGCCGAGTCGAGCACGACCATCAGCTGAGCGGTGGCGATGACGAAGAGAGCCAGGCCGAGGCGAGGGTGGCCGTCGGCGGCTGGGGAGCCGGGTGTGGTTGCCCGGCCGGTAACCGTTTGCGTCGCAGACACAGTGGTCTCCTAACCTTCTCAGGGCGTGCGGGTCCCGCACCGCGACCCCAGCAAGGGGCCCGGCGTCAGGGGACAAAGGGGAGCGCATCTGACTTGCGCGAGCCGCGGACAGTTACGCGGCGGGTCGTGGTCGCTGGCTAGTCCTGGAGGGCCCGCTCAGTTTCGCTCCGAGGGCCAGCCCAGGTTGCGCAGGTCAGCTTCGCGTGCCAGTCAGGAAGCGACCGGCGAGGTAGCGCCTGTGGAGCCCTTCACCTCCCTCTCGGGCGCCCTGGCGGCCGGCGATACCGGTGCGGCCGCCAGGGCCCTGGACATCTTGCGGACGAGTTCGAGGAACTGCTCGCGTTCGCGGCGGTCTAGTGCTTGCGTCCACGGCATCAGGCCGAGCGTTTCCTGCTCCATGGCCGCCTTGACCTCCAGGCCGCGGTCGGTGAGCGCGAGGTTCTTGATCCGCCGGTCGGCGGCATCCGGCTCGCGCTTCGCCAGGCCGCGCTGCTCAAGCGTGTCGGCGATCATGGTGACGAAGGACGGGTCGCAGTGCAGCTTCTGACCGAGGTCCTTCATCGGTACCGGCGTATCGAGCCGGCGAAGGGCCTTGATAGCTGACACGGGGACGTCGAAGCGCTGCGAAAGCTGGTCTCCGCGCCGCATCAGCTGGCCAATGAACTCGGTAACGGCATCAAAGATGTCCTGATCGAGCTTGTCGCCGCCCGAACACCAGCTCATTGTCGCCTCCTGCTCGGCTCTTCGGTGCGAGGTCAGGCACCTTGTCCGGTCAACCGTCGATCTAGTCAACCTTGTCCATCTCAACGGTTGAGTAGCTCAACCATATTCCGCATTGCTTGAGTCTGTCAAAGGTTTTTTCGCTCATGGGATCTGTTCACTCACCGGTGGCGCCGTCGATCCGCTGCCTGACGATGTCGGCGTGCCCGTTGTGCCGGGCATACTCCAGGATCACTTTCATCAGGTTCCAGCGAACCGAGAAGCGGTTGCCAGCGGCGATTGCGCCGAGCGGTCCCGTCGAAGAAAGAAGCTGATCGGCGCGCGCCCGCTCGTCCAGCCACCGAGCCAGGGACGCTGGGGCCAGGTCGGGCGAGAGGTCCTCGATGTCACCGTCGGGTACCTCGGCGGTGCAGTACACCCAGCTGAACCCCCCGCCGCCCGCCAGCGCGTGCACGAGGTAGGCGTGTTCCATCTCCGTCATGTGCCTGACCAGCCCGAGCAGCGACAGGTCCGAGGGCGGCGCCGGCATCATGACAAGCTGCTCGGCGCTCAGCCCGTCGCACTTGGCCGCGAGCGCATCGCGGTGAAAGGCCAGCCAGCCAAGCAGCAGCTCTCGTTCACTGGCGTTCCCTGGCTCCGGGGCTCGCTGCACCGCCTACTCCGATCGCGATCTCGCTTACTGACCCTTAGTCTGCCGGACCGGGAGTTGTACGCGCAGCACGGTTTGTCCCGGCTGCGTGTCGATGGTGATCTGGCCCTTGTGCCGCTCGACGATGCGCCGGCCGACCTGGTCCGCGCTGGGCCCGTCGAACAGGAAGATGTCCCGCAGGTCGTCGGCTCGCACGCTCGCGCCATTCTGTCGGCCCTGTTCGCTGAAGGCTACTGCCTGGCCGGGGATCTGGGGCCCATGTGCGCAGGCGGGACGTGGTGACGGTGTTGATACTGTCGTGCGATACGCAACCGGGGGGTTTACGTGGCGAAGTATCTGCTCGAAGTGAACTACACCATCGACGGCATCAAGGGAGTGAAGGCCGAGGGCGGCTCGGCCCGGGTCGCCGCGGCCACGCAGCTCGTCGAGAGCCTGGGCGGCACGGTCGAGTCCTTCTACTTCGCCTTCGGCGGCAGCGACGCCTACGTCGTGGCCGACTTCGCGGACAACGTCTCCGCCGCGGCCGCGGGGCTGGCCGTCAGCGCGGGCGGCGGGGCGACGACGCGGACCGTGGTGCTTCTGACCGCGCAGGAGGTCGACGCGGCGGCCGGGAAGCAGTCGACGTACCGGCCGCCGGGGCGCTGACTGGCGGACGCGCGCTCCGGCGCAGCCGCTTGAGCGTCGCGATGTCCCGCGCCTGACCCTTCGCCTCGCCCGGCGTCTCCACCACGAACGGGACGCCGGCGGTGGCCGGATGGTGCAGCAGGTCCCAGAACGGCCGGGTGCCGAGCGTGCCCCGGCCGACGTTCTCGTGCCGGTCCCGCTTGGAGCCGCAGCAGTCCCTGGCGTCGTTGGCATGAACGAGCCGGAGCCTGCCGGGCGCGACCTGGGCCAGTTCGGCGAGCGCGGCGGCGACGCCGTCTGGCGCGGTCAGGTCGTGCCCGGCGCCGAGCAGGTGGCAGGTGTCCAGGCAGAGCCGCGCGCGGGGATGCCAGTCCAGAGTCGGGGAAGCTCCCGGGCGGCGCCGGATCGTCGTGCATCCGCTGATCATGTACTAAAATAGGGTGATGTCGGAAATACAGTTCGGCGTCAACTTCCATGCGACGGCGTCGCGGGATCAGTTCCAGCAGCTAGTACGGCGTGCCGACGAGCTCGGTTTCGATGTCCTCGCCGCCCCCGATCATCTGGGCGCAGCGGGGCCCTTCACCACCCTGGCGGCGGCCGGCACCATCAGCGACCGGCTGCGGCTGCGCACGTACGTGCTGAACGTCGGGTTCTGGAACGCGGCGCTGCTGGCCAGGGAGGTGGCCACCCTGGATCTGCTCTCGGGTGGCCGGGCCGAGCTCGGGCTCGGCGCCGGCCACATGAAAAGCGAGCACGACGACGCCAGGCTGCCGTGGCTGCCGTTCCGGCAGCGGATCCAGGCGCTGGACGACACCGCCGCGGAGGTTCGCCGCAGGCTCGCCGACCCGGCGCACGAGCCCAGGCCGGTCCAGCAGCCGGTGCCGCTGATGGTCGCGGCCATGTCGGGTCCCGGCCTGGCGGTGGCGGCGATCCACGCCGACGTGGTCGGCTTCTCGGGGCTGCGCCAGGTCCCCGGCGCCGCTCCCGGCACGTTCACGCTGGCCTCCGCCGCGGAGACGGCGGGCCGGGTGGCTGAGGTTCGCGCGCAGGCAGGCAATCGCCCGTACCGGTCCGATGTTCTCCTCCAGCACGTGGTCGTCGGCAAGCCGCCGGAGCAGGCCGCCGGGGAGATGGCGGCCGCGGTGCCCCGGCTGAGCGTGGAGGAGATACTGGACAGCCCGTTCGTGCTGTACGCGCAGGACGAGCAGGAGGCCGCCGACGAGCTCCGGCGCCGCCATGAGCGGTACGGTTTCGACAGCGTGACGGCGCATCAGCCCAGTATGGAGGCGCTGGGTCAGGTGATCGCCGCGCACCGGGGCGGCGGCAGGTGAAACGAGGGTGAATGACCCGGCTGGTAGTCAAGCTCGGCTCAAGCTCGATCGCGAGCGGAGAAGGGCTTGCCCTCGACGTGATCGCCGATCTGGTCACCCAGATCGCCGCTGCTCAGCGCGATCGCTACGAGGTCATCCTGGTCACCTCCGGTGCCGCCAGGCTGGGCAGGCGGCTGCTCGCGTTCGAGGGGCCGACCGCGCGGGCCGGGCCTGAGCTGAGCAGGCTGGTCGACGCGGTCCGGCTGACCGTGACCCAGGCGGCCGATCACGAGGGGCTGATCCGCTCGCTGGAGACCACGCTGGAGCGCTACGGCAGCGCCGACCTGGCCGGCCCGCTCGGCGTGGCCCTGGCCGCCTCGGTGGGCCAGCCGGCCCTGATGGCGCTCTACCGCCAGCTGGCCGCGGCCGTCGGCATGGAGGTCTGCCAGATCCTGCTGTCCAAGAGTGACCTGGACTCGGCCGAAGCGATGCGCGACGTCGGCGCCGTGCTGATCTCCGCCCTCCAGCAGGGCCTGCTGCCCGTGGTCAACGGGAACGACACGACCGACCCGAAGTCGGAGCTCGACAACGACCAGATCGCGGTGGCCGTCGCAGTCGCGGCGGAAGCGTCACGGCTGACCTTCCTGACCAACGTCCGCGCTGTCTACGGCGACGACGCGATGCAGGACCGGATCTCGCGCCTGACGCCCGAGGAGGCCAGGGCGATCAGGATCTCGGCGGCGGGGGAGGGCCGCGGCGGCATGCGGTCCAAGCTCAACGCCGCCGCCCGGGCCGCCTACTGCGGCGTCGAGTGCGTGATCGGGTCGGCGCGGGACGCCGACGTCGTGGCCAGGAGCCTCAGCCCGCGCGCCAGGATGGGCACGGTCGTCCGGGCCGTCGCTGGCCAGCTGGCGCCGGCCGAGCGCTGGGTCGGCGGCATCGCGTACCCGATGGGAACGATCGGCATCAACCGCGAGGCCGAGCGGAGCCTGCGCGCGGGCAGCACCCTGTTCCTGTCGGGCGTCAAGCGCGTCGACGGCGACTTCGAGCCCGGCTCGGTCGTCGAGCTCGTCGATGTCCGGCATCCGGAACGGCTGATCGGCCGGGGGTCGGTGGCGATGCCGTCGGCGATCCTGCGGCTGCTCCGGGCCCTCACCACGGACGAGGTCGCCGACGTGCTGTCGATCCTGTTCCGGCTCCGGCATGCCCCGGTTCTGCGCGGCATCGAGCCGGACCGCCAGCCCGGCGCCGAGGCCAGCCTGCTCGACCCGGAGCAGTTCGCCGACGTCGCCGATCTGGCCCGGCGCGGCTCGCAGGCCTCCAGGCAGGCGCATGCCGCGCTCACGGCCGCGACGCCGGAGCGGGTCCGGATCCTGACCGACGCGCTGCTCCAGGCTCAGCCCCGCGCCTGCTCGGCGATCCTGGCCGAAGGCTCGTTCCTCACCGGCAAGGTCAGCACTGACTCGCCGGGCCGCCGTGCTGTCCGCGACATGCACGCGGTCCACCGCGACTCGCTCGTGGTCTTCCGCTGCGAACCTTCATGATCACGGACACTCTCTGACAGCAGCCGTCGGCAGATGTCAGTGATCATGAAAGCCGACGAGCCGGCCGGCGGTCAGACCCGGATCTGGCCGGTGCCCCAGGTCACGTTCTTGACGCAGGTCAGCGCCTCCAGCCCCATCGGGCCGCGGGCGTGCAGCTTCTGCGTCGACACCCCGATCTCCAGGCCGTACCCGAACTCGCCTCCGTCGGAGAACCGGGTCGAGCAGTTCACGAACACGCTGCCCGAGTCGACCGCCCGCGCGAACCGGCGCGCCACCGCGATGTCGCGGGCCACGACCGCCTCGGAATTCCGCGTTCCCCACCGGGCGATGTGCGCCAGCGCCTCGTCCAGGCCCGGCACGACCCGGACCGCGAGGATCAGGTCGAGATACTCGGTGCCCCAGTCGCTCTCGGCGGCCGGCTCGGCATCCGGCCAGATCGCGCGGACCCGCTCGTCCCCGCGCACCACGACCCCGAGCTTGTGCAGCTCGCCGAGCGCGTCAGGCAGCCAGGTCCCGGCGATGGCCTCGTGCACGAGCAGCGTCTCGGCGGCGTTGCACACGCTCGGCCGCGACGTCTTGGCGTTGACGACGATGCTCGTGGCCATCTGCGGGTCGGCGGACGCGTCCACGTAGACGTGGCAGTTCCCGTCGCCGTCGATGACGACGGGCACCGTCGCGTGCTCGCGAACGGTCGCCAGCAGGCGCGGCCCGCCGCGCGGAACCAGCAGGTCCACGTACTCATCAGCGGTCAGCAGCTCGATCACCGCGTCCCTTGAGTTGTCGCGGATCAGCTGCACCGCGTGCTCCGGTACCTCGTCCTGGCCGGTCAGAACCTCGGCGATGACATCGGCGATGGCCCCGTTCGTGCGCGCGGCGACCGACGAGCCGCGCAGTACAGCGGCGTTGCCGGACTTCAGGCAGAGCGCGGCGACGTCGACGGTCACGTTTGGCCGTGCCTCGTAGACGACGGCGACCACCCCGAGCGGCTCGCGGACCTGCTCGATGAGCAGCCCGTTGGGCCGTACGGCGCCCCTGACCACCTGGCCGACCGGGTCGGGCAGGCCGACGACGGCGCGAACCGCGTTCACCATGCCGGTGATCCTGGCGTCGGTCAGCGTCAGCCGGTCGACGACCGTGGCCGGGAACCCGGCCGCGCTGGCCGCGCTGACGTCGATCGCGTTGGCGGCCCGTAGCCGGTCCCGGTCCGCGTCGATGGCGCCGGCCAGCCGGAGCAGGACCGCGTCCTTCACGCTGGCGTGGAGCTCGCGGGTCGTGGCGGCGGCCGCGCGTGCCTGCTGGCAGATCCGCAATACAGGCGTTGGCACTGTTTCGTCCCTCCCAGGGTCCGCGGCGACGGACCACGTTCGTGCTTCACGCAGAATGTACCTATGAGCAAGCCCGTGCCGTACGCCAGAACCATCGTTACCGACGATGGCGTCCCGATCGACGCCGCCCACCTGCCTGGTGACCCGGACCTCGGCATCGTGCTCGCGCATGGCTTCACGCAGAACTGGCAGCGTCCCGGCGTGTGGAAGGTGGCCACCAGGCTGAACAAGTTCGGTGGTGTCGTCACGTTCGACTTCCGCGGCCACGGCAGGTCGGGCGGCGTGTCCACGGTCGGGGACAAGGAGATCAAGGACGTCGACGTCGCGGTGGGCTATGCCAGGGAACTCGGCTACCGGCGGGTCGCCACGGTCGGGTTCTCGATGGGCGGCTCGATCGTGCTGCGGCACGGCGGCCTGATCGGCGATGTGGACGCCGTCGTGGCGGTCAGCAGCCCTGGGCGCTGGTACTACCGCGGCACGCGGCCGATGCGCCTGGTCCACCTCGCGGTGGAGAACAGGACCGGCCGCATGTTCGCCAAGGCGATACTGAAGACCAGGATCAGCAACGGCAAGTGGGACCCGGTGCCGCTGCCGCCCGACGACGCGGCCGCTCTGATCTCGCCGATCCCGCTGCTGATCGTGCACGGCGACATGGATGAGTTCTTCCCGGTCGATCACGCTCGGCAGATCTACGAGGCGGCCAGGGACCCGAAGGAGATCTGGCTGATTCCCGGGTTCGGTCATGCCGAGTCCGCGATCGGACCGCAGCTGATCAACCGGATCGGCACGTGGGTACGCAATGCGGTCGGGCTGGGCGACCAGAGCCAGGCGGGCGATGCCCCCGGCCCCGTTGCCAGCCCGTACCCGGCCGCCTAGCGCGACTTGGCCCGCGCGGCCGGCGGCAGTGGTAGAACCGCTGGGTGAGGCGAGCCCGACTGGGGGGATAGTGAGCGAGCAGCAGGACATCTCCGGGCTGCGCCAGAGCCTGGATGACGTGGACAGCGGGATCGTGCACCTCATCGCGCAGCGCAGCGGCATCATCGCCGCGATCGCGCAGGCCAAGGAGCAGGGGACAGCCCGGATCCAGGACGCGGACCGCGAGCGCGCGGTGCTGGCGGGCGTGGAGGCCGTGGCCGCCGACCTCGGCGTGTCCGCCAGCCTGGTGCGCCGCATCTTCCGCGAGCTGATCAGCGACTCGGTGGCACAGCAGGCCAGGCATCTGACCGCGGAGGACGGCGGCCGCGTCCGGGTGGCTTTTCAGGGCGCCGCCCACGCCTACAGCGACGCCGCCGCGCAGAAGTACCTGGCCGGCCGCGGGCTGGATGGCGACCTGACCGGCTTCCGCACGTTCCGCGAGGCGGCCGCCGCGCTGCTGGCCGGTGACCGCGACCTGGCCGTGCTGCCGATCGAGAACACCACGGCAGGCAGCATCAACGAGGTTTACGCCCTGCTGCGCGAGCACGAGCTGTCGATCGTGGGCGAGGAGACCTGGAAGGTCGACCACTGCCTCGCCGCCGTGGCCGACGTCCCGCTCTCCTCGCTGCGCCGGATCATGTCCCACCCGCAGGGACTCGAGCAGTGCGCGCAGTTCCTGCAGTCGCTCCCGCAGGCGGTCCCCACGAGCTACTTCGACACCGCCGGGGCGATGCGCGCCGTGGCCGAGGCGGGCGACCCCACCGCGGCCGCGATCGGCTCGCCGGAAGCCGCAGCAGCCCACGGCCTGGTGGTGCTGCGGCACAACATCTCCGACTCGCCGGACAACTACACCCGCTTCGTGGTCCTGTCGGCCTCGCCGGTCCCGGTCGACGTCCGGATTCCGTGCAAGACCAGCCTGATCCTGGTGACCAGGCACGAGGAAGGTGCCCTGCTGCGGTGCCTGGAGATCCTGTCCGGCAGCGGTCACTCGCTGACGAAGCTGGAGTCACGGCCGCGTCCCGGCCGGCCGTGGGAATACTTGTTCTTCCTGGACTTCGAGGGCAACGTCGCCGATCCGCGGACTACCGCCGCCCTAGACGAGCTCCGGTCGGCCGCGCTGTACATCAAGGTGCTCGGCAGCTACCCGGCGAAGGCGCTGCGGCACCGGCCGCACGCCGGCGACCTGGCCGACCAGAGCGCGGGCGAGTCCCCGGCCGACGCACTCGAGGCCGTGGCCGCCGCCGAGGTCCCGGCGGTCCGGCGGTCCAGGCAGTACAAGCTCGTCGACCGGGCCGCCCGGCAAGCCGACACCATCGTGCGCGTCGGCGACCTGCTCGTCGGGGGCGACGGCTTCGTGGTGATGGCCGGGCCCTGCTCGGTCGAGAGCAGCGAGCAGATCAGCGCCACGGCGAGGTTCGTCCGCGATGCCGGCGCGCACGTGCTGCGCGGCGGGGTCTTCAAGCCCAGGACGTCGCCGTACGCCTTCCAGGGCCTGGGCTGGGAGGGCCTGGACCTGCTGGTCGACGCCGGCCGCGAGAGCGGCCTGCCGGTGGTCACCGAGGTGATGGCGGTGGATCAGGTCCAGCGGATGGCCAAGGCCGCCGACATCCTGCAGATCGGCGCGCGCAACATGCAGAACTTCGACCTGCTGCGGGAGGTCGGCAAGGTGGACCGCCCGGTGCTGCTCAAGCGCGGCCTGTCCAGCACGATCGAGGAGTGGCTGGCCGCCGCCGAGTACGTGGTCGCCCAGGGCAACCAGCAGGTGATCTTGTGCGAGCGGGGGATCAGGACGTTCGAGAGCGCGACCCGCAATACCCTCGACCTGTCGGCCGTCGTGGTCGTGCGGGAGCGATCGCACCTGCCGATCATCGTCGACCCGAGCCACGGCACCGGCCTGCGGTCCTACGTGGCGCCGATGGCCTGGGCGGCCCGTGCCGCGGGTGCCCACGGGCTGCTCATCGAGGTCCACCCGTCGCCGGCGCAGGCCCTGTCGGACGCGGACCAGAGCCTGTCGTTCGACGAGTTCGCCGTGCTGATGCGCCGGCTCGCCGCCATCCCCGGATGGGCACGCTGACCGAGCGAGCTTTTAGAATCACGTTCTAGTAAGCTGGCCGGACCGGGCTAGCCCCCTTCGGGAGGACCTTGTGGCGTGGGATTTCTCGACCGAGCCGGAGTTCCAGCAGCAACTTGACTGGGTCGAGGAGTTCTGCCGGACCGAAGTGGAGCCGCTGGACCTGGTCTTCCCCGGCGCGGCGTACTCGCGCAGTCCCAAGGCCAGGGCACTGGCCGACCCGCTCAAGCAGCAGGTGAAGGACCGCGGCCTGTGGGCGCTGTTCCTCGACCGCGACCTCGGCGGGCCCGGATTCGGCCAGCTCAAGCTGGCCCTGCTGAACGAGATCCTGGGCCGCTACCGCTCGGCGCCCGTGGTCTTCGGCACGGCGGCCCCCGATACGGGGAACATGGAGATGCTCGCGGCCTACGGCACGCCTGAGCAGAAGAGTCGCTGGCTCGTCCCGTTGCTGAATCAGGAGATCTTCTCCGCGTACTCGATGACCGAGCCGCAGGGCGGGTCCGACCCGAGCCTGTTCAAGACCCATGCCGTGCGGGACGGCGACGAGTGGGTGATCACCGGCGAGAAGTGGTTCACCAGCGCCGGGGCGCGGGCCGACATCATCTTCGTGATGTGCACCAACGGCATGTTCGTGGTCCCGCGCGAGGCGCCAGGGGTGGAGATAGCCGAGTATCCCGCGCTGCACAATCACCTTCGCTATAACGAGGTCCGCGTGCCGGCCGACCATCTGCTGGGACCCGAAGACGGCGCCAGGGTGCTGGCGCAGCGCCGTCTGGGCGGGGGTCGTATCCATCACGCGATGCGCACCGTGGCCCAGGTCAAGCTGGCGTTCGACATCATGTGCGAGCGGGTGCTGAGCCGGGAGTCACACGGCAAGGTCATCGCCGACCACCAGATGGTGCAGGAGGCGATCGCCGACTCCTACGCGGAGATCAACATGCTCCGGCTGCTGGTGCTGTGGACGGCCTGGACGATCGACAACTCCAGCACCCGGGAAGCGCGCACCCAGATCGCCGCGTGCAAGTACTCCTGCGCCAAGGTGCTGCGCGAGGTCAGCTACCGGGCCCTGCACATCATGGGCTCACTCGGCACGACCGACCTCACCCCGCTCCAGGCCATGTGGGCGGCCGCGCCGACGATGGCCGTCGCCGACGGGGTGGACGAGGTGCACAAGGTGACCGTCGCCCGCAACGTGCTGAAGGGCTACCAGCCGCATCCAGGGCTGTGGCCGACCGAGTACCTTCCCGCCAAGCGCGAGGAAGCCAGGAAGAAGTACGCCGGCCTCATCGCCGTTGACCCGGACCTGGCCGCCTGGGCCGACGCGGCCGCGCGCGGCCGCCTGGGCAGAAACTAACACTGGGCAGGCACTGAGCATGGAGATCAGGGATCGGGTCGCGGTCGTCACCGGCGGCGCGAGCGGCATCGGCCGCTCGCTCTGCCTCGCCTTCGCCGAGCACGGGGCCGCGGGCGTGGTGGTCGCCGACGTCGACGCGCCGGGGGCGGAGGACGTGGCGGCGCAGATCATCTCGCGCGGCGGCCGGGCGAGATGATCTG
>Ga0307374_10009539_pt1 | contig 14272 bp, 10 predicted proteins | sample OX3MG_FD_202532 | JGI IMG/M metagenome (GOLD analysis project Ga0307374, IMG submission 202532) | Soil microbial communities from Risofladan, Vaasa, Finland - OX-3 | ecosystem: Environmental > Terrestrial > Soil > Coastal area > Acid sulfate soil | place: Finland: Risofladan, Vaasa | collected... | reverse complement strand
CGCAGCAGCTCGTGCACCCTCGGGACCCGGTCGTAACGGGTGTGCACGGCCGAACCGAAGTGGTACGGGGCGCCCCGGCCGCCGAAGGCCAACCGGTCGTCGGCGGTCCGTTGCCCGTAAACGATCATGTGGCGATGATCGGCGAACGTCTCGCGGCGTCCGAGGCCGATCTCCCCCCAGAGATCCTCGGGGAGTGGTTCGGTGGCCACCATCAACGAGTACAGGGGAGCGAGCGCGCGCCGGGTGCCCGGCAGCGACGCCGTCCAGCCCTCCACCGCCCGGACAACCACGTCCGCGCGGATGGTGCCCCGGTGGGTCCGCACCGACGGGCGCCGGCCGGGCGACCCGGACTCGATGGCCGCCGCCGCCGTGCCCTCGTAAAGGCTCACCCCCGCCCGCTCCACCGCGGCGGCCAGGCCCCGGGCCAGACGGGCGGGCTGCAGCGCGGCGCAGTGCGGCGTGTAGGTCGCCCCCAGCACGTGGGACGCACCGAGCAGCCGGCGGGCCTCGGCCGCGCCGAGCCACCGGAGGTCCTCCTCGCCGACCCCCCTCGACCTCGAGTCGGCGACGGATCGCACGGCGCGGGTCATCTGAGCGGAGCTCCGGGCCGCGACCACCGCGCCGCCCTTGGTGAAGTGGCAGTCGATCCCCTCGTCCACCGCCGCCCGTCCCACCTCGTCGATCGTCGCCTGCATGGCCAGGCGCATCGCCGTAGCGGCGCTCGCCCCGTGCTCGCGGGCGAGCCGGTCCTCGGACGCGGCGAACAGCGCGGAGCACCAGCCGCCGTTGCGCCCCGAGGCGCCGAAGCCCGCGACCTCCCGGTCGATCACCGCCACCCGCAGCGAGGGGTCGACGAGGGCGAGGGACCGGGCCGTCCACAGGCCGGTGAAGCCGGCACCGACCACGGCCACGTCCACATCGAGGTCGCCGGCCAGCGGCGCCCGGATCGCCATCGGCCCGGGCAGGTCGTCCCACCACAGCGAGAGGCGGCGGTAGTGGTCGCGGGGCGCTGCCCGAACCGGGATCACACCCTCCGCCAGGCCTCCGTCAGCACGTCGCGCAGGATCTGGGTCATCAGGTCGATCTCCTCCTGCCCGCAGATCAACGGGGGGGAGAGCTGCACGACCGGATCACCCCGGTCGTCGGCCCGGCAGATGAGGCCGGCGTCGAAGAGGGCGCCCGAGAGGTAGCCGCGCAGCAGGCGTTCGCTCTCCTCGTGGTCGAACGTCCCGCGCGTCGCCTTGTCCTTCACCAGCTCGACGCCGTAAAAGAACCCGTCGCCCCGGACGTCGCCGACGATCGGCAGGTCGTACAGGCTCTCGAGCGCGGAACGGAACGCCCCCTGGGTCGACCGGACGTGACCGAGGATGCCGTCGCTCTCGAAGACGTTCAGGTTGGCCAGGGCCACCGCGCAGCTCACCGGGTGCCCGCCGAAGGTGAACCCGTGCACGAAGCTCTGGTTTCCGTGCAGGAAGGGCTCGATCAGCCGGTCGCTGGCGATCATGGCCCCGAGCGGCGCGTAGCCGCTCGTCAGGCCCTTGGCCACCGTGATCATGTCCGGCTGGTAGTCGTACCGGATGGCGCCGAAGTACTCCCCCAGCCGGCCGAAGGCGCAGATCACCTCGTCGGAGACGAAGAGCACCCCGTACTGGTCGCAGATCTCGCGCACGCGGGCCAGGTAGCCCGGCGGGGGCGGGAAGCAGCCCCCGGCGTTCTGCACCGGCTCGAGGTAGACGGCGGCCACCGTCTCGGGGCCCTCCATCTCGATGGTCCGGGCGATGTCGTCGGCGGCCCACTGGCCGAACGCCACGAGGTCGTCGGCGAAGTACGGAGCCCGGTAGAAGTTCGTGTTCGCCACCTTCAGGGCCCCGGGCACCAGCGGCTCGAACGGGGTCTTGAGCTCCGGGATGCCGGTGATCGAGAGCGCCCCCATCGTGGTCCCGTGGTAGGCGATGTCGCGGCTGATCACCTTGTAGCGGCCCGGTTGCCCGGTGAGGCGGAAGTACTGGCGGGCGAGCTTCCACGCCGACTCCACCGCCTCGGATCCCCCCGAGGTGAAGAAGACGTGGTTGAGATCGCCCGGAGCCAGCTCGGCGATCCGGTCGGCCAGCTCGATCGCCCGCGGGTGGGCGTACGTCCACAGGGGGAAGTACGCCAGCTCGCTCGCCTGCTTGGACGCGGCCTCGGCGAGCTCGGTGCGCCCATGGCCGATCTGGCTGGTGAACAGCCCGGCCAGGCCGTCGAGGTAGCGCTTTCCATGCTGGTCCCAGACATAGGGCCCCTCACCGCGAACCATCACGGGAACCTGGTGGTGCTCGTCGTACATGCCCATCCTGGTGAAGTGCATCCAGAGGTGCCGGCGGGCCCGGTCGCTCAGGCTCGTGTCCCCGGTCACTTCCACGGCGGCGATCGGTGCCATGTCGGTCATCTGGTCCCCCAGGTGTAGGTCTGCTTGGCCAGCTTCAGGTAGAGGAACGTCTCGGTGGACAGCACGCCCGGTATGGACCGGACGGAATCGTTCAGGAGGTGGAGCAGCCGGTCGTCGTCCTCGCAGACCACCTCGGCCAGGAGATCGAAGGACCCCGCGCACATCACCACGTAGTCGACCTCGCCCAGCCCCACCAGCTTGGCGGCGACCTGGCGCACGTCACCCTCGACGCAGATCCCCACCAGGGCCTGACGGGTGAAGCCGAGCTGCAGGGGATCGGTGACGGCCACGATCTGCATCACCCCGCTCTCGCGCAGTCGCTGCACCCGCCGGCGCACCGCCGCCTCCGACAGCCCGACCTCTTCGGCGATGGCGCCGTAGGGACGTCGCCCGTCCCTCTGCAGCGCCTCGATGATCGTCCGGTTGGCCTCGTCGAGCATGGAGCCGGTGGCGGATCCCTGATCGGCCCGGCCTCCCTCCACGGGCGCCAGGTCACCTTCATGGTCCGCAGCGTCGTCGGGCTGCAAGTGGATCGGGGCTCCCTGCGGTCGTCGGCCGGCGGAGTACCGGCACCGACGACGAATTCTTTCATATACAGCGCATCAGTCAAGCGAAATCGTGGAGATCTACCGTTTCTTCAACGTAATTCCATCGACGCTCTTGTCGGACCCGGAATTGTCTGTGATCCTGAGGACAGGATTGTCGGTGATCCTGAGGACAGGGAGGACCCGACGGGGAGATCGGAGGAGGGCCCTGCGCCAGCTTCGGAATTTCATTGGGGGCGAGCCCGTGGCGGCCGGCTCCGCGGCGACCATGCCGATCGTCGACCCGAGCTCGGGCGAGCCGTTCGCCGAGGCGCCCGTCTCGGGTCCCGCCGACGTCGATCGCGCCGCCGCCGCGGCGGCGGCGGCGTTCGAGGAGTGGAGGCGGTCCACCCCGTCGGATCGCAGCCTCGCCCTCATCCGGATCGCCGACGCCCTGTCGGATCGGTCCGAGGAGCTGGTGAGGGCCGAATGCGAGAACACCGGCAAGCCGCTCGCCCTCACCATGTCCGAGGAGATCCCCCCGATGATCGACCAGATCCGGTTCTTCGCGGGAGCGGCGCGCCTGCTCGAAGGCCGGTCGGCGGGCGAGTACCTGGCCGGCCATACGTCCTACGTCCGGCGCGAGCCCGTCGGGGTGTGCGCCGCGGTGACCCCGTGGAACTACCCGATGATGATGGCCGTGTGGAAGTGGGCCCCGGCCATCGCCGCGGGCAACACCGTGGTGCTGAAGCCGTCGGAAACCACGCCGGTGAGCACCCTCCTCATGGCCGAGGTCCTCGCCGAGCACCTGCCGCCCGGCGTCTTCAACGTGGTGTGCGGCGACCGCGACACCGGGCGGGCCCTCGTTGGGAACCCCACGTTCGCCATGGTCTCCATCACCGGCAGCGTCCGGGCCGGGACGGAGGTGGCGGCCGGGGCTTCGGCGGACCTCAAGCGGGTCCATCTCGAGCTCGGCGGGAAGGCGCCGGTGATCGTCTTCGACGACGCGGACGTCAGCGCCACCGCGGAGGGGATCGCCGGCGCCGCCTATTTCAACGCCGGGCAGGACTGCACCGCGGCGACCCGCGTGTTGGCCGCGCCCGGCGTGCATGCCGATCTCCTCGACGCCCTGGTCGAGCAGGCCCGTGGCACGACCGTCGGAGGGACCGACGTCGACGGCGCCGACTACGGCCCGCTGAACAGCGCCGGCCAGCTCGAGCGGGTCCGCGGGTTCGTCGAGCGAGCGCCGGCCCACGCCAGGGTCCTGACCGGCGGCGAGCCCGTCGGGGCGCGTGGCTACTGTTTCGCGCCTACGGTGGTCGCCGGCCTGCAACAGGACGACGAGATGATCCAGCAGGAGGTCTTCGGGCCGGTGATCACGGTGCAACGGTTCGACGGCGAGGCCGAGGCCATCCGCTGGGCCAACGGCGTCGAGTACGGGCTGGCGTCGAGCGTGTGGACCCGAGACCACGGCCGGGCGATGCGCATGGCCCGCGACCTCGATTTCGGCTGCGTCTGGATCAACACGCACATCCCCCTGGTCGCCGAGATGCCCCACGGCGGTTTCAAGCACTCGGGCTACGGCAAGGACCTGTCCGTGTACGGGCTCGAGGACTACACGCGCCTCAAGCACGTGATGAGCAACATCGAGACGTGAAGGTGGAGCGAGCGTGATCGTCGGGATCCCGAGGGAGGTCAAGGAGGACGAGTACCGGGTCGCCATCACCCCGGCAGGCGTGAGGGAGCTGACCTCGGCCGGCCACACGGTTGTGGTCGAGAAGGACGCGGGGACCGGCTCCGCCCTTCCCGACGCGGACTTCGTCGCGACGGGGGCCAAGATCGTCGACAGCGCCGACGACCTCTGGTCCGAGTCCGACTTGGTGCTGAAGGTGAAGGAGCCGGTGGAAGAGGAGTACCACCGCCTCGGTTCACGCAAGGACCAGGTCCTCTTCACCTACCTGCACCTGGCGGCGTCCCGCCCGTGCACCGAGGCGCTCGCCGCCGCCGGGAACACCGCCATCGCGTACGAGACCGTTCGATTGCCGGACGGATCGTTGCCGCTCCTGACCCCGATGAGCGAGGTGGCCGGGCGCATGGCGCCACTGGTGGGAGCCCAGCACCTGGCCCGGCTCGGCGGTGGCCGGGGCACGTTGATCTGCGGTGTGCCCGGCGTGGAGTGTGCCAAGGTGGTGATCATCGGGGCCGGGGTGGCGGGCATGGCCGCGGCGACCCTGGCCGTCGGGATGCACGCCAACGTCTACATCCTCGATCGCAACCTCGATCGCCTCCGACAGGTCGACCACCACTTCCGCGGAGCGCTCGAGACGGTGGCCTCGAGCACCCACGCGATCGAGGAGGCCTGCCTCGATGCCGATCTGGTGATCGGTGCCGTTCTGGTGGTCGGCGCGAGGACCCCGAAGCTGGTGACCGACGCGCTGGTCGCCCGGATGCGGAAGGGCTCGGTGCTCGTCGACATCTCGGTGGACCAGGGGGGCTGCTTCGAGTCGTCGAGGCCGACCACGCACTCCCACCCGACGTTTCCCGTGCACGGCTCGATCTTCTACTGCGTCGCCAACATGCCCGGAGCCTTCCCCCACACGTCGACCCACGCGCTGGTGAACGCCACGCTGCCCTACTCGGTGGAGATCGCCAGGCGAGGGTGGCGCGAGGCCGTTCGGTCGGACCCGGCGCTGGCGCTCGGGGTGAACGTCGTCGAAGGCGCCGTGGTGTGCGAGCCGGTGGCCCAGGCCCACGGGATGGCGGCCGTCTCGTTGGCCGACGTGCTCTGATCCCGCCCCGCCCCGCCCCGCCCCGCCCCGCCCCGCCCCGCCCCGCCCCGCCCCGCCCCGCCCCGCCCGGCCCGGCCCGCCCGCCCGGCCCCGCCCGGCCCGGCCCGGCCCGCCCGCCCGGCCCCGCCCGGCCCGGCCCGGCCGGTGGGCTCCGGGCAGTAACATCAAACGGAACCTGGTTCCACTTGTTGCCCGACGGGAGGGCGGATGGCCACGACCGAGCAGCGTGCCCCGGCACAGGCTGAGAAACGCCAGCACTACGGGATCACGTTCGCCGTCCTGGCCTTCGGCACGCTGTCGTACACGCTGCTGCAGTCCCTGGTGCTCCCGGCCCTGCCGACCCTGCAGACGCAGCTGCACACGTCGGAGTCCTCGGTCGCGTGGGTGCTCACGGCCTACCTCCTGAGCGCCTCCATCGCCACGCCGATCCTCGGGCGTCTGGGTGACATGTACGGCAAGGAGAAGATGCTGCTCGTCGTGTTCGGCGGCATCGTCCTCGGCGCGGTCCTCGGCGGGCTCTCCACCTCGATGTCCACCATGATCGTGGCCCGCGTCGTTCAAGGAACCGGGGGTGCCATCTTCCCGTTGTCGTTCGGCATCATCCGGGACGAGTTCCCCGCCGAGCGCGTGTCCGGGGGGATCGGGTTGCTCTCGACCATCATCGGTGTCGGTGGCGGTGGCGGCATCATCCTCGGCGGGCCGATCATTCAGCACCTCTCCTACCACTGGCTCTTCTGGATCCCGGCGGTCCTTTCCTTTGCCTCGTTGGTCACGGCCTGGCGGTTCATCCCCGAGTCACCGGTCAGGGCGCCGGGACGGATCAATTACCTCTCCGCCGCGTTGCTGTCGGGATGGTTGACCGCGTTGCTGGTCGCCGTGTCGATGGGGTCGATCTGGGGATGGAGCTCGGTCCGGGTCCTCGGCCTCCTGGTGGCGGCGGCGGCGCTCGGGGTGCTGTGGGTCCGCACGGAGCTCCGGACGGACCACCCGCTGATCGACATGCGCATGATGAGGATCCCCACGGTGTGGTGGACCAACATCGCCGCCCTGCTGTTCGGGGTGGGGATGTACTCGAGCATCGTGCTCATCCCGCCGTACCTTCAGACGGCGTCGTCGCACGGCTACGGGTTCGGGGCGTCGCCGACGCTGTCGGGGCTGTTCCTGGCGCCCAACGCCGGGGCCATGCTGATCACCGGCTTCCTCATCGGGACCCTGACGGCGCGGTTCGGGTCGAAGCTCCTGTTGGTCGCAGGGGGAGCGATGGGGACGGCGTCCTTCGCCATGCTGATGTTCTCGAGCGCCGCCGAATGGGAGTTCCTGTTCGCGACGACGGTCAGCGGTCTCGGGATCGGGCTCGCCTTCGCGGCCATGTCCAACCTGGTCGTAGAGGCCGTTCCGGATACCCAGACCGGTGCCGCCACCGGGATGAACGCCAACATCCGCACGATCGGGGGTGCCGTCGGGAGCGCCATCGTGGCGAGCATCCTGGCGTCCCAGACGGTTGACGGTGTCCCGCCCCTCCGCAGCTACAGCCTCAGTTTCGGGGTCCTGGCCATCGCGTTCCTCCTCGCCACGGCTGCCGCAGCCGTGGTCCCGGTGCAGCGGTGGCGTGCCGGCTCGGCCGCGGCCGGTATGGAAGGGGCGGTTCCCGACGAGGTCGCCACGCGAGGTCCCGTCCCCCGGTCGGTCCTCAGTTGAGGAGCTCCGCCACGCCCGCTGCACCCCCCACGGTGTCCCTTCCGCCGGTCACCCCGCCGGTGGGGCGGATCGGTCCGGAGGAAGGACCCAGGTCCGGAAAGGAGGAGCTCCGTTGCGACGCCGCGCGCAACCGGCAGCGCATCCTCGAGGCGGCGCACGACGTCTTCGTCGAGCGAGGGACCGGTCTCACCGTCGACGAGGTGGCCCGCCGGGCGGGCGTCGGTGTGGGGACCGTCTACCGCCGCTTCCCCAGCAAGGAGGCGCTGCTCGATGCCGTCGCCCTCCCGGTGTTCGAGAAGACCCTCCATATCGCCAGGCGGGCCCTGCGTGAGGGGCCGGGGGAGGGGTTCGAGCTGTTCATCCGCCGGCTCGTCGCCTTTTATGCGTCGCATGGCCTGCCGGTCCGGCGGCTGTGGGGCGCGGCCGACGGGCGATCCATGCGTGACCAGCTCAACCCGGTCGTTGAGCAATTGATCGACGATGCCCACTCGGCCGGCACCCTCCGTGCCGACTTCACCGCCGCCGACGTCCCGGCGCTGGTGTGGACCGTCACCCGCCTTGTCGAGGACATCGGGGAGGCGGCTCCGGCAATCTGGCGCCGGCACCTCGATCTCCTCCTCGACGGCCTGCGTCCCGGCGAGCCCCGCACCCTGAGGTCTCGGCCGGTGCCGGTGGAGCGTTGGACCGAGCTCGTCCGGCGGGGTTGAGCCGCCCGCCCCGCCCCGCCCCGACCAGCCCGCCCCGACCAGCCCGCCCCGCCCGGGCTCTCCGACCCTCGTGTGCGGATCGCCCAGCGCCCTCAGGCCACCAGCACGATCTTCCCGGTCTTCCCTCCGGCGGCGAAGAGGTCGTAACCGGCCCCCGCTTCAGCCATCGGGACGGTGGCGTGAACCGGCACCCGTACCCGCCCCGACTCGAGGAGCGGGAGGACATGGGCGGCCACTCCGGTGGCGACGGCCGCCTTCTCGGCACGGCTGCGGGCTCGCAGGGTCGACCCTGACAGCCTGGCCCGCTTGCCCATGAGCTGCAGGAGGTTGAGCTCCATTGAGGCACCGCCGCCCACCCCGATCACCACGGCTCGGCCACCGGTGCGCAACGCGCCCAGGGCATCGGGAAGGCTGGGAGCGCCCACCAGCTCGAGCACCACGTCGTAGGGGCCGAACCCGGCCACCTCGGCCGGCTCGATCACCTCGTGGGCCCCGAGCCCGCCGACGGCGTCGCGTTGTGCCTCGTTGCGCACCGACGCCACCACGTGGGCCCCCGCCGCCACCGCCAGCTGGACTCCGGCCGTCCCGACCCCTCCGGCCGCACCGGTGACGAGGACGCGCTCGCCCACCGTGAGACCGCACTGGGACCACAGGGCGTCGAAAGCCGTGCTGAACACCTCGGGGAAACCCCCGGCCTCGGGCCACGAGAGACCGGCGGGGACCGTGAGCGCATGGGACTCGTCGACGGTGGCCATCGTCGCCTGACCGCCCCCGCCCACCACGGCCATCACCCGGTCCCCGGCCCGGAACCGGGTCACCTGGCGCCCGGTCGCGACGACCTCGCCGGCCAGCTCGAGACCGGGGACGTCGGCAGGGGACCCGGGGGGCGCCGGGTAGGCGCCGCGCCGCTGCGCGAGGTCCGCTCCGTTGATCCCGGCGGCCCGCACGGCCACGAGCAGCTCGGTGTCGCCCGGCTCGGGGTCGGGCCGCTCCTCCCAGGCCAGCTCGCCGGTGCGGTTCACGACGGCGTGCACGTCAACCCCCGTCCGGCACCGCGGCGCGGCACCGGACACCGGCGTGAGCCACCCCTGACAGGGTGGGGCCGGCGACCGCCCTCGGCCCGTTCGTCATGTCGCCACCCTGCCACATCGGCGGGCCGGCCCCGGTAGCCTCTGGGCCATGACTCTTTACGACATCCCCATCAGCACCCTTCAGGGTGATCCCTCTTCGCTGGGAGCCTTCCGGGGCAAGGCCGTCCTGGCCGTCAACGTCGCTTCCAAGTGCGGCCTCACCCCCCAGTACGAGGGTCTCGAGCGTCTGCAGCAGCAGTATGCCGACAAGGGGTTCAGCGTCGTGGGCTTCCCCTGCAACCAATTCCTCGGGCAGGAGCCCGGTACCGCGGAGGAGATCCAGGAGTTCTGCTCCACCACCTACGGCGTGACGTTCCCCTTGTTCGAGAAGATCGACGTGAACGGGGCCCAGCGCCACCCGATCTTCGACCAGCTCACCGCGGCGAGCGACGCCGACGGCAAGGCCGGTGACATCCAGTGGAATTTCGAGAAGTTCCTGGTCTCGCCCGAGGGGAACGTGGTTGCCCGATTCCGGCCGCAGGTGACCCCGGAGGACCCGGTGGTCGTGCAGGCCATCGAGGGTCAGCTCCCGAGCTGAGCACGCCGGACCACCTGGCCGTCCACGAGCCCATCGTGACGCGTCCATCGTGACATCGCCCGAGTGAGGCGCGCCGGTCTGGGAGCCACGTTCGACGCGGCCATCTTCGACATGGACGGCCTCCTGGTGGACTCAGAGCCCCTGTGGCATCGGGCGGAGATCGCCGTGCTCGGGAGCCTGGGCGTCCCGTTGGTGGCGTCCGCCTGTCGCGAGACCAAAGGGATGTTCGTCGGCGAGGTCACCCGGTACTGGTTCGACCGGTACCCGTGGGCGGGGCCGTCCACCGAGGAGACCGCCGCCGACGTCGTCGACGCGGTCATGGAGCTGGTGGTCGCCGAGGGTCGCCTCCAGCCGGGAGTGGACCAGGCCATCGGGCTCTGCCGCCGCCACACGCCGGCGCTGGCCGTCGCATCCTCCTCCGAGTACCGGTTGATCGACCTCGTCCTCGGGCACTTCGGCCTGGCCGGGGAATTCGACCTGGTGCACTCGGCCCAGGACGAGCCCTTCGGCAAGCCCCACCCCGGCGTGTTCCTGACCGCGGCGGCCAAGCTCGGGGCGCGGCCCCGGGGCTGTGTGGTCTGGGAGGACTCGCCCGCGGGTGTGCTGGCGGCCAAGGCGGCGCAGATGGTGTGCGTCGCGGTGCCCGAGGCGGCAGAGCGGGACCGGCGCGAGGTGGCGGTGGCCGACGTGGTCCTCACCTCCCTCGGCGAGGCCGACGAGGAACTCTGGGAGCGGCTCGTGGCGATCGGCGAGCCGCCACCACAGGCGGCACCGCAGCCGCCGTTCCCGCCGTCGCCGACGGTCGCCCCACCGCACACGCCGTAGTGTTGCCCGTTCCCGTTCCCGTTCCCGTTCCCGTTCCCGTTCCCTCCTGAGGTCCCGTTGTTCCGTCCCGTTCCCCCTGACGCCGACTTCGTCGCACTCGAGAAGCAGGAGCTGGCGCGCTGGTCCGCCCATCGCGTGTTCGAGCGTTCGGTCGAGGAGCGTCGTGACGCCGAGCCCTGGGTGTTCTACGAGGGTCCCCCGACGGCGAACGGCCGGCCCGGCCTGCACCACGTGTGGGCGCGCGTGTACAAGGACCTCTTCTGCCGGTTCCGGACCATGCGCGGCTACCGGGTGGCGCGCCGCGCCGGATGGGACACCCACGGGCTCCCGGTCGAGGTGGAGGTGGAGAAGCGGCTCGGGATCACCGGCAAGCAGCAGATCGAGAACGAGGTGGGGATCGCCGAGTTCACCCGGCTGTGCCGCGAGTCGGTGCTGGCGTACGTCGACGAGTGGTTGGAGCTGACCACCCGGATCGGCTACTGGGTCGACTTCGACGATGCCTACTGGACCCTCAGCCCGGACTACGTGGAGTCGGTCTGGTGGCATCTCAAGGTGATGTTCGATCAGGGGCTGCTGTACGAGGACCTGAAGGTCGTCCCCTACTGCCCGCGCTGCGGCACCGCGCTGTCGAGCCACGAGCTCGGCCAGCCCGGCGTCTACTCGGACGAGGAGGACGAGTCGGCGTACGTGCTCCTTCCCCTATCGGGCGACGACCGGGAGGTGATCGGAGGCGCCACCGGCCTCGTCGCCTGGACGACGACCCCCTGGACGCTCCTCGCCAACACCGGGGTGGCGGTCAACCCCGACCTCACCTACGCGGTGGTGGACGGGATGATCGTCGCGGAGGCGCTGGTGCCCGCCGTCTTCGGGGACGGCGCGGTGATCACGCACCGGGTGGAGGGGCGGCGCCTGGTCGGCCTGCGCTACCGCAGGCCCTTCGACGACCTGGCCGAGCCGCCCGGTGCCGACGGTTGGCGGGTGGTTCCCGGGGATTTCGTCACCACCGACGAGGGGACGGGCGTGGTCCACCTCGCTCCTGCCTTCGGCGAGGTCGACCGCCAGGTCGGGCGGGCCCACGGGCTCCCGACGCTCAACCCGGTGGGCCCGGACGGCCGGTTCGGCGACGCCGTCGCCTGGTTGGCCGGTGTCCCCGTGCGCGAGGCCAACGAGCGGGTCGACGATCGGCTCGAGGCGGCGGGCCTGCTCGTCCGCCGCCACCGCCACCGGCACTCCTACCCGCACTGCTGGCGGTGCGGGACCGCCCTCATCTACTGGGGCAAGCCGAGCTGGTACGTGGCGACCTCCGCCCGCAAGGACGACCTGATCGCCGCCAACCGCGGCATCGACTGGCACCCCGAGCACATCCGCGAGGGGCGGTTCGGCGAGTGGCTGGAGAACAACGTCGACTGGGCGCTGTCTCGTGACCGGTTCTGGGGGACGCCGTTGCCGGTGTGGCGGTGCGACCACGGCCACGTGTACTGCGTCGGCTCGTTGGCCGAGCTCTCCGACCTCGCCGGTCGCGACGTCCGCGAGATGGACCCGCACCGGCCGGCGATCGACGGGGTGGAGTTTCCCTGCCCCGGCTGTGCCGCCGGACCCGGAGGCGGGGTGGGTGACGTGCCGCGGGCCCGCCGCGTCGAGCCGGTGATCGACGCCTGGTTCGACTCGGGATCCATGCCCGCCGCGCAGGTCGGGTACCCGCACGTCCCGGGGTCCTCGGAGGCGTTCGCGTACCCCGCGGACTTCATCTCCGAGGCCATCGACCAGACCCGCGGGTGGTTCTACTCGCTCCTGGCCGTCAACTCGCTGGTCTTCGGCTCCGCCCCCTACCGGCACGTCGTGTGCCTCGGCCACATCGTCGATGCCGACGGTCGCAAGATGTCCAAGTCGGTGGGCAACGTCATCGATCCCTGGCAGATCCTCGACTCCCGGGGCGCGGACCCGCTCCGTTGGTGGATGTTCAGCCAGGGCTCACCATGGACACCGACCCGGGCGAGCATGGGGGCCATCGACACGTCGATGCGCGAGACCCTGCTCACCCTGTGGAACACCTTCAGCTTCTTCACCACCTACGCGTCGCTCAACGGGTTCGACCCCGCCGACCCGTCGGTGCCCCCGGCTTCGGACCGGCCCGCTCTCGATCGCTGGGTGCTGTCCCGGCTGGCGTCCACCGTGGAGATCGTGACGTCGGCGCTCGACCGGTACGAGCCCCTGGCCGCGGCGGGTGCGGTGAGCTTGCTGGTCGACGACCTCTCCAATTGGTACGTCCGGCGGAGCCGCCGCCGGTTCTGGCGGACCGATCCCGATGCCCCGCCGTCGGACACCCTGGCCGCCCATGCGACCCTTCATGAGGTGCTGACGACGCTGTCGATCGTGCTTGCCCCGTTCTGTCCATTCGTCGCCGACCGGATGTGGCGCGAGCTGACGGGGGCCGGGGAACCCGAGTCGGTGCACCTGCTCGACTGGCCCGATCCCGGGAGCTCGGACCGGGCCGGCCGGTTCGACGGGGAGCTCGAGTCGCAGATGAGCCTGGCGAGACGGCTGACCTCGCTCGGGCGGGCTGCCAGGAGCGAGGCCGGGGTCAGAGTCCGGCAGCCGCTGGCCAGGGCGTTGGTCTTCGTCCCCGCCGCCATGCCGGCGATCCCGCCCGGCGTGGTGGAGGACGAGCTCAACGTCGACGAGGTGGTGGTGACCCAGGAGCTGGGCGAGATCCTGCGGTTCGAGCTGGTCCCGAACTTCCGGGAGCTCGGTCCGCGGCTGGGCCCGGCGGTGAAGGACCTCCGTGCGGCGCTGGCCGAGCTCGACGGGGTTGCCGCGGCGGCCGCGTTGGAGTCGGGCGGCGTGGTCCGGGTGGAGCTGCCGGGGGGCCCGGTCGAGCTCGGTCCGGGTGACCTCGAGCTCCGGGTGCAGGGCCAGCCGGGGTTCGCCGTCTCGCGCGGCGGCGGCGAGGTCGTCGCCCTCGATCTGACCATCGACGACGATCTGGCCCTGCGGGGCCTGGCCCGCGAGGTGGTCCGGCAGGTTCAGGACCTGCGTAAGTCGAGCGGGCTCGAGGTGTCCGACCGGATCGAGCTGCTCCTGACCGGGCTCGACGAGCTCGGGCCGCACTTCGCCGTCATCGGGCGTGAGGTGCTGGCCACGAAGGTGGCGGTCGGGCCCGGGCGGGGACAGGGGACCCCGCTCGACCTGGGTGAGCGTCCCGAGGCGATGGCCTGGATCACCCGGGCCTGATCGGCGCGTCACGCCGCCACCGGAGGCGCATCCGCCTCACGCGTCACCGGACTCCTGCGGAAGTACGACCAGCCGCGGCGCCAGCCGGCTGGTGGTCGAAACCAGGACCTTCGGCCCTGCCGGGTCTCGGACCGGTGCAGCAAGCTGCAGCCGGCTACCTGTACAGGTCGAGAAGAGCGAGAAGAGGAGGAGAGGGAATGGAGCTCGGCTTTCTTAGAGGTTCCGTCGTGACGGGGAGCGGTGCCCCAATGGGCCAAGACGGCATTCTGGAGGCCCCGACCGGAAACCTCCGATTCGCCGACTGGCTCTATCGCTCGAAGGCGGCCGGTGTCCTATGGCTCGTCGCCCGCCTGTGGCTTGGCTACGAGTGGCTCAATGCCGGCTACCAGAAGCTCTGGGGCG
>Ga0307374_10009538_pt1 | contig 14273 bp, 13 predicted proteins | sample OX3MG_FD_202532 | JGI IMG/M metagenome (GOLD analysis project Ga0307374, IMG submission 202532) | Soil microbial communities from Risofladan, Vaasa, Finland - OX-3 | ecosystem: Environmental > Terrestrial > Soil > Coastal area > Acid sulfate soil | place: Finland: Risofladan, Vaasa | collected... | reverse complement strand
CCCGCCGGCACCGGCCGCGCCGGCCAGCCCGGCGGCCTCGGCGCGTCCGGCGACCTCCGCGGCGCGGGCATCCCCGTACAACAGACCGGGGAGCAGGGCCCGAGCCCGGCCGTCCACCGCGGTGATGGAGGGGACCATGGAGGTGACCACGACCCCGGCGGCCGGGCCGTCCAGCTCGGACGACACGTCGGCGAAGGCGCGGCGGGGGTCACGCCGCCAGGCCCGGGCCACGTCGTGCTCCAGCAGCTCGGCCGACGGTGTGACGACCTTGTGGGCCACCCGCGTGCGGGCCACCACGGTGCCTCGTTCGTCGACGGCCACCGCCTTGACCGAGGTGGTGCCGACGTCGACCCCGATGGTGCATGCCTCTCCGGCCGGCGGGCCCATCAACCTGACAATCTCGTCATGAGACGCCATTATGTACGCGAACCGGCCCCGGGGCCGAGCCATGCTCCGGAGCGGCCGGAGCCGCGAGCGAGGAGTCATCACCCCATGCCCAAAGAACGACCGAGGGCGTTGGTGACGGCGGCCGTGCGCGGACCGGGCCTGGACCTCCTCGGCCAGCTGGCCGACCTGACCGTCGATTCTTGGCTCGACCAGCCCAGCCTGAGGATCTACAACGCCGAGCAGCTCGCCGAACGGGTGGCCGCCGAGGGATCCACCATCGTCGTGGTGGAGAGCGATCGGTGCGCGGGACCGCTCTTCGAACAGCCGCTCCTGGCCGTGTGCAGCTGCCGGGGCGACCCGAACAACGTGGACGTGGCCGCGGCCACAGCCGCCGGAGTGCCGGTGCTCCGGGCCCCCGGCCGCAATGCCGACGCGGTGGCGGAACTGGCCGTGGCCCTGCTCTTCGCGGCCACGCGTGGGGTGGTGGGCGCCGACACCGATGTGCGGCGGGGGGAGATCTACCGGGACGGGACCATCCCGTATCAGCGCTACCGGGCCTGGGAGCTGGCGGGCCGGGTGGCAGGGCTGGTGGGACTGGGAGCCGTCGGCCGGGCGCTCCGGTGGCGACTCCGAGGCCTGGGCATGGAGGTCATCGCCTTCGACCCCTACGCCGATGAGCCGACGGTGACCATGGACGAGCTCCTCGGCCGATCGGACGTGGTGTCGCTGCACGCCCCGGTGACCCCTGAGACCATGGGCATGATCGGCGCCGAGCAGTTCGCCGCCATGAGGGACGGCGTGGTCTTCATCAACAGTGCCCGGGCTGCCCTCCACGATACGGACGCCCTGGTGGCCGCCCTCGAATCCGGCAAGGTGTCGGCGGCGGGACTCGACCACTTCGAGGGTGAGTCGCTGGCCGTCGACCACCCGCTCACCGGGTTCCCCTCGGTGGTGCTGACCCCCCACATCGGCGGGGCCACGTACGACACGGAGGCCAACCACACCCGGATCATCGCCGACGACCTGTGCCGCCTGTTGGCCGGGGCCCGGCCCCTCCACGTGGTGAACCCCGAAGTGCTGGCCGGCCGGTGAGACGCCCACCCACAAAGCGGCACCCGACGACGATGTCCTAGTCTGCTGCCGTGCCAGCCCGAGGACCCGCCATCCGCCTCCTGCCGCGTCTCGACCAGGACAGCGGCTTCTTCTGGACCAGCGGCGCCGACGGACGCCTCCGGTTCCAGCGCTGCCACCGGTGCGGCTCGTTCGTCCACCCGCCTGCCCCCCGGTGCCCCGAGTGCCTCTCCGAGGACGTCGCCCCGGAGGTGGTGAGCGGCCGGGCCACCGTGGTGGCCCATACGGTCAACGTCCACCCCTGGATACCGGGCAGTGAGCCCTACGTGGTCGGCCTGGTGTCCATCGAGGAGCAGGAGAGCGTCCGGCTGACCACCAACCTGATCGACGTGGAGCCCGAGGAGATCCGGACCGGCATGCCGGTCGAGGTGGTCTTCGAGCAGCACGAGGACGTCTACCTCCCGCTGTTCCGCCCCGTTCGGGCAGTCCGGTCCGACCGGCCCGGACTGTGAGCTGAGGTGCCCACCACTGCGGAGCCTCCGCTCGAGCGCCGGGCGGTCATCTCGGGGATCGGCCAGTCCGCCGTCGGACGGCACCTCGGACGATCGGACATCGACCTGACCGTGGAGGCATGCCTGGCTGCAGTGGCCGACGCCGGTCTGACCCGTGACGACATCGACGGCCTGGCCACCTACCCGGGCATGGGCGCCGGTACGGGCGGGTTCGCCGGGCCGAGCTCCCCCGAGGTGCAGGACGCCCTGCGGCTCCGGCTGAACTGGCACGACGGCGGGGGCGAGGGACCGGGTCAGATGCGGGCCGTCATCGCGGCCTGCCTGGCGGTGGCGGCCGGCCTGGCCCGGCACGTCCTGGTCTACCGGACGGTCTCGGAGTCCACGGCTCAGGGCAGCGGGGGACGGCCGGGCATCGGCGGGGGCGGCGGGAGTGGCGGGGGGGTGCCACGGTTCTCCGGATTCCTGCAGTGGTCGCTCCCCTTCGGGGCGGTCTCGGCGGTGAACTGGTTGGCGCTCGTCGCCGAGCGCCGCATGTACGAGTTCTCCCTGACCCGGGAACAGCTCGGTCAGATCGCCATCAACGGTCGGCGCAACGCCGCCGACAACCCGAAGGCCGTCTACCGCGACCCCATGGACCTGGCCGACTACCTCGATGCCCGCATGATCTCCACCCCGTTGTGCCTGTTCGACTGCGACGCCCCGAGCGACGGGTCCACCGCGTTCGTGGTCTCCCACCGCGACTACGCCCCCGACGCGCCCCGTCCGGCCTGCCATGTGAACGCCGTGGGAACCGCGCTGAGGGGGCGGGCCAGTTGGGACCAGTTCGACGACCCGACCACCATGGCCGCTCGCGACGCCGCCGCCTCCATGTGGGAGCGGACCGACCTCCGGCCGGCCGATGTGGACGTGGCCCAGCTCTACGACGGCTTCTCCATCCTCGCCATGGTGTGGCTGGAGGCGTTGGGGTTCTGCGGCCGGGGCGAGAGCGGGGCCTTCGTCGAGGACGGGACCGCCATCTCGCGCCTGGGGGCGCTCCCGCTCAACACGGCCGGGGGTCAGCTGTCGGGCGGCCGGCTCCACGGGTTCGGTCTCATCCATGAGGCGTGCGTGCAGCTGCGCGGCGAGGGCGGGGCCCGTCAGGTGTTCAGGCGCGGGGGTGCGCTGCCCGAGGTGGCAGCCGTCAGCAACGGGGGCGGACCCATCGCCGGCACCCTTCTGCTGACCCGCGGCACGGGGTGATCCCCCGGAGTCAGACCATCGGAGTCAGACCATCAGATGGGCGGCCCGGGCAGCCAGGGCCGCCAGCGTGAGGGTCGGGCCGTAGCCCGCCGACGTCACGAACACCGACGAATCGGCGATCACCACGTTGTCGGCCTGGTGGAGACGCCCGGAGGGATCGACCACCGAGGTGGCCGGGTCGGTTCCCATCCGCACCGTTCCCATGTTGTGCCGGCTCTCGGGCACCGCTTCAGGCGATGCGGCGTTTCCGGTCCCCGGTGACGTCGTGAACGCCGTCCAGCCGGCACCCATCTCCTTCAGGATCTCGACCAACCGGGGGCCGTAGTGCTTCGAGGCCACCAGCTCGTGACGACCGGGACGGTAGGTGACCCGGGCCACCGGAAACCCGCGGGCGTCCTTGACGGTGGGGTCGAGGTCCACCCGGTTGCCGGCATAGGGCAGATCCTCCCCCTGCATGATGAAGGCCCAGAGGTGCGCCCGGATGGGCGAGTCGGCCATGAGGCGGGGATGCTGCTCGCCCCAGGGGAGGTGCTTGGCCTCCATGATGGGAAGTCCGGCCCCACCGTGCTCGACCAGCCCACCCCGGATCCACGGCAGTCCGGCCTCGGCGGCGGCGGCCCGCGACGCATCGTCCCCCACGATCATGTCGTCGTGGACGTGGGTCACGGCACGACCGCGCTCGGCGTAGGTCCGAAAAGGCATGGAGCCGGCCGTGATGGTCTGGAAGTGCGTCATCAGGTACCGACCCACGAGGTCGTGATCGACGCCCGACAGGAGCAGCAGTCGCGGCGTCTCGATGGCACCGGCGGCGATGACCACGTGGCCGCCGGACAGGCTGCGACGGACTCCATCGGGCCCGATCACGTCCACGCCGGTGGCCCGCCGCCCCTCCATGCGCACCCGCGAGACGAACGTCTCGGTCAGCAGCTCGGCCCGACCGGTGGCCATGGCGTGCTGGAGCATTGCGATGGGATCGCCCTTGGCGTGGGTGGGGCAGCCGAAGTAGGCGCAGAAACCGCAGTTGTTGCAGGCCGGCCGCCCGTCATAGGGAACGCTGTTGGCCGCCGTCGGCGCCGGGTAGGGGTGATAGCCGAGGCGCTGCGCGGCCGCCGCCGAGCGGGTGGCGCCGTACATCGGTGCACCCGAGGGCATGGGAAAGGGGCCCGACCGCGGGGCGGCGAAAGGGTTGGCCCCGTCGGTGCCGGCCACGCCGATGGCCCGCTCCACCTCGGCGTAGTAGGGCTCCAGTTCGTCGTAGTCGAGGGGCCAGTCGGCGACAGCGGCCCCTGGCTGGGGCCCGAAGAGGGAGTGGACCCGAAAGTCTTCTGGACGGAACCGAGGCACCTTGCCGTCGGCATGGGTCCCACCTCCTCCCACAGTGCTGGACACCGAGTTGACCTCACCGACATGCAGGCGGTCACCGTCGTCCTCGCTGGTGCGGAAGGTCCGGGGCTCGACCAGGGGGTCGGGACCGAGGAAGTGGCGGTTGAGGAACTTGATCTCGTCGTTGGAGTAGTCGAACGCCGGGCGGCGCAGGTCCTCGGGGTCGAGCAGGTGGTTGCGCCCCTTCTCGATGATGGTGACCGTCCAGCCGGCGGTGGTGAGCACGTCGGCCACGGTGGCCCCCCCGGGCCCCGAGCCGACGATGATGGCGTCCACGGTCACGGGTCGGACACTTCCTGGTCGGTCCACCCTCGCGGCTGTACGTCGCCGTCAAAGCCGATGGCCCTCCAGCCGGCCTGATCGCGGTTTCCCCCGTACTCGGGGGCCCCGTACATCCCCTCGCAGGTGTGGCCATAGACCAGGTCGGTGAAGTCGGGCAGCGAACGGAGCCGGCCGACCTGCTCGTCGGGATCGAGGCGGATGAAGTCCTCGCCCAGTGCTTCCAGGCCCTCGCGGTAGAGCTGTTGGAGCCCGATCACCGGGCCGTTGAACTCACGCTCGGGCAGGCCGCGCGAGCCTTCGATCCGCATCCGCCACGCCAGCTCGTCCAGGTCGGTGAGCCGGTGGAAGGTGCCGAAGGCCGATCGGCCCCCATGGCGTCCCGACGTCGGTCCTCCGGCCCAGATCCGGGGAGGGTCGAACGTGAATGCGCCGAGCAGTCCGTCGATGTAGTCCGGGACGCCGGCGGCCGCGGCCCCCGGACCGGACTCCGACGGTGGGATCAATCGATCGCACACCGAGGCCAGCGTCCGGTACTGGTCGTCGGTCAACCACACGGGCATCGGGTCACCCTAACAAACGGTCGGAGCCGTCCACCGGGGACGGGTCGGCTCACAAGGGGGTGAAGGTGATGGGTAGGGCGATCGGCGAGCGGAACGCCATCCCCTTGATGTGGAGGTCCTGCCCCGCCTCCGGCGTGAGCCGCATGTCGGGCAAGCGGTCGAACAAGGTGTTGACCGCGACCCTGGCCTCCATGCGGGCCAGATGCATGCCGAGACAGACGTGCACTCCGAATCCGAACCCCACACTCTGGCGGGACTCCCGGAAGACGTCGAACTCGTCCGGGCGCTCGTACTTGCGCTCATCGCGGTTGGCCGACCCGAGGAGTAGGGCGACGTCGGCGCCCTGCTCCACCGGCACGCCCCCGATGTCGGTGTCGAGGGCGGCCCGTCGGAGGATCACGGTGACCGGGGGCTCCCAGCGGATGGTCTCCTCGAACGCGTCCGGCACCAGGGAGCGGTCCTCCCGCACCCGCGCGAGTTGATCGGGATTGGTCAAGAGCCCGTAGAGCATGTTCCCCGACGCCCGGTAGGTAGTCTCGACACCGGCCGGCAGCAGGAGGCGCAAGAACGAGTAGATCTCCTCGTCGTCGAGGGTCCGGCCGTCCACCTCGGCCACCACCAGCTCACTGACGAGGTCGTCGGCCGGTCGGCGCCGTCGCTCGGCGAGCACATCGGAGAAGTAGTCGCGCAATGCCTCCGACGCCGCCATCCCGCGTTCCCAATTGGAGGCCACGCTGGTGATCCCGATGGCCCAGCGCTGGAAGATCGGGAAGTCCGAGCGTGGCAGTCCGAGGATGTGCGCGATGACCTGCACGGGGAAGTTGAAGGTGAGCTCCTGGACGAGATCGGCGGTCCCCGCTCCGGCGAAGCCGTCGATCAGTTCGTTGACCACCCGCTGGACCAGGTCGCCCTCCCACCGTTCGAGCACCTTGGACCGGAACGTGGGTGACACCAGTGCCCGGTGCAGTCTGTGCTCCGGCTCGTCCATCTGCAGGATGGTCCGGCCCATCACCGCCCCCATCACACCCTCGTAGACCGTGGACGAGAAGGTCTGGTTGTCCCGGAGGACCTGGACGGCCTCGTCGAAGCCGAAGACCGTCACCGGCTGGGGCCTGGAGGGATCGGCCTCGTGCAGACCGTCCCCGAGGTCGACCGGTCCCACGTGCACGGGCGACTGCCGACGCAACTCGGCCATCCTCGGGTAGGGATCTCGGATGGAGCCCGAGACCGTGTCCTCCAACTCGAACGGGTCGAACCGGGCCGGCGCCCCGGATGCGTCGACCTCTCCTGTCGTCTCCAGCGCCATGGACCAACCCCCTCATGTGTGGGCCCGGTGGCCCGGTCGGAGATCCTAGGCCAAACGATCGTTTGGTACAATCGATCGTCCGTTCTCGGAGTGGGACCCGCCCGGGCACCTGCCAGGGACCACAATGGGGGCGTGACCCCCACCCAACGTGAGCCCGCCCCGCGATCCGAAGGCACGGGTCAGCGCCAGCACATCCTCTCCACCGCCCTGTCCCTCATGGCCCAACAGGGGGTGGACGGCACCAGCATGCGGAACCTGGCCACCGCGACCGGTCTCAATGTGGCGTCGCTCTACCACTACTTTCCCTCCAAACGGGACCTTCTGGTGGCGGTGCTGGAGGAGCGCGGCTTCGTCGACGACCCCGACGCCTCCCGTCCGTCGCTGTCCCGGGACCCGGCCCGTGGTCTGGCCGACCTGTTGAGCGACATCCTGCAGTCCATGCTCGAGGTGGAGGACTTCATCCGCCTCATGATGGGTGAGGTGATGCGGGGGGACGACACCGCCTACGCCGTCGGGAACGACCTGTTCGCCGCCACGCAGGCCTCGCTGGAGCGCTGGCTGGGCGAGCACGAGCCGCAGTTGGGCCCTCCGGGCCAGCAGGCCGCCATGGCCCGGATGCTGCGGAGCCTGCTGGTGGGGCTGTTCTTCGAGTACGTGGCGGGCGTGCTGGAAGACGACGGCGACGCCCGCGCCGTCTTCCGGGTCAGGGCCGAGGAGGTCGCCTCACTCCTGGGTGCCGCCGCCGGCTGACTCGTGGCCCAGTGCGGTGACCACCTCCCTGCCGAAGGTCGTCAGGGTGTCGGGCGTGGCGAAGTCGGTGAACCAGGTGTAGATCCGCTCCACTCCCCCGTCCTGCAGCTCCGCCAACCGCGGCAGCAGTTCCTCGGGCCGGCCCACCAGGTGCCCTCCCTGGCTCATCCGGCCGAACCGGCGTCGGGCCAAAGCTGTCACGTCCTCCCGCGTCGACTCGTCGCCCACCAGCGTCACGAGCAGCTGCGCCGACACCCGGGCCGAGCCGGCGGCCGACCGGACCCGGCCCAGCCGGTCGGTCTGGTGCACGGGAACGTTCCACCAGTCGGCGTACTCGGCCACCAGGGCCATGGTCCGGCTCCCGGTGCCACCCACGACGATCGGGATCCTGTGCAGCGGCACCGGGAGCTGACGGGCCCCCTGAACCCGAAAGAACTCCCCCTCGTGGTCGACCGTCTCGCCGGACCAGAACCTCCCCAGCAATTCCAACGTCTCACCCAAACGCTCCACCCGTTGGGCGGCGCTCAGGGCAGGGAAACCGTACGATGCCAGCTCACCCGGCGTCGATCCCGACCCGATCCCCAGCTCGAACCGCCCGCCTGACAGGTGGTCGAGCGTGACGGCCTGGCGGGCCAGCACCGCCGGATGCCGGAAGGAGTCGCACAGCACCAGGTGGCCGAGGCGGAGCCGCTCGGTGAACGCGGCCAGCCAGGTGACGGTGGTCAGCGCCTCGTACATGGGCTGGTCGGGTGCCCCCGGTGGGAACAGGTGGTCCATGACCGCCAGCCCGGTGAAGCCGGCCGCCTCCGCAGCCAGGGCCCGGGCCTTGAGGGCCTCCGGCGTGAGGCGCATCTGAGGCAGGAAGAGATGGAACTCCATGCCGCCGCTCACACCGTCGCCCGGGGCGGGCGTCCCGGCCCGGACCCTGTCGCCATCTCAGGCGTGATCGATCAGCATGTCGGAGACCCGTCCCCACTGATGGCCGGTGCCCCCCACCAGGACCTCGTTCTGCTTGGCCCGCTTGAAGAGGAAGTGGGCGTCATTGGCCCAGGTGAAGCCCACCCCGCCGTGGATCTGGATGTTGTCCCCCGTGACGCGCACCGCCGCCTCCGAGGCGTAGGCGGAGGCCATGGTGGCGGCCCGGGACCGCTCGGGAGAGTCGGTGTCGGACGCCCAGGCAGCGAAGTGGACGCCGGCACGCGCCATCTCGAGGGACTGGTACATGTCGACGATCCGGTGCTTCACCGATTGGAACTCGGCGATGGGACGATCGAAGACGATCCGGACCTTGGCGTACTCCACCGCCTCCTCCAGTGCCCGGTCGGCCACGCCGACCAGTTCGGCGGCCAGGCCGACCGAGACGTCGTCGAGGATCCGGCGCCACAGGGGCGACTGGTCACCGGGTGGGCCGAGCACCTCCACGGGCTCCTCGTCCAGCACCAACCGGGACAGCTTGCGGGTGGGGTCGAGGGCCGGGACCTCTTGGGCCTTGGGGGCCGGCAGCAGGAACGAGCGGATGCCCTCGTCGCTCAGCGCCACCACGATGGCCCAGTCGGCGCTGTGCCCGTCCATCACGACGGGCTTGGATCCCGTCACCACCCATCCGGCTCCCTTGCGCCGGGCCCGGGACCGGACGGTGCCCAGTGGGTGTCCGTGGCCCTGTTCGTGGAGCGCGACGGTGCCGCGCTGCAGACCGGTGGCCAGACCGGCCACGAGGTCATCGGCTCCGAGGGCCCGGGCTGCCAGCGTGGCCATGACCGAGGACGAGAAGAACGGCCCCGGCAACGGGACCCGACCCATCTGCTCGAGGACGATGCACGCCTCGAGAAGCCCGGCTCCCTCGCCCGGCACCAGCATGGTGGTCCAGCCCAACGTCACCAGCCGGTCCCACAGCTCGGGTGTGATCCCGACGGGGTCCTCGGCCAACTGGCGCAGGGTGCCGTCCCCCACGTCGTCCATGGCCCGGCGGGCAACGTCCTGGAGGGCAAGCTGCTCGGCATCGAACGTGAAATCCACGGTCCACCCCCGGAGTGGCATCGCTGATGTTGGCGACAGTGTAGACAGCTGCCAGCGTCGCCGACATCTCGCCGCCGCACCGGCCGGACCTGCACCTCGACCCGGACGGTGGACGCCGTCGTCGGCGGTGGCGCCGGAGCCGCGGCTATCCTCACCATCCGTGGACTTCGCACTGGCACCCGAGGATGAGGCGTTCCGAGACGAGCTGCGGGCCTGGCTCGATGAGCACCTGCCGCCGTTCCTGGCCAGTGAGGAACTGGCCGACGACTCCTCCCTCTCGGGCGAGAAGTCCCAACAGCGGCGGGCCGCATGGCAACGCGTGCTCAACGAGGGACGTTGGGCCGCGGTGCACTGGCCCGAGGAGTACGGCGGGCGGAACGCCACGGCCATGCAGCGCATCATCTACTCCGAGGTCAATGCCGAGTACCGCACGCCCGGTCTCTTCAATCCCAACGGCCTCTGGCAGATCGGCCCGATGATCATCGCCTGGGGCACCGACGAGCAGAAGGCCCGCTGGCTGCCGTCGATCCTCGATGCCACCGACCACTGGTGCCAGGGGTTCTCCGAGCCCGACGCAGGGAACGACCTGGCCAACCTCAGGACCACCGCCATCCGGGACGGCGACCGCTACGTGGTCAACGGCCAGAAGATCTGGATCTCCACCGCCCATCTTGCCCGCTGGGGCCTGTTCCTCCTCCGCACCGATCCCACCGCCATCGAGCGCGGGGCCAAGCACGAGGGCATCACCGCCTTCATCATCGACATGCACACCCCGGGCATCGAGGCCCGACCCATCCGGGACATGTCCGGCGAGGAGATGTTCAACGAGGTCTTCTTCAACGACGTCTCCATCCCGGTCGACAGCCGCCTGGGAGGTGAGGGCGAGGGTTGGATGGTGGCCATGGGCACGCTCGGCCACGAACGGGTCGGCATCGCCGGTCAGATCTCCCTGCTCGGGGCGGACCTCAACGCCATGGTGACGGCAGCCCGCTCGGTGAACCCCGACGCACTCGAGGACCCGGCTCTGCGTGAGCGGGTGGCCCGGGCCTGGACCGACATCGAGCTGGCCCGGCTGCTGTCCCTGCGGGCCCTGAGCAAGATCATCAAGGGCGAGAAGAACTGGCCCGAGGTCCCTTTCGCCAAGCTCATGTGGTCGTCGTTGGCCCAGACGCTGGCCGCCCTCTCCGTCGACCTGTTGGGTCCGGCGGGCGTCCTGGCCCGGGGTGGCCCCGACGCCGTCGACCGCGGCAAGTGGACCAGGCTCTACTCGTTCCAGCGGTACAGCACCATCGGCGGAGGCTCCTCCGAGGTGCAGAAGAACATCATCGCCGACCGGGCCGTGAAGCTCCCCGGTCACTCGCGACTCGGCTGACATGCCCGTCGACCCGCGCGCACCGTGCATCATCGGTGTGGCCCGCCGCACCTGGCGGGAGGAGCCCTCACCCGAGCCTCTCGACATGTGGGAGACGTTGGCCCGCCAGGCCGCGACGGACGCCGGCGCACCGTCCGCCCTGGCCGGACTCCAGAGCCTCCAGGTCGTCTTCAGCCAGTCGTGGGAGTACGACGATCCGTGTGGCCGGCTGGCCGAGCGGCTGGGATCCGACCCGGCCACGTCGGCCTACTCGGGGCTCGGCGGTTCGGTCCCCGTCCGTCTGGCCGCAGAGGCGGCGGCGTCCATGGCCCGCGGTGAGCTCGACCTGGCCCTCATCGTGGGCGCCGAGGCGCTGGCCACCCGGCGCCATCTGCCCGACCCCGCCTGGTCCTTCCCGCCGGAAGTTCCCCGCCCCTACCCCATCTCCATCGACCGCCAGGAGCGCAAGAACGGGATCTTCCAGGCCTATCTGACGTTCGCGCTCCTCGACACGGCCCGGAGGGCCCATCTCGGCCAGACCCTCGGGGGCCGTCGTGAGGAGATCGGCCGGCTGATGGCCCCGATGAGCGAGATCGCCGCCGGCCAACCCGAGCACGCCTGGTTTCCCATCGCCCGGACGCCCGCGGAGATCAGCACGGTGAGGCCCGACAATCGTATGGTGGCCACGCCCTACACCAAGTTGATGACCGCCATCATGGACGTCGACATGGCAGCGGCCGTCCTGCTGGCCACCGAGTCACGGGCCGATGCGCTGGGCGTTCCCCGAGACCAACGCGTCTATCTCCTCGGAGCCGGCACCGGGGACGAGCCGTCGGCCATGGCCAGCCGCCCCGAGCCGTGGCGATCCCGGGCCATGGCCGCGGCCATGCGTGCCGCGCTGGGGGCGACGTCGGTCGACGAGGTGGACCACCTCGACGTGTACTCCTGCTTCGCCAGTTCGCTGTCGTTCGCCTGTGACGCCCTCGGCGTTCGAGCCGCCGACCGCAGCCTGACCGTGACCGGCGGACTCCCGTACCACGGAGGACCCGGCAGCAACTACTCGACCCATGCGTTGGCGGCGATGGCAGAGGTGTTGCGCCGTGACCCTGGCACCTTCGGGCTCGTGTCGGGTGTCGGGATGCACATGACCAGTCACTCGGCCAGCCTGTGGTCCACCCGTCCGGGCGCTTTCGTCCCGTCCGAGCCCGCCGCGCCGCTCCCCACCGTCCCGATCGCCACCGACGCCCGCGGACCGGCCACGGTGGTGACCTACTCAACCGTCCACGACCGCCTGGGTCCCGAATGGACCGCCCTGATCTGCGACCTCCCCGGTGGGTCGCGTTCCTACGCCAGACTGGAGGAGCCCGCCACGGCCGACGACGACCTGGTCGGCCGGACCGTGACGCTGGCCACGTCGGAGAGGGGGGCCACGTCCGCCCATCTCTGACCCCTCTCGGCCCGGGGGCGATCGGGCACGCCCGGGTCGCCCCGCCTATCATCACCATCGGCTCACCGGTCGACGGGGCACCGGCGGAGCGCGTCGGCGTCCCGGAGACCTGGCCCCATTGCGCTCCGTCCCGACCAGAACTGCGAGATCGCCCATGACCATCCACTACGAGCCCGGTGACGACCACATCGTCCGCATCACCATCGACCGCCCCGAGGCCCGGAACTCGTTGGACATGGACCACTTCGCGCAGCTGCGGATGGCCTGGGAGCGGTTCGGCGAGGATGACGACGCCTACGTGGCCGTCATCACCGGGGTGGGTCCAGACTTCTGCGTGGGTGCGGACCTCAAGACGTACATCCCCCAGATCACCAAGCTCCAGGCCAGCATGAAGAAAGCCGGGGTCACCGAGATCGACGGCTACCGACTGGACGACGGCGTGAAGGCGGTCCTCCGCAACGTGCGGCTGTACAAGCCGATCGTGGCCGCCGTCAACGGCACCTGCGTGGCCGGCGGGATGGAGATGCTCGGCGGGTGCGACCTCCGGATCGCGGCGGACACCGCCACCTTCGGTGTGATGGAACCCAAGCGGGGGCTGTTCGCCGGGGGTGGGACCACGGTCCGCCTCCCCCGCCAGATCCCCTTCCCGGCGGCGATGGAGCTCCTGCTCTGTGCCGACCAGGTCCCGGCCCAGAGGGCCTACGAGATGGGGCTGCTCAACGAGGTCTGCGCACCCGGGGACGTGATCGAGCGGGCACTCGGTTACGCCAGGCGGATCACTGCCAACGGCCCCTTCGCCGTGCGCAAGACCAAGGAGTCCGTGCTCACCGGGCTGGCGGTGGACATGAAGGAGGCCTACCGAATCGAATCGTCGCTGTCCTCCGAGGTGTTCTCCAGCGAGGACGCCGTGGAGGGGCCCAGGGCGTTCGCCGAGAAGCGCCGGCCGGTGTGGAGGAACCGCTGAGCACCGTGGCACCGGGCGGCACTGCGCAGCACCGCGCAGATCCGCCGGAGGAAGATCCACTGAAGGGGGAAGTGTGGCCGACAGCGCCGTAGGGAAATTCGTCGGGGCCCGGGTGCTCGTCACCGGGGGCTCGTCCGGCATCGGCGCCGGGCTGGCCGAGGCGTTCGCCGCCGCGGGGGCCACGGTGGGGATCGCCGCCCGCCGGCGGGACCGGCTCGCCGACGTGGTGGAGCGCTGCCGCGCCCACACCCCCGAGTCCACCATGTGGGCGGTCGACCTGTCCGACACCGTCGCCGTCGACCGGTTGGCCCGGCAGGCCGTGGACGAGCTGGGAGGGGTGGACGTCCTGGTGAACAACGCCGGCATCCCAAAGCGCCGGCACGTGAGCGCCCTGGACCCGGCCACCGTGGAGGCGGTCATGGCCATCAACTACCTCTCACCGGTGCGTTTGACCCTGGCCCTGCTTCCCCACATGCTCGAACGGGGGTCCGGCACCATCGTCTCGGTGGCCTCGGTGGCCGCCACCCTGAGCCCGCCGGGCGAGTCGGCGTACTCCGCGTCCAAAGCCGCCCTGGCCGTCTTCTCCGAGTCCATGGCCGTCGACCTGTGGCCGACGGGAATCAAGGTGTCGGTGGTCTACCCCGGTGTGGTCGACACCGAGCTGTTCACCCTGCCCGACAACGACCCCTTCGCCGGGGACGTTCCCCCCATCACCGTGGAGGAGGCCGCGGCCACCATTCTGGAGGGTGTGGCCGCCGGTGCGCTGTCCATCTACGTGCCGGGGTACTTCGCCGAGTTCGCCTCCCAGAAGGCGCAGGATGTCGATGGGTTCCTGGCCGGGACGGCGGCCTATGTGCAGTCGAGGTCGACGACCCCTTCGGGGGGGTAGCACCCATTCGCCGACCGGCCGCCGGGCCGAACGGGCCGGACGGGCCGGACGGATAGCGCCTAGGCCAGCCGTTCGATGACCGTGGCGTTGGCCTGGCCGCCGCCCTCGCACATGGT
>Ga0307374_10009537_pt1 | contig 14274 bp, 15 predicted proteins | sample OX3MG_FD_202532 | JGI IMG/M metagenome (GOLD analysis project Ga0307374, IMG submission 202532) | Soil microbial communities from Risofladan, Vaasa, Finland - OX-3 | ecosystem: Environmental > Terrestrial > Soil > Coastal area > Acid sulfate soil | place: Finland: Risofladan, Vaasa | collected... | reverse complement strand
CGGGAACGCTGTCGAAGATGCCGAGCGAATATTTTCGCGAAAATGTCTACGTCACATTTCAAGACGACTGGGTCGCGTTCCAGATGACGAAGATGTGCAACGTGCGGCGCCTGATGTGGGCCAACGATTTCCCGCATAGCGACTCGACCTGGCCATGGTCGCAGGAGATCCTGAAAAAGCAGACCGCCAAGCTCTCCGAGGATGAGAAGAATTTTATCCTGCACGATAACGTGTCCGAGCTTTACCATCTGAGCATCTAGAGCGCGCACGATTCAGACGGCTTTAGCGCCGGTGCCGGGCAACCCGCCCCGCATCGGCGTTTTTTTTGATGTGCACGGAATTTTAGCGACGGATTTTCCGGTCTCGCGGCGACTCATACTCGGGAGTTGCCGGTTGAAGGGAGCGGCGCATAACGTCCGCACTACGATGCGAACATCGGCGCGCGATGCCGTTCCCGAAGAGGGCGCGGAAAAGACTGCGCATGGCGCCGGCGAGGACGCGATGCGCGCGCGGCTGGTGCGCGGAGATCGGACCGCCGCGGGCGAATTCTATGACTCGTACGCGCCGCGAGTGCGCCGCTATATCGCCGCTTCGCTCGGAAGCTTCGGCACCCGGCAGGACGCGGAAGATCTGATGCAGGAAACCTTCATCTCGATGGCCGAGGCGCTGCCTTTCTTCCGCGGGGAATCTTCGCTGTTTACGTTCGCCTGCGCGATCGCGCATCGCAAGGCGCAGTCGTTCATCCGGGTTGGCGCCCGCCGCGCGCGAATTGCCGCCACAATCGATCCGCCGGGTGATCCGAGCGAAAGCTCCGCGCGCGACGAGCTGCTCAACCGCGCGCTCGGCGGACTCGACCCGGATTATCGCGAGTTGCTGCATCTTAAGTACGCCGAAGACGCCAGTATTGCGGAAATCGCGGCGATTCGCGGAGAAAGTGAACACGCCGTGGAATCGCGCCTGGCGCGGGCGCGGCGCGCGTTAAGAAAATTGATGGAGGATCAGCGATGAATCCGCGCGACGAGGAAGCGGAATTGGCGCGGCGAATACGCGCGGCGGCGCGCGGCCATGAAGCCTGGGAAGGCGACGGGCTGCGCGAGCGGTTCGCCGTGCGCCTGAGTGAATCGGCGGCACGGCCGGACGCGGTTCCGGTCGAGATCGACGGCCGCAAGCTCGAAGCGCGGCGCGGCGCCACCGTACTCGCCGCCGCGATGAAAAACGGCATCCGGCTGATGCACGTGTGCGGAGCGCGCAAGCTATGCGCGACCTGCCGCGTGAAGATCACCGCGGGGGCGCAGTATCTTTCTCCGATGAGCCCGCGGGAGCGGCTCTCGCTGCGCGCGCATCTCTCAGTCAGCCCGCGCACGCGGCTGGGGTGCCAGGCGCGGATCGAAGGACCGATCGAAGCGGAAACCGTTTTTCCCCTGTGCGGCGACATACCCGCGGAAGACTCCCAGGCGGAGAAGTCGCGATGACGGCGACAACCTCGCGGGCGTGGCCGCTTCGCCTGCGCGCGCTCAGTTTCGTGATCACGATCGGGGTCGTCGCGCTCGAGGCGCTGCTGGTCGCCCTCCCGATCGCGATCGTGCTCTGGCTATGCGGCGCGGCGACGGCTCGCGCGCTCGAAATCGCGGTCGTTATCGCACTGGGATGGGGTCTCTCGATCGCCGTGTATTCGCATATCAGCCCGGTCGGACTTCCGCGCGGAATCTTCAACGCAACGGGGAGATGAAATGAACCCGAGCCCGAATCGATGGATCCGCGGCGTGCTGTGGCTTCTCGCAGCGATATACCTGTTCAACGGTGTTGCGATGTTTTTCTTCCCGTCGACGTGGTTTTTTCGCCTGGTTCCCGGCGTGCCGGAGACCGGTCCGTACAACATGCATCTGGTGATGGACAGCGGAACGTTTTTCCTCGGCGTCGGCGTGGGATTGGCCGCCGGCGCGATAGCGCCGCGGCGCAACGCGATCGCAATTGTGATTGCGGCGGTCGCGAGCACAATGCACTCGGCGCTGCATCTGTGGTCGCACGCCGAGGGATTGCTGTCGTGGAACGCCGCGGCCACGGAGATTTTCGGCATCTACATTCCAACGCTGGCACTGATCGCGATTGCGATCGTGGTCTATCGTCCTGCCGCTGCGGTTGACGTTCACGCGCCTCGCGCCGCGTAAGGAGCAGGCATCATGAGAATTCGCGGACTCGAAAGCAACGAAGCCAGACCGAGCATGCGCGCGATATATTTCCTGCTGAAGCGCCAGTTCGGCAAAGTGCTGACGCCCTACAAGGTGTGGGCGCATCGCCCGGGGATCACGATGGCGCTGACGGCGCTGATGGCCGCGGTCGAATACTCGAAGGCGCTGGATCCGGTGATCAAGACGATCGTTTCAATTCGCGCGGCGCAGATGATCGGCTGCCCATTTTGAATGGATATCAACTCTGCCGTGGGCAGAGACAAGGGAATCAGCGAAGAGAAACTCGACGCGATCGAAGGCTTCCGGGAAAGCGACCTGTTCTCCGGCGCGGAAAAGGCCGCATTGGCATACGCGGAGGAGATGTGCCGAACTCCGGTCGAAGTGCCCGACGCGGTGTTCGAGGCGGTCAGCGCGAATTTCGACGAACGCGCAATCGTCGAGTTGACCGCGACGGTCGCGCTGGAAAACCTGCGCGCCCGATTTAATCGCGCGCTGCAAGTTCCAAGCGACAATCTCTGCCCGATTCGCCCGCCCCATCCCGCGCACGCGAACCGCTGACCGGCGGCGCGCGCGCGGTTCAGTCACCCCTTTTCCTCGCGTTACGCGTGACTGATAAGATTTGCTGGATTAAAACCTCAGAGATCAATTGAACCGCGCCGCGCGAGGCTGTTCTTTTCCGTCTAGCGCGCGGACGCGTGGAATTTTGAAAGGCACGACCGACTTGAAGATGCGGACGCGGACGATTGGGATGCGATGGATATCAGGCGGACAGCTCGCCTTTGGCCGACGCGCGCGCGTGCTGACCGCCGCCGTTTTGCTGGTGAGCGCCGCGGGAACAGGATGCCGCGGACAGCAAGCAGCAGGATACGGACAGCAGACGGTGCCGGTGTTAGTCGCAAAGGCGGAGCAGAAAACCGTCGCGACGCGGCTGCATGCGATCGGCAGGGTCGAAGCGTATTCGACGGTCAACATTAAGGCGCAGCTCGACGGCGTGATCACTGAAGTCCATTTCAAGGAAGGACAGGACGTCAAACGCGGCGATCTGTTGTTTGTGATCGACCCGCGCCCGTTCCAGGCCGCCCTGCTCCAGGCCCAGGCCAACCTCGCCCGCGATCAGGCGAAGCAGGCGCAATCCGCCGCCGACGAGAGCCGCTACAGCTACCTGTTGAAGCAGCGAGTCGGCTCACAGCAACAATACGATCAGGCCCACGCGACCGCGGCCGCCGACCAGGCAGCCGTCGCCGCCGACGAGGCCGGGGTTCAGACCGCGAAGCTCAATCTTGCTTACACCACGATTCGCGCGCCGATCGATGGGCGCACCGGCAACCTGCTGGTGCATCAGGGGAACCTGGTCAAGAACAACGCGGACACGCCGATGGTCGTGATCAATCAGATTAGCCCGGTGTACGTCGATTTCTCGGTTCCCGAACAGAGCCTTTCCGACGTGCGCCGGAATATGGCCACGCGAATCCTGCCGGTCGAAGTATCTGTTCCGGGCCAGCAAGGCGTGCTCGAAAAAGGCAACCTCAGTTTCATCGACAATTCCGTGGATATGAAAACCGGGACGATCGAGCTCAAGGGTCTCTTCAGCAATCAGGACGGCAAGCTATGGCCGGGCCAGTTTGTGGACGCGAATCTGATTCTCGATGAACGGCCCGGCACCGTGGTGATACCCTCGCAGGCGATCCAGACGGGAGCCGACGGCTCCTATGTATTCGTGGTTGATCATGAAATGAAGGTGCAGAACCGGCCGGTGGTGATCGGCACCTCGGACGACGGACAGACCGTGGTCGAGCGCGGACTCGCGTCGGGCGAAACGGTGGTGACCGACGGCCAATTGCGTTTGGTGCCGGGCGCGCACGTCTCGATCAAGTCGGGGATCAGCGGCAGCGGCGGAGTGGCCTCGTGAATATCGCCGAAATATTTATCCGCCGTCCGGTAATGACCACGCTGCTTTCGCTGGCGATCGTCCTGTTCGGAATGATGGCGTATCGGCTGCTACCGGTAAGCGATCTGCCCAACGTCGATTTTCCGACGATTGTTGTCTTCGCAGGCCTGCCGGGCGCAAGCCCGGACACGATTGCGTCATCGATCGCGACTCCGCTCGAGAAGGAGTTCACCACTATCGCGGGGCTGGACTCGATGACTTCGACCAGCATCCTGGGCGGCACCAACATCACCCTGCAGTTCACGCTGTCGCGCAATATCGATGCGGCCGCGCAGGACGTGCAGGCGGCGATCACTGCGACGCTGGCCCAGCTTCCGCCAGGGATGCCGAGTCCGCCGACATTCAAAAAGGTAAATCCGGCGGACTCGCCGGTGCTTTACCTTTCGCTCAGTTCGAGCACGATGCCGATTTCCCAGGTCGATGAATACGCTGAGACCTATCTGGGCGAGCGCATCTCAATGGTCTCGGGAGTCGCGCAGGTGCAAGTGTACGGCGCGCAGAAATATGCGGTGCGGATCCAGGTCGATCCGAAAAAACTCGCATCGCGCGGAATCGGAATCGATGAGGTTGCCCAGGCAATTCAGGACGCGAACGTCGATCTTCCTACCGGCACGCTCTACGGAGCGCATCAGTCTTTCACCGTCGATGCGCGCGGCCAGTTGATGAACGCTGCCGCTTACCGGCCATTGGTCGTCGCCTACACCAACGGCGCGCCCGTGCGCCTCGAGGATATCGGGCGCGTGCTCGATAGCGTGCAGGACGACAAGACCAACAGCTGGTCCAACGGCGAACCCGCGGTGGTGCTCGCAATCCAGCGCCAGCCCGGAACCAACACGGTCGAGGTGGTCAACAACGTCACCAAACTGCTGCCCTCGTTCCGCGAGCAGGCGCCGGCCGGGCTGCATATCGAGATCCTGGGCGACCGTTCGGAGACGATTCGCGCCTCGGTTGACGACGTGCAGTTCACGCTGCTGCTAACCGTGGCGCTGGTCGTGATGGTGATCTTCCTGTTCCTGCGCAATCTGTCGGCGACAATCATCCCGAGCCTCGCGCTGCCGATGTCGATCATCGGAACCTTCGGCGTCATGTGGGCGCTGGACTACTCGCTCGACAATCTTTCGCTGATGGCGATCACGCTGGGCGTCGGTTTCGTGGTGGACGACGCGATCGTCATGCTCGAGAACGTCGTGCGGCACATGGAGATGGGCAAGGACGCGCTGACCGCGTCGCTCGACGGGGCGCGCGAAATCGGCTTCACGATCCTTTCGATGACGCTGTCGCTGGCGGCGGTGTTTATCCCGGTTTTGTTCATGGGCGGAATTCTCGGCCGCCTGCTGCACGAATTCGCGGTCACGATCGGCGCCGCGATTCTGGTCTCCGGCGTCGTCTCGCTGACGCTGACCCCGATGCTCTGCTCGCGCTTTCTGAAGCCGCCCAAGAGCGAAAAACACGGGCACATGTATCAGGTCACCGAACATTACTTCGACGTGGTGCTCGACGGTTACCAGAGAAGCCTCGCCTGGGTGATGCGTCATCGCCCGGCCACGATGTTCGTGTCGGGGTTGATCCTGATCGTGACGATTTATTTCTTTTACGCGATTCCAAAAGGCTTTCTGCCCAGCGAAGACACCGACGAATTGATCATGTTCACCCAGGCGGCGCAGGGAATTTCATACGATTCGATGGTGCAGCATCAACTCGCCGTCGTGAACCTGCTCAAGAACGATCCCAACATCCGGCAATACTTCGCCGGTGTCGGCAGCGCGGGTCCGTCGGGCGGCACCAACTCCGGGATGCTTTTCGTCCATCTGAAACCGAGCGCGGACCGCAAGCTTAGCGCCGACCAACTGATCAACAAGTGGCGTCCGATCGTGAACTCGGTGCCGGGCCTGATGGTGTTTCTGCAAAATCCACCGCCGATCCGGATTGGCGCGCAATTCACCCGCAGCATGTACCAGATGACGCTGCAGAGTCCCGACACCGAATCGCTCTACAAGTACGCGCCGATCCTGGAGACGCGGATGCGCGCGCTCAAGGATCTGCGCGGCGTCAACAGCGATTTGCAGGTGCAGAATCCGCAAGTCACGATCAATATCGATCGCGACAAGGCGCACGCGCTCGGCGTCACCGCCAGCGCGATCGAGAACGCCCTCGACGACGCCTACGGCGCGCGCCAGATCTCGACCATTTACGCGCCCAACAACGAGTACTGGGTCATCATGCAGGTGCTGCCCGAGTACCAGATGGATCCGTCCACCCTTGCGATGCTCTACGTGCGCTCGTCAACCGGCTCGCTGGTGCCGCTCGATACGGTAGTCAATTTCTCGCGCTCGCTCGGCGCGCTGCAGGTCAATCATTACGGGCAGTTGCCTTCCGCTACGATCTCGTTCGACCTGGCGCCCGGGGTTTCGCTCGGCAAAGCACTCGGCCAGGTGCAGGCGCTCGCGCGCGACACCCTGCCCGACACCATCACCGCAAACTTTCAGGGCACCGCGCAGGCTTTTCAGAATTCGCTCGGCAACCTCGGGATGCTGCTGCTGATGACGATCCTCGTCATCTACCTGGTGCTGGGAGTCCTGTACGAAAGTTTCATCCATCCGATCACGATCTTGTCCGGACTTCCCGCCGCCGGTTTCGGCGCGCTGTTGACGCTGTGGATTTTCGGAATGGAACTCGATCTGTTCGCATTCGTCGGAGTCGTGATGCTGGTGGGACTGGTCAAGAAAAACGCGATCATGATGATCGATTTCGCGCTCGACGCGCAGCGCAACGAAGGCAAGTCGCCCTCCGAGGCGATCTTCGAGGGCGCGATCGTCCGTTTTCGCCCGATCATGATGACCACCGCGGCTGCGCTGATGGGCACGTTGCCGATCGCGATTGGAATCGGTGCGGGCGCGGAATCGCGCCGCCCTCTGGGCGCCGCGGTCGTCGGCGGACTGTTCTTCTCGCAGTTCCTGACGCTGTACATTACGCCGGTGGTTTATACATATATGGAATCAGCCACCAGAATGGTTCACGCGTGGCGGACCGGCGAAAAGTATGTGCCGGAGCCCGAGCCGGATTTTGGAAACGGCGCGGAAGCCGAGGCGCAGCGGCGCAGGATGGCGTCGTAGCGCTTTGCGCGACGGAGGTTATCTCGATGCCCTCAATCGAACGCGGCCCGGTTTCGCTCTACTACGAAGAATTCGGCGCCGGGTACCCTATCCTGCTGTTCGCACCGGGCGGGATGCGATCCTCGATCGAGTTCTGGGCGAAGAGTCCGTTCGATCCAACCAGGGAACTCGCAAAAGATTTTCGCGTGATCGCGATGGATCAGCGCAACGCCGGAAAGTCCCGCGGGCCGCTTGACCGCGCCGACGGATGGCACACCTATACGCAGGACCATATCGCGCTGCTCGACCATCTCGGGATCAGGCAATGCCATCTGCTCGGCGGATGTATCGGCGGCTCGTACTCGCTTGGAATGATCGAGGCGGCGCCTGATCGCGTAAGCGCCGCGGTGCTGCAAAATCCGATCGGGCTTTCGCCAAAGAACCGCGAGCTGTTCTTCGCGATGTTCGACGGATGGGCGCAGGCGCTAAAGCCGTCGCATCCGGAGATCGACGACGCCGGACTGCGCGAGTTTCGCGACCGCATGTACGCCGGCGATTTCGTGTTTAACGTCCCGCGGGACTTCGTGCGTACGGTCAAAACGCCGCTGATGATCCTGATGGGCAGCGACGACTATCATCCGACCGCTACTTCCGAAGAGATCGCCAGGCTGGCGCCCAACGCAACTCTAGTGCGCGAGTGGAAAACGCCCGACTTGATTGCGCAGACGGTGACGCAAGTGCGCGAATTCCTGAAGGCGCACACGCCGCGCTAGCCTGCGGCGCACCGAACGGCCGCGTGCGCCTTGTCAGTCCGATTGCGGTTTCTGCTGCGGATGCGGAGGCGCGTCCGTGGCTGGAGCCGCGGCGTTAGGCGGTTCATATTGCCCCGCCTGCGCCGCCGTCGAGTCCGGACCTTGCTGATTCGAACATCCCGTCATGAGCGGCAGCGCGCAGACGACGACGGCGATCGCGAGCAATCTTCCGAGCGACTTCATTGCACTAAGCTCCCGTGATTGGAATTTGCTTCCCGCTTGCTGGGAAGCGTGTGGTGACGCGCACCATCCTCCGACAGATCGTATCGGCGCAAATCGGGGCTTGCAACGAAATTTCTTGGCTGGAGGATCCAGCGGTGTTCACGCTAGGCTCGCGTTCGCACCCGAACCTTTACGATGAGACCAACACGCCCGATTCGAATCAGCCGCGATAAAGCCCGATGCGCCAGTGCGCGCGAGCTTGCCGCGCTGCATCGCGACTTCGAGCGAGAGAGCCTCGTCAGATTCCGCGCGATGATCGATCGAGAGCTGATGCGAGTGATCGCCGCGCATCTCGAACACGCGGATTTCGGCCGGGTCGAGCATCGGGGATTTGGACGCGACCTCTCGATGGCGCCGAACGTGGCGTCGGCTGCGTTGAATTTTCTTTTGAACGACCCCGCGCTATTCGACGCGATTCGCGCCATCACGGGATGCGCGCGGATCGGTTCATTCGCGGGACGGGTATATCGGGTGGCGGATCAGGGTGGGCTTGGACTCGATTGGCACGACGACGCGGTAGCTGATCGGCTGGTCGCGCTAAGCGTCAATATTGGGGCGGGAACCTATAGCGGCGGGTGGCTTGAGCTTCGCGACCGGGCGGCGGGAAGAATGTTGGCGCGGATCAAAAATCGCGGTTTCGGCGACGCTATCCTGTTTCGCATCGGCCCCGCTCTCGAGCATCGCAACTCTGCGGTGACCGGAAGCGTCGCCAAGACCGCGTTTTCAGGATGGTTCATGGCGCGGCCCGATTACGCAACCGCGGCGCGGCGGGAACTGCGGCGCTCGGCGCTGGCCCGCGCGACGCCTCCTGGGCGCAACCTTGCGCCACAGCATCGCTCGACCAAAACCACCCGCGCAAAGATACCGCCGACGATCGCATGGCGGCGCATCGGCGACGAGACGCTGGTGGTCGATCTAAAGAGTGGAAGCGGCTATCGGCTGGACGAAACGGGCGGGAAGATTTGGAAGATGCTGGCGCGAGGGTATAGACCGGCGGCGATCGCGCGCGCGATCGCCGCGGAATACGCAATCGCCGCGACGACGGTCCGCGGCGATATCGACCTGATGCTGCGCGGCTTGGCGCGTTCCGGACTTATCGCCCCGGCGGGCGTGCGAGACCGGCCGTTAGGCCGGTGACGAGATCCGCGGCCGGACAGGAGGGTTGCGCGCGCAATCGGGGCGGTATGAAGCGCGGCATCGACAGCCGCGCCATCATCGCAGCGCGCGAGGTCTCGGCCAGGCGCAAGCCGACGGCGAGCATGATCCAGAAGCCCGCGTTATTCATCGGACGTTCGAAGAACAGCACGAACGCGGCGTATGCGGCGAGCGTGACCAGCACGTTGAGCGCCGCAAGATCGTCGGGTTGCCGGTAACGGCGCACCGACGCGATCAGTTTCCCGATCCCGAACGCCATCGCGAACACCACCAGTCCGAATCCGACCAGACCCATGCGAGCCAGCAGGAACAGGTAGGTATTGTGCGGCATGCCCTGGTTGAATTTGCCGTCCAGCTCGGATCCGACAAAAACACTGTTGAGAATTTCCTTTCCGTATCCAACCCCGAACAATGGATTCGTAAGCCAGGTTCCAACCACGTCGTGCCACCGGCCGATTCGGAACTCCGCATCCATATCCGAGCTTCCGCCGACCGCGCTGGTGATTCCGATCGACAGGTTGTGCAGTTCGGGCGCACCGGGAATCGTGTCCGGCAGAGTCGCGCCGGCCAACACCACAAATACCAGCGCCGCGCAGACCACCCCGAAAATGATCCGGTAGCGCGTCGAGAGGAGCACGAAGCAGACCGCGCCCGCCGCCGCCGCTCCCACAACCGCCGAGCGCGCGCCGTTGGCAGCCAGCGCGAGCAGGCACACAAACGCGCCGAGTGCATGAAAGCGGCGATAGTCCCGCTCGAGCATCAGGTACGCGATGAGGCCCATCATCGCGCTCGCGGTAATCGCGCCGTAATCGTCACCGCCGACATATGCTATCCACGATCCGTTGATATTGCGTGACAGTTCGCCAAGGCCCAGATCGATTCCGGTCATCTTTTGCGCAAGGACCATCAACGCGAGGATTACGCCGGAATAAACACAATAACGGGTCACCCGGATCGCCCATCCGCGATTGCCGATCGCAAAATAGGTCAGCGGAAAGAACAGGCTATAGCAAAAGATCGCAAGATCGCGCACCGCCATAACCTTGTAAACTGGAAATGCGAGTATGAAATAGATCACCGACAAACCGCATAACATCCATAGTGCAACGCCGGCGGCGGTCGCACCGCGTCCGGACGAAAGCCAGAACATCAGCTTCCCCGGACGCCGCAGCATCGCGAGTCCAATAAGCGCCAGCAGCGTCAAGTCGGTGAGGAACAGCGGAACCGGTCCGAGATTGATCCCAACCTTCGCCGCGGAGAGAGAAAACAGCCGCGTCGCGACGAGGTATCCGACGATGAGCAGGATCTCGAGGCGCAACGGACGCAGCGACAGTATTTTGCGCATCCGCGAGGGCCGCCGCGTGCCCCGGCGCGCCCGCATCGGCGGGTAAGTCGGCACGGTACGCCATCCCGGCATCGGCGCCGCGGCGCCATCAACTTCAATGCGATTTGGTGCGACTGCCATTTAGTATGCGCCCCGGGCCGCGAGCACAGCGAACGCCGTCTTGGCCATCACGTAAAAATCCAGCCACATCGACCAGTTGCGCACGTAGTAGGAATCATAGCGCTGATGCTCTTCCAGGCCGCCGGCGTTGCGCACCGTCACCTGCCACATGCCGGTAAGACCGGGCCGCACGGTTTGGCGCAATTCGCGGAACTCGCGCGGGAAAATTCCGAGGTGATAATCCGGCAGCGGGCGCGGTCCAACCAGGCTCATCGTGCCGCCAAGCACGCAAAAGAGCTGCGGCAGCTCGTCGATACTAAAGCGGCGCAGAAAGGTGCCGATACCCCTGACCACGCGCGGGTCGTGCTTGAGCTTTAGTTTGGCTTCCCATTCGGCGCGCAATACGGGGTCGGCGGCCAGATGCTCGGACAGGCGGCGCTCCGCGTCGATGTGCATCGTGCGCAGCTTCCACATCTTGATCTTTTTGCCGTCCAGACCCTCGCGTTCCTGACCATAGAACATCGGCCCCCGACTGACTATTTTGACGATCATTCCGCAGATGAAAATGATCGGAGCTGCGACCACCAGAAACATGGTTCCCAGGATCAGATCGAGCGCGCGTTTGACGACGCGATTTTCCGGGCGCAGCAGTTCGTTGGAGAATTCGATACCCAGCACCGTGCCCAGGTTGCGCACCTGAACGTGCTCGACCGGCAAGCCGTCGTCGCCGCGCAGGATAACCACGTGCCGGAACTGGCGCTGGAGCCATCCGATTTGATTCGCGCGATCGAGCGTTCCGTTGCGTCCGGTGTACCCGCCGCGTGAACCGCCCCAAACGATTGCCGTGCTGACGCCGCCGCCCGCGATCTCGGGCGCAAGCTCATGTCCGCCAAGGACGTGCACTCCGGCAATTTCGGCGCCGCGGAACTCCGGATCGGAGCACAGAACTCCAACCACGCGATAGCCCAGCGATTTCGCGTCGCGCAGCAAGTCCATCGTCAATTCGATCTGCGAAGGATTGCCGATCACGACGGTCGGCTCGCCCCACCATGAGAACTTGCGTACTCCCGTCAAGACGATAAAGCGGACCAGCGGAAGCATCGCCAGGCTAAGGAACCACGCGATTCCGAACGTGACGCGCGAGTACTCGGGCGACAGCTTCACGATAAACGTCGCGCCCGCGAGCAATACGTAGGTCAGGCTGGTGGCGGACACCAGGCGGCGGATTATTTCCGGTGCACCAAGTCCAAAGCCCGGGTAGAGTCCGAAGGCGGCATAGATAAACGGGAACAGCGCCAGCAGCGGAAACAGGCGCGCGTACATCTCGAACGGCTGCCGCGCTTCGCCGAACCCCCACACCGCGTATGCGATAAGCGCGGAAAGCGTAAGCGCGGTCAGATCGGCGAACAGCAGCGCACCAAACTGAAACAGGCTCGAGAGCCGGCGATTCGGACGGGGCAATGCGACCGGCGTCGCCGCGCGGGGAACTGCGCTCAGACTACGGACGCGCTCAGCGCGGGTAACGCGCCGGGTAGGTTTGGCCGGTGGAGTCATGGATGAATAAACCTGTCGGGTCCAGATCGGTTAATCGGTCGGAAGCGCCTGACGGCGAAGCAATTGACGAATGATCAAGCCTACAAACAGCGGGTTATTAACCAGGTAGCGCGGGCCCAGACGCCGTGGTTCGGAGAGGAGCCGAAACATCCATTCGAGTCCGCTGCGCTGAATCCAGCGCGGCGCCTGCGCCTTCAGTCCGGCATGAAAATCGAACGCCGCGCCGCATCCGACCAGCACCGGAACATTGAGGGCCGCGCGATGCGCCGCCATCCAGCGCTCCTGCTTGGGCGTGCTCAAACCGACCCAAACGATGTCGGCGCCGGAGTCGTTGATGCGCGCGACCACATCTCGATCCTCGGTTGCACTGAGCGGGCGGAACGGCGGCGAGTACATTCCGGCAATCTCGATCCCGGGGAATCGCTCGGAGAGCTTTTTCGCCAAAAGCTCGGGAACGCCTTGCGCACCGCCGTAAAGGAAATGACGCCAGCCCCGCGCGATCGAGCGCTCGCAGATCGCAAGCATCAGGTCGGGACCGTAAACCCGCGCGGCTTCATGAAATCCCATCAGCCGGGAGAGCCACACCAGCGGCATCCCGTCGGGCGTTACCAGGCCCGCGCGATTATGAATCTCGCGCAGTTCGGGCGAGCGATGGCTTTCCATGACGCCGTGGACTCCGGTCACGCATACGTAATTGGGCTCGCGGCGCGCTATCCAGTCTTCGATGGTGTCGAGCGCGATCGGCAAGTTGATCGCGCTGACGCCGACGCCCAGGATGTTCGCGCGGGAAATCACGTGGCGAACCATCCTTCCAGATTTCCGACCAGCGTGGTCCATCGGTAATAGGCTTTGGCAATCCTGCCGGTTGCGAAATTAAACGCAGCTCCGGCCAGGTAACGTCCGGAATAGTAAGTAACAAACGCGAGTGAGTAGTGATGCTTGGCGAGAAACCGGCCGAACCCGAGCGCGTTGCCATGGCGTTTGAGCCGATCGAGGGCGCTATACGCAGTGGTCAAGCCGGGATGAACTACAACGATGCCCGGATCATAGTAAACTCCGGAACCTTGCAGAGCCGCGCGAAGAAGATAGTCGTAGTCTTCGGCGCCGAGCCAGGGTGTATTTGCGCCCAGCCCGAGCGTCTCGTCAAATGCCCCTATTCGATCGACCAGGGCGCGTCGCAGGAACATCGTAAAAGAGATACAGCGCCCGAAGATATTGTATTTGGTGATCCGCGCACCACTCGAGGGCCAGCGGCCGCGCGGCGCGCCCTCGGGAGTCAGACAACGTCCTGAAACACCGTCTACATCAGGGCGGCTGGCGAATAAGCTCGCGATGCGCTCGAGCAAATCAGGCGGATATATGCAATCGTCGTCGGGAAACGCGACCACGTCTCCGGTCACATGCGCAAGCGCAACGTTGCGTGCGCGCGAGAGTCCGCGCTCGGAGCGCAGATGGCGGACATCGAATCGTTTTCCGAATCGCGCAATCAGCGGCGTCAGGCGGTCATCGAGGTTTTGATCGACAACCAGCAATGTGAAGTCACGATAGGTTTGTCGTTCCAGGCTCTCGAGGAATCTCTCGAACTCCTCTACCCGTCCGACGGTTGCAGCGATCAATGAGAACTTCATCGGTCAATCCCTCGCCTCGCCGGCATGGCTGCGAGCGGCGTTTGCGGGCTGGCGGAAATTTTGGTCACGCTTCGACGCCATCCTTCCAACTTTCCGAGCACGCCATTGAGGTGGTAGCGCACCTTGGCTCTATCGGCGCGGATCGCGCCCAGCGCCGCGCCGCCGAGAGCGCGCGCGATCCGGTAGCCGAAATAACATCGCGAGTACTTATGCATCCGCATAAAACGCCC
>Ga0307374_10009536_pt1 | contig 14278 bp, 15 predicted proteins | sample OX3MG_FD_202532 | JGI IMG/M metagenome (GOLD analysis project Ga0307374, IMG submission 202532) | Soil microbial communities from Risofladan, Vaasa, Finland - OX-3 | ecosystem: Environmental > Terrestrial > Soil > Coastal area > Acid sulfate soil | place: Finland: Risofladan, Vaasa | collected... | reverse complement strand
GTTCCGCGACCCTCGAGCACCCTGGAAGGTGCTGCGTGACGTCACACGATGGTGTCGCAAGAACGGGACGTCCGTGGACGCCTTGCGCGCGCGGGCCCGCTCGCGGCGTGCCATCACGGTGCCCGAGTGAAGTGCCCGAATGAAATGACCGGGTGAAAGGAGCCAGATGGACGGGACGGCAAGCTTTGGAGCGCGCGTGACAGAGGCCGTCGGACGTCTCGGCCCACTCTGCGCCGGGATCGATCCCTCGGGTGCGCTGGTGGAGGCGTGGGGCCTGAGCGATGACGTCAAGGGGCTGCGCTCGTTCTGCCGGACCTGCGTCGAGGCCTTCGGCGGGGTGGTGCCGGTGATCAAGCCGCAGGTTGCGTTCTTCGAGCGACACGGCTCCGCCGGGATGGCCGAGCTGGAACGGCTGCTGATCGAGGCGGCGGAGGCCGGGCTGCTCGTGCTGGCCGACGCCAAGCGCGGTGACATCGACACGACCGCGGCGGCGTACGCAGAGGCCTGGCTGGGGGAGGGGAGCAGCCTGGCCGCGGATGCCGTGACGGCGCATCCGTATCTCGGGGTGGCCGCGCTGTCCCCCCTCGTCGCGGTGGCTGCCCGCACCGGTCGGGGTGTAATTGTGGTGACCCGGAGCTCAAATCCTGAAGGGCGCTCGTTGCAGGAGGCGGTGACCGGCTCCGGGGCCTCGGTCCAGGACTCGATCCTGGCTCAGATCGCCGCCTGGAACGGCTCGTCCGACGTGCCGACCGGAACGGTGGGTGCCGTGATCGGGGCGACCCTGGAGAGGACAGGTTTTCCATTAGGCCAGCTCGGAGGCATAATTCTGGCGCCCGGGCTCGGCGCGCAGGGGGCCCAACCCCACGATCTGGCGGCGCGATTCGAGGGGTGCGCGCCCGGAAGTGTGCTGGTCAGCACGTCGCGGGGCCTCCTCGTCGCGGGGCCAGATCCGGCGCATCTGCGCCGGGCCGCCACCGATCTGAGTGAGGAATTAGCGACCGTCCTGGGCTGAGTAGGACTTTTGTGCGTGAACAGCGCCAAGAGAGGCGCTATGGTCTCGCCATGCCGCAACCTCCCGCCCTCACTCCCGAGCAGCGCGCTGCTGCACTTGAAAAGGCCGCCAGAGTTCGCCGTGAGCGGGCCGTGGTGAAAGAGAAGCTCAAGATGGGCAATCTCACGCTGGATCAATTGCTCACGCAGGCTGACTCCGACGAAACCGTAGGAAAGATGAAGGTGGTCTCGGTCCTCGAGTCCCTTCCCGGTCTCGGCAAGGTCAAGGCGCGCCGCCTCATGGAGACCGTCGGCATCAGTGACAGCCGCCGCCTGCAAGGGCTGGGCGCCAAGCAGCGCGAGTCGCTGCTCAAAGAGACTGCGCGCTGAGCCACTGATCTTCGTGCTCATCGGCCCCGGCGGGGCCGGAAAGGGCACGTTGGCGGCGGAACTCGTCGCAGAGGATCCGACGCTCTGGTTGAGCCGGAGCTGGACCACCCGCCCCCCGCGGCCCGGTGAGCACGAGCGCAACTCCTACGAGTTCGTCGATCGCACCACGTTCACGGAGGCAGTGGAACGGGGTGAGTTCTTCGAGTGGGCCGAGTTCCTGGGCAACCTCATGGGGACACCCATTCCGCGGCCCCCGGAGGGAGCCGACGTCCTCCTCGAGATAGACGTGCAGGGGGCCGAGCAGGTCTTGGCCAAGCGCCCGGATGCCACCGTCATCTTGTTGCTGCCCCCGTCGGTCGAGGCCCAGGCGGCGCGGCTGGCGGCACGCGGCGACGACGAGGAGCACATTGCGCGTCGGGTGGAAAAGGGCCGCCAGGAGGTCGAACGGGGCCGCCAGGTGGCCACCTACACCGTGGTCAATGACGACCTGCGTCAGGCCCGGGGTGAGCTGGCAGCTATAGTTGATCGGACCCGAACGGCCGCCCTGCGTGCCGCAACCCCGGAGGACACCTAATGGCCCAAGGCCGCCACACGCTCATGGATCCACCCATCGAGGATCTCTTGGACAAGGTGGATTCCAAGTTCACGCTGGTCGCCCTGGGCTCGGCCCGGGCCCGGCAGGTGAACTCCTACTACAACAGCCTCGGCGAGGGCCTGGGCAAGGTCGTGCCGCCGCAGGTGGCCTCCGTCTCGGGCAAGCCCGTTTCGATCGCCTTCGAGGAGATCGCCGCCGGCAAGGCGACCTACACCCGGCCCGACCCCGAGGAAGAGGCGGCTCAGGCCGCGGCCGAAGCGGATCTCGTCGCCGACGTGGTGTTGACCGAGGTCATCACCGAGGTCATCACCGACGACGAGAGCGACGACGAGAGCGACGACGAGAGCGACGACGCTCTCGACTTCGAGACTGACGAGGGCGTGGACAGCCCCGTCGTCGCGGAAGCGGAGATCGAAGTCCTTGACGTCGGGGACGGGGACCCGACCGCAAGTTAGCCGTCGGGGCGTCGGCGGATCGCTTCGATGGACGAAGACCTGACTCCCCCTCACGCCGCTCGCCCTCGTGTCGTGCTGGGTGTCTGCGGGGGCATCGCGGCCTATAAGGCCGTCGAGGTGTGCCGGCTGCTCGTGGACGCCGGCGTCCACGTGACCCCGGTGCTGACCGCCGAGGCGAGCCGGTTCGTCGGTGCGGTGACGTTTTCCGCGCTGGCTTCGGAGCCAGCGCTGAGCTCGCTGTGGGACGAGGGCTCGCCCATCCCCCATACCCGCCTCGGGCAGAGCGCCGACCTGATCGTGGTGGTGCCGGCCACGGCCCACTTCCTGGCTCGCGCCGCCGCCGGGCTCGCCGACGACCTGCTGACGGCGACCCTCCTGGCCACACGGGCCCCCGTGCTGGTGTGCCCGGCCATGCACACCGAAATGTGGGAGCACCCTTCGGTGCGCGAGAACCTGGCCACCTTGGAGCGACGGGGCGTGGGGATCGTGCCGCCGGCGGTCGGGCATCTTGCCGGGGGCGACTCGGGGGAGGGCCGACTGGCCGATCCGGCGGTGATCGTCTCCCGTGCGCTGGCCGTCCTGGGGGCAGCTCCTCGTGACCTGGCCGGCCTGCGTGTGGTCGTGAGCGCCGGCGGCACCCGCGAGGCACTCGACCCCGTGCGCTTCCTGACCAACCGGTCCTCGGGGAAGCAGGGTCATGCGATGGCCGAGGCGGCGGCGCGCCGCGGCGCGCAGGTGACCCTGGTCACCTCGTCGGGGCTGCCGTTGTCGAGCGACGTGCGTCCCGCCATCTGCCGGATCGACGTGGAGAGCGCGGCGGACATGGAGGCGGCCCTGATGGAGCCGGGCCGCGAGGCTGACGTCGTGATCATGGCGGCCGCCGTGGCCGACTTCCGGCCCAAAGTCTCCGCCGACCGCAAGCTCTCCAAAGAGGACGGGGTGCCGGAGCTGGTCCTGGAGCCGACGCCCGACATCCTGACGGGCCTGGTCGCCCGACGTCGTCCGGGCCAGGTGCTGGTCGGGTTCGCCGCCGAGACCAACGACGTCGTGGCGCGCGGTCGCAAGAAATTACGGCGCAAGGGAGTCGACATGCTGGTCGTCAACGACGTCAGCGCCCCCGGAGCCGGTTTTGACCATGACACCAACGCCGTCACGATCCTCGAGGCGGATGGCAGCACCACCGAGATCGCCTTGACCTCCAAGGATGCGGTCGCCAATGCGGTACTCGATAGGGTGATGGCCCACCAGAGTGAGAATCGGAGCCCCTTGTGAAAACGACGTTCACCTCGGAATCAGTGACCGAGGGTCACCCCGACAAAATGGCGGACCAGATTTCCGACGCCGTGCTCGATGCGATGCTCGAGGGTGATCCAGCCAGCCGGGTGGCGTGTGAAACGCTCCTGACCACCGGTCTCGTCGTCGTGGCGGGGGAGGTCACCACGTCGACGTACGTCGACATTGCGGCCCTGGCACGCGACACGGTGTGCGCGATCGGTTACGACAACGACGCCTACGGCTTCAACGGACACACGTGCGGGGTGCTCGTCTCCCTCGATGCCCAGTCCCCCGATATCGCCCAAGGGGTCGACAAGGCCTACGAGTTCCGCACGGGCATGGGCGGCGAGGACACGCTGAACGCCCAAGGGGCCGGGGACCAGGGGATGATGTTCGGCTACGCCTGCGACGAGACGCCGGACCTCATGCCGCTCCCGATCTGGTTGGCGCACCGCCTGTCGGAGCGATTGGCCCAGGTGCGGCGGATCGGATCGGTGCCCTACCTGCGCCCCGACGGCAAGACCCAGGTGTCGGTGGTGTACGAGGACGGGCGTCCGGTGCGGATCGACACGGTGCTCATCTCGACCCAGCACGCTCCGGGGATCAATCTGGCCGAGCAGCTGCTCGGCGACCTCACCGAGCACGTGATCACCCCGCTGTTGCCGGCCGACCTGGATACGGAGGGAATGCGGATCCTGGCCAACCCGACCGGGATCTTCGAGCTCGGGGGCCCGCACGCCGACACCGGTCTGACCGGCCGCAAGATCATCGTGGACACCTACGGCGGGATGGCTCGCCACGGCGGGGGAGCCTTCTCCGGGAAGGACCCCTCCAAGGTCGATCGTTCCGCGGCCTATGCCGCCCGGTGGGTGGCCAAGCATGTCGTCGCCGCGGGGGCGGCCAGCCGGTGCGAGGTGCAGGTGGCGTACGCCATCGGCGTGGCCCATCCGGTTTCGCTCATGGTCGAGACCTTCGGCTCCGAGGTGGTGGACCCCGAGAAGATCGCCAGTGCCGTGAGCGAGATCTTCGACCTGCGCCCGGCGGCCATCACCCGCGATCTCGACCTGCGCCGACCCATCTACAAGAAGACGGCGGCGTACGGCCACTTCGGCCGGTCGGAGAAGGACTTCACGTGGGAAGCGACGCCCAGGGTCGATGACATGCGTGCCGCGTTAGGCCTCTGAACACAACCACCACCCCGGGTCGCCGCGTCGTGCGGGTGCGCACCGATGTGGCCGCAGTCCCCAAACTCTTCGACTACCTGGTGCCCGGGAGTTGGGTCGACGACGACGTGCGGGTCGGCACCAGGGTGCGGGTGGAGCTCCATGGCCGGCGCGTCGGTGGATGGGTGGTCGACGACGAGGTCACGCCGCCCGAGGGGGTCGAACCCCTCCCGCTCAAGGTCTGGTCCGGGTGGGGGCCTCCACCTCCGGTCGTCGACCTGGCCGAATGGGCGGCCTGGCGGTGGGCGGGCCCGATCTCCTTCTTTCTCGGCGTGGCCTCACCCCGGAGCTCGGTGCGCCGCCTCCCGGCGGCGCCACCACCAGTGGTCTCGCCCGGACGCGTCCCGGCAGGCGGCGGGCCGGGGGCTTCCGATCTGGTGTCCGTGGCCGTGCAGTCGTTGGAGGCCGAGGGCTCGACGATCCTGCGGGTTCCGCCGACGACCGATCTGATCGACGTGATCCTGGCGGTGGTCGACGACCCACGGACGGTCGCCCGGCGGGGAGGGGTTCTGGTGCTGGTCCCTTCGGTCGGGTGGGCCGAGCGCCTGTGCGCCCGCATGGTGCGGCGTGGGTACCAGGCCACGACCGACTGGGCGGAGGCCCGGGCAGGCTGGCCCATCGTGGTCGGGAGCCGGGCAGCGGCGTGGGCCCCGGTCCCATGCCTGGCCGCTGCCCTCGTCCTCGATGCCCAGGACGAGTCCTACCGGGAGGAGAGCGCGCCCACCTACAGCGCGGTCGACGTGCTCACGGAAAGGGCCCGAAGGGAGAGGTGTCCGTGCCTGCTCACGTCCCCGTGCCCGCCTGTGGTGACGAGCGCGGGGCGGAGGCGGGCCGACCTCCCTGTCACCGTGGAGCGAGCCGGGTGGTCCACCATCGAGTGCGTGGACCGGCGGGGGGCGGATCCCCGCAGCGGGATGTTCTCCGAGGAGTTCGTGCGCCTGGCCCGATCGGTCCTTGACGACCCTGATGCCGTCGCGGGGCGGGGACCTCTGGTGTGCTTCTACGACCGCACCGGCCGGGCCCGCCTCTTGGCGTGTGCGTCCTGCGGCGAGTTGGCCCAGTGCACGACCTGTGGTGCCGCGGTGGCCCAGTCCGAGGCGGGACTCCGCTGCCCTCGATGCCAGGGCGAGCGCCCCTTGATCTGCGCGGCCTGTGGGCGGATGCGCATGAAGACATTGCGAGCCGGCGTCACCCGCCTGCGGGAGGAACTGGCCGCGTTGCTCGGGGTGGAGGTCGGTGAGGTCTCCGGTGCGAAGGGAGCGGGCGACGACGTGCCGGCCGCCCCGGTCCTGGTGGGCACCGAGGCCGTGCTGCACCGGGTCCGTCGAGCCACTGCCGTCGTCTTTCTCGACATCGATCTGCACCTGTTGGCCCCGCGCTTCAGCGCCACCGACGAGACGCTCGCGCTGTTGGCCCGCGCCTCGCGGCTGGTGGGCCCGCGGCGAGGTCCGGCGTGGGCGCGTGTCCTCGTGCAGACGCGGGTTCCGGACCAGCCCTTGCTCCTGGCCGTGGCCCGTGGGGAGCCGGCTGACGTCTTTCCCGCCGAGGAGTCGATGCGTCGCAGCGCGGGCCTTCCCCCTTTCTCGGCGCTCGCGGCCGTGTCGGGGAGCCTGTCCAACGGCTATGTCGAGGCCCTGCGCCAGGCGGGCGCAGGCCGCGCCGTCACCTTTTCCGAGCTGGCCGAGGACCGGTACCTCGTCCAGGCGCCGGGGCACGGGGAGCTTTGCGACCTCCTCGCGGCGGTGCCCCGCCCGCCGGGCCGAGGACTGAGGGTCGAGGTGGATCCGGCCGCCCTCTGAGACCGGGACGGGCAGGGTCATCGTTAGAATGACAGGTGTGCCAGGGTTGATCATTCGACAGTACGGGGATCCGGTCCTCAAGGAGATGACGCGAGAGGTTGTCGACATCGACGCCGCGGTCGTGGCGTTGGCCGAGTCCATGATCGAGACCATGTACGAGGCGCCGGGATCTGGATTGGCGGCCAACCAGGTCGGAGTGCAGCGGAGGATCTTCGTGTACGACATCGGCGAAGGGCCGCGCACGGTGATCAACCCCCGTATCGTCGAGACCGACGGCGAGTGGGTCTACGACGAGGGATGCCTGTCGATTCCCGGCTTGAGTTGGGAGATCGTGCGACCGAACGCCGTGCACCTGGTGGGTCTCGACCTCGAGGGGAACGAGCTATCGATCGAGGCGACGGAACTGGAGGGAAGGGTCTTCCAGCACGAGCTCGATCACCTCGACGGTATCTTGCTGGTCGAGCGGCTCACTGCCGACCAGCGCAAGGAGGCTCTCGGAATTCTCCGCCGTCGCACCTTGGACCTGCCCGCCGGGGATCCCGACGGGCTCTCGAGAATCTTCACGAGGTAGCACCCGCCCCGGGGGCAGCTGCCCTACGGTGGTCACGTGGCGCGGTTCGCATTTCTCGGGACGCCCGACATGGCCGTCGGGCCCTTGCGGGCACTGGTCGCAGCCGGACACGACATCGCACTCTGCGTGACCCGCCCCGATCGGCGAAGGGGACGGGGAGGGGCGATCACTCCCAGTCCGCTGAAGGAGGCCGCGCTCGCGCTCGGTCTGCCGGTCTCCTCAGCCATGGAAGATGTCGCCACGGTGGGCGCCGAACTGGCGGTGGTGGTGGCGTACGGGCGGATCATTCCCCTCTCCCTGCTCGAGCGGATCCCGATGGTCAACCTCCATTTCTCGCTCCTGCCCCGCTGGCGTGGAGCGGCGCCCGTCGAACGGGCGATCCTGGCCGGGGACCGCGAGACGGGGGTCTGCCTCATGAAACTCGAGGAGGGGCTGGACACCGGACCGGTCTACGCCCGGCGCGTGGTCACCGTCGGCCCGGACACCGACCTGGCCCGCCTGCGCGCCGAGCTGGTCGAGGTCGCTAGCGCGCTGTTGGTGGAGTCCCTCGTCGGGGGATTGGCCGGTCTCCCCACGCCGCAACCCCAGGCAGGCGAACCGACGATCGCAGCCAAGCTGACGCCCGAAGACCTGCACTTGCACTGGGAGGAGGACGCAGTACAGCTCCACCGGGTCGTGCGTCTCGATCGGGCATGGACGACCTTTCGCGGGCGGCGGCTGGGCATCTTGAAGGCGGTGCCGTCCGACCGAGCATGGTCGGAGAATCCCGGCCCGCCCGGGACGCTGGCGGGTACGTCGGTGATCACGGGTGACGGCACCCTCGAGCTGCAACAGGTGCAACCGGAGAGCCGAGCACCCATGCCGGCGGAGGACTGGGCCCGAGGTGTGCGACCTTCGCTCGGTGAACGCCTCGGCAGCGACTAAACATGGGTGTGGTGACCGTGACGCCGATTGAGGGGTGGAACCCTGATCAGTACGAGCGCTTCCATGCGGAGCGTCGTCAGCCATTCGACGATCTGGTCGCCCTGTGCCAGCCGGTTCCCGGTGGCCGGGTCGTCGATCTGGGCTGTGGGACCGGTCACCTCACCGCCGAGCTGCACGAGCACATGCAGGCGGCCGAGACGGTGGGGATCGATTCCTCGGAGTCGATGTTGGCCCGCGCCCGGGCCGACCGTGGTGACGTTGCGGGTTTGTCGTTCGCGGCGGGTGACATTGCGTCGTGGCTCGGTCAGGATCTGGACCTCGTCTTCGCCAACGCCTCGCTGCAGTGGGTGGACGATCATCTCAATCTGTTGGCGCGCATGCGCACCGCTCTCGCCGGAGGTGGGCAGCTGGCCTTTCAGGTCCCTTCGAATTACCGGCACCCGTCACATCTCCTGGCCCTCCAGGTGGCCAACGAGGCCCCGTTCATCGATGCGCTGGAAGCGAATGCTCCCGAGGACCGTGGCCGGTTCGTTCTCTCACCCGAGATCTACGCCGATCTGCTCTACGAGCTCGGAGCGAAGAAGCAGGTCGTGCGGATGCAGGTCTACGGCCACGAGCTCTCGTCGACGACCGATGTCGTCGAGTGGGTCATGGGTACGCTCCTCACGCCGTACCGCACCCGACTCACGCCCGAACTCTTCGCCGCATTCGTCGAGCGCTACCGGGAGCGCTTGATCGAAGAACTGGGGGAGCGGGAGCCCTACTTCTACGGCTTCCGGCGCATTCTGTGCTGGGCCCGGTTCAATTGAGCGAGTCGAAGAAGGCGGGCGGACACCCAGATCACGCAGGGTCGGCCTCGGGCCCACCCTCATTGCAGTCGGGTCGCGACCCGGGACCGGTCGGCCTCGTGCGGATTGCCCCGTCCGTGCTTTCGGCGGACTTCGGGGCACTGGCCGAACAGGTGGGTGAGGTGGCGGCATCGGCCGATTGGCTGCACGTCGACGTGATGGACGGGCATTTCGTGCCCAACCTGACCATCGGCCCCCCGGTGGTTTCGTCACTGCGGCGGCACAGCCCGATGTTCTTCGACTGCCATCTGATGATGACCAATCCGGAGAAATACCTCGAGGACTTCGCCGATGCGGGAGCAGATGGATGCACCGTGCACGTGGAGATCGGCAACACGTCCGGGTTGATCGCCGACATGCGTCGACTCGGCCTACGGGCCGGACTGGCGTTGAATCCGGACACCCCGTTCGAGGCGGTTGCTCCATTCCTCGAGAGCGTGGACCTGGTGCTGTGCATGACGGTCTTCCCTGGATTCGGCGGTCAGGTGTTCATGGAGGAGGTGCTCGACAAGGTGCGCCTGGTCCGTAGCGCCATCGATGCCGGTTCGCTCCCCGTCGATGTGCAAGTCGACGGCGGCATCGATGTGGACACGGCACCGCGCGCCGCCGAAGCCGGGGCCAACGTCTTCGTGGCCGGGAGTGCCATCTTCGGGCACGAGCGGCCCTGGGAAGAGGCTGAGCGCATTCGGGCGTCGATCGAGGCGACCCTGGCGTAAGCGGCCGGGACCGGGTCAACCCCGTGGGCACGGCCGCGGACATCACGCTGACCGACGGGGCCGTCATGGTGTCCGACCGCACCTCGACCGGCACGCCTCGGGTGGCCGAAGCGAGCGACGTTTCCCGCTCGGCGGTCCCGCCCGGCCGTGATCCGGGCGGCGGGGACCTGGCGCCTGGCAGACTGTCACCCTCAGTTGTCGCGACGCCGCAGCGGCACCGATCCGCTGGACCGGTCTCACCTGCACTTCTCGACTGCCAACTGAAACGTGTTCTATTATTGAGGGTGAGACAGCGGGCGCCGGGCTCACCGGCGCCAGATCGGAACAGCAGCCATGCACGGTCCAGAGGACGGCGAGAGCCTGAACGACGACCAGCTCATGCGGCGGGCCGTTCTGGTCGGCGAGGCCGTCCGGGGGACGACGGCACCGAACCCCTGGGTAGGTTGCGTGGTGGTGTCCGGCCGGGATCCGGTGCACATGTTCGAAGGGGCGACCGCTCCTCCCGGCGGCCCCCACGCCGAGGTCACGGCATTGGCCCGGGCCGGCGAGCTCCACACGCCGGGTGCGACACTGTTCTCGACCCTCGAACCGTGCGTCCACCACGGGCGGACGCCGCCCTGTACCGACGCGATCATCGCGGCGGGAGTGACCCGGGTGGTCATCGCCATGGAGGACCCGGACCCGCAGGTTGCGGGCAAGGGCGTGGCGGCGCTGCGGGCGGCCGGGATAGAGGTGACCGTGGGGACGGCGGCGGCGGAAGTGAACGAGCAGCTCGCGCCCTATCGCAAGCATCGCACCACCGGTCGACCGTGGGTCATCTTGAAGATGGCGGCCAGCCTCGATGCGCGGACGGCCGCACCCGACGGCACGAGCCGCTGGATCACCGGCGAAGAGGCGCGCCTGGACGTCCATCGTTTGCGGTCCCGCTCGGATGCGATCCTGGTCGGGGCAGGCACGGTACGGGCCGACGATCCCGAATTGACGGTGCGATTGGGCGAGGGGCCGACCCCCGCGCAGCCGTTGCGGGTGGTCCTCGGAGTGGCCCCGCCGGGGGCAAAGGTGCTCCCGGCGCTGGAGCTGTCAGGCCCGCTGGACGACGTGCTCGACGACCTGGGACGGCGTGGCGTGCTCCAATTGCTGGTCGAGGGTGGCGCCTCGGTGGCGCACGACTTCCATGCGGCCGGTCTGGTGGATCGGTACGTGTTCTATCTCGCCCCGTTGCTTTTTGGTGGCGATGATGCCCGACCGCTTTTTGCAGGGCCGGGAGCTGGCACAATTGGAGATGTCTGGCGAGGAAAGTTGGTGTCCGTGGAGCGACTGGGAGAGGATCTTCGAGTGGAGGTTGCGGCCTGATGGGGTTCTCAGAGGTCAAGGAGGCGATTGACGCCATCGGGCGCCTCGGCATGGTCGTCGTGGTGGACGACGAGGACCGGGAGAACGAGGGTGACCTCGTCATGGCGGCCGAGGCGGCCACGCCGGAGAACATCGCCTTCTTCCTGGCGCACACCTCCGGGGTGATCTGCGTGCCGTTGCTGCCCGAACGGGCCGACGCGTTGGACCTGCCGCTCATGGTGACGGCGAACACCGAGGCGCAGCGCACCGCGTTCACGGTGAGCGTCGACTTCCGGCATGGGACCACGACGGGGATCTCGGCCACCGATCGGTCCTCGACCATCGGCGCCCTCATCGATCCGGACACCAGGCCGAGCGATCTGAACCGTCCGGGGCACATCTTTCCGTTGCGGTACCGCACCGGAGGCGTGCTCAAGCGGGCCGGGCACACCGAGGCCACCGTCGACCTCAGCCGGGCGGCCGGGCTCTCGGCGGCCGGGGTGCTGTGCGAGATCGTCACCGAGGACAAATCCGAGATGGCCCGCCTGCCGGAGCTGGAGCGGTTTGCCAAGAAGCACGATCTCCCGATCATCTCGATCGCCGACCTGATCCGGTATCGCCGTCGGAACGAGAAGCTCGTGCGGCTCGTCTCCGAAGCTCGGATCCCGGCTAGCGGTGGCGAGTTCCGGGCGTACGTGTACGAGTCCGTGCTCGACGGGGAACAGCATCTCGCCCTCGTGATGGGGGAGGTCGCCGGTCACGAGGACGTGCTGGTCCGTGTCCACTCCGAGTGTTTGACGGGGGACGTGTTCGGCTCGCTGCGGTGCGACTGCGGCCCCCAGCTCCGGGCCTCACTCGATCGGATCGAACAAGAGGGTCGCGGCGTCCTGATCTACCTGCGCGGTCACGAAGGGCGTGGCATCGGGCTCGGTCACAAGATCCGCGCCTACCAACTCCAGGAGGAAGGTCACGACACCGTCGATGCGAACCTGCAGCAAGGTCTGCCGGTGGACAGCCGTGAGTACGGCATCGGGGCGCAGATGCTGGTCGATCTCGGCGTGACCACCATGCGCGTCATGACGAACAACCCGGCCAAGTACGGCGGTCTCGAAGGCTTCGGCCTGGACATCACCGAGCGCATCCCGCTGCAGTTGACGGCCAATCCGGAGAACATCGCCTACCTGCGGACCAAGCGGGAGCGCATGGGTCACATCTTGCACGGCCTCGACGACGTTCTCTGAGCTGATGGCCGGAGCTGATCTCATGGCATTGCCCGAGGGCGCGATCGACGAGGTGGCCGCGCGCGTCGGGACCTCGTTACGCGGCGACCACAACGGGACCGGGTTGCGGATCGGGATCGCGTGCGCCCTCTTCAACGGCGGCATCTCGTTGCGACTGCTCGAAGGGGCCCTCGACGCGCTGTCGGGGTCGGGAACCGAGCGCAACGACGTCACCGTGGCCTGGGTACCTGGTGCGTTCGAGCTCCCTCTGGTCGCCCGGGCCTTCGCGGAGGCCGGCAAGGTGGACGTGGTGCTGTGCTTCGGGGCCGTGGTGCGGGGCGAGACGGGGCACTATGACTTCGTGGCGGGGGGGTGTGCCTCGGGCCTTCAGCACGTGCAACTCTCGACCGGCGTGCCGGTCATTTTCGGGGTTCTCACGACCGACACCCTCGAGCAGGCCCTGGCGCGTTCGGAACCGGACGACGAGGGGAACAAGGGCCGCGAAGCTGCGGTGACCGGCATCGAGATGGTGCGGCTGCTGCGAACGGGTCCTCTTTCCTGATTGCGGCCGGCGTTCGTCCGGCACCCTCGTCCTTCAGGACCGATCCGCTCGACGGCCACGACACCGTGACCATCGGGGTGCTCGTCGTCGACGACGAGGAACTCTACGGCTTCAAGTGCGCATCGAAGAACGCGAGGATGCGTCGTCGTGCATCTCGAGCAGATTCCTCGTGGTAGCCCGATCCTGGCGACAGTATTCCGAAGACCGGCTCCAAGACGGAGAGCGGGAATGGATTCTTGTCTCCCGCTCCTTCGTGGTCGTTGAGAAAGGAGTGCCCGGCCTCCGGGTACTCCTTGACATCGTGTTCGACCCCGACGGCCGTCAATGCCCGGTCGAGGCGATCGGCGGCCCCTCGTAGTGTGCGATCCTTGCCGCCGTAGCTTCCGACGATTGGGCAAGCTTGTCGCAGGAAGCTGGCCGTGTATGCCTCTTTTGGAGCGGTGCCGTAGTTGACGCTCGACACCGTGAACCCGCGATCGGCTGCGAGGAGCAAGGCGAACCCCCCTCCCATGCAGTAGCCGATTACGCCGATCCTCCCCGTGCAGTCATCCCGGGTCTCCAGCCAGACGCGCGCCGCCTCGATGTCGTCGAACGACCTTCCCCGTCCGGCGCGTACGTCGCGCATGACCGAGATCATGCAGGTCACCATCCCCCTCCCGGAGAAAAGGTCCGGCGCTACGGAGAGGTACCCTTCGCCTGCAAGCCAGTCAGCCTGGTTCCGCAGGTCCTGGCTCATCCCTATTGCGTCGTGGATGACGACGACTCCTGGCCAGGGGCCCTCGCCCGCAGGTGTCGCCAGGTAGGACGGTAGCTCACCCGGAGTGGGGATCATCACCTCGGCCATCAGTCCTCCTTGGACGTGGGTGGTCGTCTCGGACCGTCCCCATTGGTCACGTCATTCAAGAGGACTCTTGCCGCGAGCCTTTTGCCCCATTCTTGGGCTCGGGCCTCCTCACCCGGTTCGAGGTGGTTCTGCAACGTGACGAAGAAGCTCTCGGGCTTGGCCACCACCTCGAACCCGCGGCTCCGAAGCTTTCGGCTGATCGCCCTCGACGCCCTCCCTCTGAGAACCGCCGGGCCCTTGAAGCGGGTGTCGAAGGCAGCCACCTTTGGGCGGCCGTCGCCAAGAGACCTGAGCCAGTCACCCACGCCCGGGCCTTGAGCGTCGCGATCGAGCACCAGATCGTTCTTGGGCTTCTTGGTGATGGAGGCGGCCCACTTGCGGGTGTGGGTGCTGCTCATGCCGTGAAAATGGGTGGGACCGCCCACCACGAGCCGGCCTGCTTCAACCACCGGGACGACGACCACGTTGTCCACCGGCTCGAGGCCCTCGCCGATACCCCTTCCAATGGCATCGGCGATCGCGTGCGTGTTGCCG